>Ga0209589_1000043_pt1 | contig 121829 bp, 62 predicted proteins | sample CowpeawhiteBW_FD_187525 | JGI IMG/M metagenome (GOLD analysis project Ga0209589, IMG submission 187525) | Root nodule microbial communities of legume samples collected from California USA - Cow pea white BW (SPAdes) (version 2) | ecosystem: Host-associated > Plants > Roots > Nodule | place...
TGTGTTTTTTTTTTTTTTTTTTACTTTTCTTTTTTAACAAAATATAATATAATGTGAAAGGAACAAATCTAAATCATCCTATCCGATACACCATAGCCATTACCTCATACGACTAGAAATAGGAAGAAAAGTTTTGATGAATTAGAGTAAATTTAATGGTGAACAAATTGTATAAATTTTACATGGTGAAACTCATTTTATTTGTATTATTTCTTTTAAGTAACAGTTTTATCCAAATAAATCTTAATTCTTTCTAACCACTAAACTTGAAGATTAATTACTGTATAACTGTTATCACTTAATCATTAATTTTACCTCCCAAAATCTTGTAATTTCATCTTTTTATGTTGAACATACACTCGCCTTAAATATTTAAAAGATCATTTTATCACTTGCTATAATTTTATCAATCTCAAACAACACATTTATACCAAAAATAATAACCCTCTATAGACATGAAATAATTACTAGTACCTTTTTCTCGTACACTTGTCCCTATCTTATGTACTAGAGAATCTTTAGAAAGACCAGATCTAGGTGTTCCTAAATGAGACGCTTTGACAGGTCAATGGATTTAGTATACTCATGTTTTTTAATAGTATTAAAAATATACATAAATACACCTAAAAAGAGTTTTTTATAGATAGAAATTTTCTATTTGCAGTTGTACAACATTAATATTCAAATTCAACACATTATCACCTTCTGTGGATTATATATGTCATGGCTTTCTGAAAAAATGCAGATGAACCGAGCAAGAACAACAAATAAGTTATCACTAACCAATGATTTACTTCAACCAGAAAAACCAAATCAAGCCCAGTATTAGAGTGTATAAATGTTTGGTAAGAAAATTAAAAAAAACATTAGCTTCAATGCTTTCACAGTTTAGGATTTATATCCAACATCTGAATTATGATATAACAGTTAAAAAGTTTTGCAGAACTCAGAGCATCCCCACTCTCAGTTCTTGAGTGGAGTCAATTGGTTTTGGAAGAGTTGTGTAGCTGTCTTTCCCATGATCCACTCTAAATCTGATAAAGGCAAAGAGATCTCATTTGCAATATGATGCACTGCTTCTTTGGCTCCTTTGTAACCACATTCAGCAACAACATATGGAAAATCACTGCAACAGCATGATTGGAAAAGAAAAAAAAGTTACTTTGGTTGTTTATGGATAAGATTCTCTTACCCCTTTCCCCATTCTACTGTTTCCTCACTAAGTTGAGTTTTTTATTTTAGCTGAACACATGTATGATTGGAAGTTACCTGCCCCACATTACACGGTTAGCACCAAAGTGAGAGACAACTTGGGATAAGAGAACAGACAAATCCAGATAAGGAAACTGTCCTCTTGACACTCTGAAAAAGGCACTAAATTTCACATGTACCTGTCATAAATTCAAAATTTAGCATACTCATGCTAGAGGTTTCACTGATAAGGGAAAAACAAAAAATCAAAGGACTGTCAATTATTTTGACAAAGGACTTCAACAAGTTAAATGAATTTTGATCATACCAATATCTCAGATTTCATCTTTTACCATTTGACTCATTTAATTGATAAGAGGATACTACTGATATTGGAAAAAATAGAATTAGCATCTACAAGAGTTAAAAATCTGTGCTTCTGTCATGGTCTTCAGCAGTATAGAAAAAGTGAAGCTAATGAGAACTTTATGCATGTTGTGCTTCCTTGAAGTCACGCTGATGAGGAAAGAATCAAACACTTACTTGTGGGAATCTAGACAGATTTAAAAGTTGAGAAAAGACAAGAGCTTCCTCATCATTTCTGCAACACAATATTCATATAAGGGAACTTGTCTGTGTCTTTCAGACTATTATTGTAAATATAATAATATGGCTCACGTTGGTGGTTTGCAAAAGGCCAAATGGTCAAGCAATACTACTGTTGATGGAAATTCTGTGCACAGTTGCTCAATTTCAGAAATATACAGACCAAGCCCCTGAAATTATTCAACACAATGATTCTTAATTTCGTCAACGTCATACAAGGAAGTGTCTCAACAACTGTATAAAAGGGTAGCGATACCATAAGCCAAAAGTAGGAATGTTACAGCAAAATGAAATGATGGGAAGAAACTTTACAACAAGACAGTTCTTCTATATTTGCAATACAAGGAAATAAAAAATCACCTTCATACACAAGAAGCCCACTGCCACATTAAGTTCTCCAGCCCTTTGGAAAATTGCCTTTCCAACTTTATTTGTCATCTGCACTGTGATCATTCAATTGTAACACGGAAAAAAAGAGACAATTTTGATCCAATAAACAACAACATTAACAAAGCCTTTTTTCCATTGGAAGATATAGGCTACATGGATGAAACGATGCCATTGAATTTTGTCCAAATTCTTAATTTTGATCCAATACAACGTAAAAAGGTGTACACTCTTAGTGTAACATATGATGCCACCACCTTTTTAAAAAGCAGATCTAATATTTTACTAAAAGACACTATTTACTACAGGTTTACACGTTACAATGATACGACACTTTCCCTTATTCCTCCAAAGTGAGTCAAATTTAAATACTAAAAAGAACAACATTGAAAGAAACTGCCCCTGCAAAGAAATTTGCCAAACCCAGTATTATTCACATCTGTTTGTTGCAGCACATATTTATAGCAATGTTTTTAGGATATTGTTTAGGTTCAGGAAAACTTAGGGAAAGTTAGTGTAATCTACTATGTAAGTTACTACTTCATTAATCTAAGTGAAAAAAAAAAAAAACAGATAATAGAAGAGTAAGGGCGAAAAAAGAATGACTCAATTATGTCTCCAGCCTAAATCATCAACAAGCAGACATGTGACAGAAATCGGTTGCATGCCTTTTCTCCGGTTGGCCACAAATACGGATTAAATCGAACAGCACGGTAACCATCCTATAATCAAAGATAAAAAGAAAAACTCAATTATTTTGTAATAAAATTAACTATCTTGATGAAAAGAAGTAATTTATTAAACCTTCAAAACAAGATCTTCAAATTGCTTAAGCCCAGTTCCATCATCAGCTGGATTAGCAAGGCAACAGCCAACAAATTTGGTCGGGTATTTCTTCAAAACGCTGTCCAATGAACAGAATGACAAGAGTGGCACAACATAATAACACTATAAAAGTTAAAACAAAATCCATTACATGGAAGATGTGATGATTAATACAGTGAAATCCACAATTTAGTCCATGTGAAATTTTTCCTCCAGTATTATACAGTTCACTTTGCAACTAATATTATCATAGCAACAGTCTTATCTTCTAGATAAGGTTGGCTACATAAACCATACAAATTACAATGCCATGGGACTTGGTTATAAACCAAATTTTCAGGGATATGATTCAGTGTAAGATCCTTTTCAATAATGAATGAATATATAAATTTGACAGATCAAGCTTTTAAATTATTAGCTTAAGGAATTTCAAATGATCTTGGAGATCTTTCCTTTTGTTTCACTACTAGAAAAGGGTAGTTCCCTGTTTCCACATAAAAGTCCTTCTATAACAGAATGTCTAATCTTATCAAGCATTGCCATTATTGTGTTATCAGAATTTCTCCCTTTCTTCTCCCCTATTCTCCTTTCCTTGGCAATTTCCAGCATTGGAAAACACATCAATGCTGAGATCACACTTCCACTAGACATTCCATCACCCAAACTCTCGTTTCAGTATTGTTTAATACGAAAACTCTAAATAACTCAGTTCTTTCATCAAACAGGTAACAAACCTTGTGACGTAACTATGATCAAATTTATGATTAATTGGTTGCACAATGAGTGCACCATCTACTCCTGCCTCCTCCATACACTGAAAAAAGTGAGCATCAGCATCAATAATATACACACAAACTCAAATGCAAACACAATCCTTTTCATAAAATTAATCTCAGACCATTGGGATCTGTGAGAAACAGCAGATAGAAAGACGCTGTCACATTCTCAACGAATGAGTCAAAATTTGCAGAAAATACAAGAACAAGGCATCTACAAACTGTTTGCACAAAAATGTTAAAAAAATATACACACTATTGTCAAGTTAATTGACCCACAGGTAATAATGGGTAGAGAGATAATAAACTAAATCATACCTGGAGAAAAAAATCGGCATTTCCTTGTAAAGTGGGTTCTTGTCCAGGAAAATAAGGAAATCTACCAGCCTTCCTTTTCACAAAAAGAAAAGGTTAATCACAATTTGGTGAGTGATGATAATAAAAGTCAGCAATAACAACATTAACATTAACTAATAATACAAAAAGAAAAAGGTGAAGAAAGTGTACTGTGGTGTGTTAGTGTTACCTCTTGAGGTGAAGCCCACACGTGGAGATGGGAATCAATGACTTTGGAGGCTGAAGGGGTTTCAGTGAAGGCCATATTCGTAACTGTAGCACAACAACCACTTCTGATTCTGAACCTCAACTTTAACCTAGGTTTACTCGAATGCCTCGGACAAACACCTAAAACCACAGTACTCAACCTCAGCGCCATTTCATGTGAATTATCACTAAGATTTATTTTTTTATTGTTTCGCAAGTACAATATCTTTTTACTTTATTCTCAAAAAATTGTATCTTTTGTTTTACTTATTGAAAACATTTAAATATAAATATGACATAATATTGACGATGTTGATTCATAATTGATGCAAACTTATCCTTTTCATACACAATGTGCAACTTCTATTTGTAATAATAAATTAAAAACTACATAAACTGGAATAAGGAAACATTTTTTGTTTGAGTGAAATGTTAAAAGGGTTTTGTAGAATTTAGATGATGATACAAAGAAAGAGAAACCTTTCGAATGTTACACGTTCAGCAAAAGGGAAAGAAAAAAACTTTCCTTTTGTTAACCGCTGCTATAAATTTACATTGACCTTTGTACTTTTTTCCCATCTGCAATGGTTTGTGTCAAAATCAAACGCGCTTTATATCTTACGCGTATAGCTGCTAAATAACAAGCATGTCCATGTTCATAAATGAAGAGTTTTTGTTGTGTGCAATGGATTTTTTCAGCTTAGAAATTTACAACTCTACCTATTATTTGGCTCTGGATTATATGTCAGAACTATAAGGTAAATGAGCGATTGTGGTTGAACCTGCACACTTTTCCACACGCGTTTGCCAAAAAAGAAAGTGCTGTCTTCCCTTAAACCAGAGTGTGAAGGCCAAAAGAAACGTCTCAATCTAGCAGACACTATTTTGAAACTACACGGCCTCTTTAAGAAGGTACACGACACGTGCTATTACCAGTACTACGTTAGTGTGCCACATAACACCCTCTTCTTTCCTGGTTTTTTTCCCCTCCAACGTATATCTCTATAATCTTTGGCTTGATATATGTAAATTGGTGTCGCTTTGTTTAACATGTGATGTGTTCTGGTTACAAAGTTTACAGCTGGTATAATTTTGTCTGTGTTTTAGTACATGCATGTTTCAAGATACGTTTTCGATTGAATATGTGAATGCTACAAAATACTATGTTGTACACGTTCGAATGCAATGATGATCAGTTGATGATGTATGAATAAACACGACATATGCATTAAATGAAATTATTACCAGTTAAAGTAGAATTAACGTTATAATGTGACTCATAAAGTGAAAACAACGTTAAAGTTGATTGTCATAGCTAATTCCAAAAATGATGACAACATATACACGTTTTAAACCTTTTCATTTTACATTCTGCAAACTTTTGTTATGGTAGAGCTTCTGAGATGAGAAAAATGTAACAGAAGCTGAGTATTATACAATTCAACCAAGAAACATGCCTGGACCAAACCCTACCATCTGAATTGATTCTGAGAAATTAATGTAACAGACATATTAATATACAATTCACTTAGAAACATGTCTAGATTGAACTCTACAATCAGACATCTACTTACAACTTTCACCAAATGTAGAAAAATCTACCACAAAAGCATTGCAATGGGATTAAAAGCAGTCTATCTAGGCTAAACTAAGCTACTGTTTACAATTTAGAACATTGCATATATCTCCTAATTCTGGAAACACGGTAGGTTCAAGAATAAGACTTCATTAGACCCAAGTTGTAAAGAAACTTCTCAGAGCTTGATCGAAAGAGACCAGACAGAGAGAATTTTCCTCTCTCATGGGGTTCAGGTTTTGAGCAGACATCATCTTTGACATGCAGAATGGCCAAGCCAATCTCTTTTCGAACTGCTTCAATTGTTTCACTCTTAACAGGATTTCCAGTCACATCAGTCACATAGAAAACATTCACAGCTTGAGTGCCCCTGGTTGTAACTTCAGCACGGTTCACTGAAAGGCCATTTTCTCTGAAGATGCGAGTTACATCAGACAGAAGGCCAACCCTGTCCTCCCCACAAAGTTCTAGCTTTATGCCCTGCAAAATCAAATACAAAATAATTGTATCACTGATAAATATTTGGTAAGAACATGTGAATTAGCACACCAATCACTTGTTGTAGTACCTCAGAAGTTCGTCTCCTAATAGCAGCTTCCAAACAATGAATCACTCTTTGCCTTTCTGCTTCAGAACTGATAGGACACCCATCCACATGCCTTATATAATATTCCTGTAAAAGAAGGCAAAACAAAAACATATCAGTCAGTGATGAATTCCAATAGCAACCACAAACAAGATGATAGAAAGTAGTATTTTGCACTCAAGTAACATGACAAGACATGCAATGTCACTAAAGTATGATAATTATAATTCAAGTCTAAGTTGGTAAGATGTACAAGTACTAACATGGTGTCAATTCCAAGAACATCAAAACTAACCTGATATGCCTCTGGTCCTTCGGCAATGACTGTTCCATGGTACACAACATACTGCATGTCTGTGAGGGTGCACACGGTGTCAAACAGTAACTTAGGTCTATCTGGACACCTCAAGTTCACAACAGTATATCCCTTATCTATGCAATCATCAACAGTTACAAGGAGCTTGTTCCTGTCACTTGTTGACCCAGAATCTCCATCGTCTATGTCATAATCACGGTCGGCATACATCAACTGATGCAGCCTCCTATCCTTGTGAGTAGAACCAACAGAAACAGCAGTGTTGGCACTCTTCTTATCTATGTCTCCTTTCAGCACATACAGCAGAAGTTGCTTAATCTTAGCAAGGCGATCCGGATTGTCGATGGACAATCCTGTTTCCTCATCTGTGATGTAAACAACAGATGCCATTCTTGAATTGTGTGTCCAGACTTCTGCTGCTACCACATTGCATTTCAGGTCTGCAAGAACAGCAAAAACCTCCGAAAGCAACCCTGGCCTGTCTCTTCCGGTCAATTCAATGATTGTGTGTTCTGCTTCAGCTTGAACCCCAACAGATCTTCTCAAGGATCGGAAACTAGAGGCTCTTGGACCCAGCGACTGCAACGAGAAACAGGAATTATCAGAGTGAATTGGGTAATTCAGATGGATCCATACAGAGCAGTGACATGCAAGAGGAAATCTGCTGATTCAAGTTTCAAAATGAAAACAAACTAGTCCTTCTTCGTCTTTTGTCTGGTTTCTTTTTCATTCTAGTTGTTAATTTGATTTGTTGAAAGGAAAGAACACAAACAGAATCATGCATTATTTTCTTCATTGGAGATATATACAGACCAAACAATCTCATATTTCAATTCCGCCAACTGCCCCTTTATTCAAACAGTTGAATAGCACATATTTAAGGTCATCAATTCACAAGCTTCCAGCTGAAAGTTTGAAATTTGAGCAGCATAAAGGACTTAAGAAACTACGATAACTCACAATTGAACAATATCAAATAAACTTAATCCTAATTTCAGGCTCAATTTATACAGGAAATTAAAAAATATAAAATACGTGAAAATAAAAATGGCCTGGGATTAGTTTCACAGATCTACTACCTGTTGAATACGGTCGGCTACATCATCTTGCACGAACTTTTTCCCATTCTGATCCGTGACATGAAAAACTGGGCAGTGACAGAAAACCACATAAAACAATATCAGAAGAAGTGAAAACACAATTGAGCAGAGCGAAGGTGAGATAGAAAATTGAGAAGTGAAGCGTACCATCCATGAACCATTCTCCATCAGAGGAAATGTAAGCTCTTCTAACACTGAGATTCATGTCAGTGAGAACCTGAACCACCTCCAGCAAACTCCCGCGTCTGTTTGCGCTATCAACCTGCAACAAACAACACTCACGGAAAATGGTCACACAGAGCGACCCTTTTGCAATGCAGAAAAGACAAGGCCAATGGGAGGTGAATTTAGCACCTTTATCACAGTGTCTGTTCTGCTGGAAACGTTATCCACAGCAACTCTGCAGGGCAGCAAAAAAAACACAACATGAAACACTATTACGCTGCACAAACACCTCCCAGCGGTGCAAAGAAGCAAGAAGAGGATTAGTGATGGTAGAGTGGCCAACCTGGGAGGGTTCATTCGAATGACAAGCTTCTCGAATTCATCATGAAGAGGTAGAGGAGACGACCAACAATCCATTGGGGTGGGTGTGGTGGGAAACAAAACAGAACAGAACAGAACAGAGTAGAGAGTGTGGCTTTGTTTGGATAACGGGGAGAGTGTGTTTGGGGTGAGTTTGTGTTGTGTTGTGTTTGTGTGTCTGATTTGATTCGTGTGTTGTTGGACTTTGCTTGTACCTTGCAATTGGGATGTGTGTTGTGTTTGTGTTTTCGTGTTTTGTGTTGTGTTGGGTCTTTGGAATGTGGTCGATTGGTGGAATGGCTCCTAAGCTGGACCAAGCGTTCCCTAACGACACACCACACAACACACTATCACAATTTTTTTCTCCTCAATCAATATTTATTATATTATTTAATTCTCAATAAATTCTCAATAAATGTTTAATTACTCACTAAATATTTGCTGTCCAAAAATTAACTTTTACTTTTCCATATTAACAGTAACAACAGCTCTCTATTAAAGGGAGGATATCAAGAGATACTTAATTTTGTGTTTTATATTTTCTTGCAAGTTATGTGTAATAAATTTCAATTTTTCTAGCCATTTAAAAAAAAAATACACGTCACCGTATTTGGAAAAGTTGACTAAAATAATAATAAGTAAATAGTGAAATATACGATTAAACTAAAAAGTTATATGGTATTAGTTTAAGAATTTACCTTTTTCTATTCGATTAAATTAAGAAAACTTATGATTTACGGGAACTGGTTTTAGACGTACTTCCTCAAAAGTGATAGCTGTATTATTACCTTTTTAGCCTTGTGTATTAACTTTTTTTTTTTCACTTGGAAAGAATTAAGACGTTTGATAAATTGTGTTAAATTTTATTAATGATTTATATATTTTCTTTTCAAGATTATTGGAACTTTGTTTTTTAATTATATTTCCCAGATTAGTTGTAATATATTGAAGTAAGTGATTACGTTTTGACTAGTGATCATCCTCTGTTCCCGTGGAAGGGAAAAAAATTAAAGAATTCGCATATTGCATTTATTACTTTGACCAGAATGTTTATTTATTAAGGAAAAAATTGTAAAAAAAGGTTAATACAGAAAACAATTTGACTGAAGACTAATAAAGAAGAATGAAGTCAACTAAATTTTTTGTTTCTAACAACGGCCACGAACTAAATTAAAAAAAAAAAAACAGTTGCTTTTTGAAAAATTAATACTTATTTAAATTTTTTTTTTCTTTCGGTCCTACAAATTTTTTCTTTGCTTTTTATCTCTGTAAAAATTTTAATAATTATTTATAGCCCTTATAAAACTATAAATTTAGTCTTAGTCCCTGTAAAATAGTTCTTTTTGTTGTTTTTCATCTTCTATTTTTTTTTTTTTTTTTAATTTTTTATTTTTTTTTTTTTTGAAATCACCAATTTTGCTCCTAATATCAATTTTAGGAAGAATTAATAGCATATATTTGACTTATCTTTAATTTATGTTTAAAAGCTTTGCCGATAAATATAATAGGCGCCACTTAAAAATGTCACTTGATTTTTTTTTAATCACATAATTAATTATTTCACATATTTTTAAAAACAGGGACTAAAATCAAATGAAAAAACACATAGAAACTGTAAATATATATACTCAAGTTATAATTATAATCAACCATCTTATAAATTTTATGATATCAAATAACGTTATGGTAAATAAAAAACTTGCTAAATTATATACTAATAAATTCAAAATTTATATTAAAATATTTTTTAATCGATTAATTTTTGTTCTGAAATCAAGTATACTAACTAAGACATTATTAATAGGACTATTTGAAATTTAGAAATCTTATTCTTAAAAATATTTTAAAATTTCATCGTAAACTATAATGTAACATCTGCATATATTTTATTTTGTATGATTTTCATAAAGCGCAAAATAAAGTATTTTATAATTTAATTTAAGAATAAAAAATATAATTTTTTATAATAATTTAGGAAAAAAATATTAATGTTTTATATATAAAGATGTTATGTAGTTGGTGGTGAGTGGTGAAACATGTGAAAGTTGGAATGCATGATAGAATGTCCTTTGTCATAAGAAACCGTTACTAATGAGCTGGCATTTGTAGTGTTAGTTTGAATGAACAAACTGCTTCACTATGAGTTGTCATCCACACTCTTTCTTTCTTAGTCAACCCTTCTTTATTATTAATTACCACTCTTTTTTCATTCACACTGTTAACCCTAATTACTCTCACTAATCAATTAATCAAGGAACTAATGAACAATTAAGGAAACATTGGACATTTTGTGAATTTGAATTTTCTGCTGATTTTTGTTGTGATGTTCTTCTACTGTGTTTTCATAATATACTCATTATCACTAAGTTTGACGTTTTAAAATATATTAAAAAGATATTTAAAATATCAACACAGTGTATTTTTAATATTCAGCTGATAACAACACCCAAAAAATCAGTAGAAAATCTGGACTCACATTTTGTTCTCTTGAGAAATATAAGATATTTTCAAATTCCTAAATTTGACTCCTTAAAAGAAACACTTTTTTGTTAATTATGTTTTGATAAATACTTAATTATTTATTAAATTTTTTTTTCCCTTTCTTCCTTTTAAAGGACACACTATAAGGTATGAGAAAAAGACACTTTACGCAATTAAGAGGTAAAGCATGTGAATCTTTTCATGTTATGAGTTGAGGAGTCATGTGGATGCATATGTTTCGGTTTTGTAAAAGGAAAATACTAAATGCATCATTCTTTTATTTATTTTATTTTACTTTTATTTTGGTTAATTTCTGGTTTCAATATCAATGGACCACAGTGCATTTTTTCATTGAAAATTTGACTTGTACTCTTTCGTATATTTCGTACGGCGCATACTTTCAAACATATAAACTATAATTTCAAATTAGATTATGAATTATTTTATAAGTAGCGTATTAATTTAAATTTCTTTTGTATAAATTTATCAAAATATTGTTTATTTGAACTTATTTTAGTGACCAAATTTATGAGTATTTTTCATTTGACATAATGCATTATGTTATTGGATGAAATAACGAAAAAGAAACGCGTCTATGATAAAATAATAAAATAATAAAGTTGTAAAATCATAAACTCCCAATTAATGCATGTCTATTGAACAATGAACCGACAACATAGTAACTCACAAATAACAAATTAAAATATTTACACATAAATTTGTTGTAAATAAGTGTGACTATAGGTGGACCTAAGTTCAGTCTCCTTTACCCTCCTTGTCTCACCACCAACACTAGTATTTATTTTCATGTCTCAAAATTGTTAAATTTTGTTAATAAAATAAAATGGTCAAATACTTTTTTATTAGTAAGTTTTGTAGATTTTTCTTATCACTATACATATACTTAAAATAAATATAAAAATGAAAACATTGTGATATGAAGCACATTTTGGCACTATCATTATCTATTTTGTGAGATACATTTGGTGATGAAATAGGAAAGTTGAAAGCAAAAGGGTGGCATAGTTGAAACTCATTGTGGACCAGAAAATGTTTTCCTTTGTGTGTTGGGAAAATAGTTGATGCATGTGTTAATTAAAGCTTGCATTATCAAAGAGTGCTAGTGCTGGTGCTTCTCCAAACTCTTGTCCCATCTCTATGCAATACATTCATTTTCAATATTATTTAATAATTTAAAATTTAAATTTTGATAACCATAGAGAAAAATATGACTTTGTTTACTAATTTTATAAAATATATGAAAAAAAAAAAACATGAAGTCAAGAAACTCACTCCAAGATGATAAATATATGTATTCGTATAAAATGGTAGTGTTAAAAGCTATATCGTTTTAAAAAGGTTTTTCATTTCTTTATCAACAAATGTTAATATATTATTTGTTAGTGGAAGAGTTCAACTCACAGTCTCTTTCGCTCTCACTTCTAATGTTGTCACTAAATTATTTTTATATTTTCAAAAAGATTTTTACAAGAAATATATTCTTCGTACATCGAAAATATTTTTCTAATACAATTATTTTAACAGTGATGTATAATTTATCGTGTCATTTTACAATAAAATACATTTGTCCAAAAAATTTCGATACAAGGAATTTTTAAACTTTAAAATTCTTTACTTACAATATATTTTACTCTTTCAAACTTGTAAGATTTTTAAAAAAGAAATATAGTAAAAATTCAATATCAATGAGTCATGAAAAATTTCATACCAACGATTTGAAAACATCAACATTAATTTAAAACCTTATAACCATAAATTTGCGGATTTTTCTGTTTACTTATATAATTTATTTTACTCATTTCTAACTAATGCTAAACCCTAAATTTCAACCACTTTGAATTCTTTATGATATTATTTTGACCACATTGGTAGGTATATTCAAGTGCTCTATTTTATTTTGACTTGAGTATTCATTCCCTCGGGATATTTATAGTTGTGGACACAGATTTTGTCATTCATATAGTTTTGATTGGGACAAAAAACAGTGAGCAGCAAATTTTGTAAGTATATATATATATATATATATATATATATATATATATATTATATATACGATGAGTTTGGTGTTATATAATTAACATCGTCACTGCTAAAATACTGCCAACTAAAATTTAATTATGAATAAAATTGTCCTGTTGCAAAACTCAACAACCAAAATAAAATATCAAATATTCTATAAAAAATTACCACAAAACATCCTCATGCATAAAATAATAATTATCGTGGATTCGATTCTTGGAGATTAATTATAATAATAAGAAGAAGATCTATCCCTCTCCATTACAAAATATATTCTACCTCTTCTTGCTTTATAAATATAAAAGAAAATTGTAAGTTGGTGTGTATTAAGCATAAGGGATGGAGCTGCAAAATCATGGCTTTCAAAGAAAATAGGTATGATTAGTCGGATGCCAACTATTTTTGTTTAAATATATCAGTTTGATATTTATTTTTTAAAATGTGTCAATCTAGTTCAAATTTTTAACAAAGTGTTTTAGTCAGGTTCTTTTGAAACAAAAATTACTAAAACTGTTAACTTAATTCATGATTTTTATCACTAAATTTTAATATAAATATTAATACTTAATTGTGTAAGTCATTTTAAATATTAATATCGTTAATGATATTAATAAATTTTTATGAAAATGACTTAATTGAAGTATCTTTTCAAAAGTTGAGACTTAATTGATATTTTTTAGAAGCGAGTACCAAACTGACACATCCAAATGAAAGTGGGTACCATCCGACTAATTCAACCAAGAAAATATGAAAAAAAAAATTGACTACTAAATTTTGACAACTTTTTCTTACAATCTTAAATAGTAATTTTTAAATAGTTTTTTATTTTTTATTTTTTTATTTTTAATATTTTAAAACTATTTAAAAAACGATATCTCATATCATAAAAAATGTTATCAAATTTAATAATCAAAATATATAGGCATAATAAAAATAAAAATAGTTTTGTTATGGTTTTTTTTACTGGTGATGTGAAAGTGAAACCCTAGAAAAAAAGTGTGGGAGACAGAGTACTGACAGGTACGGTAAGTAAGTGTATTGCCACATCATTATCTCCTTTTTGTCTCTCTTTACTTTTATTGTCTGTCTCATCCAATCCAAACCTAGTAGACTCACATGACCTTCCATCACACATGTGTTTCTCTGAGATATTTTTTTTTTCTCTTTCAGATACACGTGAGGTAAATATAAATATCTTTTTTTTAACCTTTTAGGTTCAAATCATTTTTTTAATCTTTAAATTTTAATATATTTTCCACTTTCATCCTTTATACTTTAAAGTAAACCGATATACTTTTAAAGTAATATTTAAATTATTTATGTGGTTGATATCGTTTGATATGTTTCGGTTCAAATGATTTAGAATACGGTTTAATAAATAAAAAGTTTAACACAGTTAAATCTGATGACTGTATATTTCTTTTTTAATTTAAAGAATAAATTTTCTTTACATATTTAACTTTTTTAATATTATAATAATTTAAGAAAATTAATTTATAATTTTCAGATTATGTAAGTTAAATTGCCTTAAAAAATATTTGAACTTTCATCTTATAAATAAAATATCTGTAAAAAAAAATGTCATCTTTATGTTTCTTCACCAAACAAGGGAATATTTTCTTGGCTCATTTGTGTTTCTCCCCATTTATCAAAACTTTCTCACTTTCTCGTCTCTTTTAAACCAAACACTATTGAGAAAATTTGTACCCAATTTAAAATCACTCTTTACACGAATCAAACTATTAAAGATCGAAAAGTTGTCAAATCTAGTTAGATTGATACTATTCTTTTATTTTTATTTTAAAAATTACTCAAATAAAAAAAGTTACTCTAACTCGGCAGTTTAAATGACACGTTTAATTGACTAAAAGTTTAAATAAAAATGAATTTATCCAATTCTTTACGTTGTCATAAAAAATTCGATTCAATTTTGGCCATTCTACGTTAATAAATTAAATGAGTTGATTCACTAAGTTTAAAAATACAAAAATCAATAACATTGTTTTATTGGGGTGTGTATAAATTGTATTTCTTTCAATAATACAAAAATTGGTTAATTCACTTAAACTTGGTTCAAACAACTTATTAGCTAATTAATCTGACCTACGATAAAAGAAAAAAACTTCAATATTTTCAATTCAATGTTTTATTTTTTATAAATTAATTATAATTCAATATTATTAATTAAGAGCAACACATATTTTTGTACATTTAAGCCACCTTATTTTATAAAAGATACAAAGTTTATCTTTAAGAAACCCTGCATCTTATGCAGATTTTTTTATATAAGAGGTAGTACATCAAAATTATAATTAATCATAAAATATTTCCAACTTTCCAGCTTGATAAGAGACGAATAATCTCATTTACTTGTAATATTGAGTTTACATGATTTTCCTAATCCCTTGCAGAATCTGTGCACAAAATTGGGACAGTGTTATATAACATACACACTTATTCAAATTTGCATGTGCCTCTATGTAGAATTTATATTTTCTGCTATGTTTTTCTGTGCTGAGTGTGTAGTGTGTATTCAAAATACATCGATAGATATATAGAGTTGTTATAGAGGGAGTTTTATTGAAGAGATACAACACCAATGAGATCAGAGTCCAACCACATAAAACATTGACACCACTCTCAACCCAAAATCTTAAGACAATGGGTTTATGAGTCTTTATTCTTATAGAGTGCTTTACTTTCCCATTTCTAGCCAATGTAGGACTTAAACTCACACTTGAATTCCTAACGTAAGATGTTCCTAAGATTTGATGCCACCAGACACACACTCAAGTAACTATGTTCAATGCATATACATTGTAAAAGGATTTCATATTAACAAAGAAGATATCATGTTACAACATTGTCAAATTGTTAGTTTCTGATAAAAGAAACTGTACACAAACTGGTGTAGATTATCTGCAAATAACAGAGCTAAGGAAAATAGTAATAAATAACATCAAAAGAAATTGCATTCATTCATAAATAAAATTGTACAACAAACAATGAAGGGTTGTTTTTAACAACAGAAGTTAAGTGACATGAGCAAGAATTTTTAAGCATGAACCATGTTAGAAGATAAGAAAATAGTAATTTTTTAAATTTTATGTGTGAATCAACCTTCTTAAGTGCTTGAAAAGTGGCATGAAGCAGTTGCAAAGTTTTTCAACCCCAATCCTACCTCAAAACTCAGTACAGAATGCCAGAAACAGGCCTAATTGATGCTATGAGTTCATATCAGTTAACTTGAAACTGTAGTAAATAACAATCCTACCTCACACTCATCATGAATAATACATTGCAGATATACTTTTTTTCTTTGATTCTTGATCTATGTGTTAATAATTAAGAGATAAAATATGAGTTGGTCAGACTCAAAAAAACTGCCATGAATGATGCATAACTGAAATTCTTAAAGCATTCCCATTTTTTCACATCAATGACGTTGCCTTACAATGGTAATGCTTTAAGAATATTCAGTTATACTTCAAGAAGGGAAGGTGGAGCTGCTCTTTTCTGAATGAGTGGTGAATAGAACCAATAACAAGGAAGCAAGAAGTAAAGAGAGAAGAGTGATGGAAATGAATGAATGAATAAAATTATGAAACTAAGTTTTTTGGCTTAGTCCTTTTATAGATAAGAACCAAAAAGAATCAGAACTCATTAACTTCATTTCACAGATGCATGAATCAAGAAATTATCAAAATGTGTCAATCAAGTCAACCAAAAGTGTGATGAATCTATCTATAGAGGAAGAAGGTTCACTGGAAAGATACAATAACAATGAGACTGAGTCAGGCCACATAAGAATGACACTACTCTCGACCTAAAAACTTACAACAATGAATTTATGAGTCTTTATCTTTATACGGTGTTCAACTTTCTCATTTTTACTCAACGTAAAACTGAAACTTATACTCGGTGTGTTGAATTACAACCAGATCAAATCTCACCCTTGAAAAAGAACCTTCCTGATAAAGTAGTATTTTCCAATGTTTTTCTTGTACTACATAGTACTTGTGCATGCTCATTCATAGCAAAATGACGTGGTGCACTGCATGTAGGCTGAAAAAACTGTGCAGTGTGTGGTAGTAATTAATTGATTAATCAACAAAGATGCATCATCATCATCATCATCATCAACAACAAAGGCCATTTCATGAACTATGTATCTGAACTTGATTACCTTGTGGTTAATTGTGAAGAAAGGACAATATGAACCTAGCTGTTATCACTTTCAATTGCTCTTAATTTGTACACTTTTTTGTGATTTTGTAACACTTAAGTGGTGCTTTCTTTTCTTATGTTGGGTCAATTTATAGCATTAAAAATTGGCCACCAGTTTGTAGTGAATGATATATCACATGGGTGGATCATATACTGATGCAAGGTTTTGTAAACATATTTAACAGGGAAAGGGACCACTGATGCAGAAATTAATAGCACAAAAAATTGTAATCTTTCACAAACCAATGTTAAGGTTAATTTCTTCTGACATCTTTCACTTTATTATTCCTCCCATTACCATTAACACCACTGTTATTCCACAACAATCAGGAAATAGTATGCGTCTTAAATTTGATTTCTGAGGTAGACTTTAATTTAGGTAACTTTTAACATGACATTAATCATTACTTTTTATCATACTCTTAGTTTCATTTAGTTCTTACTTAGGTTGCACCTTTATCATGGGTGAAAGAGAAATAATAAAGGAGGTCGTATTAGGAAATTGTACATCTTTTTAATGTGAATCATGATATCAATTACATTTATTGATTTATATTTTGTTTTAGAAGATAAATAGATAAAAAGGGTAAAAGTGTTTGTTGGTTGACTTAGATATGTTGATACAATTTTTCCAATCTATTAAATAATCTGTAAAAATCATAATTATTAATTTTCATCTTCTGAACAAATTTTTAGATAAAGTTGAATTGGGTGTGTTTACTGTGGCAATTTTCTTACATGCACAACAAAAAGAAATAAGAAAAATTAATAACACCTTTTAATAATTTATGTCAAGCATAACATTTGGTAACGCAGTCTTGTGTTATTTTTTTATGGTATTAAAGAGGTTAATGCTTCCTGCACCCCACAATCACTGACTTTACTCCTATGATATTAGGAAAATACTAAAATACTCTTTACCATTTTACCACTCTCTCGGGAAGAAAAAAAAACTCATTCTACAAAGTCTTTTCAAAACTCGTTCCACGTGTTCGAAAAAGCTTTTTTTTTTCATAACATTTTTCAAAAAACTTATTCTGAAAGACATTTTGAGTTTCGGAATTTTTCTTTTTGAAATTTTCATTGTGGAAAATTTATTTCAAAAACACATTTAATGTTCCAAAAGTCACATTTTGAAAATTTCGTTCCAAAAATTTTATTTCGGAAATGTTCTAAAAATTCTTAATAATTTGCTCCGAAAAGTTTTCAGAATATACAATCTGAAAGTCGCTTTTCTTGTGGGTAAAATGGTTATTTCAAAATTTTGAGAGGGTACGCAAAGAAATTGCAAGAGTGCAGCGAGTAAAAGCCTATAAAAATTGGAGAAGACTGTAACGATAATAGATGCAATCACATTACATCGTACTCTTCTGCATAATTTAGCCTTAAAAAGGTATTTAAAGCACTTAAAAATAATTGTATGCTCTTAGAGCCCTTGCAGATTATTTCTAAAAACCTAGAAAAACAATTATAACAACTTGAGACACTAAAAATACATTTAAATTTTAATTATTAGACATTCATCTCAATAATACATTCTTGCACAAATAGAAAAAAAAAATATCTTATTTAATGAAGTACTTCCTAAAAGAAAGATGAAATAGAAATTTACAGGATTTAAGTAAATTTTCTTTAAAAACAATATAATAATACTTAAGTATGCACTCAATCAGTCATATCAGTTCTAACTGTTATCTTTTAAATGCATATTTCCTCAGTCAAAGCAATATAATTTTCTTGATTTAACCAAAAATATTACGTTTAAATATTATTATCTGTTTATCCATAATTAGTATAGTCAATGTTATCATTAAAAGCGAAAGTTCTGTAAGATACATGTAACAAATCAATGAAAAATTATAATGCAACACCTTGATACTGTATGAAAAATCATCTCTTGTTATGATAACACAATCAAGGTTGCAGGAGAATTACCTGAATGGGTTGTGTTTGATACTAACTTGCGAGCTTTCTTCATTTTCCTCTTCAAAATCAAAATACATCATCACCTAACTACATTGGTAGGCAACTAAATGAAACATTTCCTCCGTCCAAACTTTCCCAATAGAACTCTCAAACAACAACAATAACTAAAAAAAAAAATCAATGATGATCTAAGAGCTTTATTACTCTACTTTGAAACCAGATGCTTTATTGCTTTACATGATTTCAAGTGTGCGCCTGATATCTGCCTTCCATCAGAGAAGTAAACATGGTGCTGAAGGAAAAGGAAAATGCAAGCAAAGCAGAAACCACAAAATAGCTAACATCTGAGGCTGATCACAAGTGAACAAAATTTGAGAGTTAGCGGTCAATGTCTGAACCAAGGTCACCCCACCTTACGTTGTATCTGGCTGCAAGATAGTGAGCACCAACAGGACCCCTACTACCATAAGGATAGTACTCTGGAATTATCTTTTTCTCTTCTAGTTCCTTCAGTACAGGTGTAAAGAGTGACCATGCTGCATCCAGTTCATCACTACGTATGAAGAGTCTTCTTTCTCCTTCAATGGCATCCAACAGTAGCCTCTCATAAGCATCTGGAATCTCCTTTGAATATCTGTAATGAAGTAAAAATGAAAACTACTTTCAAAATGATCTTACAATATGTCATCCATAGATATATCACTTTACTACTTTCAAAATATCCAATTTCGTTTATGGAGCAAGAAAAATCCTGGAATTATGGTGGCATGGCAGACATGTCACCGGCCACAAAGATTATATGGACATTAGATCAATGTTGAACATTGCCACCAGTTTAAGAAAGCAAGAAACTAAGAATGAAGTGAATTTGTGAGATAATAATCTAACGAAGAGTGTATTTCAGGGGTCCCATAAAGTTGATTTTAAGAGTAAAAGCAAAATACCTTGCTGCATAGTGAAGATTTAGATTACTGCGGTCCAACTTCATTCCCAGACCTGGTACTTTGTTGTTTATCTTCAAATAAATAGCCTCATCAGGCTGAACTCTAATCACAAGTTCATTGGTCGCCCGATCAAGATCAGTACCAAAGTTCCGGTTGTACAAATTACCCGGCACATGCCTGAACTGTACCCGTATCTCAGCTCTGAAACCAAAACAACATAGCAGTTAAATATATCTAAAGTGGGGCGTGGAGACCTAGAAGTATATATAGATGGCTAACACTATAAAGTAAATTTATTTCCTTCCCTTACCCTTTGTTGTGTAATGCTTTCCCTGCCTTCATCAGGAAAGGTACCCCATCCCATCTTGCATTATCTATAAAGAGGGCAGCTGCAGCAAATGTTGGGGTTAAGCTGCCTACTGGTACAGTTTTGTCATCAGTGTAGGCTGGATATGTAACACCTCCTCTTGTGTGACTCTTATACTGGCCTATAACCACATCTTCAAGTTGTAGGGGTCTCATTGAACGAAGAACCTTGACCTGAGATCCATTAGGTAATTGAGAATCTGGTGAAAAAGAAAATTTCACAATTACTTAGAACAACTAAATTCAAGGCATATAACCATTTGAGACCTTTTCATTTCTTATATCCTCTGCATCCAAACTAACAGGGGTTTCCATTGCAAAGAGTGCTAGTATTTGAAGTAAATGATTCTGCATAATGTCTCTTATGATACCATAATGGTCAAAGTACCTATACATATAGTACAATGGAAATGGATAAGAATCCCCATTATATGAACAGAAAGTGTGAAAGATGTGAAGGAACAAAAGTTACCCGCCACGTCCTTCAGTGCCAAAATCTTCCGAGAATATCAACTGTACATTTCTTATATACTGCCTTGACCATAATGGCTCAAAGATGAGATTTGAGAATCGGAGGACAGAAAGATTTTCCACAAGCTCTTTCCCAAGATAGTGGTCAATTCTGTATAATATTTCCCACTTTATAAAATGCACATTACAATCTTAAAGTTGAAGATGATTAGTGTTAGTTGGAAAACCTGAAAATTTGATCCTCAGTCAGATACTGCTTGAGTGATTTTGTTAATGCAGCTGAAGATTCAGAATCACGACCAAAAGGCTTTTCAACAATGACCCTGGTCCAACCATTACCAGAAGAAGCTGACAAGCTTGCACATTTTACAGCATCTATAAATATATTAGGAGGAATTGAAAGATAAAACAGGCGATTAGAAGTTCTCCCACCCTACAAAAACAAAATTCATATTCAAACAGAATGGTTAAAATCTGATAATAAAAATGCTGAGATTAGCTTCAACTATTCGAACAAAAATAAATAAAATAAGTTTTTTCTTTATTCGTATACCTAGCTTGAGGTAGATAAAAATTGCATACAATAAAAAAATGCACACAAAAGTAAAAAGTGAAGATTGGAGAGAAAAAGAATGAAAGAATGCAAGCATGTGATTCTAATTAAACGTTGATTCTAATTAAAACATGAACAAATAGGTTTTTTTCTTAATGATGTCATCTGGTATTGTTATATTTGAAGAATTAGAACATCAGTGAAATTATGGCCAATTGGTCATGGAGACAAAAGGAAAATGTCATAATACAAAGTAGATATCAACTATAGAGATCTACTATGGACGTAACCGGTATAAAATAGCTAATGTATACAAATTCTTTCTCGTTTTCTTTATTTGTTTCCACCCTTTTTTTTTCTTCATCTTTTTTATTTGCTTTTCAGCAAGAGATTTTCCTTTCAAGTTGGAAAACATGCATTCATTCCAATTATCAAATTTCTACTATTTCAGAAAACTATATTTAGAACAATGCTTGCTTCTTACAGTAGGAATCTGACCACATTTAAGCTATAAACAACAATTATATCATATTATCCCTTTCCAATCCAACTACCTCTTGTTCCTTCAGCTTCTTGTCTAGCACGGCAAAGTGTTCCTGAGAATCATATTGACCAGAATGGTAGAAACATCTTTTTAGGAATTGCTCCATCTTCTCATTGCAGTTCTCTCTGAAATTCCACAGCACGAATTTCCAAACATTAAATACGAAGCTTAACCCTAAGCCTGATAAATAATTAGATATAATAATCACCTCTTATCAATTCTACAAGTGAGGGTCCTGCTAACCATATTTCTCAGTTCTGCATCAGTCATCTTACTCCGTGCGTAACCATAGATGGTGAAATGCTGCCATAAACCAAAGCATTAGTTCAATCCAAACACAAATAAAAAATAATACCATCGATCCAAATCCAACCTTAGGGAGACAATCCTCATAGTAAAGTGCAAAGAGAGCTGGAAATATCTTCTTCTTAGCAAGGTCCCCAGAGGCTCCGACAACCGTAATACTAACAGTGGACTCATTTCCATCCTTTTCAAAACCGTCTTCAACTAGAGACTCCTTCGGGGACTTAACAGACAATAATTCAGCATTCAGCTGCTTGTGAGAAGTGCCGTTTTCAACAGGCGCCACGGAAGAAGCTACTGCACCTACATTTAGAAATCACACGCGCCATATATGACTAAGGATTTTCCAAACCATATATCATAAGAATATATAATAAATGCACTACCCGTGTAATTTTTTACATGTTCATCTAATCAGAACCAATCAGATATAGTAAGCTTGGAATAAACCCTCAATTTGATCCCTAGAGAATTACTCTCTGTTAAATATAAAGAAGTTAAAATGTACAAGCGATCCCCCAAGCATTAGAAATCATGATAAGTAGTCCCTCGAGTACTGAAAAACCATCAAACCGGTCACTGAACGAAAGAAAAACATACCAACTTCGAGACTAAACTGTTGGATATTCAATACTTGAGCAGTTACTTACATAAGTTTACTACGTTAAGGACTGGGGCTATGTTTGTATTCCCATTTGGGGCGCTCCAAACACAGCTCGGAGAATAAACTCAGTTTGGATGGAGTACATTCACACGCACCAATACTTTGCCAGAAACCAAGTTTCATAAATGCAAGACTACGGTTCCTTTTGCAAACTCAAATTTTTTTTATGGATTCAAATTGGTCGACAAAGTAAGATTTCCAACTAACATATGCCTGTTAAAGTCATCTCATAACATACTAAACACCCATTTCCAATTCTCTCGTCTCTCCCTGACACATCCCAAATTACATGTGTAGCACAGCATAACAAGAATGGAAAGCACCCATCAGAAAAAGATTGAAAATTTAAAAGAAAGAAACAAAAGGGCATAAGAAGAAGAAAGAGAAGAAGAAGAAGATGAACCTTCCTGTTGCTGGGTGTGGACCGGAATCTGATACGACTGGGGTTGATACTTGAGAGAGACCTTAGAAGCGATAAAGCGGTGCGAGAAGGTGACGCGTTGAAGGTAAGCGAGGTTAGACGAGAAGGGAGAGGGTTGGAAGGAAGCGGAGGAAGAGGAGGAGGTGGTGGCGAGTGAACGACAATGTGTTGAATAGAAAGTGGTGGCCATGAGGGAACGAAAAATTGGGGAAGAGAATTGAAAAAAGAGGGAAATAAGAAGAGCAAGGGTGTGAGTTCGGAGAGTACGAGGGAAGGGCCCTTGAGATCTCCGAAGGGGTGCTTTGCTTGTCCCTTTCCTTTGCTGGGTGGCAGAGGACAATATACAACGGTGGGTGTTTTTGGTCTCTCCGATTTATTAGGTTACCCTTTTTTTTCAATTATGTTTGCAAATTGTGTTTTGCCTTTGCATTAATATGTCCCACCGCACTGCACCAAACCAAATTGCCATCAATTTAATTATTTCCAAGTATTTGACTCTGAAATATAAAATGAAAAAAAAAACTATTTTCAATCTTTCTGTGTTTCAAACTCGTGTAGCCTTCGTACTGTTTCTGTCAAAAGTGGCTCACTTGTGTCGACAATGTATTGATTTAACAATATTTTTTTGTAATAAAAAACTAAGGTATCTTTTATTATTGGATGTATATATTTTTTCTTTTAAGTTGTAGTACAAGTTTTATATAATTATGATACATCTAATAATATTATATTATTTCTAGTTCTCAATTTAGACTTATTTTGATTCACTTAATAGTTCATCATTATTTAAAATTTGAAGTCAATAACAGTTTAATAGTTTGAATATTCATTATTCGTTCCTCGTATAAATTTTTCTTTCTTCAGTGCTCATATATGTCTGTAAGAATAAATCTCTAATTGACCCATGTCAATAGACTTGAAGTTAAAATATTATCCAAAATTTTTGAAAGACCCTTTGAAGTAATTAACTTTGAAAATGTTAGACAAATTTTGTTAAGATGAAAAGAGTAATCGAAAAGATTGAGTTTTAGTGGTTAATTAAAGAACTATAAGAAAAAAGTATGTAATATGCATAAAGGTACATGTTTAACCCTGAATAGATAGGCATTGATGAATAGATAATGTTCGCTTAATTAATAATTCAATCTTTATATATTTTTTATCTTATATTTTCTTTTGACTAATTAAGTACCTATTCTTTAAAAGGATTTAATTAAACTCTTATTTTTGTAAAAAAATTTAATGTTTTTCATTCCATTAAATTGATGTTAACAGCAATTGTTGTGTCTAAATTTAGTTTATATTTTAGTTGAAAAGTGTCCAAAGAATTTTAAAATAACAAATAATCCAAATTTTAAAATGTATGTACATATATTTTAACATTTGACAATTCCAAACAAAGTTGTCAATCTAAACAAGGACTTACATTAAGTTTTTTTACAAAAATAAATAGCCAATTGAATCAAAAATTATGGACCAAAATAAATTAAAAGTCTAAATATAATAACTAAATTATAATTAACCTAAAATAAATCATAAAGGATTTAATCAAATTGTTTACTAGCCCGATCAGTTATAAAATTCTATGTATTTGCATTTAATTTCAATGAATAAAAAGGATACTGTAACTTATAAAATAAACACAAATAAGTTATATATAAATCTTCTGAACACATTTTGAGTGATATAATGGTTTTATTGTATGTTCTGTTCTCCATACTCGTGTCGATAAGAAGTCAAGTCTCAGGTTTAAGACTGATAACTGTATATTTTAAAATAATAAACTACAGACCAATTTTACTAAACCACTGTGCTATGAGAATCAAAAAGATAATTAAGGAGAGCAAATAATATTCAGTTTGCTTTGCTCTTTCACCCCTCTTTCCTAGATTTTTTTATTGTTTAGTATATATTAAATCTTTCCTCTTGATTAAAATGACATCATGTTCCCCAAGAGCAAGTATTGGGCAGTTCTTCCTGCTCCTCCTTAACATTCTTCATGCACCCCTATAAAATGTTTTTTTTTCTCATTTTTGTCTTTGATGGATTGCACAATCTGGCAAGTTATTTTTGACTTTCAAATTTTCCAATTCTAAAGTCGTTTTTTCTACGTCTAAAGTAAATATGATTTCGAAGTTGGGTAATTTAAAGTTTTTTTTTTAAAAGATTTCCGACACAATCTAGATATCATTTGGTTTCCCTATGTACAATATGAAAGTCTTTTAGCTTTCTGGACTGTGAAACCCAAAAAGTCTTTTTGAAGGGAAAAATTGACTTCAGCATTCTACAATCCGAAAAGAGTAAAATGGAAAAAAATTATGGGGTACAGGAAGAAACTGTCCAAGTCTTTGTATAAATGCAAACCCACATCATGTATGGACACAACAAATAATAAGTGACTTTACGGTGCGTGGCCAGAAAAAAAATTGTCAAAAAATAGCTTTATGTATAACTCAAACTTACAAATTAACTTACAATTTAATTATATATACTCGATTTGGGATAAGAAAAACGAGTGAGTGATTTTGTTAGAAAAAATAGAAATATTTGATCGACTATATCTTATTCTCGATATTGCTTCATTGTTGGAAAAATAGAAATATTTATGCTTATCGTTTATTTGTTGCGTTAATCTAAAATCCAAATTTGACATGTTGGATTTATGTTTGTTAAGAATTTAAGTATGAGTCTAAGTCCCACATTAGAAAGAGATGAGAAAGTAGCACTATATAAGAATGATGACTCATAAATTTATTGTCTCTTAAGGTTTTTAGTTGAAAGTGATATCAATATCTTATATGATTAGACTCAGGTCTCATTGATATTGTATCTCCCAAATAACTTCTGCCTCAAAAAATCTAACAAGGGGTAACCCTTAACTGAGAGATTGTCAAGAATCTAAATGTGAACCTAAATCCCACATTGGATAAAAATAAAAAAATAAAACATTATAAATGATGACCCATAAATCTATTACCTTAAAATTGTATTGAAAATTATATTAATCTCTTATGTGATTAGACTCCTGTATTATATCTTCTCAATGAACTTCCTCCATCGAAAAACCGTATTTATATAGAAAGACTTACTAACTCCAAAGGGCATGAAAATCGACAACTTTTTTTAATATTTATTCTTTTAATTTATTTTCTAAATTTAAAATCACGTAATGTGTACCGGTAGGTGCTTTCCCGGTCTAATTCATGCTGCGTAAATGTTGGTTCAGATGCATTACTGAGCCCCCTTTTCCTGAAATAGCCAATTCCAATAAAAGCTTACTAAAATTGCATTAATCATATATTTAAGAAAAAAACACAAACACATTTAAGACCAGCTTCTCGCATTTATTCATTTAGGAAAGCCTAGTGAATCGCAAAGTAAAAATGACACATGCAGAAGCCCAGAAAAGAAGAAGCCACTTCATTACTGTGATGAAATCCACAGAGATACAACTCAACTCTTCCAATTGAACAACACACTACTACCTATAGACGGTATGACCCTCTAATTAACTCAACAACAGGAACAACAAAACAGAAGCCGGTGAAACTAATACAAATACTCTAGGGTTGCTCAAACCGCAGGCAATGGCATACCTGCTTGTCCAATGTCAAGAGTCAAAGATGATTGATTCTAAATGTCAGTAACAAAATAAATGCTACCCAATGAGGTTCTCTTTTGGGACAAGACATGAGAACCACCACAACCCAGGCCAAACACTTTGATACTGGCCCATAAATAGGGTGAAGAAATTCTAATTCTACTCGATCTCTATTCCACAAAATTGCAGGTCGGGAAAACCTCACAGTACCAGAGCAACCTTCTCTTGGGAAACAAAGGTGGAAGGATGAGCAATCAGGGGCTCGTAGTGGTCAGCTCCAGCACCGCACCAGCCTGTATGTCGAAATTTACTCAGAAATTTCATTACAAGATTACAATAAAGGGAAAGATAATAAAAAATTGTCTCCATCTGCTGGTTGAACAACCTTAGCCCATAATGAAAACAAACGGAAAATAGAGAAAACATTACTGCTGAAAGCTTGAACAAAAATGGTCATATCTATCAAAATAATTTTTTTCTACGGTACCTGTTCCTTTCATGAAAAGGAAGAATGGAGGTTCGGTAATTCGGCTCCTTGGACGATGTGGAAGGAAGAAAACACAATTTTCTTCATCGACCATGGCATCTGAACCATGGGCTTGCACCTGAAAATAGTTAACATATTCAGATGGAAGCATGGTGACTGACAATTGCTCACACATGTATAAAAACTAAACAGCGAAAAAAGATGAACTTTACATTCATAATATCACACGAAAAATATATCAGTAGCGATCGCAATCAACACCCATATAAAAAAGAACTCCCATTCGTAATAGATTCATAAGAAAAGGTGAACGCATAATAATCGATCCTACAAGGAGAGTTATCAAATTCCAGGATATATCTGCAATTGCAGTCCAAAACTCTAACTACCTAGAGTGGCTCTCGAGGTCCAATCAATCTGCCAATTAGTTCCTAGAATTCAATTGAAGAAAATCCCATATCTAAAACATTTATGAGAACCTCTCAAAAACGAAGTTTATGGAAATCCAATTTACTTTTACTCGATTAGAACTGTCATGCAGCAACACAGAAATTAAGTTTTTATCTACTAAACACCGCAAAGTAAAAACATGTAGGAGTGTAAAAATAGTTGTCAAACAATAATAGTGTTTTAACAATAATAACATATTCCACGGAAGATAGGATTGTTATGAGATGTTGGTAATAGTCTAAGAATGAGTCAAAATCCCATATTGGATAGAATAGATAAAATTAAACATTATATAAGAATAAAAATTCATGATAACATTGTCTTAAAGTTTTGGAAAAAAATTGGTGTTAAATGTATGTATATATATAATCACACTCTCTTAATAACTATATCCATATATTTGAAATATATAAACCCAACACAGAGATAACAGACCAACTGGTGAAAAATCCTGAAAAAAAATACAAACATACACCAAAAACAACTTTAAGCTATGCTGAAAGCTCCTGGAATTGTTACTTACCACATATATCTCTCGCTTGAACTCTGTAGCAAGACATTCAATTGCAATATCGTCACCGAAAGCTGCAGCACGACCCTCTCTATTTTCGTCTACAGATAATAAACCCTCCTCGGTATATTGCAAAGTGATGATATCATACTCATCATCAGGAGAACCAGAGATCAACATGTATTTGGCCCAACTGGGACCATCATTCACAGGAATACATCTCTCTTTGTAAATAGACTCCGCCGCCATTTCTCTTCATTCAGAAAAAGAACACACAGTAAACAAACCAACCAAAACCATACGCAACAAACAGAAGTGTGATGAAACTTCCAAGCCCCATTTCAACACTTGTCATATCAAAATACATTACAAAAACACATATCTCTTACGAACATCTCATTTAGGGTGAAAAAGAAATGCGGCTCAAACAAAACAACTTTCATTCTTAATTTCTTTCGTCTTCTATATAATTGTAGCTGTGAATCTTCTAATTTAACTATTATACGCATTTTACCTCAACATTTCTCAAACCCTAAAAAAGAGAAAAAGAGAAAACGAATGGATTAGTCCAGAATATCATTAAGTTAAACAATAAAAACAGTGAACAACTCATTCTTGCATTTCTTCATTTCAATTTAAACAAATAAAAATCATGTTTATATGAAATCAATGAATGAAACTTCCGGCAAGTCAAGAGGAAAGAAACAAGCAAATAGCAAAACCAAACAATGAAACTTCAAGCGATTCAATACCTTTGCATGCCGAGGTGAACGAGCTCGTCGATGGCCGAATCAAGAGCAAATCGATCCTCCTTCTTTGCCAACAACTTCACCTCCTGAACGACATGAATCCCCCAACCATTCTTCAGATCTGGCGAGTACATGTGCCGAATCGCGTCATCGATTGCTTCTCTTTCCACAAAACTCACAGATCGAAGATCCTCCGAGAACCGCGTCACCGTCCGCCGCCGCAGCTCGCGCGCGTTCACCTCCTCGACTCCCATCGCCTTTCGAGACGCCGTGAACAGGCAGTTCCCGTCGGCCGACACCTCGCCGCCGTGTGAAAGCCGGAAAACGACGGATCTAAGATGGGAGGACAACGGCGGAGACGATGACGAGTCCTCTACCTCCTCTGGCGGCTTCCAGAGCACGCCTTTGGCGTGGAGCTTCTGGAGGTGGCGCCGCTGCTGCTCTTCCAGACCGACGACATCTTCCCAACCGCCGGCGAAGGTCGCACCACCAACGCTAGCCGGAACGACGAGATCTACGGCCGCAATTGATTCCGATTTGGGATCCCGCCATGGAAGCGCTGCCGGCGGCGAACCTTGGAATGGTTCGGCGACGGTGGTTGAATCACACAAGAGCTTCCCCATTGTGATAGATGAATGTGTGTGGATACAGATTTTGTCTCTTTTTTTATTTTTTTTCTGATTATTCGAAAACAAAGAATTTGGGTTTTCTTGTGTCTGTGTTCAACGGGAAGAATTGCAGAAGAGAGAGAATGTAAGAGAGAGACTAGGGTTAACGGATAGATGGACGGAGCGGGAGAATTAGACACGTGGATCCATGTGAACGTTAACATTATTATAACCTTTAACACCATATAAATATATATTCGATTGGTATTTAATACTGTTTTTTTTTAAGTTATATTACTCTTAATTAATAGAAAATTTATTCCAAATTTATTCCAAGCCATTCTCGAGAGTGAATTTACAATTACAAGAAGAGTATTAACATATTAAATTCTTTCATATACGTTATGTATTAATTATTTTAATACACTTTGGGTTGAATTGATTAGCCATAATAAAATTATAAATAAAAATTAATTATCACGATCTTATATAGAAATAGATAAATAGATAATTTTTTTAAAAGTATATTATAGTATACTAATACATGTAAAAGTTTAAATATAGAAGTTCACTTGGTTTGCAAATAAAAATATATAACCACTTCTTTACACGTAAGAATATATGTGTATCTCATGATTTTACATGAGAATTGAAGGAGGAAATGAGGTTGATGTACTCTTCTCTCTTTTCTGGCAAGTAAATTTTCGATAATAGTTTAAGTAAATTTTCAATTAATAATCTCTGAAATTTAAGTTTTATATAATGAAGATCATAGTAAATAAGTTTCAATTAATAATCTTAAAATTTTAAGTTTTATTCAAGAGATATAAAGTAAATGGTTTGAGGATAGTTATATTTAATAATTTTACTCGTAATTTAATGATTATTATCAATTAATAAGAATATTTTACACTACTAATAATAATCAAATAAATTGTTTGTTGAAATGTTTTACAATAAATGAATGGAATAAAAATAAATAAATCACAAATGCATTTGAAAGTGGTTATGTTTTCTTATAAGAAAAAATCACACTGTTTTCTACAGGTAGAGTTAAAAAGTTATATATTTTATAATTTAATTAGATTTTCGAAACATTTTTTGAGAATTTATTTGTAAAAGTAAAAAAAAAAAGAAATATTTAACTATAAAAAAATTCGTTAAATTAATGTTTTCCAATTAAACATTGAAAACAATCTTGAGAAAAAAAAAAAGAGTACAATGAATCATTACTGATCCATATTAAATGTATAGGTTTTAGTCAAAATTTTTCTAATAAGATTGATTTACCTGTGAATAAATTAGATCATTGGTAAATAAACGAATTATTTAGTCTATCATAAAACTATAAAAGAAAAAAAAATATTAAATAGAATACTAAACCTATCAGATTTTGAAATTTTTAATAAATTTGAATCGATAAGAAAAGTGTGGGGAAGGTGCATAAAAGTATTAATCTTCTCAAAATGTTAATAACACTTTTTCGTATATAGTTATTTTTATTCTATACTTTAACAAATAATCTTAGCTCACTAATATTATATTTGTAACACAGACTTTTGAATATTTTATTTTGAGGAGTATCTCATTAATTAGAAACGCAATGAATATATTTATTTAATTTTACTTATTTGTTAATTTAAAAGATAACTATTACCATATACTTATAATGTTTTAAAGGAAAAATTAGTTGAAATCTGTTGACAGATATATGACATTTTTAAATTTAAAATCAAATTGTGTTTTAATATGAAATTATTTAAAGAAAAACAATTATTCTCTTATTCATTTAAAACGTTTAAAGTTAAAATTAAAATTAAAATTAATTATATCAAACACTACTAAAAATTCTTATATTACATGATATTTTTCTTGTAAATTTGTTGAAAGAATTTGTAAGAAAAAACTTTTTCTTTTTAAAGAATTTTAATTGTTAGGTAATTCTTTTGTAGATAAACATTTCTTACAAAATTATAAAATTTATAAGTATTTTCTATAAACTTGTTGTGAAAAATGTTTTATACAAAATATTTTGCAACAAAATTGGTAGTAATTTCTTACAAATTTTTTTGACAATAAAATTTATAAGTATTGTTTAGAAAAGAATTTTAAAACAATATTGACAGAAAATATAAATTTTTTTAGTAACGAAACAAATTCAAATATTATTTTTGAGATTTTAAGATATTTTTTAAAATAAATTACTCTATTTAAAAATATCAAAATAATGATCGAAAAAAAATTTGACTTGAAAGTAAAAAAGATAAAATACAATAATGGTCTCTTCATATTTGGGAATGCGTGGTTGTTGAAGGGATAAATAATTAATGATTAAAAAATATACCTTTTATATGCACAATGCTGCATGAACATTGGTGGTCCAAATACAACGCAAAAGTTAAGTATTTATTATTATTTATTATTTATGGAATATTCTTATAAGATTCTGACAACTCATTTTCGTCACCTTCCACCTTCCCCTGCCACAATTTTACAATTACATTCAAACTAAATTTTGTCTTTTCATATTTACTTTTTATAAATAAAAAAATAACCACCAACTAATTTTAATTTTCATTACTTTAAAATTTGAATATTACGACAAATTGTGTTTACTTGCGAAATTTTAATGAATGTTTGTTTTTTCTAAAATCGAGAATGAAGATTAAAGACTTTTATCCTATACTTCTATCTTGAGTTTCACTAATGGTCTTCAATCGAATCCCGTATTCATTTTTATCCCAAAATTTATCCCAAAATTCGATTCTTACTCTTATTAATAGCCAGAGATTAAATAGCTAATATAGAACACCAAAATTTGAATACTGTTTCTGTAATTAAATATCAATGTTCTATGTAAAGATTTTTTTTGCTTTTGTATGACTTTTATACTTGCAACACTTTCCATAAAAAAAATAATTTTTATACATGTATATATATTTAGGTTAAAAATATTTTTTATTCCTCAAGTTCCCGTGAATTTTGAAATTAGTTTATTTTCGAAACTTTATACCAATTTAGTTTTTAATCTTTATAAATGTGTGAATTTAGTCATTAATTCTTACAAAATTTTGTTAAGTTTATTTGAAATTTTAAATACATTTTATTATAATATTTGAGTTAACATTGAAGCAAAAATATGTCAAATGGCGTAAACAATTCAAATACTGTCATGAAATACACTTGAAACGTCAGATAAACTTAACAAAATTGAGTTAAAATGACTAAATTCACACATTTTTAAAGATGAATTACTAAATTGATCAAAAATTTTGAAAAGAGACTAATTCTAAATTTCACTAAAACTTTATTTCATGTTTCCACATTTTTAATTTTATTTTGAAAGGTAATTCTTATTTTTTGGGTAAACAAATTAGTATAAGACAAATTCATTTTTTTTCTATACAACTTTTTGTTCTGATTATAACTTTTTTTAAACTATAGTATCTATTTTATTGGATTTCATATTTTAGTGTATGATTTGTCTATTAAAGTAATGGTTGTGAGTAGTGTATGTATTTTCTTGAATATTATGTTCTCAAATGATATGATAATGTAGAAATTCTTTTAACTCTTAATATGTCACGTGCTTTTACTTAAAAGTTTCATTCTGAAAACCTAAGTAGTCAACCGAAATTACAATATTGAATGCTCCTATCTAAGAAACATATTCAAACAACAAACAACGCACTAACAATTAAGAAAAAAAAAAAAAAAAAAAAAAAAAAAAAAAAGAAAATAAAAAAAAAAAAAAAAAAAAAAAAAAAAGAAAAAAAAAAAAAAAAAAAAAAGAAAAAAGAGAAAGTGAAAAGCAATTTAAGAAACAAAAAAGAACAAAGAAAAAATAATGTGAATTGGAAGCCCTAATAAGAACAAAGAAAAATAAAACTTTGAAATTTCTAAATCATTTTATTTTACCATGATTGAGAAATGAAACAAGATTCGAAGAGATCATATATCGAAAGATAAAACAAATATATGAAAAATGACAATAAAGAAAAAGGTGAAAAATAAAATAAAAAATTATCAAATTTTACTTTAATTTTAAAACAAATCATCCATACTTATTAGGAGTTTATAAAACTCCAATACTTATGTTTCTTACCCAAAATTATTATAACTTAGATTAACAAATCCTATTAAAATTAAAGAATTTTGTATTGTGAGAAGTGTAATATAACTGAGAAGTATAATATAACATGACATTAAAAGATGATAAATATAAAAAAAATGTTAAATAAATGTTTTTACCTGTTGAAATTTAATGATCGTGTACTGATAATATAAAATAATTTAAGACTATTAATAAATTGAAAAACTATTAATGGTGTAAGTTTTAGATAATTAATTAATGTAGAAGTTAAGAAATTTATTATACATAATGATAATATTCGTAAAATTATTTATATTATTAATATTTTTTCGTATTCCACTACCTATGTATATTCATAATGTGCTATTAAAATTTAGGAAAATGATATTTTGACTACTAAAATTTGATAACTTTCTTACAACATGAGGTGTCATCTTTTAAGTGTTTTTGGACCATTAAGAATGTGAAAATGAAAAAATGGAAAATCACTTAAAAAATGACACCTAAAATTGTAAGAGAAAGTTGTCAAAATTTAGTAATCAAAAATCATTTTTCTAAAATTGAACATTTTATTTTTTATGGTCATATATATATATATATATATATATATATATATATATATATATATATATATATATATATATTCATGATTTTTCTTTGTTTTACTATTCATTGATCAGGCAGCAACTATCCGTTTCAACACATTACGTTGCTATTTTTAAATAATAAAAACTAAAATAAATATTCTACAAAGAGAGGGAGGTTAATAAAAAAAATGTAATTTTATAAAAACTAAACAAAAAATGTCATTAAAGACTAAAAACGTAAAATATATTTTATAGAAACAAATATTTTTTGTAAAAACTAAAGTATAAAAGAGATGCATCGTACATTAAAATCACCATAAACATATTTAAACTCAAATTAATTACAATCACCAATAATACTTTACAGCCATCAACTTTTTCCATCTTGCTTTGTTTACCCGTCATTATTGAAGGGCAAATACTGAGGTTAAAAAAATAATCAAAGATTAGGTGAATAATTTGGCAAATAATATAAGGGTGATTAAATTTCAAAGTTGAGTTTTTTTTTTTCTTTTTTTGTGATTGACTTCACTTAAAAGTCATATGTGAGAATCACATCAAAAGAATTAGGACATGATAGAGTCTTTATCTTTAGAAAAAAAAAATTATGATTGAAAAAAGAGTTGAATTAGATGTGAAAGATGGATGTAGATTTATCCAAATTCAATGTTAATACCTTTCAACTCCATCTATTCTCTAGGTTTCATATTCTATTGCTATAGATATGCATCCACGTGGCTATCATAAATCAAATTGTCTCATGGTTTAGACATTATGATGGGACCTTTTTTTAGCTAAATTTATTTCACTTAGCTAAATAAAAAAAAAAAGTAAATTTAGTATTACATGGATTTTATTTCTCTAACATGACATATTACACAAATGATCCCTAATATAAAAATATGATTTTATTTAATATATTATTTTAATATTTTAAGTTGAAAGTGATTTTACCTTTATTTGGTTAAGGTGTTCTTAGATGAAGTTACTTAATAACACAATCCAATTCAATTAGATTGACTTAAATTTTATATACAATTAACTCAAACTCAACCTAATTCATTCCGATAAGGATATGGGTTGAATGATAAATTTAAGGGTTAAATATGTATTTAGTCCATGAACTTTGACTCAAAATTGGAATTCGTTCCTGTCCGAAACTTTAATATATTTTGGTCCCTAAACTTTAAAAATAAATGAATATAATCTTTTTAATTCAATTAAGTTAACTTTTTTTGAGGTGTTGAACATATTTCTCATTAGATAAATCAAGATTGTGTCAAACAGTGTAAAAAACTCCAATACTAATATGAGAAGCGTTCGACACGTCAAAAGAATTAACATAATTGAGTTAAAAGGACTATATTCATTCATTTTTAAAGTTTAGGGACCAAAATGTATCGAAGTTTCATACAGGACGAATTCCAATTTTGGATAAAGTTCCAGGACTAAAACATATTTAACCCTAAATTTAATATGGATGACCCATACTTAATATCAAATTCATTTTTATATTTGTGTTATAAATAAATCATATTATTCATTTTTCATGTCTTAAATTAATTTGATTATAATTTAACTTATTGACTTTATATGAAACATTAAAATTATTGTTTAAAATAAAATAAACAAGTTTTTTAAAATTTTAATTCAGTTAATACTACACTAATCTAATCTATTCAAAAGTAAATTAGGTTTGATGGAGTATAACGTTAAAAATACATAAATCCAACTCTATATTTTTTAGAAAGTTGGATAATGAATTTGCTCAAATTCTAACAAAGGAACATAAACATCCTTAGATTTAACTCATATAACTTTTTGATACTGAATTTCTTTATTCTCTTTAAACGACCTGCATTTCTTCTAAGAATCAATTCTAGTTGAATTAACTTTCTAATGTTAAAATAACAATTCAACATAAATTATTTACATTTTAACTGATTATAATTTAGAAAAGGATTAAGTATGTTTTTAGTCCTGGAACTTTGATCCAAAATTGGAATTCGTCCGTGTCTGAAACTTCGATACATTTTGATCCCTAAACTTTAAAAATGAATGAATATAGTCCTTTTAATCCAATTATATGTTAACTTTTTTTGACGTGTCGAAAGCTTCTCATATTAGTATTGAAGTTTTTTACACTGTTTGACACATTATTGATTCAATATCTAATGAGAAATATGTTCGACACCTCAAAAAAAGTTAACGTAATTGAATTAAAAGGATTATATTCATTCATTTTTAAAATTTAGGGACTAAAATATATTGAAGTTTCGGACAGAGACGAATTCCAATTTTGAGTCAAAATTCATAGACTAAAAACCTACTTAACCCTTTAAAAAATCAATTCTACGTCGGTCTAATGAGTTAAATTCAATGGAGTTGAAGAAGGATACTTACTCTAAAAAAATCTAACTATCTTAAAACACTTTTACCCTTTCCCTAATCTTTCTCGATCGAGAAAAGAATTCCCGATTGAATTTTAACTTTTGCCAACACCTTTATTATCCATCATGATTTGATTTGATGTTTGATATTTATGAAAATAGCAACATTCACAAAATCTAAGCATATGGTGTTTTGATGAGTTCGTGTTACTTTTCCAATAATATTATTCAAATGTGGATACAATACACCTAACTCCACCACCGCATGATCATCTACACGGATTCATCGAATTTCCGCAGCTCAACTTGCATACCCTCATGATTTGACGGTGGATTCTGCCATCATGATTTATTCATAATTTATGTGTCAACTCAATCAAATAGCTATATTTTTCTTTTTTTTTCATCTTTCATGATTATTACTAGACAAATCTTACATTTCACACTGACCACTGTGAGGTAGACACTGAAACTACCTCAATTATTCGTTTCTTACATATAAGTTTTCACAGTACAAACACAACATTAGTTAACACTAATAGAAAAAGACATCTTATGAACACACAACATTTTCTTCACGCTCCCTCACAGCTCTAGAACTAAGTCTGCAATGCACAGTAAGAAAAAATGAGTCAGGGAAGAAGAAGAAGCAACACACAGAACTGAAACTGAAAATGTTACAGTCACATGGTACTTTCATCAAGTGAATTATGAAATTCTATAATTAAAATGGAATGCATAGATATAAGGGTTATGAAAAGTTGTTGCATGCTTACAATCTGCATCTGTTTTGATCCAGTACTCCCTGTTGGCAGATGAATCTTCTTCCTCTGGATGCACCAGATCATTTTTGTTGTAGCCTCCATCATTGAGTATTTTCTTCTTCTTCATGTTCCTGTGGTGTTTAGCAGATTTTTGTGCAGCTGTAGAACTTTCGGGGTGAACTTTCTTTCGGAACATATGGAGAATCTAGAAATGACCATAAATAAATAAAATGTTACTCAAGGCAAAAAAGAAGAAGATGAAAAGAACATAAAAATGCAAAGCTATGAAACTCGATCTGAAGAATGCTGATTATGGTAATGCACAATATTCTACGTAGATAAACAAGAGAAAATGGCAAGTTATGGCTTGTTAGTTGCTTACCTTATTCAGCTTTGTTTCTGCAGAAGCAGAATCAATAGTCCCTCCATTTATGGAAGTAGAATTTTTAGAATAAGCATGGAGCATTCTTTTTTTCAGCTTTTCTTTCATCAGGTTCATGGCAGATTTGTCCAGTTCCTTCTCAGTTCTTTTTTCCTCCTTTTCACATTTTGCACTGAAATTCTCCTCAGCTGATTTGCTTCTCTGAAACAGCTCCCCAAGGGAAGTCCTGTGTTCTTTCTTTGCTGCAGCAGTTGTTTCAGACAGTTCAATAGCTGTTCCAAAGAGATATCCCTGGAGTGGACAAATTGCAGCACCATTTCCATTTGCTTCTGCACCTTCTATTGGCTTTCCACTGAGTGTTATTATGCTGACATGGCTGCTTCTCCCAGTGCTGACATGGCTACTTCTCCCAGTGCTGACATGGCTGGTCCTCCTTGAAGAATCAAGGCTCACATCATCCTTGGTTTCAGCCCCCAGCACTTTCTCTAACTCATCATTGATGAGCTTGAGATCATTCTCAGTCACTTCATCTTCTTTTTCTGTGATGCTCTCAACAGAAATGGGAAATGATGGTGTGGATGGGTCAGACACTTGTTCTGAACCAAGAGTTCCAATTGCCAGGAAGCCAGGGAAGAATTCCCCCTCATAGTCTTCATCCACTCTTGCAGCTTCTAAACCAGCAAAAGAGTTTCTAAGATTGTGACCTTTTTGAGCATGTTTGGCAAGTCTGATTCCGAGGTTTGGTTTCTGATAGGCTTGTTCATCATCAAATGGTGGTTGCCCTGAAAGACAATTGCAAGAATTCCCTGAAACAAGCAAATTTTATAGAATATGGTAATTGAAAGGCAACACATGAAGTAGAATCCCATCACAGCATTCAGTTACACACTCTGCCTAATTCTGATGTTGTGCTAGTATTTCACAAATGACAGAACATATCTTTATGACCTAAGTAATAGAAGAGATTTAGTTATTACCTTAAAGTTTTAACCAGTCTAACTTTTATGCTCTAACATCCATATCTAGCCAGTCATTATAACTTATTTTTACAATATTTCAATTTTATGCATAACCTTTAAATGGTTGGACCTAGGCATTTTACTGCTGTGTCTTCATGGCCCTACATATTTGTGGTCATGTGTGCATGCAAGTGACTGTTTGAATTCTCCCTAGCCACCTTCCATAATTCCAAGTTCATCAGAAATCAAGTTATCTATTATCTAGTATGGCATATTTTGCTTGATGATCATCACATAGTTAATGCATGTTTGAAGGAACACGAACAAGTGGCTTACCAATGACCAAGTCCTTGAATGGTTCACTGCTATTCTGGCGAAATTTCCTGTGCATCCAGCCTAGTAACTGCAGAAAAATATACGATGAAGCAACTTAGAAGAGTATGCACATTGAATACTTTGTGCTGCAAGGCATGATTGATGATGGATGGATCTTACCTTCATCTTTGGTATTCAAGAAAAAATCTTGATTGATTGTTGGTTGCCTAACTTGGGAAGATAAGGTAATTGAAGGAAGTGTGTATGGTACTTAAATGATATCTCAAAAAGAACATATAAAATATTGGTGAGAATCAGTGATGTCTTATAGAGAGGATACAGCAAGAAAAACACAGAGATACTTACAAACATTGTTTGCTGTTATATCTCAGCATTAAATCAAGTGGGTCCTAAACACGCTAATCTGATCATGTGCAAGGTCGACTAACAGTAAGGCTTGCATGATTTGGTGTAGAAAATTTTACTTATCAGTATGCTTTTGTCCATTGTTAAGAGTTAAGATGCCATGCATCAACTGCCACACCACACCCTTTCTGATTTGTACTTCAACATGCACACACACACACACATTAACCATATATCAAACAGTTTGCACGACTTGTTTGTGAAACATTTTGTGCCTCGTGCATCTCATTAGTTGAGTCTGAGTTTGAGTAGTGCAGTGATACACAAAATCATTGGTTGATGATGCCTGTGCAGCAGCACACAATTGACAAACAATTGACCAACAAGTGTATCTTTTCTTTTCTCCTTCAGACAGGAAGTTAGAATAGTCTAGACCATGGAAGAATCCAGGGCCCCATCAAATTGTCTAGACACGTTACACTTTAGACCCTTCTAAATGATATGTTATGTTTCCTATTTCCTATTCCCTTCTCAATTATTCTCTCCCTATGTGTTACAATTACAACTTTTATATCAGTTGTTATAGTTAGTATTGCCATGTGTGTGGAAGCTAATTGTCCATTGAGCAATGTTGTTATGAACTGAACAGTGTAGAGTGGTGGTGAGAATAATGGCACGTCTTATTCTTCTTGAAAAGAGAAGAAAAAATTCATATCAAACAGTTTTCTTTTTTCCATGTAGAAGAGGCTTAGTTGGGTTTGGTAGAACACCAAGTTGGCACACTTGGCGAGCATTTACATTACACCGTGTTATTTTTTGCAGCAGTGATGATAAAATTTCACGATTCATAAAATCTGCATCAAATGGTAGGCCAGGGGACCCCCTCCCTCCGTAGAAGGAATATGGTGTGTTTTATGTGTCGTTAGCAATGTTGCCATATGGTGCTGCAAATTCACTAGCTACTCCTCTTTCCAGAAGAAAGTTGCATGTACTTTCCCTTTGTTGCAATTTTTATCCACATCTTTGACTCTTTCTGCCAACATGCTTGCATAATGATTTGGTTACTGCTGTTGCATCACTCTGATGAACATAAAACTAAGAAGAAAATTGAAAAAAGGGTTCTATTGGTTTAGATCAGAGAAAGAGTAGTGGCAGTAAATGAATTCAATGTAAAGACATTTTTCTATGTGTGTGTGTGTGTGTGAATCTAGTTCTACTGAAATTCTACTGAAATAGATCACATATGATTCATTGAATCTCAACTTGTTCAAATTGCTCACTCTAACTATTTTTGGAATACTCAATTTGTTGCTTGCTTGTTCATAGATGTTGCACTCCTTACCTATTTTGGAATGAGTGGAAATTATTGAGAATCTTCCAGAGATGACCCTAAATTCTTCTGCTTTCTCATATCTGATTTTTTTCCCCTAACCCTAAATATCTTTTTCAGAGAGGACCCAGCTAAAGATGCAGAAGAGTTTTAGGCAAATTGATCTTAAGATTTATTTTATTAAGGCCATTTTTAACTCCTAAACTGTTGATAATAACTTTTCTTATCAGAAACAGTGGTAGCTATTGCTATTCAAAGTATTGCAAATAGATAAAGATTGAGTGATGGTACAGTAGAATAAGAGTAGCAGAAAAAGATCAAAATAGTGTTCTTTCTGCATGATTCTGTATGATCAAATAATAAAAAAGCAACCTTTTACATCTTTAGGATTCGAATGAAACGATTGATATGTTTGTGTGACATGTAATGTAATGTAACAACTGTGTATGGGTAATTCAATAGTCAAAATTTGCTTCACTTAGACTTTTTTATTCAAACCAAAGTTGTCAAAACCGTGTTATGAGATATATCAGAATACTGTCATTTGACAGTGAGAGACAATAATTCCTCAACCGTGTGTTTGGTTATAAACTACTTATATGGAATTTCTTATCAGAAAAAAAAAAAATGGGTTATATTAGAAGAGTGAGACACTTTTATTTAATTATTTAATCATAAATTATCATATGATAAATTAGTTGATTTTTATAATAATTAGTTAAACGTTGTACTAAAAGTAATGTTTAACAAATCTATTATTTAGGTTTCTTTTATACATCAATCATGGACATTGCAAATCTATTCAACTGAATTATTATTTCAAACATGTCTGGCAATGGTAAAAGTTGATAAGTAAAAGAACAAAGTAAAAATGACATATTTAACTTTATTTTTCTATCTCATTCTTCTTCAGTGAGTGGCTCCCCCTTGTATATTGACTTGTAAAAATTGATTGATTAACATATTTTTCAAAATAAAATTATTTCTATACATATACTTTTTTTTCTTTAGAAATCACAAAAATTATAATATATTTTAATGTCCTCAATTTAGATATGAAAATCCTACTTTCTTATAATAGTTGTATGATCATCTCTACAATTATATGGCATTTGGCGTCGTTTTCAAGTTTTGGTTGAAAAATGTCATCAATAAATAAAGAAAAAATTTATTTCATATCATTTTGATAATTTGTATATGGATAATATAATCTTAATAAAAATTAATTTTTATATTTAAAAAAATAAATAATTGAAAGAAATAGTGTTAAATAATAACAAAGAGAAAAGAATGGTGTCAAAATATTAATGTCCATGAATGAATTATTTGACAATTTTATTTTTATATTTAGTATATAACTGACATTTTTGTTTAAATAAACTATTCGTAAGGATGCGAATTAATTTAGGAAAGGTATAGAGATATAGATTAAGAAAAAAAAATTCTAAAATAAGAATGTGGAAAAAATACTTAAAACCAACCCGAATTCCTATTAATGACATTTTTATTATTATATTTTAGTTTATATGACTGACATAAATGGTTAAAATTTCAGAATAAAGTTCTATTATTTTTCGTGAGTGTGATTTGAATAACCCAATGTCACTTTTCTTATAAATTTTGTTTTAAAAGGAAAAGGCATTATTTTGTGTTATGTTGGGAGATTCATAGTTTCATTTCATGTCCATTATGCGATCATGCCAAAGCCACGTCACAGATACCGAGGCCAAGTTAAATAAATATTTATACTTTTACATGATTCAAATTATAATGGAAAAATAATACTTTCTCTTCTATCTCTAGTAAATAAACCAATTAAGAATCCCTTTAATATTAGAATTTTAAGATAACAAGTAAAATACATATGATTAATAAGTATTATTATTTTGAATAGTTAAGTAAGTATTTTTTATTTGGTGGGTGTTAAAATATCATAAAATAAATACTTTTATAAGACCTAATATTGAATTTATGTTAATTTTAGTTTTCTCTAATTGTTTTTAATCTGTAATTTTGACATCTTTATTTTAAAATGGAAACAATTTATTCTATATTTAAGAAAAGTCATAAATTTTCCTTCTAAAAAGGAGAAATCACAATTTATAGTCAATTTTTAATTTTATTTATATCTGTTTACTATATTTTAATTAATTAAATTGCTCTTTTGGCAATATATTAAAACAATTTATATAACTACTTAATGTTTTTTATTTTATTGATCATTTAGAGAAAAAATATTTTAAGGATAAAATGAATGATTAATTCATTTTATATTAAAATTATTTTATTTTTTGTGGCTAGGTCTAAGTAGAGTAAAACTGTTCGAATTGACAAATCAGCTCTAATTATTAGAAGGCTTGCTTGAAAAATATTGATAATGATACCTCACAATAAACGAAAACAATTTTTTTTTGTGTGTGTTAGTTATTGGTAACAAAATATAATCGTTGTTAATCCTAATTATGATTGAACTCATTGTCTTGTTATTAATAGTCAAATTATTTATATTATTCTTTATTCTTGTGCCTTGCTTGTTTTTCTAGTTTCATTCAATGGCAAATAAAAATGTGTCAATTTATATTATAAGCATGAGTTTGGTTTAGCTAAAAAATTGTGATATCGAGGAATGATAGTGCTTGAAGGACTTCAAAGGTAAATTCACAATTTTTAAATTATCAATGAGTCCATAAATTACTCAAGTGATAAGAGTATAATGTTGGTCGGTAAATAAAAAGTTAAAATAAAAATTAATTTTTAAATATGACCCAAATGGTAATTTGAACATTTCATAAGAAAAATACTTAATTACTTTTTTTACCTTCTATCAAATTAATTTTAAACTTACGCAATTTTCAGTTTATCTCTATCTTGTTTTGACTCATTTTTATTTGTGAAAACAATCTTAATTTCTACACTCTTCTTTTAGTATTTTTTTTTTTCTTCATTCTTTCACTTTCAATTGTCACCATAAACACAAGTTTAGTTTATTTCAAGTTTAAGTAAAATAGGTTAAGTGACCAACACCTTCAACTCTTGCAAAAGTATTTCACATTCTCACCTCATATAGTTGATAAAGAGACAAGCATTTATGAGCTACCACTTATTGGAAGTTTAAAATGTGTGAAAATCTAACTATTTTAATTAATTTCCTTCCATTTCAAAATATTTAGTTTATAATTAAAAAAGCTAACTATATCACATTTTGTTAACACAAGATAAACACATTTTAACGATGATTACCAATCACACACGCGTACATTTTGTTTGTGTACAATCAATCACTCACTTGTGCATTATTTTTTGTTCTTCCACATGACTTGCTCAGATAACATTACTGTCTCCAATGTCAAAGTCAAAAGCAAGATTGCCAAAAAGTGCAATGAACTTCCCCCACGATAATATGCTCAAATGACACCGTGTTAAAAGGTATCAGTGTCACTATTAGAAAGTTACTATAAAAATATTTTCAAATATTTTATATATACAGTTTTCCAAAAACGAGTAAATTACATTCCCATAAGAACAAGAGATGTTTTCTAACCTCAATCATAGTTTTCATTCTTTTATGTTTTTTATTTAACTTTATTTAAAATGCATCTCCAGAAATGTGAAAAATTAAGCAATGGTATTTTCTGGTTTCAACATACCTGTGAATTACACTTTCAATAATATAAACACAGAACTTGAAACAAATGTTCCAAAATGTACAATGACAAACAAAAAAGCCTTATTTTATTTTGATTTAAATTCAGCGTTTAAATTTATGATAAATATGAAAAGAATACGCAATAAAAATGGATATTATCAAGGTCCACTACAGTAGATGTTGCCTGAAAAATCTGAAACAAATGTTGAATGGCATTAGCAGGTACCGTCCATATAATCTACCAGCAATTCCTGGACCATGCCTCGATCTGGCATCTTCCCTGCGGCGCCATATATAGGTGCCAGGCCTCCACTTATTGGACCTGGATTTGCTTTCACCTGAGATTGGAAAGGAAGAAAAGAGTAAAACAGAAAATACAAATCATACTGAATTGTGTTGTACTATCAGCCACTGAACTGTTAAATCAACTGTCATCCTGTTCTCTGCAAAAAAACCACCCTCTGCTGCTGGTGTCCCGTAGAGAATATCTTAAATTTCATATAAATGTAATAAATGATTCATTTATTACTGGGATTCCATTTAGGTAAGCAACTTACAGTTTTCACAGATTCCTTCAAATCATTCAGAAAGTCTTCAACAATTGGCACATGTTGTAGTGTAACACAGATATGGAGGCTGATTCAAACACACAAAAATATTTTCAGTTTCTTCAAAGAGACCACAATGTACTAGCAATTTAATGATGAAATAATAGATAGTGCTTCCAGTCTAGGTTAAGAATCCAAGTATAAATTAAAGTTGCACATAGAATAAAAATGAAATTGTTATACAAGACAAACAAAATTTACAAACTTTAAGCTAAGTTTTAAGTTTTATGTTAGAAGTGATGTCAAAAACTCGTACTCCTTGAGTGTTCCGAGTCCATCCCAGTAAAAAAAATTCAACACTCCACCTCAATTTTAAAGCCCTACCTGTTGGGTCTCTGTAATGCATTCAAATGCCATCCTTTGGATGACATAATATCATTGACTTCAAATATATCCAGAACATCTGAACCAAAAGCCACGATTGTCATGTCAGGTTTTCCAACAATAAACAACTCAGCAATCTCCTCTATGCTGCAGATATAACATAATAACATAATCATTACATTCAAAACATGTATACAAGGCACAACATGAGAGTACGTACAGAAAGAAAGAGAAGCAGTATCTCACCCTTTCTGTATTCTTCTTGACCCTTCCATAATTGCTTTTGTATTTCTCAAGTAACCTGAAGAACATGACACACCAGAATTTGGCCGTACATCATACATTTGTGTGGATCAGAGTTAGCAGAAAGGGAATCAAATTATTATGTCGAAGCAGAACAGAGAGGTTGTGGACAGTAACCTTCTTTCCCTAGAGAAATCATTGCTGCCCAGGCACCAGCAATCAGACTTCCAGGCCTGCTTCCAGCTATGGTTGGAGACACATACAACCCACCAGACCACTCGGTAACTGTGACGTTGACAATTTGACAATAATTACTAAGAAAACAGTAAGGGAGTTATTCCAAGAGACAAAAGGACTTCCCAGAAAGATAAATGACTATCCCACTATCTATGACAAAAAAGTTGAAGACTAGCTCTTCTCTAAAGTTTCTGTCACCGTCTATCATCTTTCCCTTTCCTTGTAGGTTGTACACATGCACAAGCAAATTATAAAAATAACCCCAATTGCCGAATACATAGCATTAATCAGAATCAAATAGTAAACTTACCGGCAACAAATTGATGCTGTAGAATCCAGAAGACAGAGAAAATACATTAGTAATCAGCTGCAAGTAAATCAACAACCAATTTTCCAATAATAGAAAGGCATGTTGTAGAGAAGGTAATCGATATAAGAGAAATGCAGATAAAAGAGAATTATGATATATTTATAAAAAAATTCTTTTTTAATAGAAAAATAAATGTTATTAGATAGAAAAGAGGAAAATACAACAAATGGGAGAGGAAGTTATCCATACAAAAACTAGGAACACAGGGAAAACAAAACCTATAGAACGTGCTGCGTTTACCTAGCAAATAGTCTCTTCAATTACTACAATAGAAACTCCCATGAAAACAGCCATGAGCAAAATCCACATGGTCAAATAGCTACTTTACGTTGCAAAAATAAGATGGTTTAACACTTTTTTTAAATATTTTTCTCATCACATAATCAGAGAAATGTCCCACACAAACAACACAATTACCTTTTGTTGATACGCTTTCCTTTAAATGAAATTTCATATGTTCACAAGGGCTGTAAACTTTCAATAGTTTTGATTCTATTAAAATTTAAAGAATTGGACATGAGATGCACTAAGACTATGAGAGGGGTGATTTTAAGGAATATCCATATAAAAAATGATGTACTTGAATTTCAGTTATTGATAACTGCTTTAATGTTTATGAGCCAAAGGACTTGCCCTGTTATATAATTCGTCTTCTATCTCCTGTCTCTATAATTGTATTTAGAAAAAGAAAGTTGTTTTTCTCCAATATCCTTAAGAAGAAAAGCAGAAATATTTCATCTACCAACTCTTCATGATTTCCTAATGAAGAGAAAGAGATGGGAACTCTTGAAATGAGATCATTTGCATGGCTTAGGATGTCCATCATGCTATGACCAAGAGCCAAGAGAAATGATAAGTCAGATTTTATGATGCAACATGTCGTCTGTAAAATGACCCTTTCACTAGAAAAAAAACTTGAGTTTGAGGTAGAAACACCGATAGTCAAATATGGTACGCTACTTTCTATTTTCATAGTATTGATGGATACCAACTCAAGGAAAGAGAAAAAAAGAGTTTGAAATAAAGTGCCCTTTCCGAGCATTAGGAGATGTCCTATTCTGTGAGATGTTTCCAAAAAGTTGCACAATTTAACAGTAAAAATATCAAATAACCAGTTTATATTCAGGTATAAACTAAAAAGACTACAAATAAATTATCCGTTACTACCCTAAGTAAATCATTGCCTTACCTTTCTGATTTCATGGTTTCTATAAAGAACTATACTTGTTCCTTTGGGAGCTAAACCATATTTATGTACATCCACTGATATTGAAGAAACGCCTTTAACAGAAAAATCAAAAGGTGGAATGGGGTACCTGGAAAAGAAAAGGTTGAACATGAGTCACTTACATTAGTACTGAAAAGAAGTTGCAACATGTGCTACATATAATTTCCAATAACAAAGCCACTTTTCCCATTTTGTGTGGGTGGGGTGATTAGATGAGTTATACATTAATATAATCATCAAAACATTAACCCAGGCCCAAGAGAAGTTGAAGAGAATACTACACTAACAACATAAGCCCAAAATAATGAGACTTGCAGCTTCAAAATAAAAATAAATTGGAAAGAGTCATGTATTTGTTTTGGGGGAAGGGGGGTGGAATGGATTGATGGATTCAGTGCCAAAGATCAGTTTCAAGAAGGAAAGTATAACACCTAAACAATGACAAGGTAAAAATAAAAGCAAAGGTAAGAGACAACAAAATTAAATGATGGTTCAGTAATATAAAATAAGTCATGCCAACTATACCCAAGCTCACGAGCAAATGGTAATACAAAGCCACCAAGGCAAAGATCCACATGGAAACAAATACCAAAGCTTGATGCCAGACGACCAAGTTCCTACGGAAGAAATAGGCAAATTATATACATTTTGTAATTAAGCATGAAAGTTGAACTTATATTCTTATATTCTTTTTCAGCATTAGATGAAAAAACTTACTTCGATGGGGTCAATTATTCCATGAGGAAACCCAGGAGCAGATCCAACAATCTGGTTTATAATGACAGTCAGTTCATTTGGCAATAAGAATTTAATGTATTAGCAGTTTGTGTACCTTATAAAATCCAGTAGCAAGAATTCTGAATCTTTAGAATAAGAAGAAAAAAAGTACTTCATACCAGGATGGTATTTTTGTTAATATGGCGTCGAATGGCTTTCACATCCGCTTGAAAATTCTTGTCAACTGGTACACGCCATAGTTTGATATTAAAATACTGTGCAGCCTTGTCATATGCTGAGTGTCCAGACAAGGGAATAATCCTATAATTTGGTAGTTTAAAAATATATTAAAAATTATAATTTACCAAGTATATAGTAATGCATTATTGGTGACATACATTTCAGGTCTTGTAATTCCTTTCTTAGATTTCATATAGTCACGAGATGTTTTGACAGCTAATAATATACTTTCCGTCCCGCCCGATGTCATGTTGCCACATATTTGTCCTCCAGAACTATTTTCCTTGCTTCCAAGAAGTGCCGCTGTCATTGCAACCACTTCTGCTTCAAAACGTGCAACACTCTTGAATACATCCAAATGCAGGGGATTGGTATGTGCAAACCTGAAACGTCATCAATGTGAATTATTCAATGCATGAATATAGCTATATCAGCAACCAAGCTAATGGACATGACTATAACCTTAACGAATGTCACAAATTTCAAATTATTGTGAAATTTGTCTATGAGACTCAGAAATATATTGAACTAGTCCAGATTATGGTGTAATAATGATATGAGTAGCAAAGAGGAATCACGTTCAGTTCTGATTGGCAAAACTGGAAGTCTTAACCAAAAGCATGCTTTACATATTTTTAAGTTCAAACAATAAGGAAAACTTCCTACAATGCCCAGATCTAAGTCAGAAGCCATATTGACGTTAAGGAAAAAAAAAATACATAAACTGATAATGGAACTCAACAGAGGGATGCTCCCAGCTCCTAAAGCAAATAAACTAAGGTACTCTGGAGTAGGCAAACAGAAATTTTAATCGGTCACAAAACCACTGATCTATGTAAAAGTCCATCTAGAAGAATATACAAATTAAATGATAATTGTCAAACAGTGTATTAAACATTCATATTAACGCAAACATCAAATACAGCTGCAAACTCTGTAGTGTCACTAACATTGAACATGCCTCGTTTATCACAGAAAAATGTCCATCAGATTCACTTCCTCCAATGTAACTGCAAGAAATAAACAATAAATACATTAAAAAAATACAGAACTTGCCAGACTAAGTATTACTAAAATACACTGTACCGGAGCATCCCAAGAACAAACTGCTCAGAATTTAACATTTTACCAAAATTACTAACATACACTGTACCGGAGCATTTGCCTTGCCAGACCGGATCATTATTTTTTTCCTCTCTCATTTTCTCAAGGACAGACGTCCCTAATCCTGTGCTTGGTAACTCTGTATTCCAACCTTCTCTTTTAGATTTGCTATCAGATTGCAACTTATCCACAACCTGAGTTCAATGACCAGATTAATAAGTAAATCAGTTACCGATGATGATGATGATGATGATGATCCATCGTTTAAATAAAAAAAGCAGAAATTTGTTAAAACCAAAGTATACATGTACCACTTGAGGTGGCACGAATTGAAATCTCTGTTTGGATTTGACATATAATGACACTGGACAAGAGGTTTTCTTTATCTCACGCACACTAAACCCCCTGATTAGTTCTCAATACAATTTTGCTAATGAAGCATATTCATGAACTTATTTACCTCCATTTTTACCCCCATGCCAAACTGACCCTAAGAATGAAGGTAAAGCAATAAAGTTCTTATGAAAAAACATTTCTTAAGACGATACCAAACTAAAAGTACAGAAAATGTGTCATACCTAATTCTGCAGTGATATTTCATCGCAGGGAGATAAGGAGTGAAAAGTATTGAATCCTTTTAAAAACTCAATTTCGGTTCCCTTATCTTGTCTAAGGATACCATTTTTCTGTACCATTTCGTCATTGTGATATGATAATACAATTCTAGATAAAACATCCACCTAACTGGGCCTCGTAGTCAAACTGGCATGGACTGATAAAAAATTCTCCAATCTCAAAATGTTTGCAATCTCTAAACCACAAAAAACTGAACTAACCACTAATCTAATAAAGGATTATGCAGAGTGAAAAAAAAAAATCCGATGAAACTAAACTCATTGCCACTAAAATCACAACAAACAAAACCAGAGCTCCAAACAGCGCGCATGCATGCTAAGTTGACTCCTTACACAAGACAAAAACAAAACCAAAGCCCAATCGAATCTAATTCAATAGAATCACACAGAACCAAACCTTCTGTTTTTCGGCATCTATGTATCCCTTCACGCCAGGAACCAATCTGTGAATTGAAACAGGGATCCCAAATTAGATTAATTAAAAGCACATAGAAAAGAGTAATTGACATGTATAATATGCGTGAATATTAATATTAATGTTAATTCGTGAGATATAGCATTGCATGGAGTGGTGTTGTACTTGACGGCGTTCATGATAAACCCTAGGAGCGTGGCTTTGAGCCCGTTCTCGGAGAGGAGGCGTAAGAAGGAGCGAAGCGAGTGAGCGAGAAAGAGAGAAAGCAGAGGAACGAGAAGCAGAGCAAGTGGTTCGTATTGAGAGAGGAAGGAATTCGCAGAGACTCTGAAGTGAGAGATCGAAGTAGAAGAAAAATCCATTGGGGTTGGTGAGAACGAAGAAAGGTAGCAATGGAGAAGAGAAAAAAACGGTAGTAGAAGACAGACAGAGAGAGAAGAGTAGTATATTATATACTGTTCAGTGTTTGTTTGGTGAAAGAAAGAGATAACAATGGTGTCATGTTGCGTGGACAAATGGGCTATGAGTTGCGTGGCGTGGCATAACACAACATTTTAAGGTTAAAATGTCTGATTCTTACTGATTTCAATAAAACATGTTTTCACGATCAACATAATATCATCGTCTTGTTTGGTTTTGGTTTGACTCACGGTTGAATTTTATCACCTTGGTGAAACAGTTTAAGATGGGTGATTTTTTTTTTTTTACAAAATTACCAAAATAGATAGTTGAAAAAAATATGAAAATTGATAAGGTGTTAATTTTGTACAATTTTATTGTAAATAAATCATATAAAAATATAAAAATATTTTTAAGTTGAAATTGAGTTAAGATGATACAACTTTAACTCAATATACTTTAAATTAAAATCATGTTAAAATTACATTATTTTAACTCAATTTTAATAAAAATGATGTTAAGATGACACGATTTTAGTTAAAGTATTTTAAATTGATGTTATATAATTTTATATGACTTCAACTTTAAATGTCAACTTAATATTATTTTTTATTATAGAATTGTACCACCTTAATTAACTTGTTATTTTGGTTTTTTTTTAATTACTCATTTTAGTAATTTAAAAAAAAAGACAATTGTGCTAGAATACTTGTGAATTTATATTGGTTCTATGTTAATGTTTATAGTAAAATTTATGAGTTTTTTTTTTTCTTTCTTTTCAATTTCTTAGACATTTCAAAATATTTTACTTAATTAAATATGTTAGTTAAATACCATTTATTTATGTAACGTTTTGTTTATCTTAACTCCCTTTATTATATCATTGAAACTGAAAACTACAATGAATAAAAATTGAATTGGTTTTGAATAGTTAATTTTCGGTTAAATGTGATTTTAATCTTTAAATATTCGTTCCTATAAAAACTGTTTACATATTAGTCTTCGAATTTTAAAAATAAACTTATATGATTTTTTTAACTTAATTATGTCAAATTTTTGTAATGTGTAAATAATCAAATTCTTTCGATTTATAAACAATTTTAATACAATTAAAACAATTTTAATATAATTAAGTTAAAAAGGTTGTATTAATTCATTTCTAAAATTTTTAAATCGAAATGTATCAAATTTTGTTAAATATAAACAAAATTATAATTTTACGTTAAATTTTAGAAATTAAAAATATATTTAATTTTTTAAATATTTAATGAATTATAATTTTATAGTATCTTTTTATTAATTAAAATATCCTTTCACAATATGTGTAAAGAGTAATTTAATTTGTTTAAAATATTAATTAACTTCCTTATACATGTAAAGGCATAATCTAATAAAATTTATATTTATCGGATAAATCTTTTGACGTTTTTAATCATTATAAATTTACTTTTATTACCATTACTTAATTAAGATTCTATATTCTTTAAAATTTATTATTTTTCTTGTGCATGTAAAAAGAACTTAGTGGGACACAACCTTACAAATTCCCATTGTTAAGTTCAATCTTTTAAAACGCTTACAGTATTGGAAAAATTAAAAGTCCTTTTATTAATATTAATTATTTAATAAATTTGTTTTTTTAATATTAATTACTTTCGTAAATAATCGCGTATTCATAAAAAGTAATATTGCAAAGTTTACCTTTTTAAAATATCTAATGGATTAAGAATTGTATAACGTGTTAATATCAATTAATTTAGAACTTCACATTTACGTGTAAATAGTATCAGATTCTTTCCTAACTAGAAGTATAATTACGTGAGGATTATTAATTATATTTTAAATATTGAGTATTAAAGGACAACTTTTTAATATTGTTTTAAAAGTTGAGTTTTAAAAACTATTTGAATAAAATGAAAAATGAAAAGCTTTAATTTTTAGAAATAACTATTTCACAAAATTTAAATTTTTTAAATTGTTACCGTGTGAAAATTATTATTTTTTCACTAATCTTTTAACATGGGTGAATCCTTTGAAGATTAAATAACTTTTTGAGAATACACTTTTAATAGTGTCTGCCGTAATTAAAGTCATTAAAGTGAGTTTTTATTTTATAATTCCACGACACATAGCTATTTTATCTATGCATATATCTTCTTTTTATGTAAATAAAATTGTTTGAACTCCAAATAAATAATTGAAATAATGTATTAAAAAAGAGTATGGGCAAAGAATTTCGTAGTTTAAAAAAAGAAAAATATATTATATTTTTAATTATATTAATAATGTATAAATCATATCTTTTGTTTAGACATAACAATTCGAATGTATTCCATTTTATTTTTTCTTATTATACATTTGTTCTTCCCTAGTTGATAATTGGCATCTCAATTGATTAATTTGTTGAGAATTAGTTAGTTGATAATTTTCTTCTCATTTGATTAATTTATTGATAATTGGTTAGTTGACCAAACCTTTTTTTGTTTCTTATAAGGAATTGTAAAAATCAAACATTGGAAGGACAAAAGTACCAAATGTTATAGATGTGTTCATTATTTCTTCTTCTAGTACATGTTAACAAACATTGTTTTGTAAGTTTCTACGTTGTTCTTTCGACCTTTAGTTGTTAAGAAACATTATTTTCTAAGTTTCTCCTCTTCAAAAGGCCAAGGAGAGGATTATATGCTACCTAATCAAAATTATTTTCAAAAGATAATTACTATTTTTTAAATATATTAGATAAATGATCTTATAAATAATAACATATTATTAAAAAATTAATGCGTCCTTCTACATATATCATTCACAAATAGACCAATATTATTTTGTGTGATTCAAAAAAAAAAATCATCCATATTTTGACTTAAACAAAATATTCTGGACTAAACCATTATTACATAATTATTTAACTTATAAATTGATGGAAATAAAGTATTAAAGGGACTGTATTAATATTATGATTAAATATGTTTTTGTCCCTTAATTTTTAGTGAATTTTGGAATTAGTCCATTTCGAAACTTTGGACCAATTTAGTTATTTACAGTTCGAAATACGTAGATTTAGTCATTTTAATCAAATTTTGTTATGTTAATTTTATTTGACATTTCAAGTGCATCATAATAGTATTTGACTTAACATTCAAGCAAAAATATGTCAAACAATATCAACAACTCAAATATAATATTGAAATGCATACGAAACATAAAATAAACTCAACAAAATTTGATTAAAATAACTAAATTCACGTATTTTGAAAGATGGATGACTAAATTGATATAAAATTTCAAAATAACTAATTACAAAGTTCACTAAAAGTTAAGGGACAAAAAACATATCTAACCCTTAATATTAAACTAATGGGATATTTGTGCTAATAAAATTACTTTGTGTTGTATGCACATAGAGAACTGAAAACTATATGTTCAAAACATACACCAAATAAGATTTGTTAAACATTTAATTAGTGACAATGATGGATAAAAATAGAAATTTTTGGTGACCTATGAGTTTTCAATCTTGACCAAATTTCATTTTCGAAACGTCAAAGGAGATTGAAGAGTGTCTTTCAAAATTTTGTTGTGTCCCTCTCTTTCTATTTTCATAAATAAACATGAAATAAAAGTCAAGTCCAATTTTTTTATATCATACCATTAATTTTAATATTTAATTTAAGTTGTAAGTTAGTAAATAAAATGTAATTTCATCATTCAATGGGATTGTAACTTTTTCTTGGCTAGAATGAACTTTTTTAGTATTTAAAAATATAAATAAAAATATAATTTCAATACACTTGGACTAACTTAATATGAAAATAATGCTAAAAAATGTATTCTACATTTAAAAAGCAAATAAAATTTCCAACTATTAAATCCATCCATGTAACTACTAATCAACATATAAACGCAACCAACTAATATTATATTTAATTGCATGTTTTTTAATTTATCAGTTTTTAAATTTACATTATCATAAGATCTACTAGTTTTTTTATTGGTGGGAGTCATTTTCATATCATACTTCCCTCATTTATTACTTCTCGAAATAATATATATATATATATATATATATATATATATATATATATATATATATATATATAAATAAAAGTTCCTAATATATATTGATATTGATATTTTAAAATACTATTAACAAAAATACGAAAACAATTTGTAGAGAAATCTTCGATTTATATTATTACATAGTCCAATATAATTTATTTTAAGATACCTAAACAAAAATTAATTTAATTATATATATATATATATATATATATACACGAAAACAATTATAATTTTGGTCTAATAATAATTTTATTGTGCACTATTTGAACAACAAGCAATATTCTATCGTCTATATGTTCGTTCGACGTTAAGTTTCTTTCTCTTACATATTCAAATTCCATAGCAATGTCTAGTTATTTCTATTTAAAAACATGGCTATAAGTATGATTACGCTTCCAATAATAGCTACGAATAATTATCTATTTCTTTCAAGTTATTATTATATAATTATATTTCGAGTGTAGGAATCAAACATCTATTAAGAACCACTTCAATTTTACTTCTCTTTTCTCTATGTCTTCTCTTTTCGTAATCCGCTGTAACTTCCTTGTCAAGAAATCTTCCTCCTGCTCGATTGGTTGAATAGACGATCGGAGTACCTGTCTAAAAGGCTCTGATGCTTAAGTTAGTTGAGGGACCGATCAGTGTATAAGTATAGCCGCTGTAATAAATGCGAATTAAAGATTCTCATCAACCTAACTTTGGACCCTATTTATAGTTTCCGGTGTGGGCCTGTAATTAGAGTTCCTTAATCACGACCCAATGATCCTTTAATCAAGATTACTTACTTGTTTAATGTTAATTAATCCAGCTGACTGGTCTCGTTTGGCCGATCGATCGATGGCCGCTTGACTAGGTGGGTTATCTTTTAAGTTTAACAACCTTAAGTGAATATTTAATCTATATGGCCGATCGACTGATGATCATATGTAAAACAATACGCGAATCACCTATGGGGCCGATCGACTGATGGACCTTTATAGGGTAACGCGTGGTCTATCTGGGGACCGATCGACCGATGGTCCTTTATGAAGTGACGCGATTCATCTGTGGGACCGATCAACCGATGGCCCCCTGTGAGGATGCGATTCATCCGTGGGACCAATCAACCGATGGCCCCCTGTGAGGATGCGTTTCATCAGTGGGACCGATCGACCGATGACCCCTTGTGACGCTCATATGTAGTTTATTTAAGTGACCGATTAATTCGACGGTCGATGGGTTCGCATGGTTTCTGTGGGCCGATCGACCGATGGTTCTGTTTCATAGATAAGCCCTCCCAGCCTTGTTCGATGGACCGGAGGATCGGGTGTTGCCGATGGTCTGATGGGACATACAATACAAATTATATTAATATTATATAAAGAACACTAATATGTTTTTGATCTCTCAAGTTTCAGTCAAATTTAGAATTAGTTTATCTTTAAAATTTTTGACCAATTTAGGCATTTATCTTCAAATATGTATGTATTTAGTCATTTTAACTAGATTTTTAGTTTATCTGACATTTTAAGCGCATTTCATGATAGTATTTGAATTGTTTAATCAATTTTCGCTTAAATGCTAACTCAAATATTATCAAAAATTCATGATAGTATTTGAATTGTTTAATCAATTTTCGCTTAAATGCTAACTCAAATATTATCAAAAAACACGTTTAAAATTTCAAATAAACTTAACAAAATTTGATTAAACTAATTAAATTCACGCATTTCTATATATGAAAGACTAGTTAAAAGTTTCGATGATGGACTAATTCTAAATTTCAATTAAACTTGAGGGACCAAAAACATATTTAACCCTATAAAGAATATTAAAATTTGTAAAGCCTTAAAAATAAAAATCTTACACATATCTAACTTCCATATCCCTCTTTCTATATGGATTTAGACTAAAGTTATGGCTTAGCCTATGAATTGATGTATATGGCAATATGACAAATATTAGAAATGAAAGAGATAAATATATCATAAGTGCCAAAGTATGTGTGATGACTTTCAACCACCTCTTATTGCAAGGTCATAGAATTTGTATGTCAAGTTTCATCCTAAAAAAATAGTCATCAATTTTATTTATCTTTCTATTGAGAAGATTTCAGGTGTGAAATAATTTCACATTATATCTCTAAGAAAATCCTAAATAATAAGTCATAAATTTTATTTATATTTCTGTTAAGAGATTCTCACTGTGAAATAAATTTGCAATATATATAGTGTACTTGATGTTCTTTAAACCTTAGGAATTATTATTTTCCCTTAAATAATATATTTACTTGTTTAATTCTATGTTTTCGATTAAATATAAGTTTATTAAAATACACACTACTCTCCTTCAGATTTGATAAAGCTTTTAAGACACCTTACTTTACATATAACTCACATCATTTTTCACGTTCTACTTCTTCCCTTACTATAGACAACTTAATCCAATCATCTAAATAAACTTGTATTATACTTCTACAATAGATAAACCAAAAATTCATATTTACAAAAGATCCATCTAATTAATCATTAATCATCAATACAATTTAATTAATGTGAATACGAAAAAACCTTACAATGTTTTTCTTAAAACTCATCAAATTGCAAGATCTACTACTAGATAAGAAGTTGGCAACCTTTAATTTTTTTTTATATATCTATAAAATTTCAATCATGTAATTAAAATATATTTGCTAAATTGAAGATATTAACATAACATATATAAGATATGTGATGTATTATAAAAATTAACAACAAATATTAAAAAATTGAGGACGAATATAATTTTTGTCAAATAAATAGTTTTATCATAAAAAACAGTATTTGTGTATATTATTATTATTTTAAATACAAGATAAAATAACTCATTAATATTTTTAACATTTTCAGTGTGATTTATTATTTAATTTGCATAAATATGATGCTAACATATCAAATTCTAATTGATATTTTTATATTATTTTATCTTTATTATGACTATATCGTTTTTTAAAAAAAATATTATATATATATATATATATATATATATATATATATATCAAAATCAAAATTATCATGTGGTTTTTATTATATTATTTTTAAAATTGGGCTACGAGTAATTCTAGTGTGTACTATTTGAACCAATTGCAGACAAAACCCCTCTCTCTTGCTCGCGTTAGGGTTTCTTCCTCTTTCAAACTCTATCGCAGGTTGTTCGTTCTATTCAAGCCATGGCGACAAGTATGATTCACTCCTAACAATCTCTTTAGATTTTTGTTTCGCTCACTTAATGCCATTGAATGATTTATTGTTTTACGCATGCAGCTACGACTAGATCTTTTCTCCAAGTCGCAGCGACGGAGGAGGCGCCGCCGCCTCTTAGAGTCGTCCAGATTGAAGGACTGGTATGGATTCTATGCTTTACAAACTTCAATGGCTCCACTGTTGTTCAATTTTTGCTTTGTATATATGGGGTTAATTTGGAAGGGTATTTTGTTTAGCTTCAATTTGTTTATTGCTTGTGTTAATCTGTACTTGTTTTCTCCAATTATATGGATTTTCAAATGACAACATTTATTATGTTGATGGGGATCTGGTAGTAGGATTCATGTTATATGCTTTTGTGGCAGGTCCTTGTATTGTTAGTGAATATTCATTAATTCTTTGCTCTGTGAAGAAATACTGACGCCAATCTGGTGCTATTGTGTCTTGGTTGAACAGGTCATTCTTAAGATAATTAAGCATTGTAAGGACCATTCGCCTTCTTTAGTCACTGGACAACTTCTTGGGTTGGATGTTGGCAGTGTTCTTGAAGTTACCAACTGTTTCCCCTTTCCAGTATGATATTTCCTTACTTTTTCCTTTTTGTTTCTCCATTTTTTGAATCCTTCAGCACTGCCCTCCTAAATTCATCGTTGTTTCGGTTGCTAAAAATTGCAGATGAGGGAGGAGGACGAGGAAATTGAAGCTGATGGTGCTAATTACCAGTTGGAGATGATGAGATGCTTGAGGGAGGTTAATGTTGACAACAATACTGTTGGATGGTATGTATGATTAGTGGTTTGTTTGATGTGATGAAATTTTGGTTCAAGACGTTCTTTCTTTGTAATAATTTCTCCTACTCATGGGATAATTCTCCGAATCCAGGTACCAATCTACATTGCTCGGCTCCTTTCAGACTGTGGAACTTATTGAAACCTTTATGAATTACCAGGTAGCGAATGCTTGTCAATTTATTTAGTTTTGCATAAATTTGCTTCAGCTGGGATTTCATGCTAAATGACGTTATTCACAAATGCTCCGGTAGTTTGATATTTACCATAACATGCCTCTCATGACTATTTTACTTAGGTCAAATGAAGCCATTATTAGGAGGTGATTACTATATCATAATAACCTGTGAAACTATAAATTGGTAATGCCCAACTGGCCAACACAGGATACGGTCTGCACCGCCTAGGATTTGACCTTCTGTGAATTCATGATAATGTGGCACGATGCCATTCTTGACCAATTGTGTCAGATATGAAAGTTACCCGTTACTATTCACTTGGAATTTTATGCATGCTTAACTGTATTATATTTACAAACATGCTTATTATATTGCTTCGAATTAGAATTACTCTTTTCTGAAATTAGGGAAGTTGAGTGGAGTATGTACAATGACAAACATAACACAATGTTTGTATATAACCAGATGATGTGATGGCATGTATTTTCCGTTGTTCAGGTTTACTTTTACTTCAATTTATTGTAAAAGTGGCTGCTGGTGATTTCCGATATTTAAAATAGAAAAGTTTGTTTTTTGATGCAGTCTGTTGTGCACTTTTTCTTTTCTTTTTGCTGAAGACAATATTTTCAACAGTATCCAGTCCGGTGAAATGACCTTTTGTTTCAAACTTAACAATGTTTTTCAGGAGAATATTAGACGTTGTGTTTGCATAATATATGATCCATCAAGGTCTGACCAAGGTGTTCTAGCTCTGAAGGCCTTGAAGCTTTCTGATTCATTCATGGAACTCTATCGCAGCAATAATTTTACTGGAGAGAAGTATGAATTTTCTTCTGTGTCTTCTTGTCTAAAAGTTGAACCTCATCTGATTTCTTATTTTTCTGTCTTGTGAAATAGATTGAGGGAGAAGAACTTATCATGGGTGGATATATTTGAGGAAATACCGGTAAGATTTTCCAGGAATTTGCCTTTCCTTTTTGGGTGGTTTGACCAATAGAATGGTAACAATCTTCGTCATATCTGTTAATGCAACAGTTAGGAATTAGCTAGAAATGCTACTGGCATTAAGATATATAATATTGTTGCATATTTTATAGATGGAAGTGTATTAATTGGTTTTGAATTTTTTTTGGTAGGTTTTTTATTAATGGTGACCATTCTTCATATTTTTTTTTTAATATATCAGATCAAAGTTTCAAATTCTGCCCTTATCAGTGCTTTCATGACCGAGCTGGAACCTGATACTCCAGTCACCCAGGTGAACAATGATTTTTAGTAGGGATTCTTTTGGCCATTTCAAATTTATTTTATGTTTACATCTGCTTTTGTGCCATTGCAGTGTGATTATGATCGTCTGCAATTGTCAACCAATTCATTAATGGAGAGGAATATGGAGTTTTTGATAGAATGCATGGATGACTTGTCACTAGAACAACAAAAGGTTATTTTAGCTCTTTTTGTGTGTGGGTGTTTCGTTGTTTCACAATGTAACTGACTGAAATTTGTTCTATCTTAGTTCCAATTCTACTATAGGAGCTTGTCTCGTCAACAAGCTCAGCAGCAAGCATGGCTTCAAAAGAGAAGGTACGTTTAAGATTTTGTCTTTTAACTAGAATCTTCATTATATTTTCTTTGTAAGACTAGGTTTCATAGATCACCAGTTAGTTTTTTATGTTGTTTGAAAATATGGTCAACGTTTGAATGGAGGCTTTTTTGCCACTAATGTTTATGTTTTAGTTTAGATTCCATGTCTTTGAATATGGGTTTTCTAATTGTTTTAGATTCTGTCTGTTCTCATGATTTATTGAATACTTTGTGAAATCTACATACATAGCCATTTAATATTAGATTTCCATTTTAGGAAGCTACAATATGCTACCTAGCGGGTGGCCAATCTGCATAACCCACCAATGATTTAAACACCGTTGTTAACATATATTTTATTTCGTTTATTTAAATAACTTTTTAAGTTTTTATCTATTTTTTTTATATGTTAGAATTTCCCCACCTTTTTTGATTTTTTTTTATGAAAAAATCCTCTACCTACAAAATGGAAATGAAGGAGTTTTAGTGCCTTAGTTTTACAAAATAACTTGTGATTATACTTATGATTAAACTGATTTAACAATGGTTTTTGCAAACAATAAAAAGCTAGCACATGAATATAGGTTGTTAGCTTTACAGAATTTTTCAAATTAGACGTCCATTCAAATTACAGCATGTCATTAGACAACATCATAGTTGCATGAATCTCGATTTTATTTACTGTTAATTTAGCACCGGCATCATAGTTGCATGAATCTCGATTTTATTTACTGTTAATTTAGCACCGGAGGTAGGAAGCACAAATGTTTATTGGGAAGAATTGTGACCTGTGATTCCTTTGAACTGCTACTGAATCAGCAGAATAGCAGTTTTTCTGCGTCATGCACTTTTGCTCTATTTCTTTAGAGTTTTTGCTAAGTTTTAAATGAACTGGGGTTGAAGGGATAAACTTTTACACCTAATCATACAGAGTCAAAATATAAGGACAAGAAACTCAATTATTATATTTTTGAAATGGTCCCCTCCCTCTACATCTTTCTCATTGCGTGTGCTAAGGGTATGATATGATGCTCAGTGTATTATATGTTAGGAAATAGTGATTTACTGTTTTTTCTTTTGGAGGGGCTGGACCATTGCAATCGTTATACTTTGCTTTATCATTTTTTATTTTCTCATATCCCATATCCAATAAATGATAAATGTATGTATGGTAATTGTAGCACAATTTTTAACTTTTTATTTTCAACTGAACATTATGGTTATCCAGCAGTCTTTTGAATATTCACAGACCTGATCAACAATTTTAATATTGGCTGTTTTTTTTTTAAGCACACATGAAAGTTAATGATTGCAATAGATAGCTTATCCTTGTATTCAATTATTGATTCAGCATATTATATATTTTTGTTTTTGTAACAATAGGGCGGAGAACATGGCTCGTAAAGCTGCTGGAGAAGAGCCCTTGCCGGAAGAAGATCCTTCAAATCCCGTTTTCAAGCCCCTCCCGGAGCCATCACGGTTGGAGAGCTTCCTCATAACAAATCAAATCTCCAACTACTGTAATCAAATCAATGGGTACGTGACTAGATTTTGATGATGACCATGCTCCTCTTTTTTCATGTTTGAGGAGCAAATATACGAAGTTACCGATTTGAAGTTTCTGACTTTATTTTGTTACTTGTCATTGCCTTTAGCCGATTGAGTTTAATCGTCCGCACATTTTCTGTTGCATATTCTGCAGGGTGTCAGGGCAGAGCTTTAACAGGCTGTATTTGATGAAGGCTTTGCATGAGGATTGAGAAGGGAATTTTTGTCTGCCATTCTTATGGTTTAGTCCAATTTCTTTTCCATATAGGACGAGACTTTTCTGGTGAATTTGGCAGTATATTAGAGGATTATGATTTTAAGGCGACGCAATTTTTGTTTATTTTATGAACCCACCCATTATATGTATAATCTGTTCTTTAGAGATACATGCTGTGCCACTTTTTGCTTGTTATTTGAGTTGTGCCGCAAAATTGAGCATTCAGTTGTATTTTTTCCAGCTAATTATTTTGTGGAAAATATAAGCACCATTAAGGAAAATAAGGAGGTTTCTTTTATTTGAAGTTAGAAGACCAATGATCGCACTTTCTAATGCATTTACTGGCAGAGAATACTTTTTTGAAAATCCAAGTGGGCCTTGTAATGCGCAGGATACGTATTTAAGGAATAAACATTTCAGAATAAGCAAATCTGAAACCACTTGATTTCACATTCTCTGAATGCGATAAGTATTTGAAGCATTTTACCCTTTTGTGGAAGCTTTTACGATTGGATGGAAAATTCTGTTTTTATTGGGTATTAATTTTCATTTATCGGCTATCTCTTTCTATATACAGGGAGACTTATCAAAATTGATACATTCCAATAAACCTTAACCATTCATAAAAACAAATAAAAAAGAAAGTATAAGTAAAATTCCTCTTCTGCGTATCTTGCCGGATAAAAATTACGTCTATAACAATGCATAAGTTTTGGTTCTTTAATTCCATATTATTACGTGGTAAACTTTTCTTTCCTAGAACTCACCCTGTCCTCTCCGATGAACAACGTTTGTGATATGATTAAAAATTTGGTAAATGAAATTCGTAAAGCTTGTGTCAGTATAAGAGAAATCAAGAGTTGAGAATAACGGATTTATATAACGATTTCCATTTATGCGAGGAAAATCTGCTTGTACTTAAAAGAACAATCCACATAAACCAAATGGCTAAGGAAATTGAAAAGGATACACAACATAAAAAGAAAAAAAAAATCTTAGTAGTTAACAGATATTTTTCTATATGACAAGCTAGTTTATCAGAACACTTCCATCCTTTGAGGAACTGGGGTTTTAATGACCTGCAGTATTTGCACCACTTCAGCCATAGTTGGTCTGCTAGAAGGAATTTGAGAGGTGCATACCATTGCTAGCTTCAGAACAGGCAATACCTCATCTTCTGGGTACTCATTCATACTTTGATCAACACACTCCAAGACATTACCTTGCTCAAGCAGCACCCTCACATGGTCATTCAGTATAAGCACATTGTCTTCACCATACTCCACTGGCCTCCTACCTGTCACCAGCTCAAGGATCATCACCCCAAAACCATACACATCACATTTCTCATTCACCCTTAGGCTCTGGCATGCCAATTCTGGTGCCACATACCCTAATGCACTCTGAAACCTATTACTCATCACATGCCTGTCCAGCTTTGTCAGAAGCCGAGCTAACCCGAAATCTGAGATCTTGGGGTTGCAATTTTCATCTAGCAGAATATTACTTGGCTTTATGTTGTAGTGTATAATTGGTGGACGGAAAGAATGGTGCAAATGAGCAAGCCCTTTTGCTGTTCCAAGCAAAATTTTGAACCTTAAAGGCCAAGAAAGAGGAGGACTAGAAGGAAGCCTCTCATGTAGCTTGGCTTGCAAGCTACCATTTGGTGCAAACTCAGTTACTAAAAGCTGTAATTGAGGAGTCCAATAGTATCCTTTCAATGCTATTAGATTTGGGTGCCTTGCTTTCCCTAGGATTCGAACCTCCCTATCAAAGTCTTCTGGATATTGGATTATGTTTGTGGATATAAGCTTCTTGATTGCTACCATTCTACCTTGTGATCCCAATGGAACCTTGTAGAGGGTTCCAAACACTCCTTCTCCAATCTCTGATGCCTTGTTGAGCAAGGACTCAGGATTGCTGATCCAATCTGGTGAGGACTGGGAATCAAATAGGATCAACTTTCCTGTGGCTGGACTCCCTGATCTTGAAGAGCTTGAGCACATGCTTTCCAAAGCATTATCCACAAATGATAGCCTTCTCCTCACAGAAACATTAAGCAGGCTAACAGCAATCACTCCTAATACAATCACAAAAGATGCAGATATTGCTACAATGGCAGATACGCTGAGGAACCTGTGGCGGTGGACCGATCCGGACTCAGATGATTCGTTTCTTTGCCTTTGAGGGCTTATTTGGTTGTTATATGCATTTGGGTCAAGCACTAGTGGCTTTGGGACATTCATCTTGCAGGGTCCCTGCAACAAGGGTGAGCATAGACCCAGGTTTCCTTCCAAGGAACTTTTGTCCAAGTTCTGAAATATGCTACCTGTGGGAAGCCTTCCTGTGAGCCTGTTGTATGATATGTTCACAGCAAGTAGACTCTGAAGCATTCCAAGCTCCATTGGTATCTCTCCACTTAGTTCATTGAATTCCAGTTTGAGGATTTTTAGCTTGTTTAGCTTTGACATGGACTTTGGAATTGAACCAGTCAAGTTATTGTGAGACAAACTCCTGCATAAAAGTAGAACAAATTAGTATCTTCCAAAAGAGTCTTGCACAAAAAGTAAAACTTTGGCTTGAGAAATAGGATGCATACAGCAAGTAAAGAGAGCTACAATTCCCAATCTCTTCTGGAATATTCCCTTGCAATGAATTTCCATCTAGTTGGAGAACAGCCAAATTGCCTGAGTCGCATATATCTGCTGGAACTGAACCACGCAAGGCACTGTTTCGAATGTCCAAAACTGCTAGATTCTGAAGGAGGCCAAATTCTGGAGGCATCTGTGATTGAAGATCATTCCAAGACAGATTCAAATAACTCAGTTTTGAAAGAAGGCCGGTTTCTGCAGGGATATTTCCTTGGAGATGGTTATCAGAAAGATCCAAGCTTGATAGAGTTTCCAAGAGCCTGCTTGATCCTTCTGGAATTGAGCCACTCAGTTCATTTCTGGACAAGTCCATTTCCTCCAATCCTAGGCCAAACAAACCCTCTGGAATGGAGCCATTGAAACCATTGCCTCTGAGATGGATCACAGATAACTTTGTGCAGGAACTTAATGATGATGGAATAGTTCCAACAAGCTTGTTACTTGAAAGTCTCAGATGAGACAGTGATCCCAGTTCCCCTATTGACTGTGGAATGCTTCCAGTGAACTGATTGTGATCCAGCTCTAGGTACTCCAGACTGGTAAGGTTACCAATCCATGGAGGGAATTCGCTGGTGAAAAAATTATTTGATGCCTTGAAATAGCTCAAAGAGCTAAGCCTCCCAAGTGACTCAGGTAGTGCTCCACTGAACTGATTATCACTAAAATCCAACCTACTCAGATGCAGGCAGAATCCAATATCAGTGGATAAAGGACCTGAAAACTGGTTACCTTGTAGTAAGATCTCCTTCAAGTTATGTATGGATGAAACTCCATTAGGTAAAGACCCAGATAAGGCATTGTTTGATAGATCCAAAGTTCTAAGCCTGGTCAGTGACCAAATCCCATTAAAGTCCACATTACCAGAGAAACGATTATTGGAAAGATTAAGGCTATTCAATGAGGAACATCTAGACAGTGAGCCAGGAACCGGCCCATCAAACATGTTCCTAGCTAGAGAAATCTGATGAAGGGAAGAACAAGTATCAAAAAAATTCTCAGGGATTGGTCCCGAGAATGAATTCTGAGAAAGATCAAGAAACTTGATTGAATTCATATTCACAAAAGAAGTAGGGATTGAACCAGAAAGAGCATTGTGACTAAGGTTGAGTCTCTCAAGAGTATTGGAAAGAGTAAGAGATGGACTAATACTCCCACTCAAGTTGTTATGAGAAAGGGACAATACCGTAAGATGCTGCAACTTCTCAAGCCCTCTTCCAATTTTCCCAGATAATCCCAAGCCATCCAATGAGACCTCAGAAACTCTTCCGCTCTGAGGATTGCACTGCACGAACTGCCATGAACAAGGATTCGCATCGTCTTCATTCCATGAAGCAAGATGAGAAGAAGGGTCTTGAAGGTCTGATTTGAACACAATCAAGCCAAGAACATCATCATTCAACTGAACAGGCACGTCATTGTTTCCCAAACATGTCAGAAAACAGGAAACTGAAATCAGCAAACTCAAAACTGTCGATTGAAACCGAGAAAGACTCATTCTTTTTCTTCTTCCTCTTGATGGGGCTGTGGTGGAGTTATGTTTCTATGTTTAGCAGTTAGCTATGGTTATGAATTATTTCTCTTTGGGATAGCATAGTATGTGAAAACTGTAATGACCGGTAGATGTTACACTACATTTGCGAAAACGATTTTACATGTGTGTTCACGAGAAGGAGAGAAGAATATTTTACAAAAATGGACATTGAAGAAAGCAAATAATGGGTGAATATGGTATTGTTAGTGAAGTCCGTGATCAAACAGTTTTGGTCCAACAAACGTGGCTAAGCTACTGACAAATTGCCACCCCATTACACCTTACAAAAACAAGCCTTTGTCGTGTCCTACAACCTCAACCTCCTTGTTCCTTCCCTTTCTCTTGTTTTCGAATATTCAGTGAGTTAAATATGCATTTTTTTTAGTGTAAATTCCAGAATAGTTTTGTGACGTGTTAACTCTTTCCTTGTGAGGTTTTGTAGTTTTACTATCATTCAAATGGTGTTGTTGAATGATATGATTCATTGATCTTGATGCCTCTGTGAGGAGGAGGAACCATTTTTAGTTGAAACTGCTGATACTATGACACTTCCTTCTCTTGTCTCTGCAAAATGTTCTGTGTGTGTGGTTTGTTTTTCTCTGCTGATTTCAAGATTTGAGAAAAGAAAAATAGGTACTCTTCTTCAATCTAGAGAAAAGAATCTGGTAGAGTCAATTCTGATTTTGTTAGAGAGGGATGAAAAATAATATTCTATTTGGTATACATAGAATAAAAAATAATATAGCAGCAACTAGATGGGTAGAAAATGTTAACATAGCTTGAGCAAGAGTGTATAAAGAATAAGGTAAGTGAATGATAAATTTATGCAGAAGAAAATTAAATAATTGAACTACGTCATCAGAATTTTTTGGTTGGTTGGAAATATTGTTTAACCCGAGTCACAGTCACTCCATTATTATAGTAATGCTATGCTGTAGATGAAGAGATATATAGCAGTAGGTGACAAAAACCATGTTGCTATCTTGTGAAATGCAAATCAGAAACTCATTTAAATTTTTCAGTGTATCACCTTCCTAAGTGAAGAAACACATGACAGTTACAACTTTTTCTTTTTTTCATGGTTTAACTCTTGCAGAGTATAGAGAAATATTACTGGGGAGATTTTTATGAGAATATCTTCTTCACTTTAGCTACAATTTTCATCTGCCAGATAAGTGTAATCCATGAAATAAAGATCTGAGTTGTAATTTCTTTTTATTTCTAGTAAATTTTAGTTAAAAATAAAAATATATTGTAAATATTCTCTTATTTGTTACTATAATAATTGTTTTAAGGTTATTATAATATATATGCATTTGATATTCTCACTTCTTTTAGATGGACTTTTATTTAACTTCCAAAACTCTTCTTTAACAAAATGAAATCATTAAATAGCAATTAATTGTAGGGACTAACATAAGAAGTTACTACATTAAATAATATATTATAAATTAAAATTTATTGATACGTAGAATATTTTATTATAAATAAAAAGTAATAATTGATCTGTGAAATATATTCTAAAATGATTTTTAACTTTAACTATCAAAGTTTTTAGTTATTTAATATTATTAATTTTAAATTAGAATATAGTTTAGATATTAATTTCTTTCATACTTTTATGACTAAAATTGCACTAATTAATTTCAGAAACTAATTATAATTTTTTATTTATAATAAAAAGTATTTTAAATACTAAAAATTTTATATTTAAAAAATAATATCAAATTAATTTAATATAGTAAATAGTTATTTTTTAATCTCTGGAAGTAATTACTCTTTCATATGCGAGATATTCGAAGAGTTAAATATACAATTATGTACAATTTTCACCATCAACTTCAGAAATATATAATTAATGTACAAATTTACTTATAGAAAGTTGAAATCTTATGATTCGTTATTAGTTGTTTGTGGGTCTTTTAAGAAAGATTATGTTCACAAAGATTTGATACTGATGAATGAGATACATTCTCTTAAAATGAACCATTTGTCGTATAATAATTTTTTAGAATTTGTTTACCTATTTTATATATGTATTCATCCAAACTCTTATAAAAGAAACTTAATTTTGATACCATTGATATTTTTTACAAAGAGAGACATCAAAAAAATTTGTATGTGAACAAATATATATTAAAAATTAGGACAACCTTCAAATCAGAAACTCATATTTATATGTATTTCTATTTATAAATAATTTATATTACTCATTTTTATACTATATAAAACTTTCAAGTTATCTTAACCTTATTCTAACTCGAAATCTTGAAAACAATATATTCATAAACTTTTTTTGACTATATATTATTGAATTTATTTCCTTGTACTTAAAGTAAATAAACTTATTATTTTGCAATTCCTTATTTATTGAATTGAAAGTTTGAAAAATCCGTGCAATAAGTGAATATTTGTACATCTTCTTTTGATTGTGAACGTAAAGCAAAGTGGACCATGAAAGTACTGTGTCAGGATGAAGCAAAAGTCCTCTATTAATTCTACTTTTCTTTTTTCAGTTCAATCTTTCATGACTTTTATGTTTCCCAAATCTAAATGTTTTTATGCTCTTGATTTATAGAAAACTATGTCAGGTATAAAATTAAAATATATAACATGCTTTTTATACTACTACCAGAATCTATTATTTATTAGTATTTCTTATATTGAATGAAATTATATTTTATGTTTTTTGTTCAAATCAACACTTATTTAAAAATAAAAATCAATATGCTTATTTCTATTCCTATGAAAAAGAGTGAGTATTTTATGAATATTCTTTTTAGAGGACAACAAAGGTACCGTGTTATTGTGAAAAAAATTACCAAAACAAAGTTATGAATATGACATGTCGAAATATATATATATATATATATATATATATATATATATATATATATAGATTATCAAATTTAATTCAAAGTTTTAAGATAATAACTAGGATAAAAATTATTTCATAATCAAATGAAGGAATAAAAAACTTTTACAATATTAGTAGATATATTGTTTATATATACAACTTTATTTTCATCCCATCACAGGGTTGTTGGCAAGATTTATGTTTTCTATTTTTTTTCTTCTTCTGATAATTTTTTTGGGTTTGCCCCCACAAATTGAAGTTTTAAAAATAAAATGAAATGATTAATATTTTTAAAACAAAAAAAAGCCCGCTTGTTTGCTTTAGTTTATTATTCAAAAAAAATAATAATAAAAATGAACCAATCTAATCCAAACGTATTTTATTTAATATAGACTTTTCTTAATCATTTAGCAGGTTAAGAAAATATTAAGAGATTTTTGTTTTAATTTATTTTTTAATTGAATTTTTGTACAATAAACACTGTTCACGAGTACATGAAATGATGCACCAACATGTATCTTATGATGTTTAACTAACATGATTAACTGCAGAAACATAAATTACCTTTTAAAGTTACTTTTTACTATTGATTAATGATACATAATTATCTTTTATTTTCAAACACCAAAACAACATCTAAACTTTCCTATACTTAAAAGATAAAGGAAAGTTTCATTATTCGAACAAATAATAAAGAAAAAAATAATGATCGATTTGTTTTGATGACATAAATATATCCTATGATTAATTTCTATACTCTTTCAATACTTTCCAAAACTATCAGGACCCATAAAGAGTAATAGCAATGGTAATTGAATTTGATTTAATGAAATATTACCTAGAAAAAGTTTTTCTCCACACATTTTACAATATATTTTTAAACATCTATAGGTTTTACCTTTTCATTAAATTTTGTAATTAAATCCAAAGATTGGAGTCTCAAGACACTTTTGTAAAACCCTAGAATTCATAGGTTACCATATTTAAATCTCATTGAGTTTGGTATTGACATAATTATATAACATCATAATTAACATCAGAATTAAGTTAGAATCTATTATGAATAACTATTGTCTTGTTTAGTTAGTTTAATGGTTGGATAAATTAGCATTAGGTTAAAAAATTAGAATGCAACTTTGATATTATACTCTTTCAATTATAATTATTTAGGATACATATATCTGTAACAAAATATAATAAGATTTAATTATTTAGCGTATCAATTTTTTTTCAAAACTATCTTTAATTCTAACTATTTATTCTATGTAAAAGACGTACAACACAGCTATTTATTTATTTTTTATTGTTTACAATAAATACAAGAAAAAATAAAAAGCATATTTGTTTTGTTGGTGTGTGTGTGGGTCCAAGGCAACATGGGTTGCGCGTGAATGTGGTCACAAATCACAACATAAGATCCAAATTTCATTCACGGGATTCTTCTGTCACTCTCTCTCTCTCTCTTGTCTTTGTCCCCATTTTTTCAATTGCCTCTTTCAAATTTCAATTTCAACCAACCATCCCTTCAAAACCCTATTTTAATTTCATTCTTCTAAATCATGTGCATTTCCAAAGCTTCAATCTTTATCCTAAAATCTCTTGCTTTCTAACAGGTAAAAGTCCAAGTCAAATAGAACAGACACTTTTTCTCTTGCCTCAAATATTTCCTATGAAAATGTGCTGATTCAATACTGCATAAACAAATCTCAATTACATCCTAAATTAAAAAATATAAGATATTTTTAGTTTCTAAATTTTGATTTAAAATTATAATTTGTTTATATTTAAAATTTTGATATATTTTGGTTTCTAAATTTTAAAAGTAATGAATACAATCATTTTAATTTTAATTATGTTAATTTTTTTGAACGTGTCCAATACGTTTTATGTTAATATTGAAATTATTTATATTATTTGACACATTTTTAATTTTATATTTACTGAAAAATGTGTTTGACATTTAAAAAAAATTAACATATTTAAATTAAAATAATTATATTCATTATTTTTTAAATTTAAATATTATAATAGATCAAAATTTTAAATATGAACTAATTCTAAATTTGATTCAAAGCTCATAGATTAAAAAGATATTTGAGGTTAAAGAAAAATCTAATAAATGAGTTAAAATAAGAATGTTTTCTATTAGAAGAATAATTGATCTCAGAAATACCGTAAAATTCTACTTTTGTGACAAGACACATACTACAGATGAAGATTTAACTCTGCTCAGTAGTGAAGGATCACCAACTTCAGCTTTATTCATTCTTTCTGTTTTTCTTTTTTCTTTCAAATTTTGAACTCTGAATGAATGATTAGTTTGGTACTTTGTTGCTCAGAAATGGTGTATACTTTTAGTGACCTTCCTGCTACAAAACAAGCATTATTGAGCATAGTCATCATAAGGAAAGTGCTTTGTGACACATTGTGTTGTAATGCATAATTATTTTATATGATTTCAAAGTTAATGTAATGGAATGGATAAGCAAACATCTAAAGTTGGTTAGTGTCCTTTATTAAGTTGGAAGTATACACACAATGATACCTAATTAGGGTGCTTCAGAAGAGCCATAAACATTTCTCTGATTTATTCTCATTCTTTGGAATGTTGAAAAAGGACACTACACTTCTTTCAAAAGAAAATTAGTCTCAATCTACAGCAAAGAGGGTTTGTCAGCAATTCAGTGACAAAAGATGTGATAAATCCAACAGTTTGAGTTTTTTTTTTTTTTTTTAAATACAAAAATCTGTAATTTTTATTTTAAAATCGTGTTAATTTGATACAATTTTAATTGGTTGTAACTTTTGTATTTTTATTTAAAGTAATGTGATATAAATTAAAATGGTATCGAGTACAATTTTAATTTATCTAATATAAAGTGAAGTTGTATCAGTTTGGTATATAATGCTGTAATTTTTCTTTTTTAATTTAAATTAAAATCAGACTAATTTAGTGTAATTTTTCTCTCACTCTTTATTAGTTAAAATTTTAAATAGAGAAGAAAAAAAATAGAGGCATTTGATGGAAATAATGGAGAACCATTTATTCTAATTTTTTGTGCATTTTTATGTGATGTGATATGTCACTAAATTGTTCTCAAAGAAAATGTCTCTTATTGACCAGCTTCTTAACAACATTAGCTCCTACAAAATCATTCACATTTCAATGTGTTTTTTTTTTCTCTCTGCATGATTTGTTTTCTCAGCTTTACCTGAATTTCATGCACCTTATCTCCTTATTATCTGCATGCCAACACATTAAAACCAGGAACCTTCCCACTTTCCATTTTTGTCTGTTGTTCACAGATTCTTTCCATTAAATCATACTCTACCATGTGTTTGGAAGAACAAAAATATACCCTCAGAAAGACTTCACATAACTTGTTTTAGTTTATTAAGTGTTCTTAAGTTTGAGAGAAAATTTTGTATAATAATCTTATTTCATACAAAAATAAATAAATAAATGTTCTCTTATCAGTTCAAGGTGGTGATTATGTTTCCGTTAGGTATGGGCCAGCTGAACACTTTAGTGTTATACCATTCAATTTCAAACCATTCCTCTCGCACATAATATTTCTTTTTTGAAAACTTAGTGTGTTTAAATTTAACTCATTCTTATAAAATTAGTTTGAATGATAAGACTTGTTTCTTCTTATATACTAGTTATTGTTAACTTCTTTACAAATGCACTAGTAGTAGGAATAGTATAAAGGATAAATCAAGTTGCCTCTACCATGATTAATGCTAGTTAGACAATTTTTTTACTAACTAATCTTTTAAGAACTTTAAATAAATAGTGTTTTTTATCAGCACTTTAAATAAATAGTTAAGTTGAGAGAATAACTTCTTTCCTTAAATTTGAACAATAAATTAAACAAGATGTGCATAAATTTTCTAAAAGTGTTGTAAAAGGGGAAAATGCTGATGAAGAAGACAAAAAAGGTTATCTATCTAGGAAAAGAGAAAATTATAAACGAAATCTTTGCCATTGATTTAAAAATAAAGTAATCTCACAGTCCTCAATTTGTTTCTCCGTTTTTCAACACTACCAATCACCATTTTTCCATCCATTTTTGTTTACTTTCCACATATAGAATGAATTTTTTCACTTTCTTCTTTCTATTATTCTCTTTACCTTGTGCACTCTCCCTTCTTATAGATTTCAATTCATATTAAGAAAAAACATCATGGCCTAAGCAATCAATGACGTTTCCTTAATAAACAACATATAAACTATTTAGAGAAGGAGAGAAATGTTTTCAACATACCATTTTAATATAAACTACACTAATTAACTTGCACTTCTTTTTTACTTAGTTTAAGTCTACATAAAACTTGTATACTAGTGAAGAATTTGTTCCAAGCATTTATCCAGAAAAAGGACATTCAACATGCCAAGGCACGGCCACACCTTAGAAGTTTGCTTAGCCGAACACCATTTGCTTTCCAAATAATATAAACCAAACTATAACCACTGTTGGATGCAGATGAAGACAATGTATATAACATTAAAACCATGCAATTCTGTGATTTCTGCAGGTGGCATTCACATGAAAAACTCAGAAATAAAGGGAAGGTGAGGCATGATTTCATTGTACAACTATCTTATGATGCTGTGGTCTTGATTAATCAGACTGACCTACATCAAGTACTGAGAAAGGAGAAGGACCTAGAATATCAAACTGCTCTATAAATCAACATCAATGATTTTTCCTAAATCAACAGGCAGGAATAAAGATCAATAGTAAGCATCAAGATATTGATATTGGTGCTTCCTATTATACTGTAGCAAGCTTGCATATGTCCTGTCCCAGATTCCAATATACATACACTCATCATCAGGACTCAGACAAACCCCAGAAATTTCCCCAAAGAAATCAATCTCTTGCCTTTTTTTGTAGTCTGCCTTTGTGCTGTAAACGTGCACAAAATCTGCAGGCTCAGCAACCACCATATATTGACCATCTGAAGAAAACCGAATAGACCGGGTTGCCCCTAGGTTACCCCTGAGAATGGCAACAGGAGACGATAAGTTTCTAACATCCCATACTCTGCAAGTCTTGTCCTGATTCCCCGTTGCAAAGGTACATCCATTGGGATGCCATGCAGAAGCAAAGGAGTAATCTCGATGACCCACCAAAGTAGCAACAGTCTAAGAAATCAAACAAGTCACAAAGATGTTAGAGGAAGTTTCTTCAGCATGGTATGCTGTTTTTGGAATGTACAAATCTACAAGGTAACTACATAATGCTTAATTATTTCATTATATTCGTATCTTCATCTCCCTTTCCCAACACTTTTCATATCTAGCATGCATTCACTATCCCTTGGAGATGTTTAACAATGAATACCCGTATGACCATATCATAGCATATATGTTCAATGAAAGTTTTACTTGTTTCACATTCACTACTCATACTGATCCATTAGCAAATGCATGAACTAAATCAAAGACAGCATTCACCGGGAAAAAGACAAAAAGAACATACTTGAACAAAAATTTCCAATAAATGTATGATCAAGAGAAACCAAGTACCTTCCCATTCTGAGGATCCACCAGCAGCCCATCTAGGTTATCTCCAACAACAGTCATAAGCTTACGGTCTGGACTGATTGATGTGTGCTGCATAAGGAATCAAGGCAGATCAAAAATTGAATTTTCTTGAAGTAGAAATGAAGTAGAAAAAATAGTTGAAGTTCATACAAATTGTGAATGCAACTGCCATGCTCAAATCAAGAAAACCAGTTTAAGATAATCAAACAGTAGAAGAAAAAATTTAACATGGAAACTAGTTAACTTCAATCCATATTGGCTTTAATTGGTTATGCTCTCTTTCCTTTTAATCAAGACATGCAATTTGGAATCTGAATTCCTGTGGTATTTTTCAAAATTTCAAACAAATATTATTTCAATTTCTCACTTATCCTCCTATAACGGAAAGATTATCCCCATATAAGTCCATTTGGAAATCAAAAGATTCTTAAAAGGTCAACTTTTTGAGCAAGAAATGAGTTTGTCCAAGTGGGATGAATCAGTTTCTTCATGTTCCCTTTTAAGGGTTTGGAAATACAAAAAAAATGAAAATCAAAACAATATGGCTGGATAGTTTGTAGGGTGTATGAAAGGAATGCTTGTATTTATGATTACAAGGGTACATCATATCCTTTAAATTTGTCATGGGTAGAGTATTGTTTATGCGGTTTCTCTTCAGTGTTCTGCACAGTTATTATTTCATGGAATCAACATATAAGATATGCAAAGAGATTGGACAACACTCCTACACTAACTAGGTTTTACAGTTATAGGACTTCAGTATTTTGGTGTCTTTGTTTTTGTTTTCTTTATAAGTCCTAACAGTTCTTATCCTGAAACATTTGGTACTGTTTTCTTTTTCTCTTTCTAATATATTTTCTTCTAACCAACTGAAAAAAGAAAGAAGGAACTATATATAAGAAAGGAAAATTTGAAATGAACCTGAGTGAGAGAATAATTAGCTAACAAGCAGCAATTAAAAAAGAAAATAAAATAAAAAATATACTACATAAGCCAGATTTCTCTTAGAGGTGCTTACATTCACTGGCCAAGAGAACTGGAAGTTATTCAAAAGCTGAAACCTTTCTGTGTCATATTCTCTCACACCACAATCATTATTGGAAGCAATAATATGTGTCGCGCCACTGCAAAAGTTTTAATGTCAATCCATGTTCATGTTCCAAACAGACAAATAAACTTGGTATGAAAAATACCTCAAGCTGTCATATATTTCAATTGCATTTGTTATAGCATTATCGTCATGTGTGGTCCGTGTACAAAAGCTTACTCCTTTCTGATCCAAACGCTGCATTCAGAATAGACACTATAAGTTGCATCACACAATCCTAATCTTAGTATGATAATTGAGAATTGGGGAGAAATAGTAGTCTTGCGTAGTAGCAATAATTCCTATCACATACCCAATAAAAGGAAACAATTAATCTATATACTATATATATATTGCCAACCCAAATAGAAGGAAGCCCCAAGAAGAGAACAAAGGAGAAAAGGAAAAACACGACAATCATAGAATGAGCTTGATTGAGAAGTTACTGTGAATTATGATAGAAACAAGAGTATTGGAAATAAGGGAGAGCAAGCTCCTCACAAGTAGAGGTAGTAATTTTAAAGTGAAAACAAGATGGTATTCCTGTAATTATCAGTAAAATAAAAATGAATATCAAGAAACACTTTTTTGAGCCTAACCGATCCAAACAGATCTTTTGTTCACAAGATTCACTAATAAATCTAGATATTAGTCCTCAAAGTCAAAGTTCAACAATATTTAACAGGGAATCTAACAGAAAATGAAATCTGACAAAAATGTTTCCCTCTTTAGAACATATAAGAATTTTCGCACAATAAGAGTGAGTTTAAACAAAAACTTTTAGTAACTTAATGCAAAGGACCACCTATCAACAAAACCCTACATAACACTGATTCCATATTGATAACCTGCTATTCTTTTAATGAACACGTAGCCCTTTATGACCACCTGCCTTATATTTTACATGGGAGAATTTATTCACAGCAACCCGCACATTCAACAAAATTTAATGTCTCCCATTGGATAGATGTTCAAGCAATACATAAATATATCATCAATAATACAAAGTCATTCATCTTTTAATAGAGTATCGGAAGCATAAATCATGTGAACTCACCTTACAAGTAAGCTCTCCTTGGAAGCCACCAGCAACAAGAAGTTTATCCTTGACAGCCAATGTGCTAATTTGGGTCTGAGAAAATCCTTCCAACAAATTTCCTGCATGTCTCTACAAGACCAAAGAATGCACAGTTAAGTAAAGCAAAGAAATAAGATACGTATACTTAAATAAAGCAATGCTGAAGCCATTTTGATTGTTCTAGTATAAAATTCGTTATAATTTGCACTCTTAACTAAATTATTTTTTAAAATGAACCATGTTAACTTCTCTGATTCATTAACCACACATGTATACTCATCAACTGTAGGTTTTTTAAGTTTAAAGAAAATATAGGTTCCGCATAAGTCTTGCATTCATAAAGCACGGAAAAGACACAAATAACACTTCAATTCCTCTTATAGATGAACAAGATTGTGTAAGAGACTGCATTACCTCTGTTGGGGCCACATGCCCAGCAAAATTGATTATCTCAGACAAGACACCACTTATAGATGACCAGTGATTAACTGAGTAGTTGGAGACAAGGTAGACATCATGCTTTGAAGTTGCCCATACTAAGTTTCTCAGCTGCATGCCACAAACAAATGTCACTAGGGTAGATTTTTTCCTTCTTCAGTAAAAGCCATTACATTAAGCTTGAAAATTATTTAGAAAAGGAACTCAAACCTACTTTTGTAAGACCACAAACTATACAGAGAAACAGAACCGCTGTGTCAAATGAAAATGGACACATGCTTGTTTTATTTTTATTTGATATAATATAAAACAAACCCAATCCATCTTCTACAGGACTGCTGTTTCTCAATATCCACGAATAAAATCAATGTACAAGAGGTACAGCCACACACAAGCCATAACATTTTGGTTAATTATATAACACAGAAAACCACCCAAACAACATATATCCTTGCACACGCTCAAGTTTAAATTTTCAAATCATGTTAAAGCAAAGTTTATCAGCCATTCAAATCGCAGGAAAATAACTAGGTACATCACCACATGAAAAAGTCAACAAACCTGAAAATGAAGGATGGTAGGCTTAACCATTCTTGTGTTATAGAAGAATTCATAGTAATTGCCACCCTTCTCCATTTGCTTGCACTCCTGGACCCCAAATAAGAGAAAAATAAATAAATAAACTTTGAACATCAAAACATTTAGTCAAACGAATTCACTGCTATTTCCCTGCTCCCAACAACCCTAAACAAAGGACAATAAAAAAGGGCAAAGAAGAAAAAAAAAAAGGAAAAGACCTTGTCCACAGCATCCCCAGATGTAAGAATGTTCTCAAAATTCCTGTATTGCTCAAGCCTTGTCAACCTGTACCTTTCCCTTGATATGTTCAACCTCTCCCATGGAATTCCCTGAATGTCCTTTCCCTTTCTTGCTTGAGCAGCTGATGTATCAGTCACCTTTGTAAGCTGTTCCAATCACCAAACACATACACAAAAAAAAAAAATAATAAACCAAATTCCCTCTCAGTTCAATGAATAGATACATAAAACAACTCAAAAAACTAAAAATTAAAAATAAAAATGCAAACCTAAAAAAAGAATAGGAAATACCATTTCATATTCATCAAGAGCAGCATCCCCACCATGGTTTTGGTAATCAATTTCGTCAAAGAAATCGTCTTCGTCCATTTGATCAAAAGGGTTCATGTCATCATGGTTGGACATGGTGCTTTTGTGCGTCCAAGTTCAACCCTTTTTCTATAGATTGCAGTGTGTCCGTGCATTCGTTATAGGCATAGAAAGGAGAATGAAGAAACGAAAAAAACACGGTTACCTCTTCTCCTGAATCTTAATATATCAATATAAAATTTCTGAGCGAAGGAATAAAGCAATAAATGGGATAAAAGGGTTTCTTCTGTACCGTGTGCTTCCAAAGAAAAAAACTAAAATATCCACATAAATAATTAATATCTCATTATGAAGGCAGTTATTTTTCTTATTTTAATACGTAAGTCCAAAAGAAACGTTATAAATCCTGTGAAAAAATACAACAAAAAATTAATATAATGTTTAATTTTAATAAATTAAATATATTGATAACGTATAAATTTTGCAGTCAATAAATTTATATTACCGTTTAAAAATATTAACAATGTTAAATTTAATTGAAATTTATTCATATCTTTTGATATATTTTTTATTTTTAAATTTAAAAATAAATTTTAACTTAAATATTTTAAGACAGACATTTGAACTTGAACATGTTATACAAGTTAAAAAACTTTAGTATATTTGGATTTAAGAACTGTATTTCTTCATTTTTAAGATTTAGAGAATAAAATATATAAAAATTTGAGAAAAACTAAATTCTAATTTTACTTCAAGGATAGAAATTAAATATCTATTTAAACTCAAACATATTTAACAAATAAAAAAAAACTTTAATTAAAATAATCGTATTTAGTTATTTTTAAAATTTGGAGATTAAAATATATGAAAATTTGAGAGTGAAACTGAATTTGAATCTCATATTCAAGGATAGAAATTACATACCTATTTAATTTTAAATTTATTTATTATAGGTGAAATTTATTTAAAAAAATGATGGAGGTGATTAATTAAGTTGATGTTGAATGGGTTGATATAGAAGTAAAAAGGTGTGAAGATGATAAGAATATTAGTGGTGATAATTACCAAGGCAGGGAAAGGCATTGGGTAGTATCGATTGCATTGCGAATTGCGATGGTAATGGGAATGTGGATATGAATTGAGTAAAGAGACATTTATTGATTATGTTTTGTGTTTTGTTGTGTTGTGTGTGTGGACAAAAAAGAAAGAGATGATGACAACCTCGTGCTCTCTCTTCTCTTCATCTTCTTTCTTTTTCTTCTATTTATTTATTCATTATCTTCCACCGCACTACCTAATACCTTATCCCTACCACCAATCTTTAGCAATAGTAATAATAATCTACTACTCTACTTTCTACGTAATTATTTGAAACATTTCTTCACTACTAGTAAATTATTGCAACATCCGCAATCAATTTTTTTTTTTCAAATTTTCAGGTTCTGTGGTTCTTAGATTGTGTAGTCAGTATATAAAAAATTTGGACGAAAAAAGACATGCCCATTCAAAAAGTGAAAACATGCCACAAACCGCAATCAAAAGCTTCCTATTTTATTCATCAAACCTACTTACTATACCTCATCGACAAAATCAAACAGAAACAACAAGCTTTCTGTTCACTTCTTTAATCTTAGTTACAACCTACTTAACACTCCCTCCAGTGCCTTATAAAGAAACAAGTGGGTTTATTATTTTATTCTACTTATATTATTTAATCGAATATTTAAAAATAAAATTTAAATTAATGATATTACTAATTAACTTATTTATTTCTTATAGAAAAGAGGAATGAATGTAGCTTGTAGGGATAGGTTCTATGAAATGAACAAAGAACCTTAACAGAGACGAAATGGCTTACGTAAAGGATGTTTACTGAATCAATTGACAGGAATATGCTATGCTGTGCTGTGCTACAGAGTTTTGACAAAGACAAAAGAGTTGAAAGTGTCACTTCTTATGTGTTGGTGGGGTTATCCCAGTTACATTACTCGTGCGATTGATCTTGACATTACTATTCATTTTCATTTATAGACAATGATACTTTAATTTACACAAGTAATCTCCCTAACATCCATAGTAAATACTTGATAAGGCACGGAACCGAATAATTAAATGACGATCAGCAAGAGCAAAAATAATTGCATAATTAAATGAAGAATCAGCATGAGAAAAAATAATTGCATAATTAGATGAAGAATCAGCAACAAGAATTTACTGCATGAACGAATTTCAATCTCTCCAATGCGTCAATGGTTCATGGACTCTATTGGCATTTGCTTCTCTACAACACCATTACAGGTGTGGGAAAATGTCCAAATTGTTTATGGATTGGATTCCAGGTTATAAAATTCAAAAAGCTATTTCAGATTTTTCAATCAGAAAATCTTTCCCTAGATTGGACAATCTAAAATTTAAAAATATACTTCAGATTGGACAATCTAAAATAAATATAAGAGGAAGCAACCGTGAGAATGGAAGAAGAAATACCCTCCTCTTCTGGCTGGGCACCTATTACTACTTTCGGTCTAGAGTAGAGTAGTTCATATGTCGTATAGAGCCGTTCCTCTTCTTTCCAAGAGTATTGCTTGTAAATGAATAATGAACTTCATCAAATGTACCAGAGAAATAAACTTCAACGTGTGGTAATAATAAGCAACTTACAAAGGTTTCACTTTACAAACCTCAACCGAAAATCCACAATCCATGAGCAGCAATAGCCATGCTCTCTGCTGCTCCGAGAGTCGGTCACTGTGGCCTTTAACTTCAACAAGCTTGGCTTCACCACTGTATTCTCCATGGAAACGCCATAGCAGCAAATCAGGCATCCCACTAGACCAGCTCCGATAATCTTGAGCCAGAAGTTGGCAGAGAGATGCCAAACAAGTGCCCCCAACACAAGTAACAACAGCCCGAAGCACATCCAAAGAATGGGAGTCCCAATTAACTCCTCTACATGCTGTTCCAATATGTGTTTCCCATGACTTAATAAGAAACTCCTCAGCCATGCCATCACGAATCTGCTGCAGATGGGATTCTATGACACTCTTTCTTGAAGTATAAAAACCATCAGTACCAAAATCTAAAGGAGCATTCTGTAAATTCAAGACCAATAAGTAAAATTACAATGAATGAATGTCTGTTCATAGCAAACACTAAATACGAGTTTTCTAACAATATTTTTTTAACCCTAATTGAGTAAAAGGCAAAAGTACATATAATCAACATAAAGTGCTGATGATAAAAAATGATGGCATCAGGTAAAGGAAGGCGCAACGACGTCAAAAGTGGTAATTCTAGCATAACACAGTTAAACAAATGTCTTTGGTTAAACTACAACAGAATAACCAAGAAAATAATCAGATTCATGACGGATGATGAAAAATATCCATGTAAAGAAAAATATCCTCTATCCCTTAATTTGTCATGCATTAATTTTAAAGGTAGGAAGAGCCAACGAGGCTTCCCTAAACCAGCTTCTGAGAAGTGACTTGAAAGACTTCTTCAGATAGTGAACTCGAGCACGGGTCAAAAAGGCTCAGCAAACTGGTAACGTAGAGGAACAATGGAAAGGGGACTAGAGACAGGTAAAAAGGGAAAAGTAAAACTTGAAAATGACCTTTGTCAACAATCTATATATAGTTGAAACTGCTATGGAAATTTTATTCTACAAAATCTCCAAGACATCGTACACGAAATATAGTAATGCAGCACAAAGTTGAAAGCTGAGAAAGATGGGAAGGTTAATTACTGAATAAAATGTACCTGAAATCTAGTATAAAAGACATTTGGTACATCAGCATATACGACATCCCACATAAGTAGCCCAAAAATGGTTAACCATATCCCACTCTCTGCGTGAACACCTTGCCATCCACCTCCGTCCGCAGCATAGTAATTCAAAGCAAGCTCTTCCACTCCACATTGTTTCCCCTCTTCATTGTAGTACCTACTCTTTCCTCCCAAATCAGAATTCAATGGTCTCCCTTGAACAAAAACCTGAACCATTACAACAGCCACAATGAGAAGGCCTTGTTAAAGAAAATCAGAAATGTTAGGACACGAGCAAATTATAGGTAAGAATCAATGAATCATAAAACAATAAAGCAATTTACCTGAGGGATCTTCTGCAGTGCAGACCTAGAAAAACTAGGAACTTTCCAGCGCCTTGGTGGTTTACCTAGACGAAGAACCCGCCTTTGCAGTGCCATTCTTGAACCAGCACGTATCCATGGATCCAGCAACCCGTTTTCAGCTACTTGGAGACTCTCATCAATGAAGCCCAGGTGCTCCAAATCAATTGATAACCTCAGTGTCCAATATCCTCTTCTTAAATCAGAAGGGAAACCATTTAGCAGCCATCTGAGCAAATTAATTGCGTCAGTGTACCTGAGAAGCAAATGTCAGTTCTTCTATGTACCCATGTAAGCAAATGCATATGCTCCACCTATTTCTACATAAATGAAAACCATGCTTACTTAACATCGTTAGAGTTAAGGCTGTATGGAAACGTAACATTATTGGAGTTCATTCCATTAGGAGCACGATCTAGAGTTCATCTTTTATATGTGACGCTATTTCACTCAGTAAATATGGACAAAATCTATTGTTGAGGTTGAGGATGAAATGGTGCAGGAAGATGAGTTGTGCAGACCTAGAGTTGATAAATCAATGACAGTAAGTGGACAGGGCATGTAAAGCAATGAGGTGTGCCCAAAGAGACCTGAAACTTTGCATTCATAGTACTCATAAGTTGACATAGCAATCGTTTGATCATCACACTTGACCAGATTTTATGGTGTAAGTGGTTATAGAAGATAGACCAGGCAGCTTAGAACAAGTTTGTTTGAATACTTCGTATGACCAGTTTCAACATAAACTATAACAAAAGAGAGCATCAGCGAATTAGCAATCATCACATTTCAAATTGGTTCTTAAAGACAGTAATCACTAGAATCAAAGGCTTTGTCATAATCATTACATAAAGAAGCATAAGATATTGGTGCCATTAGGGCAGAACCAAGACCGGTAAGAAACATTCAATTACAGTTCTAGCTTCTACTTCTCCACATCATTAGTAACAAGAAACAGGGATCTGACATGACTCATACAGCTTCAAGGAAATAGATACAGAAAAAATCCATCACATAGTACACATTCAAATTGTTTCCACTGTAACAATGTGAGCTGGACTGTCGACTCTATTTCACACATTCACAGCTATTTCGACACTTCTCACATAGCAGTCTTAGATCCACAAAAAGGAGATAGGCCACAAATAGTGCTTCGAGTACTTCTGGGTCTTAATGTCAAAGATTGTACTACTGTTCATGGCATGGGCAACTGGCAGCAACATGGGTTTCTTCTTCTACAGATTGGGGTTTGCAGTACTTCTAGTATTGAAAAGTACCATATCACTACAATAGTACTCACAGGTTGCAGCAAATGAATTCTGTTTTGGCCACTAGCTCACGCAACAAGATTCATTAGGGCTTGTACAATTGGGTTTGTATCAGTTCTGTTCTGTGTGTAATTGAAGAAAATCTTCTTCCTCTGATTTTGTATTTCACTGCAACTATAGTAATAAGAGAAACTCGACCAGATTTTATGTTTACATTATCCACTTTATAACAACTATGGTGCAAGGAATTGATCTTACTATTTTTTATTTTACAGAAACTGTTTGTAGAATAAATATAAAGGAAAATGGTTGAAGTAAATGGGGAAAGAAGTCGCTGTTGTTGTGTAAATTCTAGAACATACAATACATTTAAATGTATGTAAGCCATATCATATGTTGGTTTTTTAAGACTTCCCATATCCTCGTATCATTAGGATTTAACTATCTGGGGTTCATAGTTAAACTATGATAGTTCACACCTAAAGAGCATTATAGTGCTAGATACAGTCATCCATGGAAGGATCTAATAAATTCTATAACAGAAACCGTTAAAAGTTAAAATACCATCATCCGCTTTTGTCTTAGGTAGTAGACTAGACATGAGAGTGAGTCCTTGTCGAGTGGAAGGAACAGTAGATAAATAATAAGTGAGTTCTTGTCAAGTGGATGGAACAATAGATAAATAATTGAGGATAATTTGCATTGATTTAGTGCAACTCTACTGCCCCACTGATTTATGATTGCCGTTCCTAAAACTGATTCTAATAATACCATACTACACAAGCTCCAAAACATTTTTACCATGATTTTTAAAGACTTCACTCTCATACATGTTTACTACATGCCGTATAGGTTTTGATGTCGTTATGTATCCATTTGAACAAGATTTAAGAGTTTGCTGATAAACCTCAAAACTCCATACCTGCGCTCCTGCTCAAGGAAGGAAATCCCCACGGTGACCACTTTGGAGTATACCCATGATGCTGTAAATAAGTGCCGAATTGAAGATACTGATTCAGAAGTTGAGTACCGATCTGGAAAATCAGTAGATACACGGGATTCAGCTATCTTTATGCACCTTAATACCACTTCAATTTTGTTTGTATCAAGAGCTTCATCCATAATTTGTGCCACTTCAATAGCCTGAAAACCTAATGTCATACATGGAAGAAGGAACGGAAGACCACTAACATCTCTGCACTTGAACATGTACCTCTTCATAAGAAAGCAGATTCCTGCGATTTGAGAAAATTGGTTCTGATATTATGCAGTTGTAAGCTGGATACTTAATTTTTCCCATATCCACAAGTAAAAAGGATGACAGATCTTGTTCTCCATTTAAGAAGAAAAGTCTCTGCAAAAGGAATATCACTTGCATAAGACCTAAATATTATCCAATTTGAATAAATCCTTCAATAAAAATTACTAGAGATCAAAGAGGCACCTCAATACGCCACATAAGAGATTCTGCTTTTGATGAAATCCTAATACAAGAACCAGATCTTTCCAAAATCATAGTTGATAATTGTGACCTGCACTCAACGGGAAGCAAATATTAAATAAAACATATTTGACTCCACAAATTATAAAAGCACAACTAGAAGTTTAATACCAAGGCACACCAGCGTCTCTAGAAATAATGGATGAAATCAAATGCTGCTTCTTCAATCCATGACCACCACCCTAGAACATTTATAGAATATACTATATTCAATAGCTAGTTCATAAGAAAACTGACAAGGAGACAGAGCAAATAACACACATCAGATGCATTACCTAATTAATTTTTTAACATCTAGGTTTGTATAGAGAAACAAAAAATATTCAATTGTTTGGCCCGTATCTGTCCACACAGCTCTCTTACTATGTAGTCATCAGAAGCCAATTTTCTATTTAGGAACTTCTACAGTGGATACAACCAAATTTAGAAGGATCCATCCAAAAAGCTCCACTCACTTGTGACAGGAGACACATTATGATCAGGATGCACTCCTATCTAAGGATAACAAACTAAGAAAAAAAAAAAGGTTGGCAATGTGTCAAGAAAATGTAAGAACTGAAATATTGACACTTAACTTGGCTCCATAAGTACAAACCATCCATTTGACAACATTTTGCAATCGAAGATAGGCTATGTAGCTGATCAAATCAAATCAATGCAAATCATACAGAACCAATTTTCCTAAAACTTAAAGGCAAACGATCTTATGCACTCATTTAATTTAGAAAATAACAGAAAAACGCAATAACCTAATAGGTAGGCACTGAACATCAACTCATGTCATTGCCCTTAACTTCTTTGGAAGCAAAGTAACAAACGGTAAACTCAGAACCTTCAAAAACAATAAATTTGACCACGACAGATTTCACAACAGGCAAATTCATATCACTTAATGTGTATCAGAGGATACAACTACTATTTAATAGCAAAAAGAAATTGACACACAGGTAACTTGCACACAACGACCAACTGCCTACTATAAAAATTAATAAGAAAAACATCATTTGCACAACTAGCTCAATCCATTCATAATGAAGTTTCATACCGGGAATACATATACACACACATATGTGTGTGTGTGCATACATATATGTATATATACATATATATAGTCCTAAAAGAAGCAATTAAGTCTTACCTTCTTTAGTGAAATGCTCCAAATTTCACGCAATTCAGAAACATTGAGGACGTGCAAGATATCTTTCACATCACTCATACATAGTTGATTCGCACCTTCAATAAAATGTATGTATTCTTTCTCTGAAATATGTATACCATACAGGTTACAAAGGTTGAATAAGATTTAATAGCGAAAGATCGAATCATATTTGTATGGAAAGAAGAAATGAGCCTTACGAATTATATTGAATTACCAGCAAGTTCCTTGACTGCCTTTTGAGTATCCACTATTTCAGAATATGATATGCTAGACATGCGAAACCAAGGTCCTTCATGAGAACCCAATATGAAAAATATATCAATTCCAAATCAACAAAAACTTCAAAAATGATTAATAGGCAGCTCAGAAAATCTCTTTAAACAATAGACATATTCTCTTTTAACACGTTGCACAAAAAGATATCTATTTAGATACAAACAGAAGCATTTCTTTTAGAGACGAGTGGGACTGTCACGACATGAATAATCAGGGTATCAACATTTGTGATGTGATATATGTTTTAGTGCCCCATGGAAGACAACAGGAATTTGAAATAAGTATGAAACAAGTTCAATTTCAAAATTCAAATAACCTTTTCTAGTGTGTAGCCGGATAAAAAGCCTCTGACTGTCATTTGAGAGTAAAGTGAATGAATCTGTCCAATCATCCATAGATGAGACACTGTTTAAAATATTTGACTAAGAATTTAAAATAAAATAAAAGTCACAAGTATTAATACCCATATAGGTTTTTTCATCTTCAGTTAAAAGGTGAATATTATTTCTTAACACTTCTTGTAGCATAAGACAAAAATTCAGCTGATACTTTACAGATGAAGGAGGATTCCTGCTTTCAAATTTAACAACATGTTGAACATTTTTCCATAAGCATATAAAGGTCTCATCAGCGTGCTTGCTTTCACCATCTGCTGTTTTGTGGCACGTAACCTGAATTGGGACGATTTCAAGAGAATGTTTTGGAACAGAAGTAACATGCCCCTGGGACAAGTTCCAAAGAGAAAAATGATGAGGCTGAGTATTAAGTTGCTTAATCCACAATCTTTTGAGTAATTAGAAGAATTGTCAAGTGATCTTTAGTATAAATGAGTAGACCAAACAAGTGGGCCAGTAATTTCAAAAGAATGCCAGCCATTACGTAATTAGAGCACTTATCCAATAATTCTAGAAGAATGCCAGTCATCACTAATAGGTGGTTATTGAGTTATACTACAACGTCTTTAGTTTTCCTTTATATGCTGTGAAACCCAAAACGCTAAACTTACCCTGTTGAGAACAACAATAATCAAAAATTTAACGTTGAAACCACCTGAAAAATCCCTTTAAGTATACATCCAATGAAACTACAGCCACCCATTATCATTTATTCGTATATTCTAGAAAACTTTACAAATTATATTGAACTCCCCCCCACCCCCCAAGCTATCTTCCAACAATCAATTTCAGTAACATACATGTGACAACGTATAAACTACAGATATTTACAACTATGTCAAAGAATTTGACTGCAATAATCAACAAAAACTGCTCAGACAATCTGGCTCCAAGCATTAATGACATTTAACAGACCACTCACATACTTCAAAAAGAGTATCAGAACTAGAACAATCACATAATCCAAAACTCTACTCTTCAAGCACCTTCTATTGCAATAATCCAATTGACACAGCTGAAAGAAAAAAGAGAAGTGACAAAGGCACATTAATACATAAAAAGCTCATTAACATTCCAAAATGTTGAATACCTGAAATCCAAGGCCATAGTTGTCAATAAGAGGAGATAGGTACTGGGCTAGATGGCGGGGAAGAAAACCTAACGACTTACAGCACGCAGAATCCCCAGAAACAACCTGAACCAAGAGCAACAATGAGGTCCTTCAAACTACATACAGAAGATACCACAATTACATAGGGGAAAAAAGGAACAAACCTTAACGGCATTGGGATCCTTAACATTTTCAGGGTCCCGCAAAAGAGATATAGCGGTTCCAGCACATATTTCATCTGGGTTATCAGCGTGCCTCCGGCCAACGATGAAAGTTTCAAGCGTGGCGCCAAGCACGTCAACTGGTTTAGAATCATCAGGCACAAGCACGTCAACTGGTTTAGAATCATCAGGCACAAACACGTCAACTGGTTTAGAATCATCAGGCACCCCACTGTTCACGGGCGAGGAAGATGAGGAAGTGGCAACAATTGTAGTATTAACTACAGTCTCGTGTTTTTGAGGCAGTTCTTGTTCATCGCATTTTTCTTCTTCTTCACAACCGTTGTTTGGAAGAGGAAGGAAGGAGGCACTGTCAGATTCGTGAGTGAGACTCTGGAGTTTAGGTTTGGATTTGGATGGGGAAAAGTTTAACTCAAGGAGGGTGCGTTGGGAAAGCTTTCGTTTTGTTGCTGGTTTTGGTTGTGAATGAGAAAGACACGCATCTGAGAGTGAAAATCGAGATGTGAGAGTTTAAAGAAACATTGATGTAAACGAGAACATAAACGAGAATAGCGTGCACACATACCAAGATGAGAGTTTATGCGGTTGTGATCATCACCGGGAAGGTTGCAGCCGCAAACAGGGCATTGCACGTCGCCGTTTTGATCTGGTTGCTGTGATGGTTCTTCCGCAACCTGAAAATGAAAACGATGAGACGAGGATGTGTCACTCAAAAGATCAGCAAAAAGAAAGAGATCCGATGCAATACCGGGTTCGGGCTGGGATTGGGGCTAAGGTTAGGGTTAGGATTAGGGTTAGGGATGGGATAGGAGAGGATAGAGCGGCGATTGGGGAGGAAGCGCCTCCGTCTGCCGATTAATCGAATCAAGCTTTCTCTGCCTGTGAGCACCATTCCTAATGTCACTACTGCACATACGCTTCACACAGGGAAAGAGAGGGAAAAATAACCAGACCCTTAAATCTCCCGCCATTTTCACCATTTTTATTATGATTCGTGAAAAATAAATTAAATGAAATTGATTCAAGTCTCCCACTGTCTTCTGTTTTAATATTTTATAATAATGATAATAACCAAAGGACAGCAAAGTCCCAGCACTATATTATTTTACTACATATATTATATACATTTGTTTATATACTATAATAATACGTTTATATTATTTTACATATTTTATTTAAACGACAATATATGTATAAGAGGGAAAACAATATATGTATAAGAGGGAAAACACGATTACATATGTTTAATTTTTTATTACACAATTAAAATTATATTTACTTCCAGAAAACCGTTCGTATTTCAATTATCATCATATATCTAAGCAAGTGTGATGATAATTACTAGGTACACAAGTTCGATTATTGTGTACACATATTTATGATAATATATTAAGAGGTTATAATAGTATAATATTATTAAATTAATATATAAAATAAAATAAAATAAATAGATAAATTAATTATTAATAAATAAAAAATTATAAATAATTTTATAAAAAATAAGTAAAAGTAAATATTAATTTTAAAAAAATAATAAATAATTATATTATAAAAAATAGAATTGATATTATGAAATAAAAACAAAATAGAAAATTCTTGTCGTATATTTTTTGTAAATATTTGTTGAAAAAGTTAGGTACGCAAAAAAGAAACGTTCATAAAAAAGTTAATACTGTCGTCAAATGTAAGTATAGATAATTAAGTTATTATGTATGTACTCATTGAAGCATAAATGTATTATTAAAAATGTAGTAAATATATCATCATTTATACTATTTGCAGTATTATTCTCTCTCTCCCTCTATATATTCAATATTCATTTTTATATATTCACATTTTAAATATATAAATGTATTATTATAAAGGTACATAATACTTAAACTACTCCCTATAATAAATACTTTTCTCGTTCAATATAATAAATATATTTATCTCTTTTAATATATTTACAAAGTTCATTATATAATTAATTGGTGACTGGCTAAGGACAAGACTATAAATTCGAGAATAATTGAGAGAGCTCATTACCACAGTTTAATGTAATTAAGGGTTTTTTTTTTTTTTCTCTCATGGGTATGAAAACTGAATCGATCCATCAATTTTATTAAGAATGTCTAGTTATGGATTAGCTGGTTAGCTAACATTAAAGTAAGACCAGTTCATAATTGGTAAAGAATTCTCGTTAAACTAATCTAAAATTACTTAAATTTAATGCAAAATATCGTTTTGAACAAAAGGATTAAGAAAGAAATAAACATTTAAAAACTCACATAAATATGAATTATCTTCTCAATTAATATTGATTTTAATTGATAAAACTAACAGATTAGCCATCATATAACTCTACAATTAAAAATATTTCATTTTTCATTATTTAAATTAATGTACTATTTAAAATATTTCATAATAGTAAAAATATAATTCAAACATTGAATGAATCTCTTACCAATCCAAGGACCAGTCTTCTATAAAGATTACTAACAGTAGTATTTTAATTTTGAACACTGGTATTTTTCTTAATTTTTGTTTAAAATTATTTTATCCTTACAAAAGATGTCAAATAATCATCAAATGGTGTCAAATAACATTTTTTCCTATATTGAACAATTCATACAAAAAATCAAGCACTCATGATATGCCTTAAACCGTAAAATCATTCATCAAGTAGTAATTTCTCACCGAGAATTATTTGTGTAGAAAATATTTATTAATTATTGATTTTTATATTTAAGTATGTCAGATTTGGTAAAGCACCAATATTATTTCCAACAGCTCTGTTTTGCTCTTTCCACCTTCCAAAAGAATCATTATCAAAGTGCAGCAGACCTGCTAATATATCCATATAACAGAATGATCCAAACAACAAAAATGCACTTACAACGGTTTCTAAGCCGTTTTGTATAATTAGGGCTATGCGAAAATTTGTTAACAAGATTTGTATAAAATTCACATATAATAGGCTGAACAAAAGAGTTCGCGACAACTCAATGGTCACTCTTTCCTTGACCAGCTTTCCCAGTTCAATATTGGACAGATTCTTATTTAGTTTAATCCTAATGAAACTCGAGAGAAACATCTCTGCAAAATTCAATGCCCAGTCGTTTATAATCTGGCCTGGGCATACTATAATTGATGGTGCATACTTCTTTTGAACAGTCACCAACTGGTGAGGATTTTCACCCCCACCATAGGTCCAATAATCTATGGTTGTTTACTGCAGAATAAAAAAAGGAAAAAGGGACATGCTATTACTGTTAACTAGTCGAACGAGTTTGTTGGACTACTGAATCTGTGGCACTGCGGGTTCTGCTCAGAAATGGAGCATAGACGCCAGATAACCTACTCAGCCCAAACAAGCCAGAACTAGATCCATTGGTTCTACTCTCCTGAAAAGGCATGCCCAGACTAACAAGGTCAACACTCAAAAACATGTATTTAAGAAAAATGTGGGTAACAGACAATAAAATCAGACAAATACCAATGTAAATTACAACTACAGACAACTGTAATCAAATGGAAGATATATTTTTTTTATTGTGAAAGTCACATCCATAAAAATATAACTGGGTTTTCCAAGGAAAATGCATAATTTCACAAATACGAAAACAAACTTGTCAACATTTAGCCACACATCCCACAAATATGTAAAATGAAAAACCACGGTAGCAAAAAACATAGCCAAGCATCCCTAAACGAGGTAATGTGAAACAACGTTCCCACTTCACACCTCTCTAGTAAATTAATCCGAGTTAGCAAAACAGAATATTGCAAACCTGGACAGATCCACCGGAATTTGATGGAGATGGTTGATCAGTCGATACTGTTGATGGTGATCCAGCCTGTTAAGAAAACAAAAAAAATGGTAGGAAAAACTAACAATTAGCACAAGTAGTGAAGCTGTAGTAAAAGCATTCAATTAAAAGTAAAACACAGTTACAAAGACTGCACAACTTATTTGAGGGATTTGGATGAGTTGAGAGAAGAGAAAAGTGACAAAACCCCTGATGTAGAAGACTTTTATGAGAGGAAGGGATGGGGAAGTCATGACAAGGAGCACAAATAAACAAATACACCAAAAGCCACGCCCTTAATTTGGACTTGTTTATGTGATTCTTTACAAATACCAATTGCATTACTAGATTCAGAGTTTGATTGGTTGAGCAAGAGACAATAAGTTGGAATGAAGAAAAAAATATTTAAGTCATGGTCCAAACTGAAAATAAGTACATTTTTTTCCAGCTTCCCCTGTAGGCAAGTGTAACCTTCATCTCAACTCCCCTAAGGTCCACCTTCGAACCATGCAGATACTAAGACTATACATACTCGGGAAGTATAATTTCTATATCGAAGTTACCTTTGCTGATGGCGTAACAGATGGTAGCTCAAGAGACAGCCTAGACGAACCCGACTGTGAACCCTGTATAATACAGACTAGGAGTAAGCATAGGAACAATTTTCAAAGGAAGTGAACAAGCTAAAGTCTTCGGGTGGGGGTGAGGGGGCTACAATACAAAACCAAACTTGATGACTGCATTCATTCTTTAGCTTACAGCTTTATTTTCTAGGTCAATGAATAAAATATACTGTTAAACTAACAGCAAGACATCCTATAAATTTACAACATAATATACCAGCGTGTCTAATTGATAAGAACAGTTCACCCGCAGTCAAATTGCACTCATAAAATGAAAGTGGGGAAAAATGCTTACCCTGGAAGAGGGTGAAACGGGTGGCAGTTCAATGGCTGGCCTGGAAGAACTGGATGATGATGGCTATATAATAAAAACAGAAGTGTTAGCAAATTATATGGTCAAAAACCAGTAACATAATAGACCCCAAATCTGAAGTTAAGACCGCAAAGCCAAGACAAACAAATAAAAATGACATTGCAACAAACGTTTGGTTCATGCCTGGATATACTCTGTGGGTCTGCTATTTTCCAAAGTCTTGGTAAATTGACACAACATGGTCACTCCTTCGGTTGTGGCCACCTACACGGATTAAAGTTAGTAAATAATAAATCACAGATATAATATAACCAATACTCATAGCATAAAAAATTAAATTATGCAGTGACCGAAGTCAAATTGGCTATACCTGCTTCTCTTCTATTTCTTTAATTCTAGATTCCTGAGAAGAAAAGTAATCAAGCTAAGTTAAACAAGTAACAAAAAAATTAAAAGAAATAACAATATTCTAGCAATTGATTTACCAGAACACGGACTGCAACATGAACAGACTTGAAATTTCCACTTATCGTGTCTGCCTTCTGTTGAGTTACGGATATCTGTAACAGAAGATGTTCTAATGTTAAACAATGAAGAAGGAAAAACTAGAAATCATAAAATCTTTACTTACCTCCTCCCTGGTACTTTCAGTAAGGGCAGCACATTCGTCTAAATTTTCATCCAAACGGTTCATTCTTGAAGATAATTTCTTCTTTACGTCCTGAAATCATAGCAGATGACTAAATATTATTCATTCTCACTATTAGTAAAAGAACTGTTAGTATTATTCTGAATGGCCGGAGAAAGTCGGAAAAGTAATCCGACCAGAAAACAAGATTTAGAAGCATTATCTTTTATAGAGCACACAAAGTTCCATTAAAAAAAATTGTTTGAAATATAGGAAATAATATATTTTGACAATGGAAACATACTAATTTTAATGATGATAAATATTGCACTTAAAGCTGTCAGAAAATGTTTACATGAATAATATTAAACTCAAAGGCTTGAAAGAGAAATCAAGCTCAAAAATTATTTGAAAGCAGTCATAAAAGAGAGAACAAAATTAGAGTTCAGCAGGTTTACTACCAAATCTACTCACAAAAATTATATTGTCATTGATAAAAGTCCCATAATACATATCATAATATGCACTTTCAGTGTTCTAGAGGATTCGCACATGGGCTCAATATCAAAAAAATGAACAAACTAAGATCCTCATCAAGTTCATGTTTTGTATATTTTCTAGTCCACAAACATCTGAACAAATACTACATAGTTGTATTATTAAAAATATTTACTCGTTTGCTACTTGACATTTTGCTTTATACTATATAGCTATTCTACCCAAGAGACAGTTGTCATTCATTGTCATCTCTAAAAGAAAATGCCTGGTTTTGACACAATCAAAGAAGAAGAAACTATACAATAGAAAAGAAAAATTACATCAATTGTTCCATACAGCTTCCCCATCTGATTACCAATAGATGTGCAAGCGTCAGACAGACTACGTTTAGTTGCAAACATCAAATCAGGAAGCTTCCATCCCTGCAAGCACAACAAGAGTCATAAAACGGAATCACAAGAGTGGGAAATTGAAGATTTGGAGAAAGTAAGGTAATAAGATTACAGTAAGATTAATTATTAAAAAGGATAGAGAAAAAGTGAACAAGCATCCAACTTCTGGCATAAAATTCAGTTTAGACAATTTTACGCACAATGACAGACCTTTGCATAAGAGGGGACAAAACCTTTGAGAAGTTGGAGCAATAATACATGTAGATTGTTGCACTATTACTACCCAACAATTTCAATGATTTGCTCTCATAGTTTTAAGAGTTTTCACTTTTGGTATACAAACTTCGTTCCTGAACTTTTCACTCCAACTAACAATCATCTAACAGCAAGCAATGACACGATGAATTGAGCTAAAACTAAACCAGTGAAGACATTTCTAAGAAAAGAATGATAAATGTAATTTGGCTAACTTAAAAAGATTATTTGCAACAACTCAAACAAACATGAATGATTGCTATGCGAACAGGTCATAATATAAATTTTAGAAAATACCCTCTCAAAAAAGGTTTATATATTTTACAACATTGGAAAACTTTCAATCATATGCTTGACATCCATCAATGGCAGAAGCCAAAACTTCATTTTATAATCCCAATATTGCAGCATATGACACAGTCGTAGTGGGGGGACCTTCACAACTTTCCTATGGCATGAGGGTATAAACAAGAATTCAGATTCTCCAAGGCCTCTCCAGCTAGGCTTCTCTCCATCCCAAATATCAACTATCCATCACGTTCTCTAGTTACTATGTTCAATTTCAAAAGTTGAGATCATGGCTGGATCCATGTTCATATAGCAGATAGCACTTATTGAAAGCACCAATAAAAAAATTCAATTTTTATCCCTAAAAGCTCCCAACCTGAATGTATCACTACAGCATCCAGTTACTTAAATCAATGATTGAGAGAATAAAAGATATTACCTTCCACCATACGTATCCATATCCAACCACAACAATAACAACCACTGTTACATATTTTTTTCCACCTGTGCATTTCTCAAACATGTCAGAAAAGAACACTGGCGTAAAGAAAACAAGGAAACACAGGTTAACTTGTGCAAAGTATGGAGACACCCACAGGATTTGCAAACTAACACGTCAGCTTTTATTAAATTGCTGAAGAAATAAAAGGCACCCCACAAAGTGTAAAAGAAAGTAGTTAACCAGCACCTGTCCCACTTGCATTTACAATGGTGATTGATCTATCTCTAGCAAGAAGCTGTAGTTCCTGACGAAGACTGTTTACCTGTAGATGAACAGTTAGCAATTTCAATTACCCCGTATTTCTGTTTATTTACAAATACAGCATTTGTTTTTGTAGCCAACTCAAAAGGGAAATAAAAAGCCCACTTCAACTACTAAAAGTTATATCTCTTATAATATAAACTGAGAAATGTGGTCATGCTTTCATTATTCAATTCAAAGACAGGAACAATGTTTAAGGTTAGCACTTACATTATACATTTACTTACACAGAACATATTTTCATAATACAACTTAATTGCTATAAATGAGACAATTAAAAGTAAAAGATTATTGCATATTGCTCAGAACTATGTATTATAAGATTCACTAAATGATGTTCTGCATGATGCATGCAATTTAACTGAATAAAGAACTATTCCTCATTAAATTTAAATATAATGAATAACTAAAAGGCAGCAGAAACAACATGCAAACCTGGGCCATCAAAGCATCATTATGTGGCAGCTTTTTAACAGCTGGAGCAGGATCACTGCTTTTGAATTGATTCAAAACAACCTGGTCAAAAAGTCTACAATCAGCAAAAAACCCGCACATTTCACTGACAATAAATGCTAGTTGAAATATACTGATTATATTGATGGATATTGAAACCAATCACTAATATAAAATAATAGCATCCAGAATATTACCGAACTTGGGATTTTAGAATATAACAAAGGTTGAAAGAATATGACTGAACTTCTCAAGTATATATGACAACCAACTGTATCCCAGCAGGTGGAATAAGCCAAGTTGACGAAGCAGGTTTCTAATGAAAAACCAAAGTTTTGGTAAAACTAATTAGAATGCTTTATTATTTAATAGTGTCTCATAACATTTTCATGTTCTTCATCTGCCTTTGTTGGTCTTCTCACATGACTAAACAACGTTGGGAAAGTTCCCACCATCACCTACTCCTCAATAGATGCAACTCCAACTGTCTTCAACAAACTAGACCTTCATCATCACTTACACATCCACCTCAGTGCTCTAAACTCAGCTCCTTTCTCTTTTTCTTCTTGATAAGTTTCCAATGATCTATTTATTCTCAATAATAGGCGTGAGCCTCTGCTGGTCTTCTCTCACTAGACAAAACAACTTGGGAAAGTTTCCATCGTCCTTTCCTAAATAGATGCTACTCCAACTGTCTCCCACAAACTTTAATTTGCAATATTACCTTACTCATCCACCTCAGGGCTCCACACCCAGATACTCTTTTTTTCTCCCTGATGACCATAAAAATTAGCAGCAAAAATTCACAACCATTCATCCAGCAAAACTTTCCTTTAGAGTTTGATAGACACCTTACAATCACATATCAAAACTTATACATGTAGTCCCCCAAAAAATGAACCCCATATGTATTACATTCTCATCAATCCCTATATCACTTTGAAGTGTACATTGTAGAATAGTGGATCTAATTCCAGAAACCTAAATCATATGACTTGGGCTCTGTCTAATCCACAATTTTCGCCATCAAAACACTTTTATCTCACATCTTCCTACATTTACATGTCATATACTTTTTCTTACTCCTACTAAGTCAAATATCCTCTGATTCCAGATGAAGTTTAGCTCAAATAAATAAAAAGCACTGTAACAATTCAAGTCAAGACAAGAACAATGGACCATGTATTCAAATAATATGATCTTAAAGCTTAGCTTGGCCAGCTTTGAAAAAATAAAACTTCAGCTAGACTTGTTTAACTTGTTCATGGATTCATTCTTGTTTAAATGAGTTAGAGTGTTATGATATCATTTTAACACATTATTTTTAATGTTTTGTTAGAATTTTGAAATACAATCCCACACCGTAACCAATTCTACCCTCCCTACCCAAATCCCCAGTTCCCGTAGCTACAGCACATACTAGGTCTCCTTGAACTTCTGCTAATTTGCACAATATCCCATACATACCAAAAGAGGAGAACCGCATTGTATATGTGAAAGAAAAACACTATAAAATTAAAAAAACAATCATAACACATTAAACACACAATTCACTAAAAGCTTACATAAGAAATAACAAAAACAACGCCAACCAGAGAAACAAACTCTCGGGAACTAACCTTGAAAACACTATAAAATTAAAAAAAATCATAACACATTAAAAATACAATTCACTAAAAGCTTACATAAGAAATAACAAAAACAACGCCAACCAGAGAAACAAACTCTCGGGAACTAACCTTGAAAGCACCGGAGACGAGACCAGAAAAGTCAGGCAGACTGCCTTCCTTAGCAATTACTGAACCAACAACACCTAAAACACAAAAGAATTTTGAATTTCAGCCAAAGGTTCTGTCTAATCCTAGCCTAAGAAACACCATGAACACACCTACGAGAACGTCACCACGTTCACTAATCCTAGCTTACAAAACACCATGCACACACCTACGAGAACGTCACCACGTTCACTAATCTCTGACATTCCAACACTCAATATACAAATGCAACACAATAACCCTACCAATAGACAAATTGTTGTTCCATAAAAAACAAAGGAACCTAAATTGCGATGGAACAAAATTTGGAATAAAGCAATTGAAATAAAAGAAAAAGAGGGAGATGATTAATTGGAGCAAGTGATGCGAGAGTGAACCTGCACCGATGAGAATGGTGAGCTTGCCGAGTGGGAGAGCCATCGCACCGCAGTGAGTCTCAGCAAGTAGCTAGCACTCTGTTGCAAAGCATTTAGAGCGAAACGCTGCGCTTAGGGCTGACGATGTGATGTGAAATTGTGCGTTTAGGGTTCTTCGCTGTTTGTGTTTCCCGGTGGTGTGAATTGATCAGCGAGCCAGAAGAGACCACGAAACCCTTGGCAACCCTTGGCTATGGAAGGCACACACTGCTCCTATTTTTCCTCACTGGACCCTAGTTTTGAAGTTGTGGAAAAAATTAAATAATGGTATATTAATAGTATATTCTCTTTACTTGGGTAACAAACAATACATAAAATATAATTTAGGGTTAATAATTATAATTGTATACATTTTGTTACTCAATTATAATTATTTTGTAAGTTATTTGTGTTAGGCGTTTCCATGTTCTTTAACTTTTCACCTCCGTAAATACATACGCGGTGCATGTGTTTATGATTTTTTTAATATTATATCAGTAGGTGATGATATTGTAGTATTATTAAGTTAATATATAAATTAGATATATAAACTAAAATTATATTTATTAAGAACAAAGTAAAATATATCAGAATAGATGAAAAAATAACCATTGATAAATAAAGAAATAAAAAAATAGAGATCCGATTTTATAAAAAAATTTGTAAAATATAACAGTCAACTTTTAAAAAATTAATAAATTATTAAATTTAAAGAATAAATTTGATATTTTAAAATGTAAATACGAAAGGGGGAATTCCTCTATATTTTGTGATAAATTATAAAAAGGTTAGAAATATGGAATCTCTTGATTATAATATTTGTTAAAATAGACGACATTGTTTTGATGTTTTGTCATCATTTTTCAGTGCATACATATAATATTTAATCGGCAGCTAAACTAAACAAAGAGATGTGAAAATGAAATAAAAGTGAATAGAAACTTAACATTGGCAAAAAAGCCTAACTTAATATTTATTTATTTTTAATTTTATTTATTTATTTATCTTATAATTTATATCTATGTATAAAGGATTTTTTTCATATTTACTTTTCAAATTTATCTATAAATAAAACAAATTTAAATGAAAATTATTATTTTATTATTTTTACTATTTTTAAAATTTAATCGTTTTTTTCAATTTAATAAATTTTATCATTTTTTCATTTTTTCATTATAAAATTATTTATAAATAAAATTAATTTACAATAAAATTATAAAAATTATTTACTTTTAGTTTTATAATCATAATAATAATTCATTTTTTTATAAAAAAATAACTATACATATGTGTGTAATATGTTTTTATTAATTTATATATTATATTATATAAAAGACATTCATTTTTCTAATGTATATTTTTTTTTCAAATTTATCCTTTAGTAAGTTAATGTTTATAATTATAATAAAATATAAAATGTTATCTGCAAAAACTATATATAATATAAAAAATAGTTTTTCTGATTATGTATTATTTTTCCAAGCTTACCTTTTACTATGTTGGTATTTATATTTATAATAAAATATAAAACTATCTACAAAATAAATAAAAATTATCTAAATAACATAATAAAAAATATTTATATTTAGTTTTATAATTTTAATTTTATTATTTTTTATTATCATTTAAAAAATAACATACATGAAAAATATGATTTTACTAATATTCTTTTAATAGTAACTAACGAAAACACATACATTATTATTGCGTCTGTCTTTGTAATTTTCGTATAAGGTTGAGTTAAGATTAATAATATTTATTTCTGGAATATATAATTAAATTTTAAAATAATTGTTAAAAGACAAAATAATTTGTTAATAACGGTTAAAGGTGAAATATTTATAAAAAAAATAATTTTTAAATTAATAATTAAGGGTAAAATTAGAATAATGAAATGTGAAAATAAAATAGGGAATCCTCTTTATATATTATTGTTGTAGATAAATATAAAAAATTAACTCTTTTGTATTTGTTGAAATAAAAAATAATTATTAGATTTAAAAAAATATGTTCAGAAGAAATAGTTTTGAAATAAATAACTTCCGTAATTTTGTTATAGATAGTGGATTGAGTCTTACAAAAATTAACTAAAAACGCAAAGGATAATTTATTTAATAAACTGTGTATATTAAAAACTATGGTTATAAACTGTTATAAAAAAATAGTCTTTATTAATATGTACAGATAAAAAATGAATTGTTTTTTTTATTAAATATTAAACCAAAACTTAAACCTATCATTAAGATAGAGAAATAAGATGATTAAGCTTTAGAACTTTGTTTCTCTTTTGTTGAAGATCGTGGTGTTTAGGTTTGAATAATAGTAAAAAAGCATCGCGTTATCTCAATTGATAATAAATATTTAATTAAAATATATAAAAATTATGAATATTCAATAAAACAAAATTTAAGAAAATTTAACCAAAAGCATTTAAATTTATGAATAAGTTAATTTTAGAATTAAATATATTTTTAATTTATATATTTATATACCGAATTAGAATTTGTGTTTTTTGAAAATTTTATATAGAATTTATTTGTATACTTTCATAATACTTTAAATACATCTTTTAAAAGCATTAATTTTTAGGTGACATAGCTAATAGTCATGCTGATTGCATTAAAATGTATAATTTGTGACTGATACATGTCAGCTACATGTAATTTAAACAAAATGAGTTTTCTATTATTTATTTTTTTTTACATTATTTTTTCTTTTGGTTTTGTATGACATATTTCATGTATTACTAAAATTTACACATAATTTTTATATGAACGTTTAAATGAAGATGAATTTCAGTTTTGCATGGAAGTTAAAAAGCTAAAAACATCCATAGAAAAAATATGTTTTTATTAATCATAAAATATCAATATTTAACTCACAATGTAACATTAGCAAAAATATGTCCACAAATTCAATGTAATATCAGAAAAAAATTTACTTGGTCATTATAATGGAGGTTGAATTCTTTTGTAAAAATTCAACATTTATTTAGTATGCATGTTAAAGGACTAAAAAGTGCATGTTTCTTAAAACATAATGTATCATCTATATGAATAACATAATAGCAAATGCTACAAAAATGATTGCATATAATAAAGTTAATCAATTATGGGTGTCATGCAACAAAATCTTTGTTTCGATGTCCTTTTCACGCAGTAAATAAAGATTAAGGATAACAACATTAAACCCAGTTATATAACTTGTCAAAATGTGTTTCCATTGAAAAATCTTCTTTTGACAATCTTATGGATTATGTTTTGACAATTAAATTTTATAATAAAAAATTGAATTAAATATGTTTTTAATTCATCGGCTTACATGAAAAAATGAATTTCATTTATATATTTTAACGATGAAGTACGTTATCCAGAATTAACAGAAAAAAAAATTAAAATAAAATAAAAAGAAAACAAAATAAATAAATAAATAAAATTACACGTAACCTTTTAATTCAATTAACATGTTCATTAAACACATCACTTAATATTAACGTTATTGATTTTGAAATACTTCATGCATCACTTAAATATAAAAATGTTTTATATAAATTTTAAAATATTGACGAATCCTAATTTCACGTATATTTAGTACAAAAATAAAAGAAAAAACTTGATTAACCCTAAATTTAAATTAGACCATATTTTTATTTTTTATATATAAACGTATATATAAACGCGTAACTAACGACAAAATACAATAACAATATCACCTTAATTGATGACAAAATAAACAACAAAAATTCAATTAAGAAATATACAAAATTTAGATACTCAATAAAATAGATAATTATAACATTGAAACTTTAAATTGTGATTCTCAATAAAAATACTAAAGTTTATCATTAACTTCAAATTTAATTAACAGCGTAATGTTATTATTGTGTAATTATGGAATTATTTATGAATAAATAGGTTAACTAAGTAAAACCTCTAAAAGAAATTGAAATTATAAAATTCTATTATATAATCAATAAATTATTTAAAAACAAATCATTTTTAATTTCACCTAGAAAAAAAGTAAAAATTGCATTTTTTATTTTTTTTCTGTTTTTTCTCTTTACGTTCTCTTACCTTCTTAACTTTAGGTATTGTTCCTCTATTAATTCAAAATACATTCATTTTGATATATTAAAAAATTAATATTTTTTGAAATATCAAAATCAATGTATATCCGAAGATACGATACAACAACAAATAAAAAATTTAAATTTACTTTAGTTTGAGCATAATCGACTTGACTAAGACAAAGAAATTGTTGGAATAATTATTATTTGACAAAAGTATTTTCTATTAATGTTAATATAAGTTATTTTTTTATTTGAATTATTATAATTATATTTTGTTTATACCATTCATGTATCTAGTTCAATACTAGTATATTTCATGGTTAATGCTAAAGATGTTTTTTTAGACATAAACTAACTTTTTTCAATAGATGTCTATTGTATTTTGTTTTTCAATTATACTAAGAGCATAAAAAATAGTTAAAAGTGAAAGTGAAATCTGAAGTGAAGTTTGAACATTTTATTATTCAAATATCGAGCTTATAAGTAGAAAAAACAAATGATTATAGTTTTATTTTGTAATAATAGTTATTTTTATAAATTGTTATATTTTTTTCCTTCTTTAACTTTCTATGAGATTTTTATCAACCTATTAATCTTTTTAAATATCAATGACCATCACAGAGATTTAAGTTACAGTTGAACAATCATAGTCAATCAAAATTTTCTTTTGAATAAGTTTATCTTTACTGTTTTTCTTGAGTCAGTTTTTTAACTTTTGCATGGATGGGTGGATAGTTGTTGTATGTGACTCAAAATAATTTAAGATGAATATTTCTTTATCTAAGATTATTAGAATGTGTTCATATATATATATATTGTTGATTAAATGAGATGTTGATTTAGATATTAGGTTTGAAAAAGTAATGTTTGTCTCGTTAATTGCTAAATTAAATGAAAAGTTGTTAAGGATTACTTTATACATGTTATGTTTTATAGGTTGTGATAGAATTAATGAATTATTCTTGTAATGATGAATTAAATCGACTTTTGGAAATGAAAATTGTCTTCAAGAAAGGGTTCTTCGGTGTCGCTCAAAGAGAGGTTTACCACATGGAGAAGAACGAAAAGGTTAGCAAACTCTGTGTATACAAACTATTCCAAATGAATCTTTTAATAAGAAATATAAGAACAAAGAAAATGAAGGCAAAAAGTGAATATAAAAGATGCAAAGAAGTTGAATATAATAGAAAGGCAGTTGGCTAGTGTACTACGTACTGGCCACCAAACCTAGACGTACTCGATACATAATATATATTGACGACTACATGACAGATGAACTAAAACTATGTTGGCTAGGTCAACCCACATGACAAATATTAACGAAGTTAAAATTATGGTTAAAATATGATTGATTGAGTGATGATCCAAGATTAATCAGAGTAAAAAACTACATTGATCATGCTTATTCATTCAGGTGTATTTAGGTATGTAAAAACAACTTTCAATAAAAAAGGACATGATTTTATTATTAAAAATGTGAAATGTTATAATTATATAAAAAATGGGTCCTATTGCCAAGTATTATAGGCAACCAAATTCAATAAAAGATGAAGTCCAAATGGCTTGAGAAGAGGAGGATGTCTTAAAATAAGTTATATTAATTTATGGTGACCACCACCAAGCAAAGTCAAAGAAAAAAAATTGTTGGTATATATGACTACAAGATGTTCGCTATATATGTGACAAGGAAATATTGTTTTGAAAACCTTGATGCACCTATTAAGAGTAAATAGAGAAGGTGATACTATTAGGATTTGAAGAGGCCATTTCAAAAACTTGTAATTGATATTAAAGAGGTATTTGCACAAATCGCTTGAATTCAAACAATATTTAATCCACCCAAAAAGCATAATATAAAAATAAAGATGTTTATTAACAAACATGTAATAAACTTATCAAAGAACTTTATAATCGTGATAGGAATAAACATATTGAAAATAAAGTCCACCATATAATAAATAAAGTAAATGAGAAGTTGTAAATGTTTTTATTAAGTCGGCAAAAGGAGAGAATTTCAAAATTTTGAGAGATAAGTTAAATTTTTCATATTAAAAACTGATTCGAGAGGAAATATTGAAATGTAATTCAATTCCAAACTTATCTTATCTATGTGAAGAGTGCATGAAACACAATTTCTGTGTAACATCAAGGACATTGTGCTTTTCACAAAAGTTACTTTATTTGTTCTTTTTATTATTCCATTCCATTAGCATCACAACATATAGATAACATCAATGCCTAATAATAACATTTTGTCGGGACTCTACTTTCAACAAATTTCAAAATGAGAAAACTGTTTGAGTTGTAAAACCTTTTGAGGTGTTCATTATTTCAAAGGGTCACGTGTTTTTTGTGCATATGTGTTTTACTAAAACAACTTCGATACGTTTTCTCTCATCTCAAATAATACAAAAATTTAAGGGTTAAATATATTTTTGTCCCTTAAAATTTGGAATTAGTTTGTTTTTGAAATTTTAGACTAATTTAGTCATTTATTTTTAAAAATGTGTAAATTTAATATTTTTAACCAAATTTTGTTAAGTTTATCTGACATTTCAAACACAATTTATGGTAATATTTGAGCTAATATTAAAGAGAAAATATGTCAAAAGGTGTAAACATTTTAAATATTAACATGAAATGCGCTTGAAACGTCACATAAACTAAAATTTGGTTAAAAAAACTAAATTCACGTATGTCTAAAGATGAAAGATTAAATTGATTTAAAATTTCGAAAATGAACTAATTCAAAATTTCACTGAAACTTGAAGGAGCAATCACATATTTTTATGGACAATGATACTTTAACCTACTTTTTTTGACCCACTTTTAACCCACTATTTCAATCACCATTAGATCATCACATCACATCACTAAAAAGAATAAAAAAAGATGATCTAATGGTGATTAAAGCAATGGGTTAAAAGTGGGTAAAAAAAATGGATTAAAATATTATTTTTCTATTTTTATTAAGACAAATATCCAAAATACTTTTCCAACTAACTTTAAAATATTTAAACAATACTTTTTTTAAAAGGACTTAATGTAAAAGAAATATATTTTTTTCTTCAATAGAAACTAAATTAAGCGAAGAGAAAAAAAAAAATTAAAAACAAACAAATTATAGACTTTAATGTAAAACCCAAATTAATAATGAAGCTTCAAAGTACATGTTTGAAATAATGTAATGTCCTGGACCACACATTTACTTAGTCCTACGAGAAGGACAGTGGATGCGACAAGTGCATGAAGCACAACCTTTTGTAGGGTCCGTAGAATAATTTAATCTTTCTGGAATGGTCATATAAGGGACTCCGCCATAGTTAAAACCAATTCAAGTTCTTCAAAGCAAGCAGAAACAGTGGAGTTATAGTGTTGCGGTAGAGGAAGAAGAATCGGTGAGAGCATCATCATCAGAGTGATGGCGAGAGTGGGTAGAATGAAGCTGGGTTCTCAAGGGTTGGAGGTGTCTGTGCAGGGACTGGGGTGCATGGGAATGTCTTCGAACTATGGTCCTGCTAAGCCAGAACCTGATATGATTGCTCTTATTCACCATGCTGTTCAAAGTGGTGTAACTTTTCTTGACAGTGCTGACATCTACGGCCCTTACACCAACGAAGTCCTGTTAGGAAAGGTTCATTCTTTAAGCTGTTTGATAAGCAATGTTACCGTTTTTCTCTCTTATTGTTGTTGCTATGAAATGATATGATAAAATGATGTGTGCATATTATGTGTTTGATTATTGCAGGCTCTGAAGGAAGGGTGGAGAGATAAGGTTGAATTGGCTACCAAGTTTGCAATCAGAGTCACACCAGAAGGGAAAAAGGAGATACGTGGTGATCCAGAATATGTGAGGTCTGCTTGTGAGGACAGCTTGAAGAGACTTGAGGTCGATTGCATTGATCTCTATTACCAACATCGAGTTGATACTCGTGTTCCTATTGAAGTCACGGTTTCACCCTCTCTCTGTGCTTCGTTCTATTTATCTTTTCTTTGGGTGTGACATATTAATAACATGCTTGTAGGAAATTTTAAACTCTCCTATGTATTTTGACATCATGAAACTGGTGTTTGACATGAGATATAATATAACCATTTGTTCACATATGTATAAGGACAACCTATGATGACTTCAAGTTTTTGCATTGTAAGGTTGGGGAGCTTAAGAAACTTGTTGAGGAGGGAAAGGTAAAATATATTGGTCTGTCTGAGGCTTCAGCTTCAACCATCAGAAGAGCACATGCAGTTCATCCGATAACAGCAGTGCAGTTGGAGTGGTCGCTATGGTCAAGAGATGTTGAAGAAGAAATAGTTCCAACTTGCAGGTATGAATTAATAATATACATTATATCAAACAGTTCTCTTTCTGACTCAACTTTTACTTCTCAGGGAACTTGGCATCGGAATTGTTGCATATAGTCCTCTTGGGCGAGGATTCTTTTCATCAGGAACAAAGTTGCTTGAGAATTTGGCACCGGATGATTCCCGGAAGGTTTGTGAATTACTTGTAGATGGGTTTATATATTTCATACAGAGGTCGTAGTTATCGAAAGATCGCGGTTTTAGATATCACTTATAAAATATTTGACACCATTTTTAATCCAAAACTTTAAGACAATGATGTTATGAGTCTTTAATTTTTTATATAGTGATTAACTTTTTCTGTTTTATTTTACGTGAGATTTTTTGACTATTCCCAACATAATCTTCTATTGCAGTTTTTGCCCAGATTCAAACCTGGAAATGTAGAGCATAATAACATCATATTTGAGAAGGTTAAGGAACTGGCTACAAAAAAGGGATGTACTACATCTCAACTTGCGCTGGCCTGGGTTCATCACCAAGGAAACGACGTGTGTCCAATACCTGGAACAACAAAAATTGAGAACTTTAATGATAACCTTGGGGCTCTGTCTGTGAAACTAACACCAGAAGAAATAGCAGAACTTGAGTCCTTTGCTGCTGAAGATATCAAGGGTGGTAGATACATGGAAGGGGCAAATACATGGAAGACTGGTCATACTCCACCACTTTCTTCTTGGAAAACTGCATAATCACTGCATTACTTAATGCTTGTACTATTGAGTACCTTGTGCATTTGCTGCTTAAATAATTTTATCTCTTTCGAACTCTTCTAGTTTCTAGCAGCAGCTGGTGTATTTTCAAGTGGTTTGAATGAACTCTGTCGTATGATTCCATATTGCTTCACTTGTGTACAAGTTCAGCGGAAATGAGTTTATATAAATAAATGTTCTGAAATTCTTAACAACAGTAAAATCTATACAGATAACTAACAAGGTTTTTTTGTCAACCGTAAAATCTATACACACACATACTCACAACAGTATAGTACCCAGAACATGACCGTATTATTAGAGTTAAGATCAAACCTTCGCGTTAAAAATGAATGAATAGCTGTGAAATATTGTACAAAGAGGATATATCTATTCTCAAAATCAAAGTGAAAAAAAATAAAAAATGAGGCTAAATAGCAACATCTTCTGCCTGCAACACCTTCTTCCCAAGTTCTGATTCAAAATAGTGCTTCAAAATCCATGTGGAAGAATGCCACACACTAGGAACTGGAATCATTGACTTTTGTAGTGTCCCTTTTTATGGCTTCTATTCTCCCAAGAATTCCCTTAACTGCTATATCAAATGCATCTTCAACAGTCTCTAATCTAGAACTTGGATAACGATATATTATTCTTGGAATAAGCCTTATGATCTCCTTTTTCATAGCCAACACTTGACGTCTTGGAACTCTAGACAATCTCTCATTGATGATTACCCTCTTCTGTGTGACATCTGTTACTGGTATATATACAGAGTAGCTAGAAGCATTTTTGGGTAAATGCCAGAAATATTGGTTATATGCTGAGTTTGGATCAAAGAAAACAGGAATGCAACCAGCTAGAATAGAGTCAAAAGTTGATCTTCTGGTGAATGAATCCCCCGGAGGCTGGATACAGAAAACTGAGCTTTGAAACACCTTTGTGACTTGCACAGGATCATTGCAGTTGTTATGATGATGACTATCATGACAATTCAGAAATCTGCAACTCCTAGAGGATTGACATTGTTTGATTATCTCATTTCTGATGGAGGATGACAATGAATTAGAATCAGGCCTTGGAGCACCTACAAAAGAAAACAAGTAAGGCCTTTTCACATTTCTCATTTTCTTCTGCCACTGAAAAATCTCCCTCTCCTTGGTGGGGTGAAAGTAAGTTGGATATGGGATAGGAAACTCATTTTCCTTTGAACCAGCAGATTCTATTAGCAGAATTGACATGTTTTTTGCTTCTGGCAAAAGCATTAGTTTGTTGCCCCAATCATCATTGCTATCTGTTACTCTCCTGAAGTCCCAGCTAATTCTCCCTCCAACTATGAAATGATCCCTACCCCACATTCTCTTCCATTCTGGTTGTTGTGCCAGCCACTTCACAAGTTCTTTTGGTGAAGCATCTCTTGTTGAAACATTGAATCCACCCCAAAGGTACTGACCAACATCAAGCCCAGCATAATATGGCACATATATAGCAGAAGCCAGAGAAGAATCCTTGGTTAAGCACTTGTAGTGCTTCATTGTGTTATGAAAAATAACTTCAAGTGAGAATTGGTTAGTTGCATACCAGTTTTCCTTCAGCAGAACCTTCTCCTTTGATTTCTCAGTAACCTTAGGTCCAAGGCCTAAGTTGTTCATGTAAGGGCACATATCAAACCACCTCATCAGAGAGTGACAACCCTTCACTAAATCCTCATTGAACCTGCTACCAAGATCATGAACATAGATATATTTGCCTGAACAAGAATCCAAATTTCTTGATACAGGATTTGCAACAACTCCAACATTGCTTCTCTTATGAACTTCACCTTGTGCTGCAGGAATTGCAGATACATCGTTTTGATTTGCATGGATTCTTTTCTCAGTACAATCGCCAGTTTCGTTAAAAGTGGAAGAAGAATTTGAAGGTTCAGCCATCATGGTGTGCCTCTGAGCATGGTGTGTACCATTCATGTGGAAAATTAAAAACTCCATGCCACGATCACAGACAGACACATAATAATCCAACAGAAGCAATGAGAAACAGAACATAAAGGATATTAGAAACACAAACCGTAGGTTATCAAAGAACTTAGGCTTGTCCATGTTCTGTGTTTGGCCTTTTTGACATTCAGTGAAAGAACATTTTTTTTTTCTGAGGGATTATGAAATGCAAAGTTTATGTAGGAATGAATGCTAATATGGAAAGAAAAAAAAAAAAAAAAAAAAAAAAAAAGGAAAGAAAGGAAAGAACGTAACTTTTGGCTTCAAAAAATCATTAATGAATATTAATTTTCCTTTTCTGCATTAAAGGGAAGGACTGAATAACAATGGAAAGTAATTAAAGTCTTAAGATTTAATTCAAGAAGCCATTAAAGGAATGAAATCATTGAACAGATCAAAAACCTTAAACTTGCCATTTCATATGTATTGATGAGAAAAGATGATGTGCTGCACAACGTGTGCATTTGATGCATTATGATTTAGATTGTATTAATGGTGTGAGACTGAAACTGAAACTGAAACTGATACTGATACTAATATTGACTCATATATATGTTAATTTTTCTGATTTCCCTTTGAATATTACTTATGGAGAAGTTTTAATCAAATACACTTCCGACAACTGTAGAAAATCTTAGTTGTGTATGTGAATGAATATAACTTCCTGGTTTACTATTTTCTTATTCAAATATATAATATATGTTTTATTATCAAATTAATATTTTCTATCCTTTTAGGTAATTATTTAATGTTTTTGGCATATTCCTTATTCATTTTGATATCAAATCAATAATTGTTCACTTAATTAACCATTTAATGTTAAATTAATAGGTAACGTAATATGATTAAGCGAATTAATATTTAGTTTTGGCATTATATCAAAAGATAATCTGAATATTTTTATTAAAAGGTTGATTCCAGATTATAAAAATAGTTTGCTTTAGTTATACAGAATAAGATATATCTCATTTAAAAAAAATTATGTTATCAGAATTAATACATTTTAAGATATGGTCTCTGGAATGCTTTTGTTTTATTTGTCATTATGTACACATTCTATTTTTCTTTTCTAATTCCTTGCCTTATATATTATCTTTCTTGGATACTAGCCTACCACAGGATAGCGTCGCATCTGTATTTTTTAAATATACGTAATATTATATTAGTAGGTGATAATATAATAATGTTATTAAGTTAATATATATATATATATTAAAAATAAAATAAAATATATCAGAACAGATAAAAGAATAACTATTAATAAATAAAGAAGAAAAGAAAAAACAGAGACATCTGATTTTATAAAAAAATTGTGAAAATAACAGTCAATTTTTAAAAATTTAATAAATTATTATATTTAAAGGATAAAATCGATATTTTAAAAAGTTAACACAAAAAAGAGAATCTCCTCATATATTGTTATAGATTCTAAACATATAAAACTTTTCAGATAGATATAAATAAATCTTAGGATTCCAAACATAAATTTAGAATAATGATCGAGCTTAAAAAAGAATAAAAGGAAGATTTTTGTTATTTGTTTGAATAAAATAATTTGAAATTTCGTATATAATAACGTCTTTCTTGGTAATTAGCGGAACACATAGGCGTTCTATTTTTTTATTTTCATAAAAATTTGAATTAAAATTAATTAAAAATATATTATTAATTTTAATTAAATTTTAAAATAATTTTAAAATATAAAATTATAAAAATAAAATATATATACAAAAATAAATTTTAAAGAAACTGTTAAGACTTTTTTTTAATAATAGTTAAAAGTAAATTATTAATAAAATAATAATTTAAATTTAAATTTAAATAATGAAATACAAACACACAAAAAATATCTCTTTATATTTATATTTTATTATAGATTATTTTAATTTCTTATAATTTTTTTATATATTAACTTGTCGATAAAATCTTCGTAATCTCACCTTTGACTTCACTCCAAGTTTGGTTTAGGTCCATATTATTATTTTTCTGTCGTAAATATTGTTAAGATTCATTACTTTTTTTAGTTAATTTTTTATTGACAGTATTTTATTTTATTTTTCTGGGTATCAAACAAAAAAAATCCTCATTTATTTTTTTAATATTAAAATGATTCCGTCAATATTAATAGAATGATATTTTATTACTTAAACCGGTCTTTTAAGAACTATATATGTTTATATTTTATTCTTTTATTAGTAAAATATTTTTTTTAAAAGTATATCTTCTAGTGTACTTAATTATAATTTAATTGAGGGTTCGAATTCTCATATTTGAAACATTGGAACAAGGGGTAAAGATTTTCATTGATGACTGAAATTTATTAAAATATATTACTAGTTCTTTATACGGAATTGGCGGGTTAAAATAGTAGAGTATTTTCACAAAATTAAATGAAGAACATAAAGTTAAAAGGTAAAAATATTTAAATAATTTCTACAAAGCTTTGAATTTAAATATTATAATAATATTTTTTTAAAATATTATTATGACATTATAATTTTTTATTAGACAGGGCATAATTCGTAATTAACTTTATTTTAATCATTTGACTGGTTACATGCAACTTAATTATTGAAGAAATGATCACTTGAAAATGAAGAAAATAAATTTGGTATGAATCGAATTGTTCTTTATGTCATCTTAAAAAGCATTTAAAAAAAAAAAGATAAATCGATTGAACAAACAGATAAAAACATGGATAATATTAAGGGCTGTATCTTAAATTTTAAATTTAACACATAAGTTTTGTACTAATACATTGATACATGAGACAACAAAGGTACTAAAATTAAATAATTTATTTTTGCGAGAGCATTTAAATGGATGTGCTTTATTCATTATATTAAACTTAAGTGAGTATTAACTTTAAGTCTTCAGTATTATATAACATTTTTACTCTTAATAATTAAAAAAAGTAATTATAATAATTAAATTAATTTTTAAAGTTATAAAAAAATGAATTGCAAATGAAAAATTATAAAAGTATGTTATTTATAAATCTCATAATTGTAACAAAGCTTACAAGGTTATCTTGAAATGGTATGACACATGAAATTCAATTAAGGTAAAACAAAATCCCATGCTTTTAAAACCATTGAAATAGAGATATTCTTAGACCCTAACTCTTAAAAATAAAAAATAATTATTCAAGATCAACAATATGTGTTTAGAACATCAAAAATTTAAGTTAGTATTTAGTTATAATAATTATATTACTTTTTAAGTCGTAAACAATTACAATAAAAAAAATATAAAACTATAAACAACGCTTTATTATTTGTAAAACATTCTTAAAAATAATAACATTACATTACACTATAAGATATCATTATCATTTGTTACCAGCAAAGTTCTAATACTCAAACTTTGACGATAAACAAAGGAAAAAAAAATGTGTGAAACATTTTTTTGTCTAAATAAACAAACATCAAAACATGAAAAAAAATATATACAAATGTGTGTGTTTTCATGTGAATTATTAAATAAACAAAAAACACATTCACCTTATTGAGAAAAACGATAGACACATCACAATGTAACTAAATAAAAGACAAAACCAACCAAATGTAGCACATTCAATATAAGAAACACACACTCATGAAAACTAAAAACATAAGCAATTTGACAACACTTCTTAGTTACTTATAATATGAACCTTGCTTTAAGTTCGTACTAAATCTTAGGTGACATTGTGTTGGATAAGTATACAAATACAAAAGTTAATTTTTTTTAATGACTAAAATATTTTAAAAAATGTTTGTCAACCAATTCAAGTAGTATAAAACAAAAAAACATTTTCATATAATTATGTGATCATATAATTTATTCATAATATTTCAATAAAACAACTAATTAGACATAAGACCAACTTGTTGGCTTGACATACCATAAAACCAAGGAATTTAAATTTTCTACTAGATTTTGTTATGTTATTTCTCTACTGTGTCTTCATAATACACTGATTAAACTCAAAACCAGTAAAGAATCTGGACTCAAAACCAAGTCATGTGGCAGTGACTTAATCCAAGTCAAAATTAAACATATATTTAAACTTATATTCTATTAATCCAACTAACTCTATTTCATCAACTTATTATTCCTCCACTGATTGGACTCAATTTTTTTTTTTACAATAGTTGTTAATGCCATTGGAATAATTAGGTTTACTTGGAGACTTGGCTCTTGCTTCACACCATGCATTTGAAAACACTTCCAGTACTTTGTGCCTTGTGATGATGGTAACTTTTTTCCAAGTAATTTATCTTACCTTTCAATGCACACATCAGTGAAAATTTTGTTTTCTGATTAAGATTCCCTAAAAACGCTTCACTTCACAAAAACACATCAACATTCTGAAGTTCTCTTATCATATTTTCACACACACAAAAAAACACATGTAACAACATCATTGAAACTTTCAACCCCCACAGAAAAAAAAAAAACAGTACTCCAAACTCATTACTGGAAATCGTCTTTGACCACACCACCCAACGAAGCAAAAAAAGGTTAATTGTGTTTAATTTAAGAAAGAAAAAAGAATGGAGGGCACGTGCATGAACATTACTTGCAGAGCTCCCTTGTGATTCACTCTATGATGTTGATATACACAAGTTAAGTAAGGTGAATGATAGAGTCTGATTAAGTTAGCATATGATTTCAAAATGAGACACTTATAAAGGAAATAAAGTGAAGGGAACAAAGGGTTGATGATGATGATGACGATGATGATGATGCAAAGATGTGAAAAATCTGCAAAAGAATGCCTTAGTACACAAGTGATGCTAGTTAGGAGGAGCCCACTTTGGAATATGGTGATTATGATGATTATTTGGGAGCTTGTAGAAGAACAAAAGTTAGTTTTAGAACTAATTATTATTAATTTTGGTGCAAATTCCTAAAGCAGGTTGAGTTGCACAGTTTAACCAACTACCCACTCTATTACTCTAACACACACACACCCACTCCATTATCATTTATATATCACATACCAAACTTGGATTCAAAATAATTTCTTTCCCCACGTAAATCATTCTTACTTGCTCATAAAGACAAACAGGAACCTAAATATAGCCACATTCTAGGCATTCATAGCTATCTAGGTTAAGGTTTGGAGCATAATAAGAAGTTGTTGGTACACACTTTTGGTTTTGGGAGAGATGAGAAAACGCATGGAGAGAATTGTTGTTCCTTGCTCTTTCAGCTGTGCTTCCCATTCGAGTGTGGAATTGGGTGCACCCAATGGACCAAAAGAAGATTCAAAAGCCACTGTTGGTTCAAGTAGTTTCTTCTCTCTGCATCTCACTATCTCTCTCTGTTAATTTTTTTTTTCTTTTTGTTGCTGTTGTTCTTGAGTGATTATTCGTTGTGCAAGAAGGACATGATAGATCAATAGTGAGAGCCAATATGAAGAGAGGGAAGCTTTCTGGGTTTCTGGCTCTACCAAAACCTAATGTAGCTGCTGGCATACACAGAATAATCAAGGGCTTCAAGAATTTGTCTCAATTATTTTGTGAGTTCATCAACTCTTGATCAATAACTACATCAAATTTCGATCTCAATTTATACGTCTTTGTTTCGTACATGATTATGTTTTGAATATGTGTTTCCAATTGTACAATTGGAAATGATTTTGATGTCGGACTTTCAACACGTCCCCTTATGTCGAAGTATATACGTCTCGTGTGTGAGACTAGAAATCAATGGATGATGTCAAAGAAATCTTGTTAGGATAGGTTTTTTTTTTTTTTTAAATAACTCTGATACTATGTTAGAAGTGCACTTTAAATCTAACTCAATCCTACAAAACCGGCTTGTCAGATAAGGTTTGCACCTCATTCATATACTATAAAATTATCTTATCTCTAATAGTCGATGTGAGACTTCCAACAAAATATATACATCATAATAGTATTTAACAGCATCTTTGTGTTGTTGAATATTTTCTTCACTTAATGTAGTTTACAGAGAGAATGTGGAGGAAATGGAAGCTGAGATGGAGATTGGGTTTCCAACAGATGTGAAGCATGTGACACATATTGGAATTGATGGGTCAACCATTACAAATAATGTAAAGGGTTGGGACAATCTTAAAGCACCTGAATTGTTGTCTCTGTCTCCAATTTCATTCAAGCAATTTGAATTGGCCATGGCTACCCAAGCTCAGTGTTCACTCATTGATGATGATGCTACTAATTCCTCAAAATGTGGTTAAAACAGTTGTGGGAATGTTTCTAATTGTAGATTAATGGTGATGATTGATGACTATGTACCTAGGAGTTTATACATGCACAGATTGAAAATTCATGAATGCTTGTGTCTTTCACTGTTTGTTTTGTTCAGTTCTTGAGATTGCCCAAGCTTCATTACATTTTTTTTTTAATATTGAAGTATTCAATTTTAAAGTTGAGTTCTTTTCTTTCTTTCTGTAATTTCTTTATTAATTAAAAGAAACAAACAGAAAGCTCAATGAGATTGACTTTGTAGAAAAAAATTTGGATCCTTCAGCCATTGGTTTTCTAGTAACTTAACTGTTCTTATGTTGGTTTATATATTTATTTATGTCTCATGTTCACCGTATAAGTTATACTTTTAAAGTTTTTAATTTAAGAAATCACATTGAAACATGAAAGAGTCTTAAATTTAAGATAATGAGTCTTAAATATATAAATTCTTAAGTTATAAGAATAAAAAGTTGATATTGTATGATTAGAATAATTTATATTAAAAACATTTAATAGAATATAAATTATACGCAAAATTTTGTAATCATAAGAGGTTGAAAAGACATAGATAGTAGTATTATTATATGACGACAATAATTAAAATATAGTATTCTTAAAATAATTATGAGTGATACAATCATCCTTAGCACAAGTGTATATTTAATATTTGAGAAATTAAAATCATGTATTCAACTACAATAATTATATCACTTGATAATACATGATTTGATGTTAAACAAAAGTAGGATCAATGAATTAATTATGTTATATAATAATGTAGGCTTAAATACCTTTTTCATTCTCATTTTCGTAGCGTTTGTTGCGGATGGTCCTCATTTTGACAGAATATTTAAAATGATCATCATTCTTACCGACAGTTTAAAATGGTCCTCATTCTCGCAATTCGTGTTTTATTTGGTCATTTTCTGTGACACCGTTTAATTCAGTAACGGAGCATTGTACATGTGACATTGTTTGTATTACGTTGCATTGGAGTGTGTTACGTGTAACACACCTCAATGCAGCGTGATACAAACATGCCACCTGTAAAGTGCTTCGTTACTGAGTCAAAAAAAATGACTAAATAAAACACGAATTGCGAGAATGAAGACCATTTTAAACAGTTTGTAACAATGAGGACCATTTTAAACATTCTGTCAAAATGAAGATCATCCGCAACAAACACTACGAAAATGAGAACAAAAAAGGTATTTAAGTGAATAATGTAAACCAATAGTTAGATGTTGAGATAATTATATACTGATATAACAAAAATATAACTTTTAGATTAATTGCAACATAACGTTCAAATTCAACCCATTGCCACACCTGTTTTTTTTTTCCAAAATTATAATTTTACATTATTCTCACTTAAACATTAAACATGTAGCAATTTAATTTCGTGTTTAAGAGTACCATATACTTTACATGTAAATAAAAAAAAAATCAATAGTTTAGTAAAAGATCTAAAAACATGTTACTGTTAATAATGAAGGAAAAATGTAAATGATTAAACATGCAAAATCCAAACCCAAATAATTTTCTTTTGAAATAATTTATCAAAAATGTAAAACAATGTTAAGCTCTTCTCATCTTAGTTAAGTTTATATTCTATATAAGAGTTTTTATAATTTAGAGTGTACTATTAAGCATAATTATCAGAAGAAGATAATTTGTTATTAAGGTTGTGTCGGTTGTCGTTAGTTATGTTATGTCCTTCTCTTTGTTCATTTACCATCACCGACACCTCTCTTCTCTCTATATTTCCACACTTAAAACCTTCTATTTTCAAATTAGTGAGTTTCAATTTTAAAATAAATTTAATTTTTAAATGGAAAATTTATCACAAAAAAGTGTTAATAAAATAAATTAATGGCAAATACTTGGCTGTGAATTTGTAATAAATTTTTTTAATTATTATAATTTATGCTTAGAAAAGACCCGCGAGAACGAGGCTAAAAAAATAGACTTACCAACTAACCAAGTAATGGTGCAACGAAGGGCAAGAAGGACATTTCACGTGCGCTGCTTGGGTGTCGGTGGAGAAATGAGGTTCTTTGCCTCAAAGCCAGTCTGTTATCACTTAAACATCGAACACTTCGTGTCCCACCAACGCATTATCCACCGTCGATTCCTCTAAAGTGTTCGATCTATAATCTCACACAGAGTAAGCACGCATAACGCCATAGGAGAAGGACCTTTTACCAGAAAAACTCGTAGTGTTATTATTATTTGGTCGATTCTCCTTCTTCTCTGTACGTGAAGAGAGAGAGAGAGAGAGAGAAATGGAGAGGGCGAAGCGAAACGCTGTTGTGGCAATCGCGTTGGTGGTACTCGCGGTGGCGGCGGCGCGTGTGGAGGCGCAGGAGAACTCAGACGTGAAGACGCTGGTGAAATACAAGCGCGGGAAGAAGTACTGCGACAAAGGGTGGGAATGCAAGGGGTGGTCAATTTACTGTTGTAACCTCACTATAACCGACTATTTCCAGACCTACCAGTTCGAGAATCTGTTCTCCAAGCGGAACACTCCGGTGGCGCACGCTGTCGGATTCTGGGACTACCACTCATTCATCGCCGCTGCCGCGCTCTTCGAGCCTCAAGGTTTCGGCACCACCGGCAACAAGACCATGCAGATGATGGAGATTGCCGCTTTCCTCGGACATGTCGGCAGCAAGACCTCTTGTGAGTTTTCTACCATCCACATTTTTGTGAATTTTGTTTGTGGATTGTGTGTGTCTGGTTTGGAGTGTGAAAATTTTTGTTTAGGCTGGGCTTGCGGTTTTGAGATTGTGAGATCTGTGTGTGCTGTTGTGCTTGAGTTGAGACTTTGGATGGTTTTGATTTGTTTCTGTGTGGTCTGGTTTTATTGCTGTGCTGTAAAGCCTGATTTGTCTGGAACTGAGTCAGTGCAGTCAAATTTTCACGCATTCTCGCCGTTTTCGCATTTGTAAGTGTTGAATGACGATTGGGCTTCTCTGATTTTGAATGTGGTTTTTAAGTTTGATTTGTCGAAATGAACATGAGTGATCTGATCTTGTCTCTGTCTGATTTTTCTTTGACGGTTGAGTTGTTGAAGGTGCGAGTGTGGGATAGAAATAATTAGGTCGAGCTAGCAATTTTGAGATTGTGCGATGTTTGTGGGTGGTGTTTGAAACTTTGAATGATTTGGATTTCTTATTGTGTGTGATTTTATCACTATGCGGTAACCTTGGTTTCTTTGGAACTGGAGTCGGGGGTGTCAATTTTTTCATGCATTCACTCAGTTATAACATTTGTAATTCCCGGATGAACAATGGGCCAATCAGATTTTGAATGTGTGCTTTGAGTCTGGTTTATTGAATTAAAACATATGTTGTCTCTGTCCAACGGTTGAGTTGTTGAATGTGTGAATCTGTGGAAAATTGAATGCGGGGAAGGGAATTGGATCTTTAGTTGGTTTGGCACGTATTGTCTGTAGATGATTTGATTTGTGATTGACATATGGTGTCTGATGTGTTGAACCACGTTTTGAGGTAGAGAGATGTCTGGTGAGAGATGATAAGTCGGAGACATCTGATTTGGATTCATTGTTTGCGTTTTGAGAGTTGCACGTAGTAAGGTGATTGATTTAGATTTGTTTTAATTGGACAACTGTGTGGTGTTGATTGCTCTTATAATACTGGTACCAGGTGGTTATGGAGTGGCTACTGGAGGACCTCTTGCTTGGGGTCTTTGTTACAATCATGAAATGAGTCCTATGCAGTCATACTGCGATGAGTATTTCAAACTCACATATCCCTGTACTCCCGGTGCTGAGTACTACGGACGTGGAGCTATTCCCATTTTCTGGTATGTGTATGTTTGTTTAGCTGTACGGATAATCGAAGCATGTTTTCCTGGTTTTGGAATTCCCGTTTTATTTTTCATTGTTGACTAAATTACTTTTAATCCATAAGAGATAACAAAAGGTACCTAAGCTAGGCTTAGTTTCTTTCTCATTCCTGAAAATTGTGATTTGTCTCAAATGTAACCAGTGTTGTTAAAAGGTTTCTGCAATATCCCTGAGCAATCTTTATCAAATCAATCACACTTGTTGAAGGGTTAACACACACCGCAAATTTATTTGTTAATTCATAGTTTCCTCTCTTGTCTGAAAAAAATGTAGTTCATGGATAGCAGTTAGGTTCTGGTGCTATCACCAACTAAGTTAGGCTCTGGTGCTATCACCAATTAATTCATCCAAAGTACATCAATGATCATGATCATCAAACTCACTTTAGCAAAGAAACTAATTGTTTTAGCAATCTAAATGACACATTTCATGAACAGATAACTACTATAGGGTTAAGGCAATTGTAGTTCCTTCAAATCATAACAAAGTAAAGATAGAAGTTAAATGGGCATTCTCATGAATTTATAAAGGACCTGGGCATTACATTACAAAGTTTGAAGATTATAGTAATAAGAAAGATCCTGATGCAACAAGGGATGAAGTAGGATAAGAGTGAATAAAAAGAAAAAACGGTAATTATCAGTAATTGGGAGATACAGAGAGATGTATTTCTGGGTTTGTGCAGATGAATTTTGAAATTATCAGTGATATCAATGAAAATTATGAACAGTTATATTGCATGTGCAGATTTTTCTGTGACACCAATACAATCTTAAGCCTGATTCCTTACCTTTATTGTTCTTATATACGAGTTCTGTTTGGTCTGAATAGGTAGATATTTGGCCATCTCATCAAATTAAGCAGCATCTAAGGCTACTTGTATTTTATGAAGGCAGTTCTGGTTATATTTTATTGGAGCATTTTTTTATTTGAAAGTTGAAACATATAAATAGTCAATAAGAAAAAGATTCATTAGGTTTTATCACCATCGCTGTGCTTGTTGAATGTGGAGGTTATACTTAATGACATGGTGAATTCAGGAACTACAACTATGGTGCTGTTGGAGAAGCTTTGAAGGTGGATCTTCTAAGCCATCCAGAATACATAGAGCAGAATGCAACCCTTGCTTTCCAGGCTGCAATATGGAGATGGATGACACCAATAAAGAAGTATCAACCCTCTGCTCATGATGCCTTCGTTGGCAACTGGAAGCCTACCAAGAATGACACTATGGAGAATCGCGTTCCTGGTTTTGGCACTACAATGAACATTCTCTATGGGGATGGTGTTTGTGGTCAAGGTGATGTGGACACCATGAACAATATCGTTTCCCATTACATGTACTATCTTGATCTTCTTGGAGTTGG
>Ga0209589_1000045_pt1 | contig 119730 bp, 69 predicted proteins | sample CowpeawhiteBW_FD_187525 | JGI IMG/M metagenome (GOLD analysis project Ga0209589, IMG submission 187525) | Root nodule microbial communities of legume samples collected from California USA - Cow pea white BW (SPAdes) (version 2) | ecosystem: Host-associated > Plants > Roots > Nodule | place...
ATGCCTAGTATCTTAGAGTAGTCTTTTCATATCTTTTCATATGTACGTGCTTGCTTCACTATAAATAGAAGAGGAAGAGAGTGGTACTGTTGTCCACTACTCATATTTTAAAGTCTCAGTCTCAAGTAGTGCTTTTAATGAGCTGTGAAATCACTCTTAATAGCTTAGCAAGTTTGGACAACTTAATGAAAAAGGGGAAATGCGGTGCTCAAGGTTTTTACTTTTGTGGAATTTGGAGAGAATTATGTCTTTAACATAACTTTGTAAGCGGATAGGATGTTTCTGTAGCTCGATGGATCACACAACGTCTTCGTCTTTGTTGAAGACCAAAGTTTTAGCGATATTATTTACCATGAGATCTCTCCTGACCAATTCCTCCAATGTCCTTCTTGATCACTCTCTTCTCTTAACCAGATTAAAAATCATTTAATTTACTCTTCTCATTGGTGTACTTTCTGGGGGCCTTCTTTGTACATGTCTGAACCACCTTAATTGGTTTTCTATCATCTTTTGCTCAAACAGCATACTGATTTCTTCTTGTATACAATCATGTTTTATCATGTCTATTTTTGTATGACCACACATCCATTTTTACATCTTTATTTTGCCACTTTGACCTTTTTTTCTTGTTGTTCCTTCAAAACCCAGCATTCACTACCAATGAGTACAACCAGACAAATGACACAGCGGTAAAACTTGCTGTTAAGTTTGATAGGTATTTTTCACAAATAACTTCCAATGGCTTTCTTCATTTTAGCCACCCCTTATAATCCCATTTTTGACATTCTCATTAATTTCCCTCATCAATTTGTAGTGTTGTGCCCTTATCTTTTAACTTAGAAACCTGTGGTATAACATCTCCTCCCCCATTTTAACTTCCACATCAGATTTTTCTTGTCTCTTGCTTTAAACTACATTGCGTATATTTTCCTTATTCTCAAGAATAAACCCGTTATTTCCGAAGTGTATTTCAAAAGTCCAAAGTCTATTTTCAAAGTTAAGTGCTTGATTCCTCAACCAAAATTATATCATTCACAAAAAAGCAATCAATTATACGTAAAATTGAAGTTAAAGAACCAAAAGCCTTAGTTTTAATTATGCTTTCATTGTGTAGTTTATGTTTTAAAAAACATCTTATTCTTGATAACTTTAGAAATAAATAATGATGCTTTATTTGAATGTAAATGTGTCTATTGCCATTAGTTTTGATCTAAAATATTATTGTTCCTCTTTGTCAGTCGTACACATAGTTTAGATAAATTATGAGTTAACTGAATAGGAGTGGCGGTAGGCTCTCATATTGTTATTTGATGAGGATCTAGAGCAATTGAAATTTGATTACATGTTTCTAATTTTTGGTGTGTGGTGGTGTTGACAATCCTGCTGTCGAGGGAAGACAACTCAATAGGGGTGATGATCCTTGTGGAGATGCCATGGAGGAATACACAAACTTTTATGATCAAATTATGTAACATTGATGTTTTTTGGCCAAGTTGCCGTAAATTTTCTGTTTTATCCCTAGTGCAATTGACAAGTACATAGTATTTTGTGTTTTAAGATTGAGTATTATGTTCCGATACTTTTGTTTTTTGTTCTGCAAAAAATTCTTTGGAGACTTTGAACCACCATGTTCATTAATTTTTATTACAGATTCGCTTCTGGGCTGGTGGCTTGGATTTTAAGCCGGATTTTGGGAGCATCTGTTGGATTTCGTGTTGGTGGTTGGAAATGTTTAAGGGACGTGGTAGTGAAGTTTAAAAAGGTTTGTCTTTGCCTATACTCACATGCCTTATTTCGATTTTGGAAATTTGAAGGGCATTGAGGGACTGGGGTGAATATTAGACTACAGACTAGAGAGTAGAGAGACTAAAATGTACTTTGTGCTTGGAATTTGTTGTAATAAATGATGTAAATATTGAATAGTTAAATTGTTACATCCCGTACCTTTTGAGTAAGTTTCCTCTTCAACAATTTTTCCCTAAGTTTTTTCTTAGCTTCTGAATCTGCTATCAATTTTCTTCAGCTGATTGCCATACTCTGTATTTATTCCATTAAGAGTTTTGATGATTATTTCTGTTATCAGACCCCTATCTATGGTGATATAATCTATTGATTTATAATATGCACAGGGTGCTGTTGAATCTGTTTCTGTTGGTGAAATTAAACTCAGCTTACGCCAGTCCCTGGTTAAACTTGGTGTGGGTTTCATGTCTCGGGATCCCAAGCTACAAGTGTTAATATGTGACCTAGAAGTTGTTTTGAGGCCTCCAGATAAAACCCCAGGGAAGAAGAAAACTAGGAAATCCCGTGCTTCAGGCAGGGGGAAGTGGATGATTGTGGGCAATATTGCAAGATATTTGTCAGTTTGTGTGACTGATCTGGTTCTGAAGGTGTTCATCTCCATAAAGTTGTATTGTTCTGCTTGTATGGTCAAACACATACTGACTTTTAATTTCATAACCTTTGGAGTGCATGCAAAGCACATAATACATTTAAAAATAGACCATCAAATGTAATGATTATTATATTATTATTATTATATTTATAAATAAAATAAGTTTCACACTGTCTACTTTTAAGTTTAAACTTGATTCTTTTATTGTTTCCATTTGAATCTTATTATAACTTTTTTGTTCACTGGGAATCTCTATTGAACATTGCAGACTCCAAAGTCTACGGTTGAGATCAAGGAATTGAATCTAGATATATCTAAAGATGGTGGATCCAAGTCAAATTTATTAGTTAGACTGCATATATTTCCTATTTTTGTTCACATTGGTGAGCCACGGGTCAGCTGTGACCTAATATCTAATTTAAGTGGTGAAGGATGTAGTTCTTCTGGCCAGGCATCCATTACTGCTATAGAAAGGTCTTCAGCTCCTTTTTTCTGCGAAATGTTCTCTGTCTCGTGTGAATTTGATCATGATAGGTATATCTTTTCTCTATGTTCATTTTTTTTTAAATTAATGTTGCACTTGTCTGGATGCTGGTTGGGTAAGATGTAGGTGTTTGTTAGATGATCTGTAAGCTGTCTGGCATGTAATCCGTACAGTTGGAACACAATGGGTCTTTTCAAGCCATAAGCGAGCTTTTAATATACAATGGTAGAACACTCAGTTATGATCTAAAATAACAGAACTAGACATTTAGGAAGTGTTTCGGCCCTTATTTTAAAATATATTTGAAAATTAAAGCTCTAAACAAGAATTTTTAAAGTGAAGTAGAAGCTGGGCATGGGGAGGCTACCAACCTAGTGCTTCTGAAAATGCAAGAAGATATCCAAAATAACATGCCTATCTGATTGTGCAAGGTTAGGCACCAAGACCCAGCTGAAAAGCAAGTCAACCATGTGATGGAAAGGAGGTGAAAGCCCTCAGGAACTAAAGTGATATCATAGTAATAATGACCAGATGCCTATGCAACAAACATAAGGTGGGTGAAGGGAGGACATGGTGGTGGGGGTGGGTGGCAGTGAGGTGAGGCAAGGGGTTGTTTTTGGAATCATCCTTGGGGAGAGCTGCAGAAAGAAATGCAGCAAGTTGCTGATGTTAGTGTTGGTCTCGTATAACCGCATTTCATTGCTCACTGTATAACCATTCCCCAAAGAGTAATGAGAAGCTTTGTAGCTTTATTCTAAAAGTCCTTTTATCTCATTTTTTTTAAACTGTTTTCACCTTTTCTTCTCTATAAATTAAGCTGCCTAAGCTTTTAGGGATTTCCAGAAAAAGTTGTGGCCCAATTTCTCCTTTTAAGGAGAACAGAAGCCCAGAAAAAGATGGGCCAAATACAACCTTAATTTGACAAATATAGCAGGGTAGAAATCATATTTCAAAATGTCAAATCATCTGTCAAGTTTTTTTTGGTTTGTTTCAAAGGTTTGGTGGCGTGCCATGTGTATAAATTTCTCTAATATTGATTTTATCAAATGGAACTTCCTTCTTTATATATATATATATATATATATATATATATATATATATATATGTTTGTCTCTGTTCATCTATTGTTTTGCTCTGTTGAGGGAACTCTTAAACTAACGCTTGGTTTGCTGTGTCAATTTATTCACTAAACTTGTTTTTGTATCTTGTACTGTTGTTGCAGGCTAAGATTAACTTGGATTCTGTCCTTATTTTATTTTATTTTTATTTGTTGTTTCTGTGGTCATACAAATTCTACAATTAGTTTTGTCTTTTTTTTTGGCCACAGGGAAGTGGGTATAGTTATTAAGAGTATGGACATTTCTAGTGGAGAGGTCAATGTAAATTTGAATGAGGAGTTGCTTTTGAAGAGAAAGAGTTCATCAGAGTTTTCTTTGGGGCCTGGCAGCAAAGTAGGGCATCATGCTGATTCTGTGGGTGCAAAAGGGCCATCAAAGAAGATGCAAACACTTGTCGCTTTCTCCAAGTACAGCTCTATGTTTCCTGAAAAGGTTGTGAATTTAACCTACTTCCTGTCTGTTTCTAACCCTCACTTTTATTTTATTGACGGAGCAATAGAAGGCAAATGCAAGGGATAAGTAATCGGCACAAACAATCATTTTAAAAACTGCAAAGCATATAAAAAACACTGGGAGTACACCAATACAATAACCAGTTTAAAAAATTCTCTTCATTTTCATTCATTTCATTTTCTAAGAGAAACCATTTGTTTTGGCTGGATATCAAAAGTTTGCATATTACTATCTTTAGGACATGTATCACTTGGTGAATATTACTTGAATCTATTTCTTGCATCTCTTTCTTTTTGTTGGAGATCTCACATCTACCAGTAATGTATGGCCTAATTAAAGTATCTAATGTAAGTTGATTTTGTATGGTTAAGTAAGGTCCAAACCCAAATTTTAATATGGTATCGGAGACCTTCTTAGTGATACTCACGCTTTTACCAGATGATAAACAAACTAGTCACAAAATCTGTACACATATGACATAGTTTTTGACATGAGGGGTGTGTATTTGAGATTTCACATCAACTATAAACATGACCAAATTAAAGTATGTAAGTTTGCAATCCTTGTCTTATAGCTAGTTTGTAAGGTTGAGTTAGATCTAAATTTTAATATGTTCAAATTTGTCTTTCAGTTTCTCTTGATGTTCCCTATAAACAAACAATCTCTTAGTTGATGTTCCCTTGACAGTATTTTAATATTTTGCTATTAACTGAAAAATATTTGCAGAACCTCTTTTCTCTTTGAGAACAAGTTGGGGCCAGAATAAATAAAAATAATGTAGTTCTGATCTGATAATATTGAAACAATTGGCTGCCTTTATCAAATCTGTAGGTTTATCCTATAGGCTTTCCAATCTTATTCTTGATTTATTTTGGGAGCATATTCATCTACAATATTTTGCCTAGACAGTCTGGCGTCTAGACATTTTGTTTTTCTCTAATATGGTCCACTGACATACAATCCTGGAAGCTAGTGTAGCACTTTTAGGTCTAGTATCTGCTCTCTTTTTGATAAATAATGAGCAATACAACAGATAAAGTTTTGTACTTTTGTCTTTCTGTTCTCTAAATGTTTCCTTCTCTTGTGAACTAAAATGATGTGTTGGTGGCAACTTTATTTTGTATGAACTTTTAGTGCATCGATTTTGCTTAGTTCAATGTAGTTGAATTTCCCCACCCCCATCAAACTATGATTGTGTAATGGTTTCCTATCTATCCTAGTTATTTCTGTTACGAGTTAGTGTCTTGCTAATTTTGAATGTTGTATATTTTTCTTGTGTCGTGTAGAATATTGATCTACCTAATCAGAAAGATTTATTATATCATCAGTTTATCTTTTTAGTTGATTGTGTGGTGTAATGATGCGTCTTTGTGCCACTTTCCCCAACTTTATGTTCTTAATGTGGTGCTTTGGTTATGGGTTTCCTTGTTGTGGATAGCTCTAGTTTTTCAAGCAACTTTCATTTTTTTTCAGAAATATGAAGGGTAGAGAAACTGCGTAAGTTATGATCTTGTTGCTTCAAAGTCTTGATTCTGTTACTGTTTATGGCTTGCTGGACCCTAGAATTTGGCTTTTGGGCAAAATGTGGTTCCTTCACTTGTAAGTCTCTCTGCGTATGTGTTCCAGTGTTTGTGTTCTTGGTGAATTTTGGCTTCCTTTGAGTACATTTTATTCAGAAATCTGGGTCTCATTGAAATTGAAAGTGTTTATACACATATAATGTTTAAATTGATGATCAACTTTGGTTATATTTGTTGGTTTGATCTGTTAAAAGTAGTTATGAAAATGGTTTTAAAGTTTTTTAATTGTTTTAATGTCAACTGTGTAAGTAAATTTTTATTGATAGGTCAGCTTCAATCTTCCAAAGCTGGATGTGAGTTTTGTGCATCGTGAACATAATCTTTTCCTTGAAAACAACATCATGGGCATCCAATTGAAAAGCACCAAATTACGATCCACAGAGGATCTTGGGGAAAGTACACGCCTTGATTTCCAACTGGAGTTTAGTGAAATACATGTATGGAGTTTGTTGATTTTGGCAGATCTTGTGATATGGTTCTTATTTTTCACTGTTTTGTTTCTTGCTGACAAGTTTTGTTTTTGTTTAATTATAAAGCTTCTGAGAGAAGCAGGTTCTTCCATCCTGGAGATATTGAAGGTGGATTTGGCCTCTTTTGTATATATCCCAGTACAGGTAAGTGGTTTGCAGTCCATTACTGTAGCTTTTGCATCTTTGTGAAACTGTACTCCTTTTGGTTTGCTCCACTGGGCAAAATATACTCAAATTGAAGAATGAAAAAATAAAATTGTAAACTTACACATGCTTACACACACACGCACATGTATATATGTGTGTGTGCACGCCTGTTGCAAAGCTAACTGGCCCCTGGGAAGTCTTGTCATTTTTACTTCAAGAGCTCTCATGATGCAACAATCGGTTTTATGTGTGAGATTATTGTGCAAACAAAATACATTTTGTTATACAAAAATTTGCTTATGTATAAGTGGCCAGATGTAAATGTCTGGTAATAAGATGGAAAAAATGTTGATATATACTTGGACTCTTAGAAATTTGCCTATATGCATTGCAGAAACTGTTAACTTCTTTTTTCTATATGAAAGGCAAGTATCACTATACTTGAGATATATGAATTATGATTTCAGAATGACATACTGTGTTGTACTTGTACTAATAATTAGGTTAAGTACTGGTGTCATTAGTTGGTGCATAAATCCACAAACAATTGTCCCTAACATTGTTCTAGAAGAACTTGAAAAATAAATATATAAATCTATCCTGTTTAGAAGTGAAAACAAGAATGGAAATAAATCTTTCAAGAAAATAGGTAAGTGTTTTTCTCAGGGTAGATTAAGCTGTAACTTTATATGTGCTAATTGGTTGTCACATGCTCCACTCAATCCCTCCCCACCTTCCCCCGACCACCCCCACCCCTTTGTTTTTAACCTCAGATTTGTTTATCCTTTTGTTTTTATTTGTTCATGGAGTTTGAATATTTCTTTCTTTATTTGCTGCGGTAACTTATTGCTATTATTATTGGGGATGCTTCCTCTGCATCAGCCAATATCACCTGTTAGAGCTGAAACTGATATCAAGTTAGGAGGTACTCAGTGCAACATCATAATGAGCAGGTTAAAGCCTTGGTTGTTTCTCCACTCGTCTAAGAAGAAAAGGATGGTACTTCGAGAAGAAGCATCTGTTGATGCAAAGCCTCAATCAACTGATGGCAAGACAATCATGTGGACATGCAATGTCTCAGCTCCTGAGATGACAATAGTGCTTTTCAATATGGCTGGTTCTCCTGTTTATCATGTAAGTAGCATGATTATATCTACTTCTCATTATTCTAAAAAAATATCAATTGTTAAAATGTTGAAGCATTTCTAGAAATTGTTTCATGTAGATGTAGTTGTTAGATGTAAAGAGTCAAAGTGTCTGGTAGCACAATGCTAACCAGGCTGAGGTCAGGTATAGTTATGAAGCCTTGCTTTCACTATTTGTTGTGACTGTTTTTGTTGAATGGTGTCTAGGTTATGATTTATACTGTTATGGAAGAGAAAACAAAGACATTAGACTGAAACCGTGTGTTTGAACACACAATGGTTTGTTTTTGTAGGCTTATTTTCAATTATACATAAATGGAGATATTATATGTACTCTATATCACATGGCTATATAGTTAGAATGGATAAAGAATATATTATTTTGATTTTCAGCATGCACATTGGAAATATATTGGGTTGGTTTTCTTTTTTGCAATTTATATTCCTTTCTACTAAGTCTATTGATTTTTTTTTTTCGGAAGTTATTATGCTTATGCCCTCCAAGTTTACTCATACAAGTTGTATAATTAAGTTAACGTTTGTTTTAATGCTTCCAAATTTAGGGTTGCTCTCAATCATCGCATTTGTTCGCAAACAACATTTCAAATATGGGGACTACAGTACACACTGAACTTGGAGAGTTAAATCTTCACCTAGCTGATGAATATCAAGAATGCTTGAAAGAAAGTGTTTTTGGTGTGGAATCAAATTGTGGCTCCGTTATGCACATTGCGAAGGTTAATTTGGATTGGGGGAAAAAGGATGTGGAATCATCTGAAGGAGATGGTCCTAAGTGTAGACTAGGTTTGTTAGTTGATGTGACTGGTATGACACTATGTCTAACTTTCAAGCGTATAGAATCACTTGTGTCAACAGCCGTATCTTTTCAAGCTCTTTTGAAAAGCTTATCTGCTTCAAAGAAAAAGTTGACTCATAGTCAAGGTCGTTTAACAAAATCTTCTGGTAAAGGAACTCAGTTTTTGAAATTCAATCTTGAGAGGTGTTCAGTACATGTATGGGGTGAGACAGGTTTGGAAACTACATTTGTTCCAGATCCCAAGCGAGTTAATTATGGCTCACAAGGGGGTAGAGTTTTGATAAATGTGTCAGCAGATGGTACCCCACGCAATGCAAATATATTCTCCACTATTTCTAATGAAAACCAGAAGCTGAAGTACTCTGTCTCTCTTGAAATATTTCGATTTAGTTTGTGTGTGAACAAAGAGAAACAGTCCACACAGATGGAACTTGAGAGAGCCAAATCTGCCTATCAGGAATACAGGGAGGAAAATAGGGAAGTAACAAATGTGGCGTTGTTTGATATGCAAAATGCTAAATTTGTACAGCGTTCAGGTGGTCTCAAAGACATTGCTGTCTGTTCTCTTTTTAGTGCTACCGATATCACTGTAAGGTGGGAGCCTGATGTACATCTATCACTAATTGAACTTGTTTTTCAGCTGAAGCTACTTGTACACAATAGTAAGCTTCAGGAGCATGGCAATGAACACATGGAAGATTTGTCTCATGTTCAAGATGCTAATTGGAAAAAAGAATCTGCCATTGGATCAGGGTACCTTGAAAAGCAGAAAAAGAAAGAATCTATTTTTGCTGTCGATGTAGAAACATTAAGTATTTCGGCTGGGCTAGGAGATGGAGTTGAGGCCATGGTTCAGGTGCAATCAATTTTCTCTGAGAATGCTCGTATAGGAGTACTCCTTGAAGGACTTATGCTTAGTTTGAATGGAGCTAGAGTCTTCAAGAGTAGTAGAATGCAAATTTCCCGGATTCCTAGTGTTTCTGCAAATGCATCTGATGTAAAAGGACATGTGACAACATGGGATTTTGTAGTCCAAGGTCTTGATTTTCACATTATCATGCCATACAGATTGCAATTGCGTGCCATTGATGATGTCATCGAAGATATGTTGCGAGGTTTGAAGCTCATAATTGCTGCCAAGAAAAAAATGATTTTTCCCGTAAAGAAAGAGATCTCTAAAGTTAAGAAACCTAGCTCCGTACAATTTGGATGCATAAAATTTTGCATACGTAAGCTAACTGCTGATATTGAAGAGGAACCAATCCAGGGATGGTTTGATGAGCACTATCAGCTTCTGAAGAAGGAGGCTGCTGAGTTAGCCATTCGGTTGAACTTTCTAGATGAATTTATATCGAAGGCAAAACAAGGTTCCAAATCAACTGACACCGTTAGTTCTTCTCAAGAAAGAAAAGTTTCTTTTAATAATGTGGAGGCTAATGTAAAAGATTCTTCTACTATTGAATCCATGAGGGAAGAAATTTATAAACGATCATTTCGATCATATTACCAGGCGTGCCAGAATCTTGTGTTGTCGGAAGGGTCTGGTGCTTGTGTGGATGATTTTCAATCTGGTTTCAGACCTAGTACATCAAGGACATCTCTTCTTTCAATATCTGCCTCAGATTTAGATGTAAGCTTGAAAAAAATTGATGGTGGAGAGGTTGGTATAATTGAGGTTCTGAAGAAGCTTGATCCTGTCTGTCTTGAGAAAGATATACCATTTTCCCGACTTTATGGGACAAATATTCTCTTAAATACAGGTTCTCTTGTAGTTAAGCTTCGGAATTACACATTTCCTCTTTTCTCTGGAAGTTCCGGTAAATGTGAAGGCCATCTTGTATTGGCTCAGCAGGTAAGTTTAAGAAATCTCATTGTCTACCATCCTTCTAAATACACAATTTTTTTTTTCATGTTTATGTTGATTGCATGTTCTGATTATTCTTTCGTTAATAAGGTCCTGTTATTGTACAGAAGGGGCGTATAAATAGTTGATACAGACCCACTCCTTAAAAGTTTAGAAAAAATAAACAAGGAAGGAAAAAACACACTGATGTATTTATTATACTGTAAATTGAAAACGTGAAATAGAAGGATAACAAATCCCACCCAGAACTACGCTCCTCTCTAGAGCAACACCAATGGTTCCTCTCCTCTCTCAGCCAGAAAACACCTCTGTCCCCACACTTTGCAAAACTGAATATCAAATAGAATCTTCCTTATTCCCCTCCTGATTTCTCTCTCCTCTATCTACCTGCCACCTCAACCCTTGGATCCTTCTTTCTCACATATACTTCTCCCCACTGTGCCTTGGTACCATCGTGGGCTTGAGGTTGAGGGAGCCCACTCATTCTTTGGGCCTTATCAATAGTTCAGTGAATGTGGGATACATGTTTTCTGTTACTCAAGCATGGCAGAACATTTTGTTTCCTGTACCTTAATAGGACCTTATTATAGTTGTTTTTTTCAAACCTGTGGGCATACATGTATTATTTGGTTATTCTTTGCTTACATGTATTTCAATAATAGTTTTTAAGGGTTCTGTTAATTTATTTTTGCTGTTACTCAAACTAAATTCTTTTACCCTTCTTTGGGGGATCATTCTCATGCTATAATAAACATGATAGTATTTCCATTTCGTTTTCATTTATTTATTCATTTGTTTCAACTAGGCAACTAGCTTTCAGCCTCAAATATATCAAGATGTCTATGTTGGGAGATGGAGAAAAGTTCGTATGCTACGATCAGCTAGTGGTACTACTCCACCATTGAAGACATACTCTGATTTGCCCATACATTTCCAGAAAGGTGAGGTATCATTTGGGGTGGGTTATGAACCAGCTTTTGCTGATGTTAGTTATGCTTTCACCGTAGCACTTCGGAGGGCTAATCTAAGTTTAATGAATCCTGGTCCACTTATCCTGCCACCAAAAAAGGAGCGAAGTTTGCCATGGTGGGATGACATGAGAAATTACATCCATGGAAGAATATCCTTAATGTTTTCTGAATCAAAATGGAATGTTTTAGCAAGTACAGATCCTTATGAAAAGGTTGACAAACTTCAAATTGTGACCAACTCTATGGAGATGCACCAGTCTGATGGTCGTGTTTTTGTTTCTGCCAAAGATTTTAAGATTTTGTTGAGTAGTTTGGAGAGTTTGGCGAACAAACGAGGCATTAAAATTCCAGCAGGTGTCTCAGGTGCATTTCTGGAAGCGCCTGTCTTTACTCTTGAAGTTACAATGGACTGGGATTGTGAATCCGGAGATCCCATGAATCATTATTTATTTGCACTTCCAGCTGAGGGCAAACCTCGTGATAAAGTATTTGATCCCTTCAGATCCACTTCACTTTCCCTTCGATGGAACTTCTCTCTTAGACCCTTTCCTCCTCCATCACAAAAGGAATCCTCATCTTCCATTACTAGGGATATTGAGGGTGATGCTACTGCATTTGATAATTTTCAAACGTCCCAGAATGTTTCACCTCTGTCCCCAACATTTAACTTTGGAGCTCATGATCTAGCATGGATTCTAAAGTTCTGGAGTTTGAACTACATTCCTCCACATAAGCTGCGCAGCTTTTCTCGGTGGCCTCGTTTTGGTATTCCAAGAATTGCCAGATCTGGCAATCTTTCATTAGATAAAGTGATGACTGAATTTATGCTCCGTCTAGATGCCACACCAGCCTGTATAAAGAACATGCCTCTAGATGATGATGATCCGGCGAGAGGACTGACTTTTGCAATGACGAAACTGAAATATGAACTGTGTTACAGTAGGGGCAAGCAAAAGTATACTTTTGAAAGCAAGCGTGATATTCTTGATCTTGTTTACCAAGGTCTTGATCTTCATATGCTAAAGGCTTTCATAAACAAAGAAGAATGTGCCAGTGTTGCCAAAGTAGTTAACATGATACTGAAAAGTTCTCAATCTGCATCCATTGACAAAGTTCCCAGTGAAAAGGGTTACATGACAGAAAAAAATCGTGATGATGGATTTCTTTTATCCTCTGATTACTTCACCATCAGAAGACAATCTCCGAAGGCTGATCCTGCTAGGTTATTAGCATGGCAAGAAGCAGGAAGAAGAAGTGTCGAGATGACGCATATACGGTCTGGGTATGAAAATGGGAGTGAAACAGATGATCATATGCGATCGGACCTAAGTGATGATGATGGTAACAATGTAGTAGTAGCTGATGATTGTCAGAGTGTGTTTGTGTATGGTCTGAAGCTTTTGTGGACTATTGGAAACAGAGATGCTGTTTGGGCTTGGGTTGGTGGTCTGTCCAAAGCCTTTGAACCAGCCAAGCCTTCTCCTTCCCAGCAGTATGCACAGAGAAAATTACTTGAGGAAAACAAACAGCGTTGTGGTTCTGATTTCCATCAGGACGATGTTTCTAAGGGCCTTCCAACTGGTAAAATTTCCAAGTCTTTTTTGCAGAATGTGAGTACTCCTGGATCACTCACATCTTCACCAAATTCAGTTAAAGTGGACAACTTGCCATCTGGTATGCCCATTTTCTTTTTGAGAATTTTTGTTAACTGCCGTCAACTTGGACATTCAAAATAGATCAGAGGCTAGATAAACATACATGATAAAATATATAGTTAAAAACGGCTTCTGCTACAACAGACAACATTGTTTCTTGCATGATTATTGTTGAACACTAAGTACTTTTTTACGGAGTTTAATTATTTTACTCATTTTGTTGTGTTGGCAGTCAAAAAAGAGAACTCGGATGATTTAGATGGGACTAGACATTTCATGGTGAATGTTATTGAGCCACAGTTTAATCTTCACTCAGAGGATGCAAATGTGAGTATAAAACAACAGATTTTTCTCTTTTGGTTTTCTGTTGTTTCACGTTCAGTTTTTTTTTTTTTATTAAATTCCTTTTTTTGGTCCCTTTTCATTTTATGTTCTTGTAAGTCAATATAAACAAGTTTTAGAGGAAAATGATAAACAGTATGAGGTAAGGAAGAAGGAAATATATGAGCTTTGCCAATACAACATGCCTTACAAAATGAAGGTGCTTCCTTATTAAAAGGTGAAGATTACATTACTGAAAAACGAGTTTAATGACATTGGCATTAGGATACCCTAGCCTAGCCTAGTTGCAGAATTAATGGAAATGGAAAATTTGGCATGTGACTTGGAGCTGGAAGGAGAAGTTTTAATCCAAAGACTAGGAAAAGCATATAGTGACCATCAGGCCCAACACGTCCTTGAACCAACGTGATACTTAACAAAACAGATTAGCATGGGATTCAAAGTAAACTGAATTGTCCTTAGCAAATTTGACCGATATGATTTTTAGTGATAGTAGGATCATGAAGTAAATGATGAAGTACTGAAGAAATGTTAGGATTATCACCAGGAGCAGAAAAATAGGATGATCTGGAGGATTGACTTGGCAAACCTTGATCATTACCAATGTAAATTTGTTCAAGACCTTCATAAGGAACATTTTGATGAATATCTTGACTATATCTAGTAACATGGATGGACGCACCAAAATCAGGGAACTAATTGGAATTGGAATTCTGAACGTTGGGAGTAGGTAGCAAATTTGCTCTGGTGTTGGTTAGCATAGTAGTAGGTGGATGCTCTAATTTTTGTGAAGGAAGACAATAGTTAGCTGGCTGGAGGGTATAGAGGAGCTGGAGCCAAGTGTTGGTGTTGAGGGAAGAGATGAAAATTTCCCTGAAAATGCTGATATGAATTTCCTTGAGAATTCAAGTAAAAATTGTCTTGAGTGGGAGGCTGATAATTATAATCATACCAATGATAGCACAGGAAAGTGGCCTCCTCAGCTACGATCATGAACTCTAACTGGAGCTGTGACCACCACAAAATGAAGAGGAACCACAAAAACTAGTGACATGAGCCCCTGCATCTTGATATTGCACATTTTGAGTCATTGCGGCAGCAGTTTCTTTATCATGATGAGAAACTGAGTTCAACATTGGTGCTTGAGTCAGATTAAATGAAGCAGAAACAAAAAGAACTTTCTTGTGATACTTGTTTGAGATATGGTTTGGCTTAATTGTTTGTCTTTTCTATATTTCTTTGCATTTTTATGATGGAGAATATTTCTTATTTGTCTTTGCTACATTTTTATAATAAAAAAGGATATTTATCAATAAGGTGTATGTCAGTATTTTGGGGTACAATGTTCACTGTAGTCTTTTTAGTAGGTGACTTCCTACACTGACTGAATTTCAGTTTTTAGGATGTTCTGCACGACAGTCATCTTCCTCAACACTCTTCTCAATCTTGACTGTAGATTTTATTCTTCTCTTATTCTCATGAAGAATGGAATCTTTTACCCTTTCTTCATTTTCTCTGAATATGCCAAATCTATTACTAACCGAGAGTTAGTGACATTACAACTAAACTCCAATAGATTGTTACTTGTTTTATGTCATTGGTACTTCTTTATTTTGATTCCTTTTTATACTTTTACTGATACTGTGGACATCACTCATTCTTTTTAAAATATCAATTTTTTTTGTCAAGCAGGGTAGATTTTTGCTCGCTGCCGTAAGGGGCCAAGTTTTAGCTCGGTCATTTCATTCAGTCTTTCATGTTGGTTATGAGATAATTGAGCAAGCACTTGTATCTAAAGATGTTCCTATTAACGAGTACCAACCTGAAATGACATGGAAAAGAATGGAATTCTCTGTCATGTTGGAGCACGTGCAGGCTCATGTTGCACCAACAGATGTTGATCCAGGTGCTGGATTGCAGTGGCTTCCCAAAATTCTTAGAAGCTCTCCAAAGGTAATGCGTACGGGGGCTCTTCTTGAAAGAGTTTTTATGCCTTGTAGTATGTATTTTCGGTATACAAGGCACAAAGGGGGAACTCCAGAATTGAAGGTGAGTTGTTCTAGACTTCATTTCTGTAAACATGTACATGTGTAACGTTTTCCCCTTAATAAATATACACTTTTTAAACTACTGCAGGTGAAGCCTTTGAAGGAGCTCACATTTAATTCTCATGATATAGAGGCAACAATGACATCACGCCAGTTTCAAGTCATGCTGGATGTATTGACCAATCTTCTATTTGCTCGCCTGCCAAAGTATGGACAAATTTACTGTGCTTGCACTCATTCTGTTACATTTTTGTCAATTTACCTACTTCAAACACTCATTCATTTTGTGATTCATTCCTTATTGATGTACTATTTATCTCACTTTGTTTAATATCTATTGTTGCATTGATTAGACATGGTTAGATGTTTATAGATGCCACCATGGTTATCTTTTTAAATTCACTCTTCATTAAGATGTTTAAATCAATCTTCTTCTTTTAATTCATAGGTACGATTTCAATTTAGGTATTATAGTTAGTTGACTTATGTGATATTTATTCAAGATGTCATCTCCTTTTTCATGTTAAGAACTTCAACAAAGTCCTCGATGTTGTGATTGATGAACTGTTTAAACTAAATCAGTGTACTATACAATGCAGGCCTCGAAAAAGTAGCTTATCCTTTCCTGCCGAAGATTATGAGGATGTTGAAGAGGAAGCAGATGAGGTGGTTCCTGACGGTGTTGAAGAGGTGGAACTTGCAAAAATAAACCTTGAAAAAACAGAGAGGGAACAAAGGTTGCTTCTTGATGATATTCGAAAATTGTCTCTTTGGGGTGATCCTTATGGGGAACCACATCAAGAAAAGGAAAGCGAGTTATGGATGATATCTGGTGGAAGATCTTTGCTGGTACGAAATGAATGTTTTTAACAATCTCCTAATTGATGTGACTAGATAATTCTATTTATATCATATAATCTTGTTCCTGAATATTCTAATTTTTAGCTGTTAATAAATTAAATATTGTTGGGAGGAGAGCTAGTTGACGTTCTTTCCATATATATATATATATATATATATATATATATATATGTTTGTATGTATGTATGTATATATATATGTGTGTATATATACATGTGTATGACAATAAGAGGAACAAATCTTCAGTAGATGTGACATGAAAGATAACTCGTAAATTTTTTTAAGTTGCATACTTTTTGAAGGTGACTATGCTTTTCTAGTCTAGTTTGTTCATGTATGGCTATATAGTCTGGGTTTTCCCATCAATGTTGATGTTTCTACTCATTGGGGCTTTGCTTCCAATCCCCGTCTGAAGGAGTGGAAATATTGGTATTGAAAGAAGAACAGAGAAATTGTATTGCATTCTGAAAAGGAATTCACAGATATAATGGAGGATGAGTTCAGCTATTTTGTAGCTGCGTTGTTAGAGAAACTGAAACCTAACTATCTGTAGCTAACTGAGTTAGTCACAATAGTATTCCAACTTTCAAATACATGATTACACAATTCACACGAGTAAAAACTATAACAGAACGATTGATGTTTCGTTTTTTATTGACATATGTGGAATGCTAGGTTTTCACAGGTAAATTCATTCTACTATTATTTGTGATATAGTTTTGACATGTATAGATTATTACTTTATATGCATATTTCAGTATATGACTAACCACAGATGTGTGTACCTAATCAACAATAGTCAACACTGGCAGGTCCAGGGACTGAAGAGAGAACTTGTAATTGCTCAAAAATCTAGAAAGGCAGCATCCGCCTCATTAAGGATGGCTTTTCAAAAAGCTGCCCAACTACGACTAACAGAGAAGGAGAAGAATAAAAGTCCTTCCTATGCTATGCGCATATCTTTGCAAATTAATAAAGTTGTTTGGAGCATGCTTGTTGATGGTAAATCCTTTGCTGAGGCTGAGATTAATGACATGGTAACAGTTATTTTCTGAACCCTGTGCTCTCTTCTCTATATGTTTCCTTGCAAAATTTAGTGAATCCACGCTAAATTTGCTTATCACAAGTACCCAATGCTTTCTCAATATCACTTCTTCTATGTATCATGTTTTTCTAAGTTAATATTTATATCAATTAAATACATTCTAAATCTAAAATTTATTGCTTTGGCATGTGTTTGATTTAGGTAATTTTAGAGAAATAATTACGTTTTGTCAGCTTCCTGAGAGAGCTTTTATAAAAGGTGTTTGTTTCTAGTGAAAAGATTTTCTGAACACTGGACTGAGACAAAATTTTCCCTAGACTACATAATGTAGAAGGCATTCGTACATGATTAACGCTTTCCTTATACCTTTGTAAGCCATTGAATGTTTTATCCATAATTGCTATCTTGGACAATGGAAAAAACACATAAGTCTTTTTTAGTTTAGTTGTTGTTTCTTGTCCTTGCTCCTTTGCTTGAGAATGGTGGGTTGATGCTAGCAATTTTGTTTTGTATCTATTTTTGTTCAGTTCTTTTTGGTCACTATTTGCTTGATTAAACTGATTATGTTTCATGTTGCCACATACTTAGATATATGACTTTGACCGGGATTACAAGGATGTCGGCATTGCTCGGTTTACAACAAAATATTTTGTTGTCAGAAATTGCCTGCCTAATGTCAAGTCTGATATGCTTTTGTCAGCATGGAATCCTCCATCTGAATGGGGAAAGTATGTAATTTTCACTGGAGTTTCTCTTAATTCCTTGGTGCTTGTTGATATTGTGCTATTTGTTGCCATGTTGTTCTAACTTTTTTTAATTTTATATAATATGTCAACCAATATAGTAATATATTGTAAAAAATTAAGTCAGGTAGATTTTTAAATTTTCTTGAGGTTCATAGTATAAGTTCAATATATTCATTATAAATAATGAAACTGAAAGTGGTTTAAACTGGTTTTCTACATCAGTTCTTACTCAATTTGGGCTGGTTCTCACGGATTATTTGCTCCACCAATTATCTGGAAGTCTGAACCAGTGATCTTACAAATTCTAATGCAATGTCCGGTGTTAATAGCCGTTAAGAAATGAATTTTAAGCCTAAGTTAATCTCACAAAACCACTTGTAAGGTCAGGTTTGCACTCACTTATATACTATGCAATCGTTTTATCTATAGCCAATGAGATTTCTAACACATTCCCTTACGTCGAGGTATATACATCTCATGCGTGAGACTAGACATTAACTAATAGCTATCGTTCATTTTATTAGAGTTTTAGGTATGAGAGAAAATAGAAAAAAGATTAATAGAAGAAAATTGGTTATTATTGCACTGAATGAGAAAGAAGATACAAGCTGAACATATATAGGCTCAAGAAGAGGTTACAATAGTAACAAACTAAGCATAGCAGAAAAACAGATAACTAACTAATATCCAGTTGAATAACTGAATGTTTACATTTATTCTCTAATATCACCCTCAAACTGAAGGGGAAGGATTCTTACTGGAAAAATCCTACACATCAAGTTTGTGCCTAAGAAGTTCAAAACGGTTAGAAGAACAAGGCTTGGTTAGAATATCTGCCCATTTATCCAAGCTAGGAATATGATAAACTTCAAGTTGTTTGGATAACACTTGATCACGAACACAAAAAACATCAATCTCCATGTACTTCGTTTTAGATTGAAAAACAGGGTTGTTTACTATAACAACAACACTTTGATTGCCGCTGACCATGACAGGAGTGGATGAAGAAATATACAATTCTTTCAAAAGAGCTTGAATCCAGATGATATCTGCTAAAGATTGCGCTAAGCTGCGATATTCAGCTTTGGTGCTTGATCTGGTAATGACATGCTGCTTGTAGGACCACCAAGAAATGAGATTAGGTCTCAAAAATATTGCAGATCTAGTAGTAGACTTTCTATCAGCATCACACAGGACTGTGATAGAAAAGGGTTGAGTTACATAGGCTGATTGCATGTGAAGACCACGGGAAAGAGTCCCTTAAGGTATCTTAGGATTCTTTTAACTGTTGTGCAATGAGTGTCCAAAGGATATCATATGAATTGACTGACTTTGGGGACAACATAATTGATATTAGGTCTTGTAAGAGTAGCATATTGCAAAGCTCCAACTACTGATGTATACAGAGTAGGATCAGAAAATAAATCTGATCTTGTTGTAGAGAGTTTGCAGGATAAGACTATAGGAGATGATATAGGTTGAGCTTCAGTTATCTTTGTTTTATGCAAAAGGTATCTATTATATTTACTTTTGAGTCATCACAAGAGTCTTGTCAGAAAGATAGCTGATTCAAGAAATTAAATTGCAATGTTGCGGTGGGCAATCTATTGATTAAGTAGAAAACAATTTTAAAGTCAAAGTCCCAAAATTTTAGAGGAATAGAGGCATGATGTAGTAATGTTAATACTAATGCAGCAGTTAGTAATGTTAATATTGGAGGTGTTTCAAATTTACTTTTAATGTCAGAAATTACTGGAGCACGCTACTGTGCGAGACCTTTAGGAGTAGTTCAACGTATTTATCAACAGAACTTCCAATGGCAGCAAGTTCATCAGCAATGGATTTATTTTTTCCCAACAACTTACTCATAGTTTTGTGGTCAAGAGAAATGGCATGTAGGTTGTGTGAATGCCTTGATTTGGGTGAAGAAGTGGTCATAAATTTGTCCCCACACCTTATACAAGTGGACAGATGCGGGAACACGAGACAAGATTGACTTTGAAAGCGTAGATTGAAGCGAAGTAATCAAGATTTGATCTTGGACTTCCCATTCTTCATAAGTTGGGTTTATTTCTCCAAAAGCATGGTCGTCATTTGGAATGAAGTCAGGAGGAATCACTGGGTTTACAACTAATCAATGAAAGTCTATTCGACTTTATGACAGTTTCAACTTCTTGTTTTCACTAAAAATAATTGAAATCGTCAAGTTTTTCAGCTATAGAATTGTGAAAATGGGAGACAGAAGGGAAGGAGTTTGAATTGGCCATTGCAGAACAATTCCTAGCTCACATCACTATATCGGAGTTTTAGGTATGAGAAAACAGAGAAAATATTAACAGAAAAACAACGGATTATTGTTGCACTGAATGAGAAAAAAGATACAAGCTGAGCATATATAGGCTCAAGAAGAGAGTGACAAACTAATCATAGCAGAAAAACTGATAACTAACTGACATCCAGTAGAATAACTAAATCTTTACATTTATATCTCTAATATGTTTGAATAACTGAGATAGGTCATGTTTCTATTTTTATTGAGATTCTGATTCAACTCCGTTCTTGTCTCTCTCTTTCTTCACCGATTCGTTGTGCTTGTGGTCATGATATAGTTTTATATGTCTGCAAATACAACAGGTCAGGAGTGTTCCTCTTCATTTGGCTAGGGTGGATCTGCCTAAAGTAGGGAAAAATGTCCTGTACTTTTGGACAATTTGTTTAGGTGCAGTTACTCTATTGCAGTTTTCAAAATGTTAGGTGCAGTATAGTGTTATATAATAAGATAAGTGATACCAATTCAGGATGGCTTTCAAAGTTGTGACTATCTAGTCCATTGAATATGAATACATGTGATAGTTATTTTGTGTTATTTAGTGATGTTTGGCGTGGGATTTCCTACCAGTCACGTAGAGCGTATACAAGAACTTTATTTTTGGATTCAATTACATTTGCTGTATGTTTGACTCTGAAGTTGTTCATTTTGGGTGTAGCTTTTTGATGTGTTTATGCTAAAAAAAAATTATATGTATTTTTAAAGGTTAGGAAAAGCATATTAGATCTTGCTGTATTTGTTGCAAGTACTGTATTGCATGACCATCTCCTTGAACTTCTTTTTCAGAAAAGTGATGCTACGTGTGGATGCACGGCAGGGAGCTCCAAAGGATGGAAATTCTCCCCTTGAACTTTTTGAGGTAATAATTTCTATATATTTTTGGCAACTGTAAACTCGGAAAACCAAGCAGAGAAATGAAAATCCATTCTTGTCCAAATTTGGCTTTTTTCTTCTTGCTATTTCTTTGGTGGTCTCATTGGTTAAAATTGAAGTCGTGTGTGTCATACATATCTCAAGTAGATCCGAAGATAATATAATACTTCCTAGTCAGTATCAGAATATTTTTACACTCTGGTGGGGCACTAATATGAGAAGGAATATTTAATATGTTGCACATAAGTGGCCTGGTTAGTTCATATCAATGAAGGTCTTTCTATAAACATGCCTGTGATGCACCTTTCTTTGAATAAACTATTGCAATGTGAACTTCATATTGAACAGAAATTGCAGTGAGAGTAATGTAAATATGAAGAACCCAGAAAATTTTAAATCTGCATTGTGTTTTAAGAATCTGAAACTAAACTTGCTATTACCGTTCAAAGGTTTGCTTGAAATGTCTGAATTGGTTCATCGTTTCTTACTTGAACTTACTTTTCAATATAGGTGGAGATTTATCCCCTTAAGATTCATTTAACAGAGACAATGTACAGAATGATGTGGGAATATTTCTTCCCAGAAGAAGAACAAGATTCACAACGTCGACAGGTTTGTTTAGGATAATATATCTCCGAAAACCAAGGCTAATTTAGCTGGAAAATTGTAATGTTAAAATAGTAGTTATTTTTACAGGAGGTTTGGAAGGTTTCAACCACTGCTGGTGCAAGGCGTGTAAAGAAAGGTTCACTTCTTGAAGCTTCTGCTTCAAGCAGTCATTCAATAAAAGAGTATGAGGCCCCATCCAAGTCTGGCATATCTGCAATGCTATTTCCCACAAGTCAACCTTCGGTCCATGTTGACTCGGCTCAAGTGAGTATTTGATTGATGGTCTATGACATGGTTCTCAGGTCAGATTATTAATAATATCTGCAGATGCTAACATTGGTCTCCATTGTGGAGAGCTAAGGAAGAAAATAGTTTATTCTTTTCCTGTGTGTTCCCAATTTATTTATTTTAGATGATATATTTTTCTCAAGGAATTTATGGAACCTGCTTGTAGGCATCAAAAACACAAAATGCCAAAGCAAACTCTGGTACTGTTACTGGTTCAAACCCCGAGTTGAGAAGGACATCATCTTTTGACAGAACTTGGGAAGAGACTGTGGCAGAATCTGTAGCTAACGAGCTTGTGTTACAAAGCTTCTCTTCCTCAAAAAATGGCCAATATAGTTCTGCCAAGCAACAAGATGAATCAGCTAAGAATAAATCAAAAGATTCCAAAGGTGTGAAAGGTGGCCGTTCATCTCATGAAGAGAAAAAGGTGGCCAAGTCTCATGAAGAGAAGAGATCTAGGCCACGAAAGATGATGGAGTTTCACAACATAAAAATTAGCCAGGTTGATCATTTTGGCCCACTTTGTTAAATTGTTGTCTATCATCACTTCTGGTGCTGAAATTCAAATTGAAGCTAAATGTCATGGATTATTTCTTGCAGGTTGAGTTATTGGTTACATATGAAGGGCAGCGATTTGTTGTAAATGATCTTAAATTACTGATGGATCAATTTCATAGAACTGAGTTTACTGGAACTTGGCGAAGACTCTTCTCACGAGTTAAGAAGCACATAATCTGGGGAGTCCTAAAGTCTGTAACTGGAATGCAGGTAATGAATGACTCAAATTCCTCTCTCCTTTCTTTTCGTTGATACTCATATACAACCCTGTTGTTTCGTTTTCACTCCCGTGTGCTGTTTTTACCAACCACTTCAAATTTATGTGGTCGCAGTAACTTGACAGAATGGAGTGAAATTGTTATTTTTCTGATTTCCGTTAAAATGGTCTTTTGCCACATTTTATTAATAACAAAGGCCTATTTTGGGAAAATTTAGCTGTTCGACTAAATCTTTTCAATGTGTTTCTTTTAAATGATTATGTAGGGTAGGAAATTTAAAGACAAAGGCCAGAGTCAGCATACTGGTGCTGGTGTTCCTGAAATTGATCTTAACTTTAGTGACAATGAAGGGCAGACAGGAAAATCTGATCAATATCCACCATCGTGGCCTAAGCGTCCAAGTGATGGTGCGGGTGATGGATTTGTAACATCCATTAGAGGATTGTTCAATACTCAACGCCGCAAGGCAAAGGCATTTGTGCTCAGAACTATGAGGGGAGAAGCAGAGAATGATTTTCAAGGTGATTGGAGCGAAAGTGATATGGATTTCTCCCCTTTTGCTCGGCAGCTCACGATCACGAGAGCCAAAGAACTTATTAGGAGGCACACTAAGAAGTTCCGTTCGAGAGGACAAAAAGGTTTGTTTGTCGCTTTTATGCTGTTAATTTATGGTTTGTAAGTACTTAATATTGATTTGTTTCATGGTTGTTTTTTGGATTTCGTTTAGAATAGTATATAATTTTGAAAGAAAGGAGAGAGGAAGTACTTGTATGGACAAAAACTTAATAAGAAATCCCCCTACAAAGTGAAAAAGAAAACAAACTAAAATGGCTCAAGGAAAGGATGCAATGAAGTGGTATGTCTACATATAAATAATGTAAATTCTCTGTACAAAACTATCATTAAAGCACCAAAGAAAAGCCATAAACACAACCCAATCCCAAAACTAGCATAATTGAAAAAGACATTTGAATGTACTAGCACTCTCCAAGTAAGTTTGCTTTACAATTTAAAGAATAGCCATGACCATAATTTTGTACTCTGGTCAAAACCATTTTTTAATTGATCTTTTGTTATTTGAAGTCAATCCATAAACAATACAAGGCTTACGCCCAAAACCCAGACAGATGACAGTCTTCCAAACTTTTTTTCACAAGCGAGGAGAAACTGCTCCACTGTGAACGAAAATACCATGTGTCATCAAGAATCCCTTCACATAATAACCATTTAAATTAGCTGACTTACAGTGTAAAATAGATGGGCTACTGTTGCTGAACTTGGCCTGCCCATAACAACTTGGAAGAAAGAAATCCGAGGTCTAAAATCCATCTGTAATAATTTTGTTAGTTATAGAGAGAGTACAGGTATCTGAACAGAATACTTGTTTTGTAGTGAGGTTTAATTTTTCCAAATGCAGTTTGTTGAGAGGGAACTGTGATGATTGGGAAATCGAGTGGGTTCTGAATAGGACTTATAAGTATGCTAAAAAATTGAAGGTCCTAATTCTCCTTTCAAAAAAACTTATGTGCACTGCATGGGAAGCTTGCTAAACCTGTGATGCCTCTCTGCTGTGTGCAAAGTTTAGAGACTCTTCTTTTTTATTCTTTCTCCTCTCTCTGGATCAATTCCTATCCTTTAGGTTGTTTGCTTCATTTACTTAAAAGCATAATGGGTACTTTCTAACTTCATTCGTTTCTCTATTACTGTGCTCATCATTGCTAACTAATGGTAGTCGCTCTAGTGATAACTTTCATATGAATAATCAGAATGAAAAATAATATGAATTACACTTGTATGTATTCTAAACTACCTTCCTCCCCTATTGGGTTGATATTTGTCTTGAACAAAACTATTCTTACTAAAGGAGTTAGAATGTAGTTATGAATGCGCAAGTATTTAGTGGAGCTACTGAAAATTAAGGGTAATAGTTGACAAAAATAATGAGTTTTTTTTTGGTTTTCTAAAATTACTAATATTTTGATAAAACTGAAATATTAGATAGATTGAAGGAATACTTTAGTTGATTGAATACCGTTACTTTCAAGATTATTCTGGCCATTGAAACCTATCATTTACAATAAACTCATTATCTTTCAAGACTTGGGATGAGTCTGGGTTTGAAAATTAGGCATTAAAAGCTGTGTTGTGTATTTGACTTCCTGCATTTTTTTATCTGCTTATCGACTGCATGTCACTTTGATTACTTGAGGAATGATGTTTGAATCACTTTCAGCCTCATCTTCACAACAAAGAGAATCACTACCATCGTCACCACGAGAGACAACTCCGTTTGACAGTGATTCTTCAAGTGGATCCTCACCCTACGAAGATTTTCATGAATAGAAATTGTCATCTAAAGAATTTCTTACTTGTCAGCTGAGCACGACGCTCAGTTCTTAAGTACCGAGTATACAAGAGCGTGAGAGAGGAATCTCTCTATTAAGAAGAACTTGGGTTGAAAGCTCTAGATCTTGTCCAGAGGGGCGATTGGAATGGAAAGTGAAGTTTGGACTCGATATACTACATGGTTGGTGTTGATTCCTGTTGTGTTTTTTCTGTGGAAACCCAAGTCATCGGTGAAAAAGAGCCTTGCTTTCATCCATGCGACATCAAACGCATATCTAACATTTCTATTCTTGTCCACAACTTCAGTCACCGGTGAGTTTCTTCATCTCTTGGGTCGTTTTCCGGTTGTATATTCCTGTAGCTTCTGTTCAATGTGCAATTTTTGGCTTCTTAATTTATTAGCAAATAGGAGCTTAGAGGTTGACATCATTATGTACATACATTTGATTATATTTTGAAAAATAGAATAAAAGCAATATCTTCCTTCACACACATTTAGAATTCAAAGGCTGTGTAGAAAGCACCGAGCAGCAGGATGATATCTAACTATTTCATCAAACCGATACAAAGAAGGCATTAACTTTCTGCACTCGTTAATGTTTTTGATCACGTTCTATTCAATTAGCAAATTGCGCTTCTCCGACAATCCAGATATGTTAATCTAAATAGAACCATCTAATAAAGTATAAAATTTTATTATAGACTTCTTATTTCTAAAATTCGCTCGATTTACAACTCAAGGGAAAACCATGTACCGCAAGTTGCATTCCTTGAATTAGCGGAAATTGAAGAACACAAGGAGGAACCATGGCGTTGTCGCTTCACCCAAACACCGCCATAGCAACGAAAAAGAAAATTGGACAAAGAGTCGAAATCAATTCACCGTAAAGAAAAGGATACTCTTCGGATTGTGACTTGCAAATTGTGACCTTTGAAAGATTGTACAACTTGTATGGGATCCTCAATATAAGTCGTAAAAATTACATTTATTTTGAAATCTATGTCCTCTTTCACAAAAGACAGATCATGGGAGGAAGAGTAATAGTTTTGTAAAAGTAGTTAAGTAAATATACTAGTTCTCCTTATAAGAACTATATATACTGGTATATTATTAGACACGCAGATGACAACAGTGGCAATATTTTGGGCCTGCCCAACAGCGGTGATAAATGTGTATGGAAGAACACTGAGAAGACGATGATTAATATTTATTTTATATGTATATGTACATTTGGAACAAGTCTATCTGACCTAATTATAACATATTCAAATGGTCTCACCAAGAGTCGAGCAGCACAAGCCTAAACTTCACTGAAGGTCCTAATTTCCACACTGCTGCCTTGATGTTCCAATACCCATTCTTGAGTGGCAGACCATATCACCGAAATTTCATCTCTAAAATCAAGGTTGCAGAGCTTTGATCTCAATGAAATTATGATAGTCAGGAGCATGTAGAGAGCAATTTTATTAACACAGGCCTCACTAATGAATATTTTATGATATAAACACTGAAGGAAAATTACATTATAACATATACACAAACAATGTTTGGCACGTATACCAGCATCAATGTCACAGACTACCCAATGTTAGGTCGGAATAGCAGAGCTTCTTGACATTTGCTAATCCGTAATCATTTCAATTTCCATTTCCGAGGGCTACAATTAGTCATAACCCCGAATTTCCTAATTATTTCTGGTATGTATCACTGCTTCTAGATCTGCATCTCATTAGTACATCAACAATATACTACAGAGGGACCATTATATAAAACCCCTCAACGTAATGAATCACTTAGTACCTTCTAATCAAAGTTTTCTGGAATGTCAATATCTGTATCTGAAGGATTAGAAAGTTCAACCAGAGGTTCCTGAAGATAAAATGAACCTCATAAGAAATTGCTACTGAAATGCTTGTTATGAACATAACTCGTGTATTTACAAATGTATAATTGTCTCCATTTTAACTTTCGTTGGTAAAGTGGGGCTATTAAAACTCAGATGAAGTCGACCTTACAATTGTGTAGGGTTGTGATACCTGTTCAGTGTCATTCCTTGAAGAATGACCAAGTCCTAATGGCGGAGCATTTGTAAAGTGGTCTGCAGTTTCAGGCAATTCCTGAACAAGAAATCAACCCAATACCCATTAAGACTAGCATCATAGCAATTCATTATATGCTTTCATTTTCTCAATACACACATACACATATATATTTAAAACTACCTCATCACTGGGGTTTACTGCATGACCACTAGAACCATCACCTGTGTTGGACTTGGACGGATCTTCAGAACTACCCTGCATACCCCATGAAAAGTTTTCATGAAAAGGAAAAAAATGTGTACTGCCGAAAATGAATTTGCAATATGTAAAAGCTTCTACTTGCTCATCATGGATTCCGGGCAATTCTCCTTCTATAACAGAAGTAGGCTTGACATCAATAGGAATATCCTGAAAATTCCATTCACGTTGATGAGTAAACCACCAATTTATGTATTAAGTAGAACTGCAATGTAACTGAAAGGACCTAGATATATGCACCGCAAAGACTTTCAGGTAAGGCTGTTCAAACGAGATACTGTCATAAAACCAATCAAAACAACCCAATACTAATAAGTTGGTTTGCTTGTTTTTCACCCTTATTGGGGATTAGGTTGTTTGAAATTCTATTGAGAAAGAAAAATTGGATCCGCTTCTGGTTAGAAATAATTTTAACCCAAATATTTATAGTCAACCATGCAGTGCTGAGTAATAAATCTTTTACAAAAAAGTAGGTCGCTTTTAAAAATTTTAACGGATTTGAAATGTTTTAAATTTGAATTGTTCAACATAAAATTTTTATGTTCTTCAAATATTTTATTTAGAAAAAACAATTTAAATTTATTAAATTTAAATTTTTAATTTGGATAGCTAACTCAATTTCTAGTATGCGTAGGAAAATTAAAAATATTTAAATAACTGATATTTCAGTATCAAATATTAACTAATTTTAAACATTTAATAACAAAAGCTAATATGTAATAGTATTTATTAATTAAAAATATAAATATGACACTTTTAAATCAATATTGCGAGATATATAAAAAAGAAGAGAGAAGGGAGAGGAGAGAAGACAGAGAGAGAAGAGAGGACAAATTGGGAGAGATAGGAGAAAGGAAAAAAAGAGGAAAAGAAAGAGAATCAGAGGAGAGCGGAGGAAAGAACGTAGAAGAGAGGGGACAGAAACAGAGGAGATAAGAGAATGAAAAGACATAATGTGAGATAAAAGACAAGTGTAACATTTCCAATTCTAACTATTTTAATAGAATTTAAATTATATATTGGAATAACTAAAATTAAAATAATTTCACATTTTTAAAATGTTCTTCAAAAAAAAAATATCATCCGAACACATACTTCACTCAAAGCATTTTGAATTCTTTAAAATAATTAATTACTCCATCAAAACACAAGGGAAATTCATTATCATGTCAACTTTTTCCACTATTGCTTGGAATCAGAAATCTTTAACGGGTAAGTTTCATCAAGATACCTTATCCAATTGGGGGTTTTGACCGATGATCTTTGACTTTGTTACTAAGGGAGAGTGACTGAATCGTAATTTAGAGCATCAGTAACTTGACTTATCCTCCCCTACTTTTCTCTTTCTTTTTACCTCTAGTGAATTTAATTTTCCCATCACAATATTTACCGAGAAAAAACTTCAGATATTTCACACCCAAGAACTTATTACAGATCCATGAATGAGATATTTCATTTGGAACTGATAATTAAAAATAGAACCGATTCCCCTTTGCATTTACAATCAGGGAATAAATTGGAAGAAAATTAAGGTCTGTCTTACATACCAGATCACTTTGCTCAACAGAAAGATTTCTTCCTCCCTTGCTGAGATCTCTGAGTGTGCCCTGTCAAAGTTGAGAAGTGAATTCAGGGAAATGGAGATATTTGTAAGGTGCAAAAAGTCAATGAAATTGATGATGCATGCAGTTCATGAGAAGGAACAAAGGGAATGCAAGGAAAGAGAAAAATGAAATTCTGTCCAGCGGATGTCATGTGTCAGAAACATGCCACTGATAAGGCAAAAGGCTATCTTTACCATAAAGCTCCGGCTAGTTCTTATTCCATTGGGACCATAGTCCACAACATGAACAATGAAATGGCACCATAGGAATCCAGAACAGTTTCATATCATTATGGACAAAAATATTATAATCAGATTTTGATAATTCTACTTTAAACTTATATGGCCTTTCTGAACACAAGAAGTTTGACATAACACGATAGTATCATTTCATCCATGTAGCTAGCTGACTTCATTTGGAGGAAAACAATTTTGTCCTTGTACTTAAAATGAAATACAGATGTTCAAGTTCACACCAAGCATTTCATCACAACCAAACTTAACCTTGTTTGCCCACATAAGGCCGCATGCATTACATAAAGTCCTTGGTCCAGCTGGCCCCCGACGCATTGCAGGAGTATTATTTTCAGTGACACCACAATGGTGACATCTGCGTCTAGAAGACATAAAAAAGCAAGGAGTGGCAATAATTAATGTTTACAAAATTGGAATAAAATACAAAATGGAATAAAATACACACGCAAAGAACCACAACCCTGTGATAAAATAATATATATATATATATATATATATATATATATATAGGAAATTCAAGCTTTAAAACTTACACAGATTCAGAATGAGAAGTGCCATCTTGAGCAGAACTCCGGACAGAGTCCCAATTAGATGAACCTGGGCTTTCTTTCAAGGATGCAAACTGCCCATTCTTCCTATGCATCCTAACAAGAGAAAAACACAACAAAAACAGAACACAAAAAAGTTATAAATATAAAAGAGCACCTTAAACTTCAGAAACAACTTGATGTTATTATCACATCCAAGTCAGTTTCCATTGGAAAAAAAGGTCATCGCATAATTTAGGTGAAACGGGTAAAATTGAAATTTTATTTACCTCTGTGCCACCTCCTTTCTCACAGAATACCTAATTTTCTTGTCAAAACATCTTTCCTTTCGTTTCTCACGGAATCTGACCAAGGATGCTATTCTTCGTGAAAGGTTCGAACGTTTTGGAGTATCACCCATACCCTAGAGAATTTTGTAAAGTACTCAAATGCAAGCCAAAAATTGCAATACCAGATATCAAGCTGATCTCGTTAAGTAGATATATACACTACCCTGTTACTTTGATCAAATGGTAGTTCAACAGCAGGAACACCTGCGTGCACATCACGTCCTCCCAAAAGCAGCAAGACGGCTTGAACCTGCAATGTAAAATTTGATCACCAAGCATTTCTCGGTTGCCATTCTTTCGAAGAGTTGAACAGTACATAGGTCTAATTTAAATGCCGGTTTCTATGTCCCATCAATTGTTTGAAATGATCAGAAACTTGAACGAGTATATTCTTAAGAAAATTGCAGTACTATCTCGTTTGGTTGATGCAATTAAGTCTAGGTACAATGCAATACCCAAAATGGTGAAGCCTAGGCTAGAGGTTAAATCTATATCGTCCCAATACTAAGCTCAAGCCTTTCCAAACTTCTTATTCTCCAATAGATTAATAATAACAGAGTGTAAACAATCCAACTCTGCAGCACATTTCTAATTCACCCCCATGCTTTATATAAATCTTTCCTTAATCATGACAAAAACCAAGACATAGCCCACACATCCTGCAGAGTATCATTCATTTGGGATTACTCCCTTACAACAAAATACATAACATTACAGAAAACTATTTCGTTGATGGAATTTTACTTGATTCTGTGTCTACGGAATCTTTATCTCTACTTCGAAAGAAAATTTATACGAGTATACATATTGCCAATCCGAAAGCCACTTAGCATATAATTTCATTTAACCTTTGTGCTATTTACTTTTTCTTTACAATCCTAACATTTAACAACACTCCCCGCCCATCAATTTGTTAAATTTACCAAAAAACCTACATGACCGAAGCCAGTTGCAATTTCGCAATGAATTATGTCAACAAAACGACGAACCATAGCATAATAAAAAAAACTTCGAAGTTCAAGAATATTCCAAACAATATATATATATATATATATATATATATATATATATATATATATTATAAATAGTTATTATATAAAATAATTACCTTCTGAGGAGTGACTGCGGGAAAGACATAAACCTCACCCTCGAAAGAAAGAGTGAGCTCGCTAGTTCTGGAAGGCATAGCAGGCAGCGGTTCATGATTCGCACTCGCAGCATTAGCAACCACGTTCACTGAACTAACATGCGCATCCTCCAACTCATCCATAGCATCATCATCAGCGCCGTCACTGTCATCGTCGTCGTCGTCGTCGACGGGTATCGCAGGGTCCTGGTACTGCAGAGGCTGCGGATTCACTGACGCCATCGATTCCCCCACCTCTCGGACAGCAGAAACCCTAATTTGTGAGGCGGTGGAGCATGCTGTACGTGACGGAAATTGAATTACCAAGAAGGTGGTGCAAGGTTCGAGAAGGAGAGAAAAATGGAGGGAGCGAAGATCTGGAGAGAGAGAGAGAGAGAGGAGAAGAAAGGGCGTGTTTGGTGAAAGACACGCACCGAAAAGGAGAGTGAAATTTTGTTTGACGGCGTCAGCGTGTGGTGTTGTTGTTATTGTTTGTTGAAGAGAGTATATATGAAGAAAGAAAAGATGAAAGTGGTAGTTAGTTATCCCTTGTGAGAAGGTGTACGGTTGTAGGGTGTAGGTACTTCTCCTCAAGTTAACGGTTCGCAGAGCAGTGTAAATGCTTCTCACGTCACGTCTACTCATACATATATAATAGGTTAGGCACTTAATAATTGCTCAAATAATACACCAAATAAAAGTCAGTTACACATTTATTAATTGTTTTTAAAAAATATTTTTTAAGCTCTATTTTTGTACAGATGTTAAATTTTAAGAAAAAATCCAAAAGATTGGAGTATTAAATTTACAGTTCGTGACTCCTTGTAAAAAATGTTTGTGTTTGAGATTCCAAAAGAAGGCATGAAAACAGTGTAGAATGTTGTGATTTTTTTAGCAGTGAATATGATATGAGTGATGATGTAACGTGAGATGGTGTGGTCTGAGCATTATTGGAAGTGGGAAACAACCATTTATAGATAGTTCGTGGAATGAATATTATGATGTTGGATCGGAATCTGTTTTGTGGTTCGTTGGTCTCTTCGATTCTGTTCGTGCCATTTTCTTCATTCAAAAACACTTACTATTTTAGATGTTTATTACTAAGAAAATGTTTCTTTTTTTAGATTAAATGTATTATAATTTGAGAATATACTTTTATAGGTATTTTGATTATTAAAAAGTTAGTTTTTATATTTGTTAAAAAAAATATCAAAAAAATAAAAAAGTGAACGTAAAATTATAATAAAAAATAGAAATGATATTTTGACCTACTTTTTTTAACTTATTTTTAATCCATCACTTCTATCATTCTTAAATCATCACATCATATCACTAAAAAAATCAAAAACAAATAATTGAATGATGATTAGAGTGATAGGTTAAAAGTGGATTAAAAAAAATAGGTAAAAAAATTGTTGATGTCAAAATAAATAGATATGATTTTTGTATTTATGAAACACACCACACCCTACCACCTCCAGACATCTTAGGATATTTTTGGTACATCCGAAGATGTAATGATATAGAATGTAGAAACATTAGAACATGCTAATAAGAAGATTAAGAAGGAACAGTGTACCCATAAATGAACATTTTCCCAACAAAAAATAGTGTATTTTATTGTATTGATAGTGTGCATCACTTTACCAAGCATTTTGTCGGTATTGTGTAGAAAGTAAAGCATTTTTTGTTTGGACTTTGGACAATCCAGCAGAGAAAGTGCAAACTCTCTTTACAAAATCTGTCTATTAGTTTGAAAAAGACGCTACATTTAAGTCTCATGTTGTGAATACATCTATGTATAAAAGTTTCCTAATAAAAATAGTTTCAAATAAATCATAAATATTACTAATTTAAGTTTTTTTTTTTTCTGGACGTGAGTTTACAGCAGAAAATAGTTCAAAGTTTATCTTAAAAGCCTTTTAAGTGTTTATACTGAAGAGTGTGCTAATGTTTTTGGGTCCTTTTTGTGTATGAGTCAGACTTACTTTTGTTTTGTATATCGTTAAATTGCCGATTTAAATGCATGATTTAAACCAAAAAGGGCATCAATAGATTAGATACTATCATAGACTATTTATAAAATTTCATACTAAACTATAATTATTTAATTTATTGGTATATATGAAAGATAATATGATATATACCTTTGAAATACTAGTTCTTCGATTATATTTTTATTATTGTTATTATTTTATTCAAAATGACACAGATAATTAAAATAATATATGGTAATTCAACAATTGATATATAGTAATTATTTCATACTAAGGTTTAGAGAAATCATTACATTAAAGCTTTATACAAATAGTAATGCATATTATCTATTGGTCATGGAATGGAAAAACTGATGCTAAAGGTACGGATGTGAAATTCTTTTTCATGTAATGTATCTACAAAAAAAAAAAAAGAGGATAAAATATAGTAAAGAAATTGTAAAATAAAATTAATTATTTTCACTTTATGAGTCGATTTAAATTTTACTCGTTTACTTTTAATTTTATTTTAAACGGATTTTGTTTAAACATACTTTCCTTTTGTTACTTTTTAATTGTCGTAAATTTTAAAAATGGGAGTAATAATAGAAAACTCAATGACTGTTTTATTAGAATTAATAAAATTTATTGTATTGTTTAGTCTCTACAAAACAACGCTAAAAATGGAAAGAACATCTTTTTATGAAAACTTATGTGAGAAAACTATAAGTAGTTAAAATGCAGTTTTTTTTTTCTGTAAGTTAAAAGCAACTCGTAGATTTTGGAGAAATTAAATGAAAAAGGCTTTTATAAAATTTATGCAAGTAAATTTATTTATCACGTGATAAAAGTTTCTTTTAACTTTTATATTTTTATGTGAAGCATTAATGAAGATTTTGATCTATATATAGTCAAAGACGTGGCTAAGTTTTTAATTGTGTAAGTATTTTAAAAATTTATTTTATTTATTTTGTTAGGTTTGAATCACTATTATGTTAAGAAAGTTTTAATTTTTAATTCATAAACACTTTCATAAATTAAAGTTAAGTTATACATAAATATATGACCATAAGAAAATTTGAACCCTTTATGAAAATTTCAGGCTTGACGTATTTAACTGATTTGAGCCTAAAAAATGAAAAAGAAAAAGAATATAAATTTTTCACTAAGTTTTTCAATAAGGAAGGAATATGAACTATATTACACCTTCCCCTGTTATTCACTGACACACACCAACATCATAATAAATGACTGCAAAATAGAGCAGCGACGACTTGAATTTTGATAAGTCAACGTTAACAAAAGTATTCAAAAGTGAAGGCGTAATCATTTACTTTTAGAAGCAATTAGATTAAAAAATTAAGGATTGACACCAAAATTTGATATATTTACAAGGTTAAAAGTATACTTAATAATTATGATAGGTATATGACGATGTGAGTTGGATCACTAATAGTCTTACTAGTACAGCTCAAAAGTATTTGAATAAATAATACATTCAATGATAGTTTTTTCCACGTTGTTATTAATCATAATTTAATACTTTTAAATTTATAAATATAATTCTTGATTGATAAGAATATAATATATCTTCACTTAATAAATCCATATTTAATCAAGTTCGATCAGATACGATCATTTCAAAAAAATTCATCAATGTCACTATTAAGCTTAAGTTTTTGTTTCAGACTAATTTCACTGATTTTTAAAGAAATGGTACACATATACCTTTATTTTATATACACCCATGAAAAAAAAAATCTTGTCTCTTTCTCTTTTATCACATTATATATTTTATAAACCTATAACTTTTGTTCTCATTAGATGTATTTTAAGTGTTGATCATTAAAATGTTCATGAATTATTTTTATCTTAAAAGTCCCTATAATTTTAGTCTTAAATGTTGGTAACATTGAATCTTATCTGATTAATCCAACCATTTGTAAGATTACACTATGAATGTATGTAAACAATTACATAAGTTAACCTTCATTATGAATGTATGTAAAACAATTACATAAGTTAACTTCCATGTATTCTATATTGTGATTATGTAATACACTAATGAAAACTGATTATAATGTTTTAAAATATATTAAAAAAAATTTTAAAATATCAGCTTATTGTTAATGGTTATCAAACGACAGTACCATAAAAATAATAAACATTTCACTTATTTCAAGACAAATAACTTGTCTATATTAGCTTTCTCCCCAACATCATAGGTCTTGTTTCTTATTGAAGGTGAGTATATTGTTTGGTTTCTACTTCCAGTAATCTCAACATTTCGTCGAACTACGAAAACCATATGTAGTTTGATGATTCTTTGTTACATCTTCAACTAGTCAAACGACTCGAACCATAAACTCGAGTCTTTTTAGTGTTCAAAAACCATCCACCAGAACAATTGCATGCTATTGCGCACATTTTTTTTCACGAGGTTAAACTAAAACCACGATCACTGAACGAGATCAAGGTCATTTAAAATCCCAGTTTTATACATTCATAAATAAACAGTTAATGCAACTGATATGAGAGTATAAAAATAGACCTCTTGTACGAGATAAAATAATTTCCGAGTCCAGTTTGTACATTCATACATAAACAGTAGATGCAACCGATCCGAGTGTAGGAATAGACCTCTTGTATTGATGAGAGCTTTTCTATATACTGTACATTCTATAGGTCAAACTGAATGGGACTACTATAAACCTGCGAATGTCACAGTAAAAGACTTGCATTTACTTGTGAGTGAAAAACTCAACGATCAGATACCAAAGCTTTGTTATCATTAACATGATTCTCATGTTGTGCAGGGATATTGCTCCGACAGTCCAAGCCATTCTTATTACCCACATCAACCTGTCATCGAGTGCAGAAGAGAAAAAAATGATGCAATATTGGCACACGGAGTAAAGATAACCTGATATAATAAAAGAAAACTTACATACCTGCTCAAGTGGCACAATAGAGAGTTCATGGTTTCTCTTAGAAAGATCCCTCAAAGTGCCCTGCAGAATTGCGGCGTCAGAATGTTGGATTAAATAACAATCAGATTCAAATTACTGAACTTAGAAAATTTTAGATTCATAGTTGAGCAAATTTGAATTTAATGCTCGAAAGAATTTAGTTGCACCTTCCTTGACATGCTTTGAAATGGGAGGGAAAGGAAATCAAATTAACATCGGATGCCTCTATGGAAATAGTAAGACACTATGGTAGCAAACTGAAATGCGATGATAACCAGAACATCCCGAGAATTTTATAACCAGAAACAGTACTAGAAAATATCACATAAAATAATTTACTGGAAGAAACATAAGAAAACTGAATATAAGAATAATGTATAGGTCTTCAATGTCTTTGCAAAATAAAACAACCAACTTAGATAATTCCCAAATCTGTCAAGCATTTTCAACACAGAGGAATATGGAGAATTCTGTGTACTTGAATATGACTTGATCCAGAGTCCATTCTGATGTCATAACAGTCTGATGAGCGAGAGCCTCTGCTCTAAATGAGTTGTCTCATAGCATTCAGGTAATAGATGAAAGAATGGGAAGGAGATCTAAAGAGAGCCAAATGATACTTTTTTTGTCTTACTATGGGTTTCTTCCAGTTAATTAGACTAGATGAATGTACATATACATACTAAAAAATAGAAAACAAGATAAGCCAGGTATCCCCACCCCCCCAAAAAAAAAATACAAATCATATCGAGAAATGCTTACCCTGTTTGCCCAAAAAAGCCCGCAAGCATTGCAAAGTGACCTTGGACCAGAGGGCCCCCTTCGCATCATTGGAGTGGATTTTGAACTTGTTCCACAATGTGTACAACTATACATTGATAATCATGAAATACAAGAGATAGTAAAACATCAAAAGGCATGTCTCAAGACTCAACTTTAATCACCAGAAACCAGTCAATCACAGAATTAAATCAGGATGAAAAAAATATTCATGTTTAAACATTGCATAAGTAACATTAAGAAACTTACGAGGTTTCAGATTGAACAGCCTCCTGTCCTGACTCTTGGTCTGAACCCCAACTATTAGCTCCATCTTGTTTCTTAGATGAAGTAAATTGACCCTTGTTACGATGCATCCTACACATTAAAAAATAAGGTAAGATATAGGCACCGAAGCAAATAAAGTCAAACAGCTAAAATGGTAAGCAATAAGAATAAAATGTGAACAATGATGATGTTCAATAGTCCTTCAAAATATGAGAGCTTCAGAATTTGATAGCACTAATTACATAGGAAACAATGCCCACAATGTTTCTTGCTAATGAAAACAACAATATCAAGAGACGTTAAATAAAGAAAACAACTATGTACATTCCAATACACACTATAGAAACAAAAATCTCAATCAACATTTAGCTATTCACTTGAGCATATATAAAATATTGGGTGTAATAAGCATCCAACTTACTGACAGGATGCTGTGGAGGCATAAATTCTACTTGAAATCTTTTTGTACTGATTTTGTCATGTGGGAAGCAGAAGCAAAAATCATAGAAGCACTAATGTCAATTTCATCTTAGTCGTACTACGGTCAAATTGTCTCAACACAAACAAATATGGTCAATGTAGAACATGGTTCAGCACGACTACCACCGAAAAGGCCATGGCGTCATTATTGATTAGAATAACTATTACACAGAAAACATGGCAGCTGCAAACAACTTCTAAAACATAACTAAAAATATTAATTTCAAACCTTTATAACAAATAAACAGTAAACAAATTTTCAAATAGTAAACTTTAAGATTAATCTATCAATCATCTTAGTGAATAAGTTATAACAAACTTAAAAAGAAATAATGAAAGTCTAACGAGCATAATCAAATAAAAATAAATACAATTATCGTCCCCTAAAAAAGGGGACAGTGTTGTCAACTACAATTACGTAATGTAAATAACACATATTTTCCTTAGACTGCTGTCCACTTGGAATGCAGAAAATGGAAAGAAAAGGTTCAGAAGACTTTGTGGTGCAAACAAACAAAGATATTTGCAAATCAGAGGAAGGAGTGCCATGTGTTCCAGTTACCAAGAGCTATTGTGTAGCACTCTGCACCGTAACAGCAAAACACTCCAATACCAGCATTTGGGAGCAAAGAAGCTCCACTCTGTGGTAGGGATATTGCAGTCATATCTGGCCACTATTAACTACTTTGGAAACCTATTATGCACAGATACTCCAAAATTAGTGATGTATCTCTACAGTTTAACTATCCAATACCAATACTCACACAATATAACAGAATTCATATATTTCAGTATGACATATCCCCTATGTTTTGCGTGAATGGTTTTGTATAATAAAAAATGTAATTTCTTACTAAAAATTTATTGTACTTGCATGTCGTATTGGATGCTTCTACCAGTAGACATGTGACATAACTGGAAACAAAAAGACTTTCAATCCTAATACTTTAGAATACCTTCATATAAACCATGCATTTAAAGAGGAATAATAGAATTGATTTGGCATATATCTCAACACATGTACACTTGCTTCGACTTTGAAGAACAGATTTATGATGACATATCTTCTCTTCAAAACTTTTTTGAGAAGCTCCTACTTTTAACTCGTGAGCAAAGCACTAAAACACCTTGTTTTAGGTAAAACTTATCCAATTATTATAACTTTTAAAATCCCTTTTATCAATAAATTGTTTTCTTAAAAAGAAAAATAGGCCCTAAATAAGAAAATTCAGGTTCCTGACAGGAGTGATGTACAAGAATCCAAAACACTTATATTTATACAGAAAGAAGCAAAATGAGAGTGTGAAAAACAATGCTTGTCATAAAACCCGTCAAATATTGAACAACTTCTTTGGGCAATTGAAGTTCACCTGGAATAAATTTTTATTGTTGCGGCATAGCATAACAATGTAAATATAAATCAGGAACCAGTCCTTCCAGCACTAAAAAGTGCTGGTTCAGCTGGCCGTTTTATAGTGCAGTTTTGACATTAGCCCACATCAATCTAATAAAAAAGTATCTCTCAGAATATGTCATCACAAACTAAAACTACAAAACCTATACATTCATGATGAAATGATACTTTTTTCAAAGCAAGCATTCTTGACTATATGCCATACAAATCACTAATTTAATATACTCAACAATACACGTATAAGCAAAATGGTTTAAGAAATGAAAGGCAAATAGTTTGGTAATGAAGCTCAAGATTCTAACTGCAAGTAGAAAGCTTACTATCAGATTCAGACCTGAGTGCAACTTCTTGTCGTACACTATATCTAACTTTCTTATCGAAGCACCGCTCTTTCCTCTTCTGACGGAATCTATTCAACGATGCCACTCGCTGTGGTAGACTGCACCTTGCAGGAAATTCTGCTACACCCTAAACCCATCATCAACAAACGTATAACCAGAAAATACCCTCAGAAAGACTTTGATCGGATAAATTTCACCTAAAAAAGCTTTATCGTCTAAGTTCTCCAAAAATTAAAGTGATTAGTTGATTTCATGCCATAAGAGAGGTTCAATTTTACACATAAAAGTGGTTTTCAAGAAGTTTATCCAGAAAGACTTAAAATTCTTTGAGCTTCCAGTTCTACCGTCGAAACGTACCGCATGATTTTGAGGGGATAGTTCCTCCGCACATTGCGAGCCCGAAGTTAGTTCACTGCCTCCCAAGAGCAACAATACTGCTTGGACCTGAAACGGCGTCGTAACAGTGAAAAGAAATACAATTCAGTTCATTTTCAGAAGAAACAGTGATTTAAAGAAAAAAAAAAACAGTGCAAACAGAAGAAACAAGAAACTGCCTTATCAGGTGTGACGGCATCGAAGACATAGACTTGGCCCCGAAACGAGAGCGTGAGCTGGCTAGAATCCTGGATAGAGATTTCAGGGGGTGGAACGTAGAGGGAGTCGGCGGAAACGTGTTCGACGACGGCACCAACGTCTTCTATGGTGTGGGAGCTGTAATGGATGTGTTGGTCGGAGGCGTCGCCGTCGTTGTCTTCGGCGGGGACGATCTGGTTCAAGGGATCATACATTGTGTTGGTGGGAGGATAGAATTTGGGGTTTTGGAAGTGTCACATTACGCCGGAGAGGAAACCTAACCCTAACCCTAATTCTAATTCTAATTCTAATAACTAACCCTAACCCAGTTGGATGGGGAAGAGAGCGGGTGGAGTAAGAAAGATGGCGACCACAGTGGGGATAACTATAAATACGTCTGAGAATATGATGTTGGATTGTTGATGAAGAGAGATTCAGAAGAAAAGAAAAATACTGAAAATTTGACCATGAACTTATCCATATTTACGAGGTTGCCCATCTTTTAATTTAAATTACATTAATCACCTCAGTAAATTTATACATAAGTTTTCACTTCTGACTATGCACAAATGAATCTTAACTACATTATCCGTCAAAATGGGTTTGTACTTACAATTGACTTAATCAAGGCCTTAACTTTGCCATTGATCAAAGAGTTTATACTATAAAAATATAAAAACATTTTTTTATTATTATAAAATTATAAAAACAAAGAAAATTTGTGTAATTTCATCAATTTTTAAGTTTACTCTTTGGTTAAAGATGAAATTTCTCTCCGATGTCAATAATCTTCTATAACATTTTTTATTCTTTATCAGATTAAATTTGCTTTCATTTGACATGAATTCTTCAAATGGAAGTTATTTTTAATTTGTTATTTGGATTGATTAGGATTTTGCTTTTAATATTTATGAGATTAATTTAATGTAATTTTTTTATTTGTTTTTGTCTATAATTTAGTTCTAAAGGGATTCACTTCAATGTATCCATCAATTTAATATCACTACGAAAGTAATCAAATGTAAATTTTTGTTTCTTTTTTCTTCTCCTTCTACCTTTTCCTTAATCTACTATCCTTTTCTTCTTTCTCCCTCTCTTCTCCACCATCATTATCTCTTTTCTCCCTCTTTTAAGGTATATTTACTTTTCACATTTTAAACCCCACTCTCTATCTTTTCCTGTTCCATTCTTTTATCTCAAGCCCCATCCGCTCTTTCTTTTACTTTTCAAACCGTCTTGTATTTATAAATAATTTTTTAGCTTATGTTCTTATTATATTTTTTGAGGTTGATGTGCTTATTGAATTTAAATTTTTAGGATGAAATGGGAGTCTAAAATAACCTCTTGAAAGAAATTGCAGAGGGTAGTGACATCATTGTCATATCATTGTCATATATGTTCAGTATATGTTCAGGTCTGGTGGTGGTATGGCAATAGAAAAGAGAGAAAGAAAAAAATTCAAAAAACAAAAAAATATGAAAATATGAATGAGAGTGTCATGTTGCTATTTTCCAAATTGTGTTAATATTAATTTAATAAAAAATTATCACATTGAATTCTATTAAATAAAATAAAAAATTAATTGAGGAGAAAAAGAAATTGAGGAATCACATTAAATAAATTCTACAAATATTAAGTCTAATATACTAATTAAACATTGTTTTTTCTTTCTCGTTTCATGATGTAAATTGTAATATTATCTAGTATCATTATTATGTGTATAGTGATAAACCAAAAGTTCATATGTTGAAGAACCCAAATGCCGATTGAGTTATTATTGGGAAAGATCCTTTAGTCTTATGCCTTTTTCAAGCTAAGACTATAAAGAAATTGTGTAGTGATAGGCCAAAGGCCGATTTGTTGAAGAGTTCAAATGTTGATTATTTCTAGAATGATCATTGATAAAGACGTTACACTAGTATAATAAAATAATAATTTAGAGATTTAAAGGGAATTATTCAAGCAATTGTTCAGGACATATTAAGGGGTACGAGTTGAAGGATAAAATAGACCATTGGAGATAGGAAAAAGTATAGAACACAACTTTGAATGCTCTGACTGATCGATCTCTTACTTTTTGGCTAGAACAATGGGTTTGACTCTTGTATTAAGAATGACATTATTAAATGCCTCACTCGTTTGTAAGTGTGTCACATATAATCTTAAAGGTAAACCAAGATCTTGACCAATACATAATTCACGAACAAGGAAACATGACAAATACAATAATAATGAAATAAAGTTGTTTATTTTGCAAAACATGTTTGTCGGGTCTCGTGCTTGTGGATATATGTCAGTTGTTGCCTTCTATATCATACTCTTCAACTTTTTCCTTGAAAATTTCTTTATAAAATTTGAATAGAGATGACGAAAGTAAAATCATTGATAGGTAAAATTTCTTATAATGTTGGCAACAAACCCTTTGAAATTGAAAACAAAACAAAAACACGTTAAAATGCAAGATATATAGTGTATCTGATGAGTCTATATAAAATATAAAAAAAAAAAATGCAATACATACATTTTGTTAATCAAACATAAATGTGTATAAGACACACATTCATACCTCCCAAATCTTCAATTAATAGTTCTAAGAACAATGACCATGATTCCTTTTTCTCTCCCTCAACTAAAACATAAGTCCGTGACAACTTTTAGTTATTAAGATCTTTTCCCACTTCAATTAAAATTTCATCACCATAGTACCCTTTGGAGAAACGGTCATCCAAACTAATGATGAGCCAACATGACAAAAACTATCATTGTAAGTTTTCAAACATAAGTAAAACATGTTGAATATTAACAAATCATCTCTTTCTTTAACTTTTACTTTCATTATTGACATGATCTCAATAACTCATGTATAGGCATAAATTCTTTTGTATTGTTTTGAAATGAACCTTACCTATGTTTTTTATGTCATTTACATTGCCCTCTAGTCTTAAACTTTGTAATACTGTGTTCCATTTTCACAACTTTATTAGGTATATCAACAATCTTTGACATTTGGATTTTCTTTTATATAAGACTCCAACTTACCACTTAACCATTTGGATTTTCTTTTATATAAGACTCCAACTTACCACTTAACCATTTAGTATTGAGTAAATCAAATTTGAATTTCTATATTACATTATGTGTGTCCTCAACTTTTCCTTAGTTGCCCAGAATACACAAACCACTTACATTTTCTTGTGCCCACTACTCTCCTGATATCATTCTTAAAAAATTTTAAATTTCTACCTTTCTACCACAGTCAACAATATACGTTCTTATAGCTCCCTTAAAATTGTTCATGTTTGTAAAAGATGTTCCTAATTTGTAATTGTAATCTGCCATGCTTTTTGGCATTCTAATACCAAATTTACCCTAACTTCTTATAACTCTTTGTCATTGTCCATTCTCCAAATCTTTTGAGTTTCACTCATTATCTAGCAATCCCCTATCATTTAGATTTATGTAATCAATGGGATTATCATCATTAGCCAGAGATCGCAAATTCTCCTCAAATCTGGTTCAAAATCTTCCATAGGTGTTTTTTTGCTCTTGTACTTATTTTTCTTTTTCTCTTGGAAGTACTTCTTTTACCCCACTCACATCTTCATCCTATATCACATTAACTTCCGCATGTTTTTGACATAAATCTTCATTCAATTCATTCTCTACATCATATTCAACATGCACATGGATTAGTTCTTCTAGTACTATAATATCTTCATCTACACCGTAATTTGATTCTTCATTAGGGTCCTAACCAATAAGAATCTTCCAAAAGCTTATCATCCTCTTCCACATGAACTATAACACCTACATTTTGAGTCTCAATCTCATTTAAACTCTCAACTGCAACCCATTCTCACTCACTCACGTTCTTAGGCTTGATCTCCCTCCCAGCATTAATCTCATTCTCATATTAATTTGAAATTCATTTCTAAAGTTTGAAAATTTTATTGTATCAAAAATTTATTTCTAAAATTCAGAAACTTTAATGTATCAAAATTTAAGTCATAGACTAATTCCAATTGGACACTAATGTTTAGAAACTAAACATATATTTAACTCTAAATTTATTATATTTTTGACTAATTTTTTAAAATAATTCATTAAGATAAATTAATTCAAATTTAAAGTTTAAATTATCAATTTGGTTAAGTAATTAATTTTCACTATTTTGCAAACAAAATTAAAATTTTAGCAGTGAAATTCATTAAAGTAATCATAAACTAATTTCATATGTTTAATAATTATTTTCATAAACTAATTTCATATGTTTAATAATTTCTATTTTTGAAAATATATATTTATGCCAACAATCTAATAAAAATTGATAAAACATCAATGAATATGAATCTTTGAAGACTCTTCCTTACACTGTAATAGAAGTTACAAAGAAGTTTTAATAGTGATGTGACAGTAAAGCCTACCAAAATTAAATTACAACATCGTAAAATGATTTTTATGCTTTTAATAAATTACCATATATAATTAGAAAGTGTGGACTAGTGTCTAAGGAATCACTTTATTTATTTAATAAGCAGTAATCATGGGATGAACAATAACAGAGAAAAAAAAAGGAGAAAAAAAAGACCAATCTGGGTGATATGGGTAAGAAAGAAGTAAGAAAGAAGTAGAAAGAGAAAAGCAGAATTAATAGGTCCATTTTAACTGAAGAAACAAGAATTTCTGTTTGACAAGATATAAATTTTGTTTGCCGATATTTTCAGTCACGATATGATATCCTTAAATTTCATTTCATAATCATTATATGAACAATATCAGCATATACACGACATTGTGGAGGGTCATCTTTGGCCTGTACAATCCGAGTGTCAACAGAAAAACCCAAAAATAATAGTACAGCTTCAGTTTTAGTGCACAAGATCCTAGTAATCCTATTGAAGAATTAACGAATATAATGTACATGTATGGACAAACCCCCAAGTCCTTACTTTACTTCTCTATGTAATCTAAATCATTAAAAAATTGACGGGGTTTAGAAAGTAGATGATAATTCACTCAGTTCTTCTGTTCCAGTGTGAAGAAGTCGATATGCTTTCTATTTTCAGATAAAGCCAAAGCCGGTACTGACTCATCTCATGGAATCCACAAGCACCTCATGGGAATGATACTCAAAACAGCCAAAAGGAAGAAAATGACAAGCTCACCATCTAGTGATATTAGCAATTTAGCATAATAGAAACTAGTCAGTGGTTGCACCTGTACGACCTGTAAAATATATTTCCATATAAGAAACATCACAGTACATTTTGGATGTTACTTGCTAAGAACAATCATCAAATACTATGGATTATTCACAGACACACATGCAAAGAATGACCCATGTTTTGAGCAGCAAGCTGATTTCAAGAGATAAGTTTAAATTATTAAGACTCCAGAGTACGATAAGTTCAGTAAAGAGATACATTCAAGAACAAACTGTCACCTGTTAGAAAACAGAGAAGGAGTAAATAATTATATTATGGAAGCGAGAAGTCAAATAACAAGAAGCTGATCTTGTTATATTTTGATCGATAATATTGTTGAGCGCATCATCAAGAGTGGTATTCAGAGGAACGCCTTAACCTTCCAAGAACAGTGAGTTTTGAGTCCCTGAACAGTGGCTAAATCTTGTTGCTATATAAGAAAGTTGTCATCATCCAACATTAGAGATATACGGGTATTGAAGGTGTGAGAAAGAAAAGGAGAGACAGCAGAAAAATTTTCAGAGTGCACAGTGGAAGAAGAAATAGAGGTGGAAGCCATGGTCAGATCAAAGAAGCTCTAAATACCATGTTAGAAAACACAGAAAAGGATAAGAGAATTATATTCATGAAGAGAAAAGAAGCCAACGATACAAGGCTTTCAATATATATAAGACTGGAAAACATAACTGATATAACAGACTCTGTTATATATCAGTATCAGTTTGTCTAACATCATCATCACCCATAATACAAAATGTGCATTACAAGTAGTATGGGTCTTACTTCGGATTTTTAAAGTTTAATTAGAAGTTGAGACAAAGTCTTCCTTAACTAATTAAAACTAATAAACAATAAACAATCAATTACAATAATTCAATTGATAAATGTTTTTTTTACAAGGTTAATGTGAAATTGAGATTGATTATTTAAAAGTCAAACGCGATTAACAATATTGCAGAGATTAGAAGCAGCAGAAATGTAAATTAATAGAGCAGCAATCATATCACAGATGAAATGACTGCCAATGAATGACATGACAGTAATTGCAGTAAGGAACAACGGGAAATAGACATATTGTCAATCATGTATAACTAAAATGATTGGGAAGTAGTCCATCAGAATTTTATTTGATTGATAGATATAATCAAGCAATCTGCAATTAAGAACAAATACTAAGTATTGGAGAAAGAAAAAAAAAAGGAACCAAATAGTCATAATATTGGCAGTGCTGTACCTGAAATAGTCATCATGCGGGCAGCTCTAACAGTCAAAATTCAACATGCACCTTCTACAAGCTATTGTAATATTTTGTGTTAAGTCAGTTTTGATTTTGTATTCTTGTTGTGGCTAGTTTTACGAATCTGAGGATTTTCAATCGAGTACACTAGGAGGCTTCCATCTTTTGTGCCAGCCAAGAAGCATTCTTCTGGGGTTACTGCCAGAGATGTCATAACCTTTCCAACTCCTTGATATTTCTTAACAACTTCAAGGGTGTACATAGAGCGAACAACAATTTGCCCCTGGTCACCTGCACCTACCAAAAACTCACCACATCGGCTCAATTGAACTGCATTAAGGCGTCCATTGGATTCACAGGCAGCCAGATATTTTCCATTGATCGAATACAGGTGCAAACTAAGATCATCATCAGCATAAATTACAATCTGGCCCCGCTGAGACACGACAAGCTTTGTTATTGGACTGCCTGATGGATGACGTAAGGATCTAACATATCGACCTTCTCGCAGGGTGTGGAATACACATGTTCCATCTTTTGATCCACTAATTATAATATCAAGTTCATGACTAACATATAAGCAAGTTATTATATCATCATGCCCACAAAGGATGTGACATGGAGTTTCAATGATGACATGATTCTTCCGGGCCAGTTCAGATTGACTGTTTCGAATTCTCTTTTCAATGGTTTTACCACGAAAGACTTCCCAAACCATTACTGTTGTATCATAACTTCCAGTCGCGAGGATATTTCCATCAGATGTAACTGCAGCACAAATACCATCCTCTAGTCAGACAGAAGCAGAAAATAGAAGGCTGAACATCATAGTGCAATACTACATGTCAGCAGAAAGCTCACTGAAAGTTGTCAAATCAAACATTTATATCTATGAAACAAATAATAAGTACATGTACCGACTACAGATACACATAACTTGCAATTCAATAGGTCAACCAACAGCAAAGCAAACACATTAGAATAAAATGAAGAGATGGACTATTCTAAAATTGAAATTGACTAAAATATATATTTTAGACATGTTAATAGTGTGATTAAAAAAGACAGATTAATAATCCCTTTTCTGTATACTTGTACTATCAACTTAATTCTAAATACCCTTAAATATGCTTTTGATCTCGACAGTTTTTAATTTTTTCTTTAGACCCAAAATTAAGATTTCTCAACTTTTTTATATTTTATCTTATGTCTTTGTTGTTACATGGCCTATGTTAACTTCCCATGCTACCATCTGATTAAAGGTTTGATAAATTTTTTTTTCAAGGACCAAATGAAATTCTGAAAATACACTATTATAGTATGAAGTAGAAAAAATATTTTTTTGGAAAGCAAGATAATACTATTGCACTAGCACAACTAAAAAGAAAAGTGTAGAGGATGATATGTGAGGGAGGTAAGATGCTTATTTGGTTATTTCTGAAGCATTGATTAAAAAGTATATCAAAATTTATTATAAACCAAATATATGATACTCATATCAAAGCTCATGATAAACCAAATATATGATACTCATATCAAAGCTTATGATAAACCAAATATATGATGCTTATTTGTATAACCACTTGAGAGTGCATCCGATGAAAAGAAGAAAAAAGGGGAGAAAATTATGACTGGGTTAGTGATCAAATAAAAAGGATAGAGATAAAATAAAGTGAGGTAAAAATATATGTCTATGTGTGTGTGTGTGTGTGTGTATACATTTATGTTTATGTGTGAACGTGTCTAACCAAGAAATATTTTAAATTTCTATTTGAAATCTAACTAATATATTTGCTATTGAATTTAAATCCGTTTTAATTTAGAATAAAGAGATTCTTTCATTCAGAATTATGTCCATGTTGAAGATAAAATCTCAATCCTTGATTAAGATATACAAGAGGTGAACCATTTGTTTATATTTTCAGCCAAAATATTTAAGGAGTGAAAATACAAAATAAAAAGTTTTCAAGGAGCAAAAGTAGAAAAGAACTTACTAGGTATGTATCTTAGATGTAACGGGCTTAGGCCTTCTACACACATTAGGGATTTAGCCTATTCCTCTCTCTCTCTCTCTCTCTCTCTCTCTCTTACAATTACTCGTCCTAACATTTCCTTTGATGTCAGCGTGGTGAATCAATTTCTTAATTCTCCATTTGCAAATCATTGGGATGTTGTCATTATATTGAAGTACATCAAAGGTTCTCCTAGACAAGGTTTGTTATATGGACACAATAATCACAATAAAGTTGTATGATATTCAGATGATAATTGGGCAAGCTCTCCTTCGAAAAGGAGACCCACTTCCATAGTGGCATATCTTAAAAAAAAAATTTAGGTGCCAAAATAGAAATACAAAAATTTTAGGGGTACCAAGAATATAGAATATATTATTTTTTTTTTAAATTATTTATATGTTAATTCAAGTGTTGAAAAAAATTGGTGTGTGTGGGTGGGGGCCACAATGAACCAAGCTCCACCACTGCACTTTCGAATAGTCTTCGTTGGTGATAATTTGATCTAGTGCAGAAGCCGAATATATACTTATGGCCTCAACTATTTGTGAGCTTATTTGGCTTCAACAATTACTTAAAGAATTGTAATATGGAGAGGTTACACAAATGACACTTATATGTAACAATCAAGTTGCTATCAATATTAGCTCAAATCTCGTCTTGTCATTTTTTTCGAGAAAAGATTATAACAAGAGAAATGAAGATTTTGTTAATTCTAATGGTCAACTAGTAGATTTTTTACTAAATCATTACAAGAACCTATAATTGATTATGTTTGTAACAAGTTAGGTACATATGATTTATACGTACCAACTTGAGGGAAGTGTTAGATGTAATGGACTTAGGCCCCATCTCTTTGTATTTTCTTATTTATAAAAGCATAAACATGTGGTCACTAGGGATTCAGCCTATGCCTCTCTCTCTCATTCTAACAAGGTACTGAAAGAATTCCTACTGTGTGCCACCAAAGCAGTGTTGCAAGTAAATTCGCGAGCAGGTAGATCAACTAGTAGTGTAGGATCAACAAGTGACTTAATAGTAGAAGTTTGACCAATATTAGGTGAACAAGAGAGTTTCCCATGGAACTTCCGACACTTATGAATTGTCTATCCAGTGTTATAACAATGTTTTTTGGACGATTTTCAGAATTACCCGTGCAAAGTTTCCATAAGTATTACTCAGTGATGCAAAGGCAGCATTGTCCTCTGCAGGTGAAGTGTCTCCGTGTTTTTTGCCTGAGAATATGGAGGAATGTGGGTGATGTGGAAGTTGTAGAAGGGTTCACTGGATCACAGGTAGCAACATACTGTCAAGTGCTTCTAGTTGGTTTTTTTGGTCAACATTTCACAAGGAGGACATCGAAAAAATCACAGCAACATTATAATCAAAAGAGGAACCTTCGCAGTCTACGAAAAATCAAGCCAAAAGGTCTAGAGAGGGTTACGGAAAGGGTTGGCAACTTATCTATCCTGGACGATAGGTCTCACCAAAAAAGGGCACACATGTTCATCTGGTGTGCCCGTGAGAAATACTTACCATTGAGAGACAGCACATGAGAATGCACGTGGAGATGATTAAAAGTGGGTTTACAAGTTTTGAAACTTAAAACTGCAGTATTTTCCAGATGATGCTAACTCAGGTTGCGGAGACATAGCGTTGAAAAGAGGTCAGCAATAGGGAAATGGGACATATAGTAGTCGTGAGTTGTACTGTTCATTTGATAATTTCTCGATAGAAAGGATCCAAAAAAAAGAAAAATCCTAAATTAGTGATACCATATTGAAAGAATTTATCTTAATGTTGTGTGCGTTGCATGTTATATATAATGACATGTTAGAGTACAATAAAATCTGTCAAAATTCCTTCTTATTTATAATTGCATGTTAGAATACAATAAAAATCAGTCAAAACACACAAGAATAAATCAAATCCCTGAATTGTAGAGAGTCTGATCTCTGATTTCTAGCAATAACGATTTCCATAGTTCACAAGTAATCAATATATCACTTCATAATGACAGTATTGGATATTTTCATAATGACTATGCAAGTCAGGCTCTACGCAAAGAAAATCTATATATCACTTCGTGAGTATAAAAGATAACAAACGTAACTGGTTTAAGGAATGCATGCCACTCTTCAGCAAACAAGACAGTATATTGCAGGACATCAATGCTGATTACGTAACCATATTAGGAATCCTATCTGAACCACTATACATACCTGCAACGCAGCTCACCACATCCTTGTGCTGTCGGATACTCTGTACCAATCTGCCATCACTTAAGGATATGACCTGAAAACTGTTTTCCCAATTGCCACATGATATTAAGAAATTCTCAGAGGGTGTCTGCATTGTTGCAAAACATTGAGCTCCAAGTTCAACGTTTTCAGGCACAGGAATTCCAATTTTGCGAGGAGAAAGAATGTCAGATCCTCCAACTCCAAAGAATGGATCCTGCTGAAAATTAGAGATTATTTCATCACTCTTGAAACCAAACATAATTCTAATAAAAAAAGTCCTACTTTTTTCAGTGTCTGATGACACCAAGCCTAACCTGGGAACCAGAAAATGTAAAATTTCCACCGGACTGCAGTTGAGTTGTCAACCACATCTTAACAGACAAGTTGAGACCCTCGTTTACGATGACAATATTTGAGTCCATTAGACTAACATACAGTAAAGCAGATGAGCATTGACTTGCATTACATACAATGGAAGTCAAACTGATAGAATCAGGAGCAAAGTACAGAGGATGCGCAATTGGAATAGGTGGCCCTCTTCTTGGGTGTTTCTTACGAAATATCTGGATTGGAGTCTGACCAAAGTTGGCTATCTGGTCTTCAATAGCTGCTCTTTGCAAATCATCTTCCATTGTTTCCAGATCAACAGCACCTTCATAAGTCAAATAGTAGAAGATGTTCGCTGCCTATAATCCAATGTTAAAATTTTAACAACTCAACTGAACAGAATAATTTAGTTTTTCCAATTCTAATTTACGCTGATTGCCATAAAATTTGTTTATCATGATATACCTCTACTGCAGGTTTGCCGCGTTGCTTGTAACCAAATACCAAATCTATCCAGTGGTGAAGATTTGAGCTAACATACTCACTTTCAAGGGCCTCCCGATTTCTCCTAACAAATTCTTCAGGTGAACCCTGTGCAAATAATTTATAAATATTTGGCTTGTATTGTTCTGTTTGTTGTAAATATTTCAAAATTAAAAATATTTAATAGTAACAGACACATGCATTAAAGAGGGTTAATGATAGCTTCATCTAGTGTGAGAAGAGAACAAAAGAAAAAAAGATTAAAACATCAAACACATTATTGCGTAGATGTACAATATTGTATATCCAAATCTAGCACTTAACTAAATACCATATATCCAAATCTGTCCCCAGGAAATGATTAGTTAGCAAATTGACAACTCTAGTGCAGTAAACCTGTTAGCAAGTTTGATGACTATGGGAAATACTTTGTAAAGAGAGAACTTTGAGAAATGAAAGTCAAAAGAAGTAACATGTTTCTAAGACCAAATTGGATATTTTAATTATTGTTATAGTTAAAAAGTGGACTTTAAGTCTAACTCAACCCCACAAAACCGACTTGTAGGGTGAGTTTTGCACCAACTTATATACTCTAAATTGACTTTATCTTTGGTCGATGTTGGACTTCCAACACACTCCCCTTATGCTGAAGTATATACATCTCATGCTTGGAACTAGACATTAATGTGCAGTTTGATAGTGGGTGGAACAATTTTGCACCACTCCTTGCCACCATAGACTGTTTCTTGCTTCTCCAAGCACCGTGTTTCACCACACAAAAGAGCAATATTGTATAGTTGATTTTTTATCAGAGGGGCATTCTGCCCATTTTGAGTCGGTATAGACATCAATGCTTCTAATTGAGTTCTTCTTAAAGTAGAGCCCTTAACCTGGTGTACATTAGAGGTTTGGAGGATTTTGTTCGTTGTTTTCATGTGGGCCTCAGTTGGGTTAGATGTATAGTGAGTATCCATGCTCATAGCAAACCCAATCTCAAGCCCAATGTGACTATGGAGGATTAGCTTCCCAACTAGGCTTTGATATCTATCTTTATTAGTTGGTGGACTTTCTTCTTCACCTCTCTTTTCCGGTTCTATAGGAGTAGTGGCTCCCTTGCACCTAGGCTTGATGGTTTCTTGAAGTAAGTTCATTGTGTATTTCCTTTGTGATAAATAAATACCATTTGTTGTTCGATCAACATATCGCTCCTTAGAAAATATTTAAACTGAACCAAGTCCTTCACTTCAAATTCCTTGGCCAAAATTCCATTCAAATGCTTGATTTGATCTTTAATCATTTCCTCTGATAACTATATCATAAACATAAATAGTGAAAAGGCTACCTACCGATCCACAGAGTGTTTGAAGTGTGATCTAATTAGCATTGGTTGTTTGAAATAGTTAAATCTATGTATATGATAAATTCCCTTGTGTAGAATATACACATAGGGTAATTTACCTATAATAAAGAATCATAGAAAAAATATGGGCTAAGCCCAAATACTAATGATATTATAACTAACAATTTGTAATGATACCTTAATAGTACCAAATACTCCCCCTCAAACAGGTGCATATAAATTGCATGTACCAAGTTTGTTACAAATATAATCAATTTTTGCTCCGTACAAACTTAATAAAAATATTTGTTAATTAAACATTTGAGTTAACAAACCCTATCTTAATGTCTTTAAATATAATCTTTTCGAATAATGAAGCTCACAGAGGACAGAGGCCATAGTTATATATTATGCTTTTGCACTATATCTTGCCACAACATTTTGTTTCTTGCTCTTCAAAGAAATCGAGTTTATCACCAATGGAGACAATATCTAAAAGTAAATCTTATATTATAAGGAGATCCTGCCCAATCAGCATTTGAAAAAACAGATAACTTTAATATGGCTATTGTGACCATATAACAAAAATTTTCCAGTAGATCCTTAACGTACTTTAATATACGAATGATTGTGTTCCAAAGATTTGCACATGCGGAATTAATCTCATCACATTGGGTAGAAAGAAAATGTCAGGACGGGGAACAATATGATTGTTTAATTTAAAAACTAATCTTCTGCACTTCTGAGAAAGGCTCCCCCTTTAGGTGTTTGGTAGTGTGATCCATGGGTGTGTCATTAAATTCAGTTCATCAACACAGTTTTCTGTAAAATATCCGATGCATACTTCTTTTGAGATATAACAATATCATTGTTGGATTGTGCTATACCACAGTCCCTAAGAAATATTTGAGTTTGCCACAATCTTTGGTTTGAAAGCAATGACAAAGGTGTTGCTTCATTTGTAAGATGCCATGGTGGTCAATGCTTATACAAACAATGTCATCAACATATACTATTAAATAAATACACTTAGCACTTGAGTGATGATAAAAGACTTAATGATCTATCTCACTGCAAGTCATACCAAATTGTTGAACACCGCTGAATTTTCCACACCAGACCCTAGGAGATTGTTTCAGGCCATATAAATATTTGCAGATACAACATACCAATCTCGAAGACTCTCTTAAGCAACAAAATCTAGAGGTTACTCCATATAATTTTCTTCCTACAAATCTCCATTAAGAAAAGCATTTTGACATCTAATTAGTAAAGAGACCATTGTTGAAGAGCAGAAATGGCTATAAATCTTTGAAGAAAATTTATCACCATAATCCAAACCAAAAATTTGTGTTTGACCACAAGGCAAGCAATGAGATGATTAATAATACCATCAAAACAAACTTTGATAGAAAAAAAAATACCTACAACCAACAATAGGTTTCGTAGACGGTGATGGAATGAGTTTCCCAATTCCACTATTCTGAAGAACACTTATTTCATCAACCATGGCCTAACGCCAATCAGAATGGGCTAAGGTATGCTCTACAAATTTTGGAATTGACACAGAAGAAATAGACGAAAAAGAGGTATAAAAAGATTGAGATAATCTATGGTAACTCAAAGCAGTGTAGTAAGGAGAAGGTTTACGCGTAGAACATATAACTTTATAAAAAGCAATTGGAAGTTCAAACTTAGTTGTTGGAGACAGAGGCAATGGAGGAGTTGACACTAGAAGTGAGTATTTCGGGGATGGGAAAGCTATCGTTGACTCTACACCTAAAAGGTTGGTGGTGGTGGAGGATCCCTAGGTGCACTAGACACAACAAGAGGATCACTGATAATAGGGATATTGATGGTATTAGAAGGAGAAGCAGGAGGACAATGAGACTTAAAGTAAAGGAAAGGAGAAGCATTTATATCCTTTTTGTGATCTAGTGAATCCTAAAAAAAACACATTTGTGTGACTTAGGAGATAATTTATCAAGACCGAGACTAAAATATGAACAGAGCATGTGGACCCAAACAATTTTAGGTAAGGCATAGAGGTTCATGAAGAACAAAAAATAGAATAAGGAATATTGTTATCTAAGACCAAACATGGCATATGATTAATGAGATAACATACATCGAGAACAACATCACCCCAAAAACGCCAAGGAACATCACCATGGATTAAAATTATGCGAGTCGTTTAAATAAGATGTCTATTCCTACTGTCAGTCAACCCATTTTATTTAGGTGTTTAAGCACGAGATTTGATGAAGAATGTCATGAAAAACAATAAACTTTTTTAAACAACATGAAAAGTACTCACAATCATTATCACTACACAAAATTTGAATACAAATTTCAAATTTTTAATTTCATTCTAAAAGCATTGAAATAAAGAAAACAATTCAGAACAATTTCCTTTTCCTAATTTTTCATATTTTTTGGCTCTGTCACGTAAAAAAATGACAAACGTTCAAGATTGGTTACATTATCCCATAGTTGGGATAATGTAATGCATATTGTCATTCAAGGCAGCCAAATTTGAGGGATCCTTTAAAAAGATGTCATATCTATTTTTTTTTTCGTTTTTTGGGTGGTTAGAATTTCTATAATCTTTGGAACTATGAATTCCAAATCTGTCTTCTATCACTTGAATATAAATTTTGCTGATAAATTAGAAAACTTGTATATAATTTTTATAGCAAATTAGAAGAGGATTATTCATCTTAAATTTCTTTGGTGCAAGCTCACAGTATATGCTGAAGCAGTTTAAAATTGCATTTGTAGGAGTAGTGTTCAGGGTTTAAATAACTGGATTTTCGCTAATATTGATAATGAAAACCAAAACAAATAATACTGATCACCTTTCAGGTTTTTGAATTCAAAATATAAAATCCAATAAACCTTGATAAGGAAACACGATGGAGGTAGTTGAGAGAGGGGAGTCATCACAAATAGACATTGTATAATTCTCATCATACTATGTATAATAAACATGTTTCAATCTCAGGTAAGATGGTTATATAAGAGATATATCTTAATAATTAATTGGGTTCATTAGCTGTGCTTAACAGAAAAGTGACTGTAAAAGCTGAAGAAAAAAGCATAAAACTGCATGAAGTTGGTTCAAAAAAGCAGTTTTTTTTCCCATTTTTATGCTTCTGCTTTTCAAATAAATTTTCCCAAACATGAAAAATTGCTAGTAAGTGTTAATTTATTAAAATAAAGTACTTTACAAAATTTATGTACCTTAGCCCAGGGAGGCAGCCCAACATCCAGAATAGGTTCACCATCCTGTTTAACTCCGAAATGATAAGAGTTTGAATTGACAAGAAACTCAGGCATGTAAAAGAACTCAGGTATTAACTCCTTCACATCACTAGTATTTGTAAGGCAATTTCTGTAGGTGCTCTCAATGCTTTGAAAAAGACGGTCAGCGTGATCAAATTTACCACCCTGCCAAAAATGATCACGCATAAGAAAAATTAATATGCAGCAAATATAGCAAAATGAAAAAAAGAAAAGCAAGCAAATACAAAGCAATTGACAATACACGCAGAAGGAAAGGAATGTAGGTATTGGCTGTCATACTTAAGCATCATGAAAACAAAAGATTCTGTTTCAGCTGCCACGGCCATACTCGAAGATAGTGGTGGAACAAAAAGGTGTCTCCCACACAAACGATCACAACAACGACAATCACGTCACCAATAAAAAATGTCACCCCCCACCACCATCATAAGTGCAGCTCACGGATAATGCTCCAATGACAAACACCCCCACTGCCACAAACAAGGTCTCAGAGACCGTTTGAATCCATCCCAAGTTTGTTTTTTTTCTTCAATGGTTGAGGTGATAATCCTAATGATCTTTTAAAAGTGGTGGGTCTCAACTGATTTGATGGGGAAAGTTATTTGATGTGGAGCTAGTACAATTGAACGATTCTATAAGGACAATCAAGATCAAACAACAACATTAGTGGAGGAATGGGTCAAATGACGCTAATTTTGAGATTTGGAATAATTAAGATTCATTTATCGAGTTGGATGTGAAATTCCATGGTTCCCAAGATAAGCCAAAATTATATTTTATTCCTCTGCCAAAGAAGTCTGAGATGACTTAAACAATACCTCTTCTTTGAAAAAGGATTTTGTTACCTATTGTTGAGAATAAAAAAATTAGGAGTTGATATTAATCACCCTTGTGTATAAATTACACATAGAGTAATCTATTTATAATAGAGAGAGGTACAATTAAAAAAAGTAACTGAAAATAAATAGAGTAAATAGAAAATATTGTTTGATATTGTGATTAACAATATCTTAATAATATCAAACAATATCTAACACCTATTATGACCTTGGAGGTAAAATGTTTAATATTAAACAGGGTCCTTTCTCTATATCAGAATATCAGATAATACAATAACACTCACAGCCCCCCTCAAACTCAAGAAGAAGATTTTTAAGAAGAAAAATTCTTCACATTGAGTTTGGAACGTGGAAGATAGAGGTTTCGTCAAGGCATCTGCCCACTGATCAAGAGCAGGAACATTAGAGACCTGCAGCTATTTCAAAAAAATCTTTTCGTGAACAAAGAACACATTTATTTTCATGTGTTTGGTTATGTCGTGAAAAACAGGGTTATGTGCAATGGAAACTGCAGTCTGGTTGTCACAGTATAGTACAGAAGAGCTGAAGGGAACTTGAAGCTTAGCGAGTAATTTAGAAATCCATAAGAGTTCAGCAAAAGTCTGGGCTAAACTTTTGTATTCAGCTTAAGTACTTGAGCAGCAATAATTTGTTGTTTCCGAGACCACTAGGAAATTAAATTTGGTCCTAGAAAAATAGCTGCACCAAATGTAGATCTTCGATCATCAATATCACATGCCCAATCAGCATCACAAAAGGCTCGCAGAGGTACAGGAGAACTAAAGGATGCTAGCTGAAAATGTGAACCATAGAACAATATGGCCTTCAAGTAGCGTAAAATGTGTTTAACCACATTCCAAAGCGAGTCAAGAGGTTGTGCCAAAACTTAAAGACTTTGTTGACATCAAAGCTAATCTCAGGCCTCGTTAGTTACATAGCATACTGCAACGCCCCCACCACAAATCGATACAAAGTAGTATCTCCAAATAGGTCTGCACCATGTTTAGAAAACTTACAGTTAGAGACCATTGGAGTAGATATAATGTGAGCTTCGGTCTGATGAGTTTTATGAAACAAATCTCGAAGATACTTAGTTTGAGTCATCACAACTTAGTTGTCAAGTAAATGTCTGATTTCCAAACCAGGAAAATACTCTAGTTGACCAAGCTGTTTTAAAGAGAATGTGGCATTGAGACTGGACGTAACATGGTAAATGAGAGAAACTGAACGAAAGGATTTTGATATTTTGACTTAACACTCTGTAGACAGAGGTATTTATAGAAATACAAGAGAGATGACAGTTGTACATAACACGTGTCCAATGCCATACTTAAGAAAAATACAAAAGAATATAAAATGAATTTGAGAAAGTGTTTCCCTCTCTTAGGATCTCATATTTATAATGTGAGATTTCAGGTAGAATGAATAAGAGGGAAGAGAAGAGATACAATGAATAATGGAAGTGTTGAATATAGAGAAAATAGGATTTGAGATTAATCTCCCTTATGTAGAAAATACACATAGGGACTGTATTTATAATAAAGAAAATATGGGTTAAGCCCAAAATACATATGAAGACTAATAACAGTAAAAACAGAAAATAAGATATTAATGATATCTTAACAGGAAGAAAAGAGAATAAGAGAGGTTATATGTAGAAACTAGGTACAACACAACATACACCAACCTTTAGAGAAAATCTATTTAAGATGACTCATTATACCACTCCCTCTCAAAGTTCTCTCAAAGATTTTGTTAACACATCTATAAGTTGATAATTTCATCTAGCAAAATATAGCAGTTTTGTTTGGACAACAAATTTCACCGAATATAATGCCATTTCTATGTATTTAGTCTTCTCATGGAACACTGAATTAGAGGTAATGAGGACCATTTCTATGGAACACTGGATTGGAAGTAATGTGGAGAGCATCTTAGATCTCATAATTTATCTTCACTTGCTAAATTACAAAAATACAGTTGTTGGAGGAATTGTTTTACTGATATAAGCTCACAAGTGAGATGTCATTACCCTATGCTCAGGTTGACTAGTTGATCAAACGACTACATTATGTCTCCTACTCTTCCAAGAAATAATATTTACTCCAGAAAAAAACAAAATATACTATGGTAGAACGTGTACATAGAATAAGCTACCCCATTAGCATCACAATATCCAAAGATTTGGAATATTCACTTTATCTTCACAAAGAAGACCTTGTCCAGGAGCCCTTTTAGGAAACTTTGGAATACAAATGACAACATTCCAACGATCAATACAAGGATTTTGAATGAACTGACCCACAACACCAACTGCAAAAGACAAATTTAGTCTAGTAAGGGTAAGATAAATAAGTTTTCCAACCAGTCTTCTATATCTTTCTGGATCAGAGAAAGTTTATCCCTATTCTACAATTAATTTCTGAGTTGGATCCATAGAACAATCCACTAGATCCATAGAACGTCAAAAGAATATATCCTTGAGAAATTATAACTCCTTCCTTTGATTGGGCTACTTCAGTAACAAAAGATATTTCAGACTTCAAATATCATTGGTCAAAAAATGATTTGGAAGGTGTTGCTTTAATTGAGACATTCTAGCAACATCATTCCTTATAACGACTATATCGTCAACTACTTGTCATTGCTTCAGATCATAGAGAGAGCAATGCAGTTTACAAACCAGACAAGAACTAGAGCCTTCAAACCTCGCTAGTATATGCTCTGATAGCATATTAGGAAGTGATTTTAAGCCTAATTCATCCTCACAAAACTAGCTTATAAGGTGAGAATTACCCCCTCTTATGTGCATTGTGAGTTGGCCTTATTTTTAATCAATGTGAAATCTACACACTCACTCACGCTAAGGATTAGACATCTCAAGCTAGGGACTAGATATTTATGGATGGTCTAATAGCAGAAAAAAGCCATTAACTGACTGAAAGTGGAAAGAAGTTAATCTTCCTTTGGGTCATAAACTTACCTATGTGTTAGGACCTCCAACACTTAATTTTTCTAGTGGAAACTTATTTGTCGTCTAAATAGATTAAAACAATGAATCCAGTACTAAACTTAATTCTCATAATAAATGTGTAAGTACTTTGTCTTTTAAATCACATCTTAATATATCGTATTACTTTTATCCTTACCTAAACGTTATAATATCAACAATTATTATCTTTCATAATATTATTTATATAAAAAGGTGTAAGGAAAACAGTTTTTATAATATGCTGGGAATGCAATTCTACTTTGGTCTGTTTAGCTATTACATCCCTTTCTATTGTTCCTAGGAGACTTAGGGGAAGATGGCGTAAAAATGTCTCCAGTTGTGTAAATCCATGGATATTAAAGTTTCTTATATTTTATGCGAAGGTAGTCACAGTGCAGATAAGTTGACAGCTTTAGTTCTGGAAACAGAGAACCTTAGAGTTTTTTCAAAATAAGATTCTTCTTCCTATGTTCAGATTTGTATAGGGTTTCTTGGCATTCTGTTTTTTGATTTGTTTTTCTTCCCATATTCAGAATTGTATAGGCTTTGTAGGAAGTCATTTCATCTGTTTTACATGAGTTTGGTTTGGTCCTCTCATGTGTTTTGTTTCCTCTTTTTTTTTTCTTTAAGAAATTTTCATGTGATGACAAATGATAAATGTCTTTTGGGAGGTTAGTATAGTTGAGATGTCATAGTACATGATTGACAAATATCTAATGAGTTTTATTTGAAAAAAAAAAAAGTTTCTATTACCATTTCAAAACCTGTTGTACATGATTGCAGGACATTTATGACTAGACTAAAAGTAGTAAGCAATAAATTTTTAAAATACGTTGTTAGTTGTCATACCTGCAAATTACGGTGAAGAGATGTAAAGGGCTCTAATCTAAGAAGGTAATAAAGAACAATGCCCATACTTGAGTAATGAGACCCATAGTAGAAACTGCATGAATAGAAAAACACTAACACATTAGAAAAGGTTATCTATCTTATATGAGCGACAAAATAAAGGATCACTACAAATCTTAGACCAAAACAGACCAATTACCTGGGTATATCAGGATCACAAAAACTACGGTATCTATCTTCAAATACCTAAATATAAGAAGCATACCATAAGAATGGTAATAATAAAGATAATAGATCAAACTGACTTATATTTTGAACGCTAACCTCAAATCGCTTTGTATCAAGTGCTCCAATAGGCTTTGAGAGATCTCGAAATGTAGATGACTTGTTAAAATCAAGAACCTCTGATGAGTGGTCAGCCAAGACCCAAGGAAAAACGGGATATTGGGTCAAATCATTGTAAGATCTTCCAGCAAGTGTATTTAGAATCATTAAATACTCAAAGTTTGTTATATCCCTCCTCCTCCAGTTTTCTCTGGCAGTTTCTGCCATTTCTTGTGCCACTCGCCGATCAACAAAACTAATAGATCCACTCTTATCCCTTCCACTTCCCTTAGGAAATGAATATTCGTTTCTTGTAGTAACTATCAAGTTTCCTATATCTTTTGCATCCTTCATGGATGCAAAGTTTAAAAACACTGGGGCAACTGAATCGCTAAAGAAAATCTCTATGGCAGTGTATCTGAGCAAATACCGTGTCCAATGAACAGCTTTTATCTAATAAGATCATAATCAGAAAAAAGAATCATCCAAAAGAAAAGGAAAAAAATAGATAATCAATATTCAATGAGTGTAGTGCAATAAAACATGCAAAGAAAATGAAACCAGCAAACCAACCTTGGCAACACTCCATCTTCGATGCCGTTTAACACATCTCATAAGTTTAATAGATCCATTTCCATTTGTTAGTTCTGCATGACCAACTGCTGCTCCCTTTTGAGGATCCATACCAGAAACAGGCCACTTATATGATCTTTGTTTTACATCAGACTTGGTGAGATCAGAATTAAGTGAGGCATCAAAGTTTTTAAAAACAGATGACCCACCAGTACCCTCTACCAAAAATTGAGCAGAGAAATGTAAAACATTTTTCATCACTGCCAAATGACCAGCTAATTTTCTCTTTGGGGTCACAAGAACACAAGGAATTGAAACAAGCACCTGAAAATTGAAATTAGGCATGATATCAGCAACAGAGTTTCAGACTACCTTTCAATACCAAGAGACCATATTCCATCCTACCACATACCTCACTAGCTTCTGTTTCAGGAGAAGAGGAAGTATCTTTTCGTTCTTGCACAGTATCCTTTCTGTCACTGACATCTTTAGGTAATTCTGAGGATTGGCAGTCTGAATGATCACCGGGAGTTTGTGTCTTCTGTCCACTTATATCAGTATTGGTTTCATTTGTGTCTGAAGTTCCCTCATCAGTTATTTTTCTTATCCCTTTCAGTAAGAGCTGCTTCATTTGGTCAGGTATATTACCCACAAAACCATGATTACTTTCACTAACAGGAGTAGCAACCCCACTACCAGTGGCAGAAAGAGGACTACACAGACTTTCATCAAAATGGTAATTTTGCCTTAGCTTTGGCCTGCGTCGCCATGTGTCTTCTATCTTATCAAGTTTCCAATGTGTAACAACAGTATTTGGAAAAGGCTTAGCAGACCATGGACCCCTCTCATCAATTAAAGAACGAAACATGTGAATCCATTTTTCCTGTATAAAAGCAACCCTATTTCTTAACAAGCATACAGATTAAATATAACATCTTTTATAAGGAAAAAGCAGGGTTAACAAATGCATAAATGTATAACAAAGAATCTTATGCCTACAGCGACATTTTGCTGCTTTTCCTCAGAAGTCAGCTGGAATTCAGCTATTCTGCTATCATCTGAAGCAATAACAGAGTTCAAGCTGCTTTGTATATCATCTTCAAAAGCTTTCTTGCTGCTAAATTCTCCCGAGGAGTTTTCATCTACTTTAGAACGAAGTTCCTGTATCTGTTGGGAGCGGTCCATTTTAGATGTCTTGATATATTTAGCCTCATCATTTACCTGCAAAGTTAAAGACAACAGATAAAAACACAACACTTCATGCAACAAAATATTCATTAACCATAGCCAGAGTACATAATATATCACTCGTATTCAAGATGACTCCATGGATCAACTGTATAGAATGGAAAGAAACTAATAGATAAAAAAAAATTTAAATTGATCAGAAGATTAACAAGAATGAACACATTGTATGCATTGTTTGACCAAAGTTTTCAAAAGCATTTCAGTTCCTGGAATGACCTTAATTAGTTTATAACTGATGGTCATCAAATAAGTCGCATGCTGATAACTAATATACGATATATTTCTTACAAAACAATTGATGAAAATATCACATGACCGGGTGGGTTAATTTTGAACCTATAGCTTAGAAATGTCTTAGGCATTAACACACTTTTCAAATAATTGGAGATACAAACACATAACCAACAACTTGTATCAAATTCTATAAATAATATTGGAGAACACCCACTCCCCTAAAAGAGGAGAGAAAAAAAGTATCAAAATAGACGAAAGTATATGACAATATATTTTCAGACATACTGCTGTCAGAACTCTATCCATTTGTATTAAATTTTGAATGGATGATGCCTCTTTTGAATTGTAGCCAGGATCTGAGGCCTCATCTCGGCTAGCAAGGCTAGTAGCAAGCATTGATTTTCCAATATTGACCGTCTCCCGTATCAAATGTGATAAAAGATGGAAACGAACACCATCATCCAATGTTCCATACTGTGTCCTAACAAAAAGCAGTGTCCTACAAACATCCAAACCGGAAGTTAATTTTTAACAATTTAATCTTGAAACCAGAGAAATCACTTTGAGTCTGTTTTTTGTAGAAATTTGTGGCCAGAAACACCCTGCGGCATTACAATCAGAGCAGGAAATATTTCTTTTTGAGGTCAAAATTCCCAATTGGAAAAAACTTCCCCCCATGAAAAAACACATACTTTAATTGTGTGTTAGGGGTGCAAAGAGTATAAACATGATGCAAGTATTCAATAGAAATATTACCAGATAATAAGTTGCAGCCTGCTTTTGCTTTGCTCATCATCAGCATTTAAAAGGCAAGGTAAAAGTGAGATAAACTGATGGACACACCGTGATGCCCTTTCCATAGAAGACTTACACAAATACAGAATAACAAGGCGATAAATAATTCTAGGACACCTCTCCCCTCGTAAAACCATAGCTTTATCAACATTTTTGTTAGGCTTTGCAGTCAAAGCAGTACTAATCCCTCCCGCTACAACAACAGCTGCCACTTCAGCAGCAGGAATGTTTAAGGACTCAACCAAACCACGTGCCCTTTGACCAAGAGACGGTCCAACCAATGCTGATGATTTCGCTAACATATTGCTGGATCCTTTACCATTCATCTTGCCAATAACAACCCACAATTTGTCATAAAGATTCCACCACTTTTCCTCCATTGTATCATCTTTTGGTATTGGCTGATTAGAATTCTGTGATTTACTGAAAGCGTACAGAATCCAATTGTAAAAGTAGTTTACATCATGCCATGAATTAAATATTCGTTTTTATTGGGTAAATAGTGCCAATGGGAAACAAGGATCTGCATTTTCATACCTAGATGTTTGAACGTCAGCTTCTTCTATCAATACTTCTTTTAAGGCAGTATTGTACTCTTTGTGTTGTTCCATTTCCAAATCAACATGAAAATCGAAGTCACTTCCTAGAAACTGTAAGAAAAAAATAGAACTCTTCTAAAACATATTCAATGGGTTGAAAACATCAGTTGTACTTTGAAATCAAAGTACGATATAATACCTCTATACTAATAAACACATGACAATTTCATTCTGCAAGCTGAAAGCTTTTATAGAATAGTATCTTTAGATGTATATATAATACGATAATGAGGTTTGGAGAAAACATTATTTTACTGTATTTCTTACAGGGAGAAGAATCCATCATTATATTCAGGACTTGTCCATCAAACCTTATTCACTGTCAAACATTTTCTCATTGCAGCAGCATAATGATTAGGAAGAAAATGGAAGAGTTCGATGTTGTGATGGGTGCACTTGTGACTCCCATTGTGCTGTTGATTACCTAGCTTTCATACGACTGTTCTTCTGTTTGCATATTTATATGCTAGTAAGAAGTTAATCGTAGTTTCATGAAATATGCCAAATTTGGGATTATGTCACACCGATTTGATTTTTTTTATTCATAATGCTTTTGTAAGGAAATTTCACCCTCCACGTATAATATAAAATCAAATTTATAGAAACAAACTGAATAATTCAAAAAAAAAAGGAAATTGCAGGCAAACCCTTTACCGGGAGGTCTTTATCAATTTCAGAGATCAGCATCTCATCAATCAATCTCAGAAGGTATAGTGTATTGTCTCGACAGGGCTGTGAAATAAAAATACCGTCAACAGCAGCTGATAGATCTACTTGATTCTGAATCAAATCCTCGTATATATCACGAAGAAAATATCTATATGAATGGCCACCCTACAACGATTAAAAATAAGATACTGTAACTATCATTACACATTCTTGCATCACTTAAATGAATAACATAAAGGTGTAGTCAAATTCTCAACGTACTTCCTCAGAGTGCATAAGAAGGAAATTGACTGTCTCTTCCATCTGTTGCCAGCCACCTTTTACAGAATGCAAATAGTGACTGAGAACAAGGGAATACAAATTCCGCACCAAGTGCAGCTCATCCATTTCGTTGTCACCTTTATCAGGTAATTTGGCATTATAATCTTTTAACACATCAAGCCTCAGAGACGATGTTAACCAAGCATTCCACCCATATTCCTATTAACAATATTATCAATTAGAAAACAGTTTTTCAGATGTTAACAATCAAGAAGACCTTTCAGAAACCATACCATAAAAGCTTCAATATTTGAAGCATTTGAATCAAGAAGGTCAAGTAAATCATTCATTACTTTCATTCTTGCGGGTGCATTTTTACAGCCCAACAGATATCTGAAAATCAGAGGCAACATTTGAGGAAGTAAAAAATGACTACCCTTGCTTCTCACCCTCTCCAAGGGGTGTCTCTGTAAAACCTGTAAAGAAGAACTTCCATTAGAATTGGCCATGAGTGACCATAAATAAGAATCATAATGACTAAGGGCTGGCTAGAAAGAAACTTCTCCATGAGCACTTTTAAAAGATAAAATACGAAGAAAAACATTAAATTACCTTATTCATAATTTGAAAACCAGATTTTCTAGAATCTAACAGGAAATCGTGCATGAACTAATTTTAGCTTATTGGCAAGTTAATTTCATTTTTTTCTTCTTATTTTCTTTTGCTAAAAGTAACTTTCTTTGCAACTTAGTTCACTTGAACTCATTATCAAGCACACAATTTAATCCTTGAAATACTGTTTTGCAAATGTCAGAACTAACGGAAAAATGAGCGATCTACATCTCCTATACCTGTTTAGGGCTAGCACCACCAAGAAGAACATCAAATAAAGTGGCACATAGAATGTCAGTCTGTGGAAAGCAGAACAGTCTATCAGATATAGCTGAGAAGATCGGTTGCATTCGGATTTTCTTTTGGCTATCTGAAATAGATCGTGGCCTTCCCACTGGGAGGTTAAAGAATCTTGACCCCTTCTTCTCCGCTGGAAGGCCAACCAAAAGCCTTCCTATGAACTGTAAGCTCAACAATCTAATAGATTCAGATCCCCTAAGACAAACCAAAAATCATGACCACTGATAAGAACCAGATATACATTAACTGATTTCATAGAACAATATATGTAACCTTCAATCTACATGTTAATGTACAAACTAAAATTTTAGACATAACTTTCATAATTTCTACATAGAAAAAATAAACATTTGTTTTCTTAGCAAGGATATTGTTATTTGCAAATATCCGAAATGCAAGTTTTCGAGCAAGATACACAAATTTTTACAAGAGGATGAACTGAACAAAAAAAAATAATGGAAAAGGGATAATAAGCATAGTAACCTGTCTCAAGTTTAGAAGAAAATAATTTCTCTCTTATTCAGTTCCTTCAAGACTAATTTCTCTCTGATCATACATATGATATGTGTGTGTGTATACATACATTGATTGGATAATGTTGGAAGTCCTACATCGATCAGAGATAAGGTCAATTCACAATATATAAGTGGGGTGCAAACCTCACCTTACAAGCCGATTTGTGGGGTTGAGTTAGGCTTAAAGTCCACTTCTAACAACATGAGGGGGTGTGTTGGAAGTCTCACATCGACTAGAGATAAAGTCAATTCACAATATATAAGTGGGGTGCAAACCTCACCTTACAAGCCGGTTTTGTGGGGTTGAGTAAGTTAGGAAACAAGCACGGTCTATTCTAGGAAACAAATCCTTGACATTTTGGAATCGATACGCTGGTAATAAACCAAGATGCAGCCAATATACATTACTAAAACCAATAGGAAAAAAATCTTAAGCTTCCTAAAATATGACAACACTAGCCCTCAAACTGATAAATAGTTGTTCTCAACTTGGATATAATTCTCTCAAAACTAAGGAGCCCAAAAAACTAAGGATTTTCAGCAATGATATACGCTAACTGTTTTGCTCATAACATTCTCTTCAGGTGTCCAATTTTAATTGATTATTTTTGCATTGGATTCTAGACTCAAAGAGCTTTAATTTGAGTGGTAAAACATAATTTTTGGAGCTCTAGATGCAGTTTAATTTGGAAGTTGAAGGCAGTTACTTCGACAAAGGCAGTTTCAGCAACTCTTGCAAAGCTACTATAATTAGCTAAGTTGGCAGCACACCCCCTCTTCATCTAATATGCTATTGGGCTACAGAAGGAATGGCCTAAATCGAGCTGAGCTGTGCACTACCACATCAAGAGAGAAAACCAAAACCAATTTTGTTACCGCCAGCACACACTCACAAACATAGAGCAGCTTCTTGGAATTTTCTGATTTTGCTAATTTTGAGCCTAGAGCATCAACTTTGCAGAGAAAAAAAAGGGCACCCTTTGTTTGGAGTAAAGAAGGAGGTACTGAGAGAGTCAATTTTTTGTTGGGAGGAGAGAGTATTGTGCAACTGGGTGTGGGATTGAGAGTGCTTTGTTGGGAGGAGAGAGTATTGTGCAACTGGGTGTGGGATTGAGAGTGCTTATAGTTCTGTTCATTTGAAAAACAAAACTAAGACAGTTCAATTAAAGAAACAAAACCAAAACAATTCAGTATTTTACTATGCATGGGACCACAGTAGCAGCTGCCTCCGGATTCACAGTATGAATAGCAAATTCCTCTAAATCTACAATGCTATAGTGCCACTATAACTGCTATTTAACATCAAGAAAAATTCATGCAGAGAATGACAAGGGTGACATACCGCTGGAGAAGATTGACAAAAACCTGACAACCACCAATTATATTAACTTGTTCAAGGAAAGAAGACAATAATGATAACTGGGAAACAGCACGAATAATCATGTGCAAGACATCTTCAATACAGGCCATATCCTGACTTTTCTCAAAAAATGCTATGAGAGCTTTTATGTCTCCAGCAGCAATGTTCTGTCTGCATATCCCAAGAATTTGGAAAAAAAATTAAACAGATTACAGTGAATGTCAGTTGAAAGGGTAAAGATGAAACCGTACCTGAGACTCATTTCACCAAGACTTAACAAAAGAAGACGGATCTTATGCATTTCTTCTTTGCTAGGGATTCCTCGTCTTTCCTTGGTAACTTGTTCAGAAACAGAAAGTTGAAGAGGGTTACTTCCAGCGAATGATTCATACTTTACATTTTCACAATAGAATTGATGAATTATATCAAGGACACGCGGAAGCCGGCATAGACTCCTCAGTAAACGAGGATCATTGTCAAATTGCTGGATCAGAAACATGTACAGTTCACGTTGCACCTTGTAAACAGTGCAAACCCAAATATGAGGATTAAGAAATATGTTACATACGGCCTCTTTCACAAGCATCTCCGCCAGACCTGAGAAACATCGAAAAGGAAAAGGAAAAAACAAATTGAGCCAAAATAAATATATCATCAAACGAAAATTAGATGCAGAACACATGGGAACAAATTACGTACCAGAATTGGAAACAACATTAAAAAGATGCCTCAACGCAGAAAGAGTTTCCAAATTTAGTTGTCGCGGAGGAACTGATTGTAACAGGAATCCCAGCACAGAAAATCCAGACACAATATACATTTGTTGTTGATTTGCTAAATTCTCGTCTAAAAGAGATGCAATAAGCTCAATAACTTCAGTTGTCACCCACTCCCTCATGGTCTGTGTTAGTGGTACACCATTTGCAGATTCTCTATCTTCGTTTTCAAATTTAGAACACTGAGCAATAAGTGGGAAAAGCACAGATACACCACCAACACAGTATATTATCTGCTGTAGTAATCGTCTTGAACATAGCTGTGTACCGCCTATTACAGCTGCTTCAAAAGAATTCTTATCCAATTGATGATGACTCGTTATTGGTGAAACGTTAAACAGCATTCTTCCAACACTTGCCTGAAAAAATTGATAAACATGTTTGAGTATTGTTATTGATGAAATATGGCTCAAACTTATCTCTTTTATGAGCATTATTAAAGTTTAAGAGAGAGAAAAGAGAGATTAACAAAAGAAAATCAGTTTAGTGCTTAAAGAAGTTCAACCAACTTACAATATGATAGGTACATGTATTTATATGTCAAAATCCAAGTAACTAACTACTAGATAGATCTGAGAACCTAACACATGAAAAACTAAGCAACTAACACCTAACTAATTTTGCAAGAAAAAGAAATATTCCAACTGTCCCACAGAAGTACAAAAAAATAAAGAAAGAAGGAGTACAATTATACTCCAATAGCCCCTGCAAGCTTACAAGGGGTGAGGAGCGGACCTTGAATGCACCACTTTAAGCTCGAAACGAAAAGCTCATAACCTAGAAGGAGAAAGACCTTCTATATTGATCAATAACAGGGACATGAAAAAAATGAATAAGCTTGTTAACAACCTTTTCTCTAACAAAAAAAAAGTTTCATATGTTTGGTTTTGGAATGAAGAACAGGAGCGTGTGCAAGAGCAGCAGGGCTTAAGCACATCAGTAGTGGGGTGAAAAACTTGTTCTGATAATATACTTCAATCCAAGCACCTTCAAGAGCGAGGTGAGCCAAATATCTACATGTTGCTTCAGAGCTAGATCTACCAACAACAACTCTCTTTAAACCATCAAAAAACCAAAATAAGTCCAGAAAATATTTAAGCACCTGAAGTAGATCTGCTATCATCCGATTCTATTTCCCAATCTACATCAGTACGCATGAATAGTAAAAGGTGTGTTGTAAGGAAGGACCACATTGCAGATGAAAACCAATTTAAGAGCTCCTCTAAGATAATACTTGAACTATATAGGAAAATAGAAAACTATTTTATTCTCAACAATCACACCAATTACATTTTCATAATCTATTTGTAATAATCATATCTTTAAAATTAGAAAATTAACAGAAAGATTCTAAAGATATTTTTTCCTAATTACTATGGAGATATTAAGAATATTTTAATCCTAATAATTTGCTATTTACAACAATCTCCTTCAAGTTAGTAATGAATAACAATAATCCCAACTTGGCTACAACATCCTAGAATTTGCCCCAAGGAAGCCCCAAAGTGAATATATCTCCTATCTACCGGTCGTACAACACAAATTCATACAATCTTAGAAAGTGGACTTTAAGACTAACTCAACCTCATAAAACTAACATGTAAAATGAGGTTTACACCACTTATATGTTATGACTAAATCATATCTCTACTCAATATAACATCTCCAACACTAATGAATGTACTTGTTAGGAACCTAGAAACAATGATGATAGAACAAGATAAAAAAAAAAAAAAGACAGTCTTACACTCTATTATTCACTTTAAACACAGCAAAAGCCAAAGCTTCCAAAGAAAAATTGTTTTCCTTTTGTTGGAAGTCCCACATCGACTAGAGATAAGGCAATTTAAAAATATATGTGGGGTTGCAAACCTCACCATACAAGTCGGTTTAGTGGAGTTGATTTAGGCTTAAAGCCTACTTCTAACATGGTATCAGAGCCAAGTTAGAGTCTATCCTAGCGAACTTTCTTGGACATTCTGTTCCACTCGCTATCAAGCCGCTAACGGACCACCCACTAATTTCTAGTCCCACGCACGAGATGAATATATCTCGGCGTGAGGAGGTATGTTGAAAGTCCCACATCGACTAGAGATAAGGCAATTTCATCACAGGGTTCTCACTGTCACAAACATCAATTCAAAAAGACTCCCCTAACTCTAGTTCACATGACAATATATAGACTTTTAAAAAGTTGTTCATCTCATATCAGATAACATCTAACTGTTATCCAATTAACTGCTTCTGTTTTTTTTTCCTATAGTATACTTTCAAGACCCCTCCTTTCTCCCTTGCCTACAAGCACTCTTAGTCATTGACACAATAATTGCTCCAACACGATCAAGTTCCTCTTTCTAGGCTTTCATACCAAACAATGGATAGAAAAACATAAAAACAAAGACCTAGTTATGATTCAACCATTATCACTTTGATTCATAACGTAGTTAACAGGTTTGACAAAGGTACAAAAAAATTCAAATATACTCACTCCGGAGTCAACCGAGTCGTCATCAACCCATGAAATGGACTTAGAAGTTACGTACGACCATCTTTCAGTGGCAACAAGTGCACTTTCAAGGCAATGTGTGGGCTACACGCATCAATACCAATGATGACAGGAGACCATGTGTGTCAACTTTGTTGATGATGCACATGTCGATGGCAAACAATGGCAGTGGCAGTTGTTAAGGAAGTGGTAGAGACAAGGCTTCCAAGAAGCATCAAAACATGCTTAAGAAGTAGTGTTTGATAATTTGTGTATGCAAACAAAAGGAAGAACAAAAAACTTCCATCTTAGTTTTAACAAAAATATCCCTATTATAAATCGAGTCAAAATAATAAAGCCATCAAACTGATTACTAACCTCGATCCAGAAAATAGTTAAGAGTGAAGAGATTTTTAAGATTAAAAATATAGTGCAATTAAGAGGTAAAACTGTCGAAATAGACTAGTTGCCGCCATTGATAACGATATCATCAACAAAAAACACAAAATTTGAGTAGTGGCTCATTTGGCTTGATTGTTGGATTTTTCACATTTAAAACTCAAATATTTTTGGCACTTAGAAAACACAAAAATCTAACTCTTCATATTTAGACACACGACCTCCCTTACCAAGAAAAAAATTTGTAGCAACTTATTAGGGTATAACCCATAACCCATTCTCATACAATATGTACATTGAGGACGTTCATTTTTGCCACCACAACCTCTACGGTTGCTACGACCTCCTACTCTTCCACATGGTTCTACACCATTGTTTAGGTTTTAATAACTTCAGTTGAATTTCATCCTACACGAAGGTAGAAACACAAGAAAGCATGGTAACTAAGAATTGAAGGGATTTAATCACCAACAAAAATTTGGTCACATACATGATAAAAATTTGAATGTAAATTTCATAGAATCTAGACTAGAAATAACTTACCAAGTTTTCTTGTTGATCTCTTTACACTTCTTCTACCACAACCCAAGCTTTTGGTACATGTTAGACTCTATCATGGTTTATCTACATAAGGGAGGTCTACTCTTTGGCAAAACTATATTTCACTTTCTTCTTCCTACATCAACATACCTTGAACGATCTGTGAATATCTAAACCATTAGGCTCGATTGATTGCCATAGTACAACACAACTAGATTTATTTTAAGAAAGAATAGCACTAGCTCTCTCTCTAATAGTTATCATATCCTCAACAAAGGAACCATTAACTCCAATGAGGAAGACCAAGAGTCTTGCAATTGTTACGGTAGGAGAACAAGAAAAAGGGAGAATGCTTGCAAAAAATCACTTCAAGAACATGGGAAATGTGATTTAGGAAGGAAAAGCCCAACAACTTCAACTAGGTTGAAATTGAGAACCAGATACAGAAATTTGCTCATTAGAAGTTGATGAAGTTGCTAGAGGTGGTCCAACTAGATTCTGACAAACAAAGAGCTTAGGTCTCGAGGGAGCGAGGTTGAGTATCAAACCACATTTTGGGTTGGTCAAACTTCTCGAGGTACACCTGACCATATGTTCATCAGAGTAAAAGGCAATGGACAGCGACCGAAGGTAGCGAACAGTGACAAGCAACGTTGAACCACCAACAAAACTAGACGAAGCAAGACCTTACCCTCTCTAGTACAAAGTTAAACTTAAAGAATGACAAAAATCAGTAAGCAATGCCTCAGATGATGTACTATACACACATACACGCACGAAAAAGGTGAGAACAAGTATAATAAAAAGAGGCTATAGCCTATGATTCTTTACCCTTAAGCTAGAAACATTGAAAATACACCTTTATTTACTTTATACTGCAAACAATAAACAACTATTTTAACAGGGGAAAAGGTGACAATTGTAGTACTTTCAATGAGGATTTTTATGATAAATATGCATCCATGAGGCAAGAGATTACGGTTGGGAAGGAGAAGAAAAGAGAAAGAGGATCGAACTATCTCTATGAAATCCTATCAAAGATTGAGAGAGATAGAAAGACAAGAGAGAAGAAGAAAAGAAAGAGTATTATATTAACAGGGGCGTAGGTGACAATTGTAGTGCTTCTGAGGAGGATTTTGAAGGAGGAATAGAAGTTACTGGTTCACCATCCATGAACAAAGCAGAGGATTGGGGCTGGGAATTTGGGATTGTGAACAAAAGGGAAAGAGGATTGAACTAGCTCTGTGATACCATACTGAAGTTTGAGAGAAGAGATGTGAAAAAAAAAATGTTGTTTCATTAAAAAGAATTAAACCAAAACACAATAGGTGCATGCATTCATGTCCCAAAATCTAAGTAACTAACCAAATGTTATTTAGTTAGCAATATGAGAGCAACTAATACCCAACTGACTAACCGTCAGCTGGATACAAGAAAAAGAAATATTCTAACTGTTCTACAGCAGTACAAGAAAGTAAAGAAAGGAGTAAAACTACACTCCAAAAGAGATAAATAAATATTAAATAACCATGGCATGTACAGTGGTATAGAAGATTAAAAATCATGGACCTGAGCATTGAGTCCAAAGATAATTCTTGATACCAGACCATCTTTGGCATCAAGAATCCCACTTGGTACTTTATCACCGGAAACAGAGACAGGCAAAGCTTCATTATCAAGGAAAGAATACATATAACTTGGTCCAAGAGAGTAGATACTCTGTACTTGTTCAGCAGAAATGGCATCATTAAATAAGTAAACAGGACCAATTTGGCCAAAAAAAGGGCACGAATCTCCGATGGATTCAAATGTGAGCACATTGTCTTCATAGTGAGGCATTTTGATTTTAGCACCAATCATGCAACTTGTTAATGATTCACTGACTTTTGCATACCTGAATAAACAAAGCATAAAAACCAAATCAGAGTATCACAAAATAAATATAGCAATTAATCACGAATATAAATCATTTAAATAGAAAAAATAATAATTAGCATGGTTTGAACCTGCATTTTTCAGATGAGACAAGCTCACCATCCAAGTAACATCTCACCAAGCTACCTGCAGAAAAGGCTCTTCCTATGCTATGAGTTAAGCAGAGAAAATGCCATCTCTTCCTGACTAAATTAACACGCAGGTCCACTCGCTGTCTCTTCAGATTTATTGACTGCAAGGGCCAGCCAAATTAAGCCAGCAAAAATAATTAGTTCACTTCCGTAAGGCTAAGTAAAGCAAATAAAAAGTATCAAAGAACAATACACAGCTTCAACTAATTTTTCATATCTATTTCTAACCTCATAAGTAAGCTTCTCCTTTGCAAGCACGGCCAAGGACCCTCTCCCATTTTCAGTAAGAAAACTGAAAAGACCCATTGCTCCATTTCTAGGGAAATTCTCAATCCGGAGCCAACAGGAAAAAGAAAAACCCTTAGTGAGAGGCCACTGCAGTGGAGTTTTCAGAATGATACCCTGCAAGAATTTGAAAGGAATGAGATAATAGAAGGCACAGAATAATGAAGCAGTAGTATTACGTTTGGCAATGAAAAAATGGTTTAACAAGGAACTAGAAGCAGGGAATGAAACAAATATTACTTTTACAAGCATCATACAGCATTCATTAACTAACAAAGAATGTAGCCCATACAGCTAAGTGTATTTGTAATTAACCAAAAGCTCATTAAAGTAGAGCCTTCCAATAACTGTCTTTAAGTATTTGTCAAATTATTCATACATAGTCCATATTATGCCAAAATGATTTGATCCTACATAAATTAAGATTGACAAGCAATAATTCTGTCAGCTGCTCAGTAAGATATGGCATCAACAGTTGGCCCAGTTCTGATACCATTTGTCATAGCTCCTAGTGAAGATAATACGCCATAACTCAATCATCCCATTGAACAGCAGTTCACCAGTATTCATACTCCTTAAATAATTCATTGATTAAGCTAAAGAGGGTTCTAAGAAGTGATCTTTGCTAGATTTGATGGATTACATTGTTCCTTCATTAATAAAGAAATATATTAGACAGACTAATTTCCCTATCTTAGGTTCTCATATTTATAATAACATTGGTAGTTCATATTCAATAAATGAGAAGGAAGAGTAAAGAATAAGAAATATCACATCTAGAGTCTTAGGTACATAGGTATAGCACAAAACAACTTTTCAATTGCATGGCTTTAGTCTTCTCATTCCATTGCTATATTATAACATATTCTTGGATTCATTCATTTTACAAGGTATGGGACAAGATACAAGCATACTTTCTTCATCATCCTAGGACAAAGAAAGACAACTACGTTATAAATTACACAATTTGTCATTCAATAATCAGAGTTAAGTCTCTTGATGACTTCATTTGGAGATGTGGTTTCTTCAAAAGAACATTTGGATTTGATTCTTGGAAGGTCTTTCCCAAGAATATGATTGTTATAGATCTTTTTGAGAGCAAAACTGATGCAATTACTCTTGAGACTTGTGCATTATCTTACGATGTGAGCATTGAGGACGTCCTCTACCACCACATCCACCTCTACTGCCACAACTTCCTTTTCCAAGACCATAAATCATTGCAGAAGACTCAGCAAATTCTTAAATATTTCCATTCTTAAGAGTTAGAACACGAAGGAGTCATGTTGTCAAGTTTTCCATAGAAGGAACTTCTTGACTAGTTAAAACTTGCTCTCTAATATGATTAAAATCTAGACTCTTTGGACGGAGGATCATAACCATGTACAACTTATCTAACTTTTTTATCTCTTCGAAGAGTGAACTTCCAAGAACATCTTCAATTCCTCAATTGTTGATTAAACTTCAACAATAAAAGACATCATGTCATTAGCAGACCATTTGAGAGAAACCAATTGATTAGTGGAATCACAGAGGTGTTGAATATCATCTACAAAAATATTTTGAGCCCATTTCCAAAAGGAATTGCACATTTTGAATGACCGAAGAGTGCTCAAAATATTCGGCTCTGCTAATTGCCAAAGTAGAGCACAAAGATGAAAATCAGTTTTCTTCCACATTAAATTTGATGTCGTGGAACTAAACTCCCATCTTCTAAATGATCATGGAAACCTTGGCCAAGGAACCAAAGTTCAACTAAAGCAAACCAAGAAAGGTAGTTTTCTCTGATTAATTTTTGAGAAGTTATGGAAGAAGTTCCAAAGAAAGAGGTTATAGTCCTAAAGAGATGTTGAACAAGGTAGAGCAAAGGACATAGTCCAATGATGCATCAGAGAAGAGTAGAAGACAACCTAGGGCTTTTAGAGAGAGATACTTAGAGTATCAAGTGAGAGAAATTGTGTTCAACCCTAGGAGACTCACCAAATGCGCCAAGAACGAAGAACAAGGGTAGAAACAAGCTCGGAATGCTCCAGCTAGTCAAACCAAGGTGATCAAAGAAGATTCCAACCACTAGAAGACGACGCATGAGACACATGCTCACAAGGCAACATAACGGTTGGACGGCGAGTGTTGACACACCAATCAAATTTTGGATGTGCAACCACCGGGGTTGGGTCTCGCTATCCAAGACACACTAGACCCAAATGTTGATGGAACAAACTCTGACGACGAACAATGTTGAAAATGACTGATAGGTAACTCCTTTGTTGGACAGAGACTGGCAGAGCAGGACCGATGCAATCTAACATCAACATTAGAATAATACAAAGGAAGCAAAATGAATTTTAAATAGTGACTGTCCTAGGATCTCATATTTATAAGAACTTTAGATACATCGAATACTATGTATGAGAGGGAAGAGAAGAGAATCTAAAAAGCTATATCTAACAACTATGTGCAGCACAAAGCACAAAGCACACAGCACCCTTACAATAAATTCTTTTTGAGACTATTCATTCTAATAAAAGAAAAAGTATTCTAGGATCCAAGTACTTCAAAAATAACTAAAGAAAAATTAGGAGATCTAGAGATACATCTATAATGGCTTCAGGACTTACAGAATCAATTCCATCGAGATCAAAAAATGCAGTTGGCCCCTTTTCATGTAGCATTGCCAAGAGACTTGTTAACAAAACAGAGCAGTACTGCCTCCTCATCCCAACTTTCTCACTTCGGAGTAAAGCAAAGATTTTTCGGATGTCCTTCCCTGATATGCTGTGCCCACCAATGGCTTGAATTAACTGTGCAATCTGAAAGATCACACTGTCATTATCTTCTTGAGAAAACCAATTAAGAAGAAAATCAAGCATTCCTGCTCTGACACAAGAAGCTCTATTAGAAATGGAATCTTTTAGCAGTTGCTGAAACTTCTCCAGTCCATGATGCTTCAAAGACTCACTGCTCTGCCCAATCACAAGATAACAAGCAAATAAACAGATGGCATTATTTTCTTAAAACAAACTTTAACAACTAATTAAATAACTATTGAAGAAAATAATTTATTAGAAAGGCAAAGGGAAAGGAATTGCAAACCTTTTGCAGTACAATCAGATATAATATTATTACATCTTCATTCTGAAATTAAAAAAGGAAAGAAGAAAAATAAGAACACAAAAACAAGATTTATGAAATAAAGATTTATGAAATAAAGATTTATGAAATAAAGATTTAACAGTACTAAATAAGATAGCATCCAGCAAACACCACTTTCAATAGTTTTTTCGAATAGAAAATGAAACAGTGCAGGTGGATCAAATAATTTATGGAAACAAGACCTATGTACTGGGACGTCACCTTTATCATAGCACTCATTTTGTCATCAAATTTTCCATCAACAAGCATGTCGAGCAAAGCATCTAAAAGGCTTTCACTTGAATGCGACTGGCAAAAATCCAATAGCAAACTCTGCAGAGTCTGGTAGCCCTTTCCAGCCAAAGCTCTAAATGCTGCCTGCAAGGGATAATAATACAAGAAACTTTTAAATAGGAATGCAATGGTACAATGCACGCAGCTACAATAAATTCAACGTACAAATCCAATATAGATGCAAACCAAAAAGGATGACACCTCAAAAAGCAATCAGCCCAGACTTGAATTTTATAACCACAATACAAAAAATGAAAAGATTTAGGCTCGAGCAAGCCCTAATGTGTATTGTTTTTCACTTGAATTAGCACCCACCAATTTCTCCTAGCTGACATAATTTGCCATGGGATATGGTAAGTACAGGGATCAGTGAACCTCTTTGCACTATTTGGATTAAAATGAAACAAAGAGGTAAATAAGAGTAAGAAATAAGAATGAAAATAGCATTGTTTGGATAGATAAATAAAAAATTGGATAAATTTCTTTCAACTTGTTTTGGATGAATCGAAGATCGGGTAGAAATAAAAAAAAAAATGCATTATAAAGCTTTCTACACTAATTAAAAAAAATTATAAATGGAACCCATGGAAAGAAACTTCCCTCCTATTGCTCCTCTCAAATGAATGGTGGGAATTTGTTATTTACATCATACTGTCTTCTTCTTCGTTGCCTTCCACAGTAATTAGACAATTACAACCAAATAAACATAGTTTCAAGTCTACAGTACTGGCAGTCAGTCTAGTAACCTCCATAAGATGATGCAGTTACATCTCCATTAAGTTCAGATGCCAGGTGATAAAACATATTTGAATACAAACATCTCAAGGCTCCTGAACAAACCAGACAGTAAAGACTCAATAAATTTAAAACAAGACAGTCCTGAGTCACTCCCTTCCAGTTGTCGAACTATAGTACTAGTTTTATCCAACAATTATGATCAAGATGTTCAATCTTCGACGTGAGGAGTGCATAAAGTTCCCATGTCACTTACAAATATTGTTCAAATAGATCACATGAATACATATGAATGGATGCAAACCTTATAAGTCAGTTTTGTGAAATTGAACTAGGTTTAAGATCATTCATTGATTACTTTTCCAGGTAGCCTACATATTTTGTGTAGATCAGTTCAGCGCATCTTAGGAAGCCATGTAACTTAATTGTTCTCTTGTAATGTGTTTTGGCATTATATATCTTTCTAATACCCTTAAATATAAATAAGTCCATTCCGTTGGATGTAAGAAACACTCAAGCACATTCATAAAGACCATTACCACAATTGCCTATATAGATACTTAACTTGTGGTATGACATCTCCAATGTTAACCTTATTTTCTTGTTTATTTCTAAAATTGTAGTGTCTTTATTGCCTCCAATTCAAGTGAAACCCTTTGAATCCATAGAAAAAATTCGCTCTGAATCATCTTTGTGTGTAAAGAATGAAGAAAGTGACAGCCATTTTGGAGTTGAAGCTTCCAAACCTTTTGTTCTTCAATTTGACAAGTTGTTTAATGAAAGATCAATTTATTAAGAGTAAAACAGCAAGGATTTATCCTTTTAAGAGATCCAATAAACATATTGATATTTTTTACAGCTTTGGGAAAATTATTAAAAGCACAGTTCCAAAGATCCTTTGACTAAGTAGTTAAGAGTATGATCCTTGTCAACCTTATATTCTTCATAAAATCCGGAGTATAACATAAAAATAGGCCAGTGTATTGCGTGTGCCCTAAGCCCATAGAGCTCTTCAGTAAGATGTGAAGTAATTTTATTCACGTGCTTACTCCAACAACTTATGTTTTTTACAATTTTGCATCCAAAAACAGCTAAAGAGCAACAAAAAAAACTTGGGAGTAAAATATAATTCCAAAATGTTCTTTACCAAACCAAAACAAAACATTTTTAAAAAATAGTAACAGTAAATATTAGTATTACAGAACTAGGGAAGAAACAAAGCGGAAAACAATGAAGACAAAGTACCTTTGATGCATCATTACTTGCAAGCAAACAAGTAAGTGTTTGGAGTACATTCAAAACCAATTTCTCCCCATTTGCCCCATCAAGGTTGCTGTTCAGTAATGATACAACATGCAAAAAGCACTCCCCATCCCGAAATAGAGTCTGATAATACTGAAGCAGTAAAGCATCAAAAGCAACGCTTCAGTTAAATAGTAAAATGCATTTGAAGACATTGAAGTAAATAAGGTAAAGAAATAAATCAATGTCCGACACATACTGATAGGTTAGTCTGGAGCGTATCTCTCATTCCTACCAACAAATCAATAGATAGGTCAACAAAACTACTCTCCCGTTCCTTTAATTGAGTAAACATTTCTAAATATTTAGAGCATAACTGCAACTTTGCTCTTTTATCTTCCTCAGAAAATGGCATGATCTGAAAAGAGATTAGCCATGTCAAAAGTGGAAAAACAAAACTCAACAAGAATTATGACCCAGAAAGGCAAATTCAAGTAAATAGCACATAAAGTATACCTTCATGAGATTGAGTATATGTCTAAGCACATCATCCCGCAAACCTTCCACCCAAAATAAATCAAACAGGCAATCAATGCACGTAAAACTATGTAGTATCAGCTTGGTATCTTTAGCTGCTGCTAGAAACTTGGCAAAGAACTCCATGCACACTTTCATGCAATTAAAGCTACTTCGTATAGTCACAGGTAAATTGCTTGTACATTGATCTTGCAACGATACTGATGCTTCCGTGGCACTTTTCTCATTGGAGGGAATCATGCTTCCTGGACTTCTATACTCATGCGCTTGAACACAGGCAACTTGTAGAACACGAGAAGCTGCACTCAAGGCCTTAAAGGAAGCAATTGTTCTCTCAGGGGAAAGCTGCAAGATCCGAATCAAACACCTCACAAGAACACATGCAATTTCAGGATTACAAGCACAATGCTCAAGTGCATCCAGCAAAGAAGACAATTCTCTCTGCAACAGAAACAAGGAATAAATACTTGTAGAATAATCAAATCATTAAATTCAATCATACAATCACAAGAATCTAAAAAGTATATACCCATGAAAGCTTGGTACATTTGATTTATATGCACCAGCTTGAGAAGCAGTATTACAATTATAAAAATATGGACTTGATCTTATATAATAGAAAATGTTTAGACTATAGACATATTATTAGGAACATTTTATAATAAAAAATTTAGAATATAAACGTATTATTCGGAACATTTTATTTATTCCCGTATCGTGTCTCGTCTATTTATTTCCTAAGGACAAATGTGCTATCTCAGAAACACATGGTTTTTTTAAATTAAAACTCATGCTAGGCATTATTATGATCCTTGGCATCTCAACTAGGCTGACACCCCAGAAACATCTATCATTTGTCATCACATGAAAATATCAAACAAAAGGAAAGATAGAAAGAACTCATGGGGGACCCAACCAAATCCATGAACAAAATCAGGCTAGCTATGAAGCTATGCACAATCTAAGAAGCCCTATAAATAGGAAAAAGATACTTATTATGATAAAAGTCCAAACTTATAAAAGTTGGTATAATCGTCTACCATTTAAACACTTCTCTAGAACACAGAACTAAACTCGCCAACTTATCAGCACAAAGATTTCCTTCCCGAAAAATGTGATTTACTTATTATGATAAAAGTCCAAACTTATAAAAGTTGGTATAACCGTCTACCATTTAAACACTTCTCTAGAAGACAGAACTAAACTCGTCAACTTATCAGCACAATGATTTCTTTCCCGACAAATGTCACACCTTAAAATCAATACCACTGTGCGCATGTCCTCCAACGACCTATAATAGACCATTCTACAACCTCTTGATGAGAGAAAGCTTTACAGACCAAGGTTGATTGAATCACATGTTTCTCTCTTTCTTTAGAGTTGAGTACTTAGAGATATACAATTTCAATGCGTTTGTGAGTATGAATATAAATTCATCCAAGCAAATTTAAATAAGAAAAGGGAAATAAAAGAACAAACCATGTTTTGTGTGTTTCCACTACATGTTGCAGCAAATTCAACAAATGAAATTATTTCCATCTGTAGATTATTAACCCCACTAACTTCTGCTGTATTACCGGTGCTCCTTGAAGCAGACAATATCTCAGACTTCTCATTGTATGCAAACATCTGTCCAGCAGATTCATCAGAACCGGATGGGAAATAGAAGAAATTTTCTGAAAACATAAGATCCCATATTCCCTCTTGGCGAAAAATTTCAAGTGACATGGGAGAAGAAGAGAGAAGGTTTCTAAATGCATTCAGAACTGTGTTCTGTAGAGCTGAAACAAAGATCCTGCAACATGGAAAGAAAATCAACATATCAAATATTAGTTCAATACATGAAGGTCCTACTTCTGAGATACATTAACAGATATACTTCACAGTACTTTTTTTTATAGTTTATTACATTTTTCAGGCTATGAAAAGGGAAAACACTGCAAGTCACAGGTATAGTTCACCTTAAATAGCTAGGCAAATCACTCTGACTTGAGCAAGTTTTTATGCAAGGAAATATTGTAAATAAAACCCTCATGACCCATTTGATTGACAATTCATAATATGCAGAGGAAACAGGCAATGCAAGTCGACCAGAAGATACTTGGACATGAAGAGATTTTGAACCCTCGGAAGCTAACAGAAATGAACAGAGACCTCTGCTCAACATAACAACATAATCATTCCAAATATCAGAAAAAGAAGCATGGGATGGAAGGCCAGAAGAAAGCACTGCTGCATCAGGTTTCACATAATTCTCATTTTCTCGAATGTCAAGACCAGGCATACCAACAGCATGCTCTACAGTAGAATCCTTCTCCTGTCCCAAATCTTGAAGCAGAAAAGCTGGTGAACAAAAACTATTAGCAAATTTATGCACCCTACCATTTTCACAAAGAAATTGCAAGCTGATCATATTGCCAAAGCTGTACGAATGTCAAGGTCTCAAGCATCACTTTTTCTTTAAATTTTAATGATATTCAAGTAGCAATCAGTCAAAAGAAAATCAACAAGTGAACAAAGGACAGCATTGTTCTATCTGCCATACTAAAAATTCAGGGAGGAATATACCAAAGAATGGCAACAAATACATCTCTAGAGAATACACACGTGAAATGTTTAGAAATGTCAATAGGCAATGAAGTTGGAAATTTTATGTTGTCCTATTTATTATTAAGCATATATCTGTTCATTGATGTATGAAGTTCAAAAAAAGGAGTATTCTAAAATTCACAACATCAGCAAATTGGGAAGGATACACTGCCTCCCTCAAAACTTCCAGAGAAAGAATATGAAGTTGAAATATTTTTTGCAATGGCTTATCATCCCTGCAAAAGACAAGCAAACCACTTTATCAAAGAATACAAGACAGACTGTATAGACTAACCATATAGATAATACAGTATTAATTCCCTGGGAGAGAAAGAAATATGAGAAATACCAAATACACTATCTTACATGTTAAATTGATACAAGCTAAAAAAAGTAGAGGGGATAACATGTTAAGGCCAAATACGTGTATTGTATACAGCAAACACAGATTGTGGTGAATGAAGTTTGTAGATTCACCAACATCAAGCTAGTCATGAAATTATTATCCACAAACTCAAACATCAAGACACATTATTAAATGACATTGGTTTTTCAATGTTTTATTTTTCTTTGCTTTTGTTTTCCTTGTATTTTATTTCATTTTCTGTAATTTTGAATTCCTTTTTCTTTTTTAGGTTTAGTATTAATTATTCAGTTCTGTCTTGTACATGTTGGTGGTTACACGACTCAGAAACCACCTACAAGCCGCTCTCAACCTCTCCTTTTATAAGTTCTGCTTTTCAGAACTGTTTGTACTGTAATGCATTTTAGTTTCTCGTTTCACTAAAACTCATTCACCTTTTTTGTACAGTCACAGAGTGTTTCAATGTTTCCTTTATTTTTTATCTCTAATACACAATCATTCCTCAAAAAAGAAAATACAGATACAGCAAGCTTAAAAAGAAACATCATCATATTTTCCACCAAATAAAATAAAGAATAATAGACTTGAGATATACCCAACAATACCTGAATCCATCTGCCAAAACAAGATTACGGTAAGTTTTTGCATAATTTGATGGAAATCCAAGACCATCCAGCAGCACTTCCAACCCTCCAATACTTCTAAAATGATTCTGGCCCCGAAGATTTGCAGATAAGGCCAATGAAAGAATTTTCAAGCACAGATAGAGAAGTGAATCATCCATCAATAGTTCTTTCAGGCTAAATCTTCTAATGACACGTAAGAGCTCTGAAAAATTAAGTTTCATGAATGGAAAATATATGATAATTGAACAAAAAACATAAAATAAGTCTAAAAATCTATTAAGCATGGAATTTCAATATACCATGAAATTCAATATTCATGAGATATAAAAAGAAACGTGTTACAGCTATTTAAAGATATGATAGGTCTGAAGAAAAATTAACGCTTGCGTGAATGTTAAGCCTAACCTTTCATCTTTATGTCACCAATATAATTTGTATTAATGTTTAATGTAAAAGAATATATTCAGCAAGACAAAAAAATGAATTATAAAGAGAAAGGATGACAAGCAATAATCCTGAACCAAAAAAAAAACAAAGAAAAGAACAGAAAACCAATGTGAGGTGCTCCTTAATCCAACAACATAACAGCTACTGAAAACCCATTAAAAAGCCATGTGTTTTACACCAAATAGACACAAAAAGCCAAATCATAGCGATGTGCCAAAATCCCTCAATATCCATTAGAAAGCCGCAGGGAATTGTTTTTTCAGTTTCCTCTCACTCAGATTGGGGTAACATCATCTGGTCAGCTGCTGTTCCAGAAGCAATGTCTTTTGTTTTATGGAAAAGTCTGCATAACAGAATGCCTACTGATACGGCCGTGCAGTGCATGGGTGTTCATCTTTGTTCAATGTGCTCCTAGTGTAGAAAAGAAGAGGCATATTTGTATCATTTGTTATGGGAGTGTTCTATGTATATTTGATCCTGGCTGAAGCAAATTTTAGATGATCTGAGTTTGGGTTCTCCAATGCTTCTAACCAACTTTTTAAAGCAAAAAAGTATACAGCCCTCTGGTTAAACTCATCAGGATGGCTGCAGTTTCTGCTGTTGTTTGGATTATTAGGCACATGAGAAATCACTCGAGATTTCAAAATCCTTTTCATTTTAATCACAGCAGTTCGTTCTATCACAAATTTGGTTAGACTGGTAGGTAATTTTTCAACCAAAATGATGCATAATACTGTATATGATTAAGGTTCTAAAATTTGTTGGCATCAATACTCAGCCTGGGAAAACATCTTCCTTTATGCAAGTTATTTGGAGGTTTCCAAGAGTAAATTGGATAAAAGTTAATATTGATAGAGCGGTTAGAGGGTCCAAGATTAGCTGCTTGTGCTTATATTTTTAGAGGACGTAGAGGGGAATATATTGGCAGCTTCTCTTCTTCTTTTTTGCATTCATAATTTCATGTATGCAGAATTTATGGGAGCTATTTATGCTGTAGAGCATGCTTGGAATGTTGGGTTTACTAAACTTTGGATGGAGTGTGATTCAGATCTTGTTTGTCAAGCTTTCTCATCCCCATGGATGGTTCCTTCAATGATAAGAGGAAGATGGAGAAAATGTTTTAAGATTTGTAATGATAGAGTTTAAAATTTCACATATTTTTAGGGAAGGAATCACTATGCTGATAAATTGACTAATTTAGGCTTGGATAACATGGAAAATTTTAAATGGTACATTGTTATGCCTCTTGTTATCAGTTTAGACATTTTTCATAACAGATATCAACCTCCTATGTTTGGGAAAGTTCAGCTTATTGGGAACTTTGGTCTTGTATTTTTTGCTCATGGGTTTGGTTTGGCCCCCATGGTTTCTTTATGTTATTCTTCCTTTTCATCCATAATATTTTTCATGTCACGGCAAATCATAGATGTACTTTGGGATGTTAGCCTAGTTGAGATGTTAAAGTATATAGTGATTCCTAGCATGAGTTTTTATTTAAAAAAACAAAAAGATGGTCATCAGCCCACACACCTATTTAAATTTTAGCATATGTTCACAAGTAAAAAGAAAATTTGAAACAATAGGCGCCTATTTTATTTTATAAAACTCATGTTAGGTATCACTACTATGTACTTTGGCATATCAACTATGTTGACACCCCAAAGTACATCTACCATTTTCCATCATATGAAAAATTATTAAACAAAAAGAAGAACGAAGAAACAATAGGGGCCCATTTGTATGTTAGTGGAACTATAGTAACCTGAAGAACAGTTTATTTAACCAGCAGCATTTTAATAATATTTTCCGAATTAATTGTATCCTCCATGCATCTATATTTACATAGTGCACATATTCATGCCAAATTAGAATATTAGTAACTAAAACCACTAAATGCCTAATAGCATCAAAATATACAATAATAACAGATGCCTACCTTACCTACTAACCAATTTAAGCCACCAGCTTCCATCACAGAAACAATTGCTTTCTGCCGCCAATGTAACCTTGCTTCAGTAGACAAAACCTTCGAACTATTTGAAGAGATGATTGGAGTCTCAGCATGTGAAATAAAACCCAAAAGACTGCAGAATAACTCATCCCTTTTGTCTATATTTGAACCTAAATCAATGAAAATATAAATTATTGACACAACATATGTTAAAATTTGTTGGAGCAGCTTCATTTTCTCAACAGCAGAGTCGGAACAATTAGCATCAGCAGAAAGGGTTTGACTTATGGTTTTAAGTTGAACCACAGCCCCTGTAACAAATTGAACACAAAAAAGGAATTTCCATTACTTTCCCACAAGAACGCAGACATTAGAGAATAAAAAAAGGCAATTAATGATAGAATCTTCAAAACATAGACTTATGAACAGCGAAAAACAAGATTTGGAAATTAAATCCTATAAAAATTCAGGAATTGATTTCATATTGAGTTCATAAATAAAAACAAACTAGAAGCAGATCTATGCTTTGCACACAATCGGAGAGAAAAGGAGCATGTGTTAAATGGGAAAAAAGCAGTGAGCACAAACTACATGTGGAATGACACATGGCAGTAGTTGGATGCTTTTATAGTAGTATACTAATTAAAACATCATTATTGTAAATAGGGGATTATTAGGATAAAAATATCCTAATATCTCCCAGTAATTAGGAAAAATATCCCTAGAATTAACACATTCATTTCAGCAGATTTTATTTTCCTGTAATTAATAAAATATTTCCTTATTCCCTCTCATTATTCAAGTATAATGCACAGTAGTATATGTAAGAAGATACGATAAATTTATAAAGAAACAATATGCAGATCACACTAAGATCAGTTAAAATTTATTACAGTTTTCAGAAAACATCATCCACAGAAGTAATCAAAATCATAAACAAAAGAAGAAAATCATTAGTCATATAGCATTGATTGTACCTTTCATTAAGGCCGTAAGTTTTCGAATTCCACCATAGTATCCAAAAACTCTGCAATTGTATAATGAATGGGCAATAATTTTCAACGCATCCAAAATAAAAAATCCTTCAGAAGTAATAAATAATTTTGCAGCAGCCCCGGAAAAATCTGTCAATGATTGCCCCAAGCTGGAGTTCACTGAAAGGAAAGGAAAGCATGAATTACTACAGCTACAGCAATAACATGTAGCATTTCAAGATTTTTAGGTTAAACATCATTTTGTATTAAAGAGAAAAGGTTTGTGACTACAACAAACAAAAGTTTAAAAGGTAATGAAAAACAGTTGATACCATGTGTACCCCTTCTTGCATCTATTTTATATATAATGGTTCCTAACTTTAATATGGTAGCATCCATAAACTTATTTCGACTTCCCTGTAGTGTAAACCACTTAAGCTTACAAGGGCAGAAAGTGAAGTAAATAATGACAACAATGGCAATGATTGGCAACTTACAATCACTAACTAGTGAGATTAATTGTGTGACCTCTTCTATTAATACCCGAATGACTTCAACAGGATGTCCAGCCGAGCAGCCAACAATCACATCATCAGAAGATGATAAACTCTCAACAGAAGCAGACTCTAATAATATGCCAGAATTCACAGGTTCCCAATCTTTGTAGTGAATTACAAATTGCTTCATGAAAACATTAAGCAATCTCTTTTTCTCCACCTAGAACATTAAGATCATATGAAGCAAATTTACTAAATAGACATCTAATTTTGTGAGGGAAATACATATAAAGCAATGCATTTAGCATTATTCTTGATCAATGCAAAAACACAAAGAATGCAGGTTAATTTATGTTTAATAATAGGTTGGTAAACAACACCTACAGAAAACATATCTACCTGACTTAAATGCATATATGAATTTCTTAAGAAATAGTTAATATGAAGTTCGCCAAGCTTCAGAAAAGTAAGTATTTAATAAGTATAAATCCAACCATACCTTATCATCAGCTTTCTCATATCGCTCCCATAGTGTATTTACAATTGCCTCATCACCAGAACCACTGGAAAATGTAAAAAATTAAACAAACTCAAGCAAGGAAAAATGGATTGAAACACTGTTAACACGAATAATTCCCTCTTCCTCTGTCTTATTCTCTTGTAAACCACCCCAACTTACTTTTAATTTCTCGATTTATCCCCTCTTTTAATTTGCAATTATTTGGTCCAAATATTTGCAAATCTTGCTCTGGAAAGGCTTGTAGTGTTGCTTCTCTATTGTTCTAAAAATGTTTTCTGAAGGAAACAGCCAATGCTGGTGACATGAGAAGGGATTGGGCAGCATCTTGTTTTTCTTTGCTTTAAAATCTTCTAGTTCTTAACCACCTTATTGTTACCTAACCCCTCAATTGTACTTTCACATCTTAACAAAATATCTTTATATAGACCACCACTACCCATAACAAATATCTTATGAAACAACGGCAATATTTGGCAAGTCTACATAGTCATGTATGCATGAAATAAACAAAAAATAAAATAAATGTCACCATGCCTTGCACATAAGAAATACATATTTAAGTAAAAAGTAACTCATGTGTCATACCAGATTACAGAATCTAACAACATTCTCTTCTATGATCTCAAGCAACATCGAAATTACACCAATGAAGGTCACCATATATATCAAAAATGTTGAAAGCTTTTATATATAAGTACCATCTAACTTTTAAAGCTCTAACATGCACTAAAACAAACTACTTAATGTGGTACTTAAGTCGTCAAACTCTCTCTTACAATGGACTAGTCTATTAAATCCTACTCTCCTCATGTGCATAAATCCTAACAATTGATAATTTTGCCATGAGTTAGGCTTCAAGAAGGAAAACATACAAGTTGTAGTAAGTTGAAAGTCAAATATTGATAGATGGGTGATTAACAAAAGGTACATCAGATTAATGTCAATAGAATGAAAATCATTGTAGAAATCGTCTCTTAAAGCTTCATTTAACAGAATACAAGCTTCATGTGGTACTTAAGCCTTCATGTGGTACTTAAGCCTTCATGTGGTACTTAAGCCTTCATGTGGTACTTAAGCCTTCATGTAGTACTTAAGCCTTCATGTAGTACTTAAGCCTTGAGGTTCTTCCACCTAATGAACTAGTTTATCGGATCCTCTTAGCCCTAAGAGCACTCCAAGGTGCCTTCTCAAACATATCATATGCCATACAATAACAAGTTTCAAAAATATCTAAAATGCACGAGATAATCAAGGTAGTATTATTCCAAAAGATAATAGTCACTCACTACATGGGATTCCTTCTTTGGTACAACTTATATTTATCATTTAGTCTATAAAAATAATCTTAATAAAGCACCGTGTCTGTCCTCGTTTTTTACTAGAGGACAAATGTTCAATTAAATAATCACGTAATTTCACAAACCAACACAACCAATCTCAAGAGGGATGACACCTGCAAGCCCACTGCTACTTATGGCAATCTGTATTCGTAAAATATGATATTAATAGCCCCTAAGAGTTTGTCTAACATACTTTATTCTTTGTGCATCAGAACACTAAATGAGAGATTACATAATGAAACTCCTATTCTGAAACTCTACTCGATTATAAATTATAGAAAAAGGATAGCAAGTGCAACCTTGACTACTTGCTAAACACTCTGAGGACACTTGATGATAATTACAAGACAAAACCCTTTGAAAAATGTATTGTTACCTAAAGCGAATCTTGGGCCCAGGAGGAGAGCACTTTTGACCTTGGAAACCTGAAGACTCGCCAGTATGCCCAGCAGAAGTTCTTCTAATAAGGTCGGCAACACCTTTGACGATATTCATCCTTCCTCACCAAGATCAGCTCAGCGTTGAGACTTCACAAACCAATCAAAGGTTCCACCCATCACTCTCTTGAAACCACCTTTCTAGCTCAAAGAAACCAATCCAATCCAATCAGCAGTAATAAGATTACACAATCTAGTCGAGTATTGCACAAAGATTAACGATGACAACAAAAAAAAAAAGCAAGTGAAAATCACTTACTCAAAAAAAAGACTTGCAACCTCAACATACATTTCTCATTCGAACTTCAACCTCCCTTTTCAGCTCACTGATCAGATATTATTTCAATGAATTGAATTAACTCTGTCAGGAATCATCTCACTGATTAGCAACGGATTCTCAACGGATTCTGAACATTTCAAGAATACGAAGAATTCAACACACATCATTCTCATAAACATAAAATATTGCATTAAACGTCGAAAAAAAAAAGGTGAAAATCAATAAATATCACAAACCAATCAAAGGTTCCACACATCACTATCTTGAAACCACTTTTCTAGCTCAAAGAAACCAATCACCAGCAAGATTATCGAACTCGCGGGTTGACTCGTAAACCCGTACGAGTCTGCGAGTCATGACACTGTTGACGAGTTAACTCGCATATAAACTCGTTATTTTTCAAACTCGGAGTTAACTCGCTGACTCGTACCAGACTCGTGAGTTTGAGAACGAGTTACCGAGTTCAAAAAACGGGATGAAATGACAGAAAAACATGTCGTTGGCATTCAGATTTTAAGCCCAAATTAAAACCCCAACGACTCAAATCGAAAATCCAATTGTAAGCAGAGATCGAAGCCCAAATCCCAAATGGAAAACCCTAATCGAACGTTGACCTATTTCGTGATCTCGAGTTTGATCTTCATCACCTTCGACGCCGTAGCTCCGCTCGTCCACGTCGCAGTTCCGATCGCTTCGCGTCGCAGCTCCGTCGGGTCTCTGGTTCAGCGGCGTCACTGCTCCCTTTTCTTTTCCCTCTTTCGTTGTTCCCTCATGCGTACGTATTCCCTTCTTCTCTTTCTCCTTTTACTAAACATTATATCTTGCTTTTATTTTTCCATTTCATTTTTTTTATTTTTCTGACTTTAGTGTTTGCTGCTGTTACGCGTATATATAGCCTTCTTTTCTACTAAATGTAGCCCTTTTTGATTAATTACCTTTTATTCAATAAGATTGAGAATTGGTGGTTTTCAGTATTCATTTCATCATCCATAATACTAACAGTTTCCCGCAGTTTCACTTGAGATGACTAGAGAAATCCATTTTTCAAAATTTAATAATACAAATCCACATTTTACTTTAAAATTTAGGAATACAACACTCATAAATCATAAACAGAGAAGGAAATTTTCAGAAACAGCCCTAAAACAGTGTAAAATTTATAGTGTAGTCACAGTCCTAAAACACACTATAAAGTAATGGAGACACACAAAATGCACGGCCAATAGGAAGGAAGGGAGAGAGAATTAGTGTCCCTTACAACTCAGCAAATCAGTGGAGAATCATCCGGGGAGTCACTGCGCAGTTACAGAAGACAGCGGCAGAGTCGTCGCAGAGTTGCACCGGATTAGCGACAAAGTTGCGGCAGAATGGCGGCGAAGTCGTGAGAGTCGCGGCTGATTTTCTGCAGAATAGCACTAAGTTACTGCAGCGCGCAGATCGTTCGCCAGAATCGGAGGGATTTGTGCTACGGCCGATCTCACCCGGTGGTTGATGGGGGGTTTGTGCAAGCCACACGGCACAGAGCGTGGAAGTATAAATATTACAAATCATAACTATTGTGCAAAAAGTTTAAAACAAAAAGATGATAATAAATCCTTGGAAACTTCATTAAAAATCGGCATGTTTCTAAAATTTTAAAATTACTAGTTTTAAATAACAAATTGATAGGATTTTTAAATTAGAAAATGGGTACTTTTAATTAAAAATTGATATAAAAAAATAAATGTTAGTTGACAAATTGATAGATTTAAAAAAAAAATAAACGGGTAGTTTCAGATTTTAGCAAATGGAAGTAGAATTAAAACTAATTATATTTACCAATCTCTTTTTTGAAGGGATGACAAATAGATAGATCTACTTTAATTTTTAAAACCTGAGAAAATATTTAATAAGCTGGAATATTTGCTGTGGTATATAATTTATTTTTTCCGGTACTTAAAAAGAGAATATATAACTAATGAACATACAAATCAAAATTTTATACAAAAAATAGTAAGACAGACAAATAATTTAATTGAAAGTCTGTTATTACTTTGAAGGAAAGTGATTTTTTAATAATTAAATTTTGACAATTTTTTTTTATCATTTAGATGATATTTTTTAACTGATTTTCTGTTTTTTTTTCAAAACCTCCTACTTTTAAAATATTTTATTTACTTCCAAAAACTATTTATAGAAGTATTTATTTTGGTTCGACAAAATGTTCACCTTTGTTTTACAAGTTTCTATTCACATAGAAAACTAGGGTTATGAAGCTATTTTTAACAAAATATTATATTCTTTTATCATTTTCTAGAAAAAGATAATTGTATTCCTTTTCTATTTCATAAATATTAGAATTATAAATTTTTAATAGTTTTCTTTTACGTTATTACAAATTATTTATTTCAATGATTTCCAAGTATTAAGGCTCCAAAACCAAACACGTATTTTTTGTATATGAAGGACAAAAATTCTCAACATGTATATATCTGAGAAAGACAGTCACCAAGAACAGTATTATTAAACAAAAGCTAGGATATTAAAACTAATTTGCTTCATTTAAACAATGTCATTCACAAACATATTTGGTACATCTCAAAACAAGATAGTAGTTTTAAATTTGTTACTCTCTGTTATTTTCTGCTAGGAAAGTGTGCATCTTGCAACAATAAAGTTAAGCATGTTTTTACAGTAATAAGAGATTAGAGATCAGACACATAGGAAAATATCTCCCTCTTGCCTTTTAGGTCTAACTCTGCTGTTTCTTAACGTGTTGCTCTCAGTGTAGTCCATATAGATGCCATAGAGTCCAACAATACTAATTTCCAAGGTCTACAAGATCCAGCAAAATTGCCAACTGATGCAGCAACAGTAAACACCTTCATCATTCACAACAAGTAATAGTAGATTTTATGCTCATCTTTTGGCTCATCAAGCCTCTCTCACCAACTGCTTACTGCAAACTTGTTACTGTATGACATACAGGCATGTAGGTAAAATCAACAGCCAAGAAAGAGACACTGCAATCAACAGCTTACTGCAAGATCCATAGGGTCAGCGGCCAGAGGAGTTTTCTGGAACTTGTTCCGTAGCTGACCACAAGCTGCATTTGCATCCAACCCTCTTGTGTGACGTACACTAACAGTTATTTTAGCAGACTCCAAAGCACCAGAAAATGCTTGCACCTACCCAATTAGGATTTTTAGATTAAACAACGAAAATTACAAAGATGATTCAGGGCATGAACTAAATTGTGTGCTAAAATGAACAGAAGACAAGAAAATTATCATACTGCTCTCTTGGAAGGACGCTTATACTCAGAGTCTTCTATTGGATTGAAAGGTATCAAGTTGACATGATATCCACTGCCCGCACCATGGAGTAACTCAGCAAGTTCTGCTGCATGCTCTACCGAGTCATTGACTCCAGCTACTCAAATGCCAAGAATGTGCCATGAGAATTATAAGGATTACACCAACCTTTTAGTAAGAGAAGTGAATAGTATGTATTAGAACTTTCAATACCTAAAAGTGCATATTCAAAGGAAACCCGTCTGCTGGTTTGCCGAAAGTAATCTCTGCAGTCTAACATAAGTGCATCCAGCGGGTAGGATTTTGCACTTGGAACAATTGTCTCCCTAAGTTTCTGATTAGGAGCATGTAGACTGATACAAAACACAAAAGAAAATTCACATAATAGAATATACATATATATGGATAAAAAAGAATCCATTAAAAAGCTATCTGAAATTATACACAAGCACAGAATAATAATATACTCTAGCCACAAATCCAAAATAGTCGAACACAGATTCTTTTATTTTTATTTTATTTTTTTTAAAGCAGGAGGGGAAGAGATCAGTTCAGCAATTCAGAGCATTCTACAAAAAAAATGATAAAGAGAGAAATGTCATTTCAAAGTTTATATCTTCAACTAACTTAATGGAAAGTGCATTTGCAACATTCTAGTAATGCCTGTTGTTGAGCTGCAGAAAAATTTAGGTTCTGGAGAAAATTACGAAATAATGGAATGAAAGATACATAGACTCATGAAAGTTCAAATTTTATCCCAACTTTGGAAATATTACGAAGTTGCATTGACTAAAAACTAATGATATGAAAATTCAAGATACAGTGCTGGCAGCCTAAAGGTCTGAATACTGGTGCAAATGTCATTTTGCTACCGGACATCTAGCTTAGCATGAAGAGTAAAATTAGTAGCAAGTCAAAATTTTATTCATATCAAAGGTAATTACCTCACAGCTAAGGTAGATTGAAGTTTGTGAGAAGCAAGTTTCTTTATTGTATTTGGAACGCCCACAGTGGAGATGGTTATCATTCTTTGCCCAATTTGCACATCCTAAAAGAACACAGCAAAGCATACTTACAACAAAATCTTATTATAATACTTTATCACAATACAATGAAATATAGAAAGTGAAACGAGAACAAATATTATGCAGACAATGTGATTCCTTGAAGTTTTGAAGGAGAGAGCAATGTATGCATATAAACTTTGCACTTGTATTGAAGATAAATTACATATGCATTCACATGTGGCATAAAGTAAGTCGGGAAAGTCTTCATAAAAAATATATTATGTAAATACATGAAAGTTTGATCTCCCAATCTCATAGAACATGTTTACAACATACAATTTTGAGTAAGCCTTTCGAAGGAAATAATGCCACATATATTTATTCACCTTATTCAAGCAACGGTGTGCTTCAAGTACTGCCTTCAGATTTAACATTGGTTCACCCATTCCCATAAACACTACATTTGACACCCTATGCTTGAAGACCTCCTCAATGGCCAAGACCTGTTTCACATAAGATGAATTTTATCCCTGTCTTGCAGAAAACCAAGTCAAGCTTGTTTCAGAACATTAACAATCCTAAACCAAAGCCTCTTATCTTTACTTTATACATTCTTTTTACTTTCTATTTTCTTTTATAATCTCTTTTAATTAATCACAGAAGCACTAGTAATCTACCTGACTATCTCATCAACCCTGCAGATAATCTAACATCAAACTGCTTTAACGGACAAACATGGATGGATCATGGACATGACACAAACCTGTTCAACGATTTCATGTCTCTGAAGATTCCTTGAAAACCCCCCTTTTCCAGTGGCACAAAAGGAGCAGCGTAAAGGGCAACCAACCTAATATCCAAACAACAGATGGCAATAACAACATAATGGAAACATCAGCACTTAATTATCACATAAACAAAAATAAGTTACCATATCAACTGTACAAATACTTCAGGAAAGAGGGAAAACACCTGTGATGAGACACATGCCGTGAGGCGACTCAAACCTGTGCCATCCATAACTGGAATGCCAACAGTTTCAATCAACCTATTGTCCTCCAACTTTAACAACAACTGCAAAATCAAACGCCAAGCCAACACTAAAAAGTGTAAGAAGCCAAGGAAATCCCCATAATCAAATTCCTCAAAGAGCAAGTATATCCTACTTTTTGCAAGTACCAAGTATATCATCAAAAGAAGAAAAAAAAAAGTCATTGCCAAAATAATTCAGAACTCGTCCACAAAAATCAACATTTCATCCTCAATTGAACATCTTGAAACATAAAATGGCCAATTAAACAACAAGAAACCATCAAAATATATAAAAACGAAACCACAACCGCAATTTAAAACTTTTTTGTTGAATTATGATTACACTCCTCACCTTAACAGTTCCATCAGCTGCAGTTACAGTTTCGAAAATAGGAGAACGCCCCACTTTCCATCCAGCTCCTTCAAGAGTATTCCTAAAACCCTGAGGCACTGCAATGTAAGAAAACCATAACACAACCATAATGAAATGTCTAAAGAAAAAACGTAAAAAGAGACAAAAATATATATACGAAAGGGAATGAATAAAAAATAAATATAAAAAAGAGTAGAAAAATAATAATAAACCCACACTGAGAGAAATCCTTAATTTCTCTAAGCTTCCTCTGGTACAAGAAATGATAAAGTTGCTTGCCCCGGTAGGTTTCCTGAAAAAATCGAACCAAAAAATGAGAAATTGAAATGTTTTTTTTTTTCTTTTATGTTTTGCTCCAATTAAATTGGGAAAAGATGATAAATTTACCTGACCGAAGTCAAGGGCAAGCTGTTGCAGCTCCTTCTCTGATAAACCAAGGAGAACCTGAGACTGGGAGTTGGGACGTGGGGACATGGATGCACACACCATGGACGAGAAATAAGGTTGCACCTGCGTGCGAGATGGAGGTCGCACCGCACGTGCGAGTGGCATGGAGCAGTTCTGAATTAGCGCCAGCATTGGATTGGAGTGTAGTTGAATCTTACCTTTGCTTCTTCACTCTTGGCTTTGGCATGAGATGAGAAGAAGATAATGAAAACTCATAAAATGAAGAAGGGAAGAGAAGAAGAAGAAAAAAACTGTTACTTAAAACCTTAAACCCTTACTTTGTACTTTTTTTTTTTAAATAATAATTAAGATTACAAGGATAAAAACAAGAACCTTTTCCAACCAACCATTGTCTTGGAGGATTGTTTCGGAATGCTCATTATTTTAGTCTTTGATTTCTTATAAAAATTATTTTCTTCAACAACAAAAAATCTTGTAGAGTTACTTTATATTTAAGTTGTTTTTAATTTTAGTTCGATTTATGCAATTGATTGATGCTATAATATTTATTGAAATTATAATAAGGTAATGTGTGAGAATGGGAAGAATAAAAAGTTGAGTTTTTATATTAAAAAACTAAGGTTTTGTTTGGTATGGAAGGAAAAAACGTAAAAAGAAAGCGTAAAGTTATGTAAAGAAGAGAAGGTAAAAACAGATGAGAAATAGAATAGAATAAATATATTTGGCTAAATAAAAAAGTAAAAAAGAAGATTTTTTAACATAAACTAAAAGTTAATAATAAATTATTTTTACAAATAAATATATATATATATATATATATATAATCAATTATAAGTTTTCTTAGAGTGAATTTTGTATAAAAATTAAAGGCAAATATTAAATGCATGATAAATTATTTTAACATTTTTAGCTGATTTTTTTTTTCAAGTTCACGAAAAAAATAAGAGGTGCGAGACTTACATTTTTATACATCCAAAAAAATTTATCAACACATCCAAAAAAATTTATATATTTATATAAAGATTGTAATACTCTTAAATATTTGTTGAAGGTCCGCGACATAAAGATCCTATGAAATTTCAATGTTTTTTTATATTAACTTTTTGGACTTTTTCTATGCAACTTAGGTGGAGGGCAAAAAAACCTTCTCTTAAAATGATCAGAACAATGAGTGAGATACCATAAAAAAGTTAAAATTCTAACCTTAGGACTAAGTTAGTAGACAATTTCTATACTTAAATTAAATTTTAAAAGATATAAATTTTAGTAAATATTAAGGAATTCCATATTTCTAAGTAAATGTCTAATTCTATATCAAATTAAAAGAATAGTTATTTTCTAGCCATTATATCCTTTTAGTTATATCAATTTTACATAATAAATGGATTCTTTTTTTTCTTTTTATTTCAAAAAAAATCAATCATGAATATTATAAATTTGCTTGGTTTTGAATTATTAAAAGAATTTTATGGTAGTAACCCCCATTTTGGTAACATATAAAGATTGTGAAAATGAAACTTTCAAATAATTTTATAGGCATGACTTTATTTAAAAAAAAAACAAAATTGTGTGTGCCCAAAAGTTCAATGAAATAATTATTTGTTAAAAGACATTATATATGTTACATGTTTATTTTTATTGATCCGCATGAAACATGATGTGCAATCTTTTTGTTATATATGTTTTACGTATAAGGATGCTAAATCTAAATCTATGCATATGGGATATCTATGTCATTACATGTTCTTAACTTTCTTTGGATCGATATATCTACATACTTTATTTTTGAGTCTCCTTGGACAAACATAACTCACTTCTTTTTCTTGTTGTTTGTGTAAAGCAGTGTCAAACTACCCAACAAGCATTAATTCTCCTTAAAAAGGTGATCCAGTCGTACCTTGCATTATAACTACCTTGTTACAACTTCAATCCAATCACTAGCCTTGCCTCTGGAAATCCCCTCCTTGCAGTTAAGGTAACGATTTCGGGTATAGCTAACTCCCATAGTATGATGAGCGGTGTGTACAAGATCCAAAAATGAAGTTATTTAGATATTGAAAAGAAAAAAGTAACAATATCATTTTTTTCTTCTAAGTGAACAATTCTTTTTAACTATTTGAATACTTTTATTAAGAGTGATCATTACATGTATGATATTTCTTTTCAATTGAAACAATTATATTAATAGTTGCATTTTTAGTGATATAAACAAATACAATAACTTTCTTTTTTGTAAGGACATAAATTGTAATGATAGTTGAGAATTATAGTTTAGTTTGATAACCCGTACGAGTGATAAAAATGATGATGATTTCACTTTAGGAGAAAATGCTAAGAATCTTCGAGAAAGTTAAAATTTGATGCATTTGTGGATTGAAATAATGGTGATTTCACGCTGGGAGAACATTCTAAGAATCTCCGTGAAAGCGAAAATTTGATGCATTAGTGGATTGAATGCGAAAATGTATGTTTGAATTATTTCACTTTTATAAGTTGTTGGACCAAATAAAAAAATGTTTGATACTTGTTTTTCCAATTCAAATGAACTTTAAATCCTATTTTAATTATTCTTTACTCATTCTATAAATATCTTTTTGAAATCAAAATTTTCAACGGTAATTATAACGAGCATATTCCATAATTTGTGAAACAGAATATCCATTTACTTTGGAAAAACTGTCTGTACTTGTTACAGTAAATTCTAAGTTAAAGTCACCATTTTTACATAAATGGTGTTATTTTTACTGTTTGGCTTCCAGTTTCGCAATAATTGAATTATTTAATTTCGTTCTTAATAAATGGTTGAACATATATGTTACAACTCTTGCTCCCATTGGGATTACACAGTTAAAAAAGGTAAAATGATGCATGGTGGAATACAAATTGTTTCAGTTCTATTCATCACATCAAAATATTATTAATAGTGTTATATATACATACATATATATATATATATATATATATATATATATATATATATATATATATATATATATATCCTTGAAAGTGCATTGCAGCAATGAATAATCCATATCAATACTATGCTTAAAAAACCAGTAATATGAAAATTTTAATATTATTACTGAATCAACAACTGTACAACAATCAGAAATCTCAAGACAAGTTCAAGTTCAAGTTCAAGTTCATCATGATGTACATATACATATACATACAATTACGAACTCGAGCAAAATCAGATAACATGAAACCAACATTCACTTTCACTTCATTGTTGTTTCATGTTGTCTACCTCTATGTTGTCTGTTGCCACTGCTGCTTGAGCTATGGTCACTCCTTCTCCCAGTTTGATGATGATGATGATGATGATGGCTTGCCACCCCTGCAACACCTTTCTCACCAGAATCCTGAAGCTCCTCCAATACTCTCACCACTTCATCCATTTTTGGTCGAAATCTTGGCTCCACAGAGAGGCATTGAATGGCAAGGTTCGCTACTTTCATGGCTTCGCGCATCGAGTATTGGCCTTCAATGCGAGCATCCATGACTTGGAAGATCCTGCGTTTGTTGCTGAGGTATGGTTTCGCCCATTCGATTAAATTGTGCTCCCCACTTGGCCTGTTGCTGTCAAGAGCACGTTTGCCAGACATGATTTCAAGCAGAACAACCCCAAAACTGTATACATCACTCTTCTTTGTCAAGTGACCTTCACAAAAACACAAGAGCATGGAGTCAACTTTGATTCTATTTACACACTTCAAGAGACTTCAAATGTAGTGTTTCATCATGCATGGCGTTCAAGTGATGAATTTGGATATATTTTTCCATAAGCACTTTAGAATAAGAAAAAAGTGAGTATGACACCGACTCTAACACAAAACCTTACGACAATAGGTTTATAGGTCGTTCATTTTTCTCATTTTTACTCGGCCTCACACTTGAATGTCTAAAGTAACATGGAGACATCAAATTAATAAGCCTGTTGTACAGTGTATCTTATGGGAGATCTCTGAATTTCAGTTAGCATACAAAATACAAAATGTGATTGGGTGATGATATCTGCTGCAGTGGGAAATTTTTGCTTGCTAATGAAGGAGCTAAAAAGCTCCACCAGAGTTTAAAACAGAACAAATAAGAGGGTTTCTTCTTTCTGGTAATCTATTACATGATTGGTGCAGAATAATTCAGAAGACATGATTATATTATATCTAAAGAAGTTTGTATGACCAATTAAAGTGCTCATAAACTGAGTACTCAACAAATGAGTTACCTGTGGCAATATATTCAGGAGCAGCATAGCCATAAGTGCCCATTACCCTTGTAGAGACATGGCTTTTATCACCTGCTGGTCCATCCTTTGCCAAGCCAAAATCAGAAAGTTTTGCGTTGTAATTCTGTCATCATCAACAAAAAGGAATGTTAGAAAAGAGAGTATTATGATTAGTAAAATGCAAGTTCAATGAGATATGCTTACCGAATCAAGTAAGATATTTGAAGCTTTGAAGTCTCGGTATATCACTTTTGCTTCATCGCTATGAAGATATGCAAGACCCTTAGCAGCATCGAGAGCAACCTTCATTCGGATGTTCCAAGAAAGTGGTTGAAAGTAAGAAGCTCCTGTTCCAAAAAGAGCACATTGTTGAGAGACTGAGATGTTTAAGGAACAAAACAATGTCTAGCAGTGGATAAACAAGGAGAGAAATCAATAACTTACTTCTAAATAAATGATTATCCAAACTTCCCTTTGTCAGAAACTCATACACCAGAAGCCTATGGTCATCCTCTAAGCAGTAACCAATGAGTTTCACAAGATTAGGATGATGCAGCTGCCCCAGGTAGTTGATTTCTGTCTATAGCACAGGGCTAATTAATTACAAACCAAGAAAATCATCTAAAACATTAATGTTTGCTACATGTATCCAAAGGAGGAATTCCTCAGAAAAAGAAAATCCCATCAAAAACTGATTTTGGCATTTCCCAGAGCAGTAAAACTGCATCTTAAATTCTGAGGCTTCAAGCAAAGTTCCAAAGTGACACTCACCAACCATTCACTGTGTCCCTGCAGACCTTCTTGGTTAAGCCTCTTCACAGCAATGACCAATCCAGTTCCTGGTCTAACTGGAGCAAGTGATTGCTCATCAATCCACCCCTTAAAAACACAGCCAAACCCTCCTTCACCCACCACACTATCTGGACGAAAGTTCCTTGTAGCAGTTTTTAGCTCACCAAAGGTGAAGCTTTTCATATTTGAGGACTTCAAGATCTCACCCTCTGTCCTTGGTGTTGGAGGCAAGGAGGGAGTGGAGATTTTGCTGCTTAAGCCATCCTCTTCTTTGTTACCATCCTTTGAGCTCAAACCTACCCATTTCAAAAGAAAAACAGGGTTCATTTTTCAGACCATAAAATAAGCATTCTACACCAGTAACAAATCAAGCTTAGGCTTGAATAGAAAGATCACTGTCAGGGTACACTGAAAAGACAACAACTTTCATACCAATCACACACTGCACTGGTTAGAGCACCAAAACATGCAACACTTCAGAAATTACATAAACTTATTTTAGCAAGCACGCCAAGGGTTGAAGATTTTCAATTCTAATTCTCGCTCTAGATTTCATCTTAACAACTGAAACAAAGCAAGTTAAATCGAAGAAAGTAGGAAAATCCTGACACGAAGCAAGTTAAATCAAAAGTTCATTTTTTTTTTACTGTTTCCACAATCTTTTTCAAGAAGCCAACAATAGGGTTCCACTTATTATTTATCTTCATCATAAACTCTTGCACCTTCACCAAATCCTACACGACAGCAAAAACTACCAAGCAAGCACAAAAAACCAATTAAACCAAGTCACCCTCGTGTTGCGATCAGTGAATCATACTTCCTAAACAGACAAAAAAGTCCAAAAATTTCTTTCCTCTTCCACACATGAATCTGCCAAAACTAACAACATCCATGTTTCAAGTACCCAAAAACCATATTTTATCAAAAAGAACAGCAAAAACACAAATTAAGTCATTCAAACTCCAGAGGAATCCAAAAAAGTTGATCAACCCAAAAAGAAGAAGCAAAAGGGGAGGCAGGGAAGAGTGAAAACAACACATGCAAGAATGTTTATTACCGTTTCGTGGAGGGCTCTCAGCTTTGATCTGGGCACTGAAGCAGCACCCCATGAAGAGAGAACTGAGGAAGAACACAGAAGCTAGAGGAGAGAGAGGGGTTGGTAAATAAGCAACAAGTTGAAGTTGTGGAAAGTGGTGCAGATGAAAGATGATGATGATGGTGAAGCAAAAGGAAAAGATGAGAGAGCCCGTGAAGAGGAGAAAAACAAGAATGCAAGTGTGAAAGGAACGCTATTTCCACATGAAGGTTAGCTGTCAAGCGCGGATTTAACCGCCCTATTCAATGCAATGGCTTCCAGTGCCTAAGGATTGTGGGTGTGTGAATGTGAATGCCTCAGGAGTGATGATCTTGGAAACTTCATGCTTTTGACTTTTGACCGTTCAGAGGGACAAAACAAAAACCACAACTGGGTTGACCTCATGCCGCAGTTTCCTCACATTAGATTATACAAGTGGAACATGATCTTGTCACAAATATTAATATCAATACATGTTTTTTCTTTAAATAACAGATAACTCTAATTAAATCATATAAAAACCATTATCATGAGCATCCGTGACAGAACTCAAACTTGTATCAGTTAATTGAACCTTGAACATCATATCAGTATCCATTTTTATAAATCATGTTTCTTACTTAATAAATTTTGTACTTTTAGTAGATTTTTAACTGATAAAAAAAAAAGTTGAAAAGTGATGAAGGGTGTGCTGTTGTTGTTGTTGTCCCTTGTCATACATGGTTTTATTGATTCCATGGTTTGCATTTTTATTTTTGGCCTTGGTGGGATCCATAGCTTCAACCTTATCTTTTTTCCTCGTTGTTGCGTTGCTCGCTGTCTTTCTTGGACAATAACTTTGCATGGTCTCAACCGCTAGTTTATTACGTTATATATATATATATATATATATATATATATATATATATATATATATATATAGAGAGAGAGAGAGAGAGAGAGAGAGAGAGAGAGAAATGGTGGTGAAAGTTCAAAGCTTTTTGTAACCCAAAAGACAATTCAATGTCTGGTGGGTGCTATTGTTGACTAGTATCACTGAAGAATAAGTTGGAAACACACAATTTAAGGATATGATTCCAGTGCATCACAATTTTTTATGCCAAATGGGGGCTTAAAAAAAGCAACTTTTCAGGCGAAAAGTTTAGAGTTAGATCTATGTTCGGTTCGGACAGAGGAAAAAAAAAAGCTTTTGTTGACTGAAATTATTGCAAACTTCCCATAGCATTTGTCTTCTCTGAATTTATTAAATATTGAAACTTTTTCTTCTGATAATTCAACAATAAGCCATTAATATGGATGGTGTGTGTTTTCTCTCTTCTTTTGACCAAACAAAATGAAAGAGTTGTTGGTGGAGAGGGAAATGAATGTAGGTAGTTTATTATTATTATCATATTGACAAAAGTTGGTGTGAATGATTTAGGGTTGACATTGAGCATGAGAATTATTAAGAAACCATATTTGGCAATGGCTATGACAATTGGCATTTGCTACAGTGAGAGAACCTTGTGCTGGGACCAATATCATGATAAGAGACATTAAAAAGTGCCAAATTATTCTTACTATATTTTCCACTTGCTTGGACAGTAAGGAGAGAGGACCAAAACCTGGGTTTTTCAATTAATGTGGTCATGCATGACAAACCCTAGTCTACCATTGTAGTACCAAGTAGCATAAGGCATGAAGTGATTCAGATCACTACCTACCTACACTTCAATGCCTCACCACCTCATTGACTTTGGCATAAATATACTTAAATTGAATCCACCCAATTCATTATTTAAGACCTAAATCTATAAAAGACACATTCTTTATTTATTTTTGTGTAAGCACTAGTTACCTAAAGTTGTTTTTTTTTTCTAATCAGGGGAACAAATCACACTCTTTAAGAAATTAAGGAAAATCTAGAAAATATGTAAAAGCATGTTAGAAGTTATTAGAGGACCTATTTTTTAAGATTACATGTATTTTTTTTCTAAATTATTATAAAAAATTGTGTTTCATAATTAAACTAAATTATAAATATTTTGTTTCTAAATTTTATGAAAGTCATGTAAATCCTTTTTAACAAACAATATATGAAAAATATATTATAGTGTTTTGACACATGAAAAATCTCAAAAATTAAGTTTGACACATGAAAAACATCCCGTGTGCTATTTTGTTGAAAAGAGTGTTTTATACTACTTTCATAAAATGGACTAAATACTTTATAATTCAATTTAAAAATAAAATACAATTTTTTATATAATTTAAAAAAACATATTTCACCCATAATTTTATTATATACTTTAATAAAAAAAACAACTTAATTACACCACTATAATAATTTGGCAAGCATTATTTTTTACATATTTTCATCAATATATTTGTAATTTTCACATACTATCATTCAATTTTTTTGGACACATTTTATCAGTGATTTTTCTTCATGCATGGTTTATCATTATATTGCAAAGATTTGTCATGTCTTACCCAGCTTTTTTAAGAAAATTAGAAATTTTATGATTTTGATTTAAACAAATTGTAAGCGTAAGAAACCCGACATGCATTAAATAATATATTGTGCTTCCTCTGTATTTAATACCTTGACATTAACTTATTGATCATTAATATGACTAAATTTATTGAATGAAATGTGAACACAGGATAAACGATGTTGCACCGAAATTTAACATTATATTTCAACGTCAAAATTAAGCCACGTTCTAAAACAATCAAACAAAACACTAATATGATAAAATATTCCAAGTTTCAATGGTTAATTGGAATTGAGTAATTTGACAAGTAAAAAAATAATTTTCTTCTTATATTTAATCAAAAACATTAAAACATAACGAGTTGGCACCTTAGTTGTCATGTAGATGTTAAAAATGAAAACAAAAGCCCTTTTTTATTCACTTAAAAGCAATTTTGTCATCAAGTTAATTTTTAATAATTTAAAGTTTGCCAATAAGTGACGCAAATGTCCACTATATAACCTTTTAATACAGTTCAGCAAAAATAATGAAATAAAAATATACCAAATGTTTGGAGTGTATGGATAAGAAAGAAGATAGATAGAAAAGAAAAAAGAATTCAATATAAAATAGTGGTTCTTTCTTCTTTTCAAGTCATATATGGAGTACAATTTATCTGCTTCTGATTATCTCATTGTCCCAATTTCAAAGGCCAATACTCCATTTAGCAGCTCCTCAAACAAGTCACAAATTTCCTATGCATGCCCTAATCTATGAAAGCTAGAAAAATACCAAATTTCAGCAGCTCTGTGAATAATAAACATCAACCTCCATCAAGTTACTGAAATTCTACCACACCAAAGAGAAAAGTTACTGAATTTCTACTTCAGATCCAGCATCTGATTTTTAACTAAATTGAAATTTGAAATACTGTACATAATGTTATAGCCAAGTGATGACATAATCCACATTTTTAACCTACTAGAGCTTCATCATCCAACATCTCAACTACAGGAGCATACTGCAAAGTGAACCAGTAAGATCCATGAACAAACAAACATTACACAGAAAAAAGCAGCATACACAACACAAAGCAAAGTAACTGAGATAGATTCATATACTGACCTCATCATTTTCCTCAAAATATATCCCATCAACAGCACTGCCAAGCTGAAACTCCCACCCTAGACTGCTCTCCAATAGCTCCTTAAATTTCCTTGTCTGCAAGAACAGGGAGATTACACTTTCCTCTTTCAGAGAAATAATCAAATACATATGCATTGTACCTAGCAAGCAGCAAATGCTGCAAGTCTGCAACCATTATATCAATAATAAATATCACATTATAGGAAAACATGAGTTACATGTTCATACCTGTTTTAAAAGATCTCCATCAACAACCGACCCATCTAGCAATGATGAAAAGAAGTCCTACAATTTCAAAACAATCAAAAGGAAAAAGTTGCAGTTTAGCTCAGAAAAGTGTATAAAATCAAATTTCTGTGATGGTAAAGTAATATTCAATTAGTGTTAGAAGAAACAAACAACACTTTAGGCAACTGGTCCACAAGAATCAAAGGCCTTCTCAAAATAAACCTGCCCAGTAAGGAGAATAACTGAATCATAGAACAAGAATGAGGAATTTTCTTCTAGCCACATTTACCCTGACCAAGGCTTCCTTGAAAAATTTTTAGAAGTTAGTTCTCACAAAAACATCTTTATGTTTTATCATTCTTACATCCACGTCTGTTTGTTATAAGCACACATTAATTTTGTTATTCTGGAATAGGGATGCTGATGCCAATAGGAAGGATGAATATGCTTAAATATGGGGAATTGATTTTCAGTAAGGTAAGGAAAGTGCATCCTGAAAAACCTACATTATTCTTATGAAAATTATGAACTCTTTTTTTTTCACCTTGGAATGAGTTGCTTATGGGCATTAACTACTAAAAAGACAAGGATGATCAGAAAGTGGAGGCAATATCAACTTGAGGAAAAACAATATGCAATCTAAGATGCTAACCATGATAAATCAAGAAGACCAGCCACATGTGTGAACTGCTAACCTCCATGTTGAAGATTGACTCATGCTTTTTTATGCTAAAATGACGAGTTTTAGAATTTCAGGATCTTAAAATCCATAACTGACCAGAACAGATGCCAATCCAGCAACTTAAATTAATAAAGGTAGGTCAGAGAGTTAAATCTGCATGTGACTATTGAGTTATCATCACTGAAAATACCTTGCAAACATGGTGCAAAAAGCTATCAGTGGAAATCAAAGAATCATCCAACAGTGCTGATCCTGTTTCACCCATGTGATCTTTCTGTAGTCCGTATTTTAGTTGATTATGGATGACTTTGATGAACTGCAAGAATCCGTAATGTATTAGAAATGAGTTTGACAAATAACACAAGATTCAAGATCACGACTCTTCTTTTAATGAATAATCAATAGCTAGTAGTTCCAAGACTACATTCAGAAGTCGGAACTGCTAAAACCAGGGATGAATTTAACACCATTCCAAGGATTATTGCCACTGTTTTGTACTTAAAGGTAACAAAAATATGAAAAGTTATATTAAAAGTTCACCTTTGTAAATAGTTGAGTTCGTGTGCGGAAAGGCTGCAAAAGAGCATACAAAGTCAAGGAAACATAATTACAAAACATATACTTATGAAATCATACAATTTCAAATTGATTTGCACCAACTCAACCCAACGTAGGACTACTAACAAATAATTGAGGTTCTACCACCATAAAATGTCCTAAGAAAGAAGAAAAAAGTGTTCACGGGAAAAAATATTGCAGAAATTTCCATAAAAGAGAATAGAAAATGATATCTCTTATTATGCTTATATCTACTTTCTGGCTAGAAGCACAAATCTAAAAAGATGAGGAACCTGTGGCAAATTAGGCAAAGTAAAAATGGTAAATCCCACAGAATCCAAGTTAGAATACAGAACTTAACAAACCGACCCACCAAGTTGAAAGACCAAACAAGCATCCAAGAAAACAGAAGTACTCGTTGAATACAGAGCAACAACAGACATTAAGCAGACGTCATAGAGCCAATTCACTTAAAGCTCAAGCTGTTAATAAAATAATCAATAACAATAGCGAGTTTATAAATTCAAAGGATGAATGTTAGCTGTTCACACACACATATATCACTTGTAATGAACAGCTGATTAATGAAACTCATAATGGTTAATAAAACTATTTTGAGTAATTAAATATAGACATCTCATATAGTTCTGAAAGTTTGATAAACAGCTTTAATATATTCAACATTACCAATTCAATATATTAAAATTTTTAGGTGGAAGAAAAGCAGATTGCTACAGATGTAATATAAAACAATTCCCCTGCCTTCGCCCAACAGCTAAAATATTGTCACCCTGATTCTTCTCATATTGAGCTCAACGGGTAGGGATGTTATCCACCCTTCAAACCCAAAGGGCTCTTGCGTAAGGGTGCATGTTAGAGATGCAATATAAAACCACTTGCATGGCTTCACCTAACTGCTTGAAGTTTTTGAGATAGTTGGTTTAATAGTCATCACATAGACAAGTATCTGAGATAAACCGGAAACTCTAAAGTCCAGACAGAGAGTCTATGCATGCATTATCCAATCTGGTTAAAAAGTAATGCTTACTGCTTCAGTGCAGCCAAACAAAAGGCTAACTAATGACTTCCATTGGAGAAATGCTTCTAGCGATTGGCCCATCTGCGCCATTGCAAAATGTCACATTGGATTCAACAAAAGTCAACAAAATATATAAAGAAAATATGTTTTTCCACAGTACCAAAAAGACAACAAATGCAAACTGCAGTTCTCCAAGAAGCATGTCTTCAGAACCTCCATAATCTTTTGCCAGTAAAGTTTCTAACAATTGTGTCTGAGAAGGGATACAAAAAAAATTGCACAAATCAGCAAACAATAATATGTAAAATTTCAGGGCAAGAGAATTCATTATAGGAAGCTTTTTATCCCAATTACTTTTAAGGGACCAAACATTCAGCTGTTTGTGTATACCAACCTTGTCAAGATTTAAAGAAGTAAGTTCCTGCCCACTAATACCCTTGCATTTAACAACACGTGGAATTGAAGTATAATAACATCCTTTCTTCTGAGACTTGCCAACAGATGATGCAGAATTGCCAACCTTCAGCTGCTTCTCTGGTGCTTCTTCCATTGGGATTTTAGTAGAGTTTCTAACAATCTCATTTTCACATTCAACAGTGATTTCACCTCCAATTGGCTCTGTTCATGAGTTAACATTAACAATATAATACAATATCAATTTATCAATGAAGTATTTAATACACAGAAACCTCAGTCAAGTAAATGGCATACCAAGCCGTTCAATGACATTCTTTGTGATAAAATTAGATAATCGTTTCCAATCTTCATAACGGATAAGATTGTAAGGCCCAAGTTGTCTGTCAAATTCCAAATTTTTAACAGCTTGACTGTATCTTTCTTCCTAAAGGATAAACAGACAAAACAGAATAAATATATGTCATAAAATGAAGATCATGGAATTAAAGAAATGAAAGTAGAAAAATCGTTTCCTTGGTAAGTTGTGGCTGATATATAAACACAAACACAAATTAGCACTGATTGGATGGAATTTTAGGGAATACCCCACATTTTCTACAAAATGCTCAAGCTCTGTGAAGGAAATTCACTAAAATTATAGTTTCCCAAATATTGTTCTCACAATAACCTAATTTGACTAACAGGATGTAAACTATACCATCATGACATTTGGCTGCATTACAGACATGTTACGTTAACTATATCCATGTTAAAAATTTTAAATGAACACATACCTCTTCCTCAGAAACTTTAACTAACCTTTCCTCTTGTTGGTCCCATTTACGAACAATTACCTGCACGGTCATGAGACCAAAAACCACATAATCAGTCACATTTTTCTGATATTTTTTGGAAATACAAATTAACCACAAACAGGGTCAAAACATGTGAGCATTGATTAATAGATTAAGTATTTCCCCTTGATTCTCTGTGATACTGTGCTAATGGTTTTCTTAAAGGAGTGTCTTTGTTAGATTTACAGAGAAATTAGCAAGTTGTGTTGGATGTTTCTTGTTCTTCACCTTTTTATATTCACCTTTCTTCCTGGTCTTGATTTCTTTAGATAACTCCTCCCACATTTATAACTTTGTCTTGATATTTAGAAATATTTTACTTATAATGAAGATGGTTAAAGTGCACTTACACAAATTATTGAAAGACATGATTATGTACAAGTAAGAAAAAAATTGCACACCAAGAAGGCAATAACTATATGTAATAATTTTAACTTCACCATCATTCTGCAAGGAAATAGAGTCACAGGTAAGCTTCTATCACTTTACCTTCTTTATTACCATGTTCATAAAATTAGTATTGGTGTATTGGTGTTACTCAAAACTAATTCATTTCTTAAATTTTTAAGCTTTGACGTATCATGGACATTTTCCAATAGGCCAGTGAAAAACAATGAAGTCTTGAGAATCTATCGAAAAAGCATAGCAAAAATCCATTTCATCAAAAACTAACAAAATCATTCAAAACCTAAGCATACAGATTGCACCCCATCTGAGCTGTGATTGCATTGTCAAACAATAAGTAAGAACAGTAATTAAAACACTAAGATATGGTGGCAATCGTGATTTCTAAACTATTAAACATATTCGATCAAAGCTCTGTCAAACCAAAATTAATGTAAATTTCATTGAACTATTTTAGACACTGAATTTTTTATTTTCATACCTCTGAAGGGCCAGCATCAATGAAGAATCCAACAATTGGTGAGAACTCTTTCCCATCTCTGCATGAATCCCCCAAAAGAAAAACAAAAGATTCAATGCACCAAATAATTTGAAAAATCAGGAAATTTAAGAAAAATTTTAATTCTAGCAACTGACAGAAACAGTGACGTCTTATGCTTAACATTATATGGTCAGCAAACATGACAATAGAGAGACCATATGAAAGAGATATATAATTTCAAATACTATGATCCAAGGTTATTTCCAAAAAAAATACACTTTGCCACAGTATACAAGATTGAAAGGACAAAAACAATGTCTTATCACACACAAGAACACCCACCACTCTCTTATAGGCTCCTCAATATATCCACAGGGTAAACATGGGATTTTGCAGGAATAAAAAGAACTAAACTTTTGCAGGAATAAAAAGAAGTAAACAAAAGAGAGACTAATATAAGATACAAAATAGGCCTTGATAATTGGGCAAGATGATTAAACCTGCTTGATGAACTATAGTACACAAAATGAGTGCCAGGAGGAATCATCTTGATACCCTTAAAAGCAGGCCCCACAGAAAATATCTACGAAACGAAGAACAGAAGAAAAACAATGTCAGATTGTCCATGTGAAATAAAGCTGAAATCAAGGTTGGATTTTTATTTTAGCCTTCCACCCACGAATTTCAAATTGTATTTTCAGATACCATGATGACGGCATTGAAACAAAAAAGAAAATAAAAAGACAACGACTTGGTAAACCATACAGTAATAAAAGAATGAAGAACCTGGGTATCGATGGCGACCATGGTGTACTGAGGAACATCGAGGAAGAGAAGAGTGACACCGTGCTTGACAAGCTCTAACGCTTTTTCAGAATCCATAGATTAGAGGAAAACGAACAAGTTACACTATCAATTTCGAGATGGTGGGGTTCTGTGCTAGTGGCAGTAGAATCTGAGAATGTTGCTGTGCTGCAACTTAGGATAATCGAGAAATGAGAACAATGTTCCAGGGCAATTGATGCAAAATTAAAATATAAAATGTTAAATTACCTTTATAATAAATCTGCTTCAATTTAATTCTTCCCATGTTATAATTACAACCTTTATCACACAACCTTCAAAGAAAATTATAACAAAATCTCTTGTTGTTTGGATGAAAATGTTTTAATTAAAGATTAGTTTATGTTTATAGAAAAGATTAAGGACATGTTTTTTTGGTAATAATGATATGAGAGATAAAGGAGGAAAAGGAAGAGAAAAAAACTGGAAAGATTAAAGAATGAAGTTTGTATTATTTTTTTTTTAAGATATTTAGAAGTATCTTTTAGTATGATTTTGGAGTGAATTAAGAGATTGAACAGAGTGAAAGTCTATTGGATTGATCGATGTAATATATTAAAAAAATCTTTTAAGAGATAAAAGATTAGATTATAAAATTGTTTTTATTGTTAAAATTAATATAAAATGATATAAATATTTAGAATTGTTTTTATAAATTTAATTGAACGTTTGAAATTATAAAAAAATTATTTTAAAAAAAATACAATATATTTGGTATGAAAATAAATTTAATTTACAAAGTAAAAAATAATTTATTTACATTGAAATTTTATTTTATTTTTAATAGTAATTTTAGAAGTACTAAATTTTTATTTGTATTATTAATTTTTATTATGTTTTTATAATAAGGAGAAATGAATAAATTATGTGCAAATGAAACTCAAAAATAGAGAAGTAATTTCGGATTGTGTCACCCTCTAATCTCAACATGTACTATGCATATAGAAATTGCATTTGGAATGAATATTCTTAATTATCATTCGACATCACCTTCTATCACTTTTAGAGAAACAAGGTAGTTACCTGCTAATCATCTATTCCCATTCCACATGAACAATAATTATTTTATACAAAACATGTTATGTTAAGAAATGTAAAGCGGGTGGAAGTAACATGGTTAAGATAGGTTCTTATTGTGACAGAAGTTAACATGTTTAACTTAATCCTACCAGATCAAAATTTATAAGATGAGATTTACGCCTATATATATATATATATATATATATATATATATATATATATATATATATATTTTAAGGATTATATAAAGCTTAATTATATTTTGAGTTTGTTAGAAGTCACACATCGACTAAAGATAAAGTCAATTCATAATATATAAGTCACACATTTTTTATGATGAATCAAATTATTAAAAATAATTTCCAATTGAAATAAACAATAATTAAAATATATTTGATGTAAAAATTAAATATTCTAATTTTTAATATTAGAGCTAAAAAAATTTAAAGAAAACCAAAAGTTCCTACACACAACCAAAAGTTTAAAAAGGAGGAATATGTTCCAAAATAAAGAGAATCAATTTCATTTCTGGTATTAAAACGTAGATCCGATCCAAAACACTTTGGGTTTGATTTCGTTTTTCTCCATGTACCAATGTAGTTCTGAACCTCCATTCTCACCATTTTCTTTGCACCACATACCCCACTTATGTTGTTTTAGGAATACCACACATCTCTCATGTGTTGCTTCAGTTAGGCATCTCCCCTGTGCTGCTTCAGGAATCTTACTGTGGCTAGAAAAAATGTGACAACTTGAAGCTCGAAGAAAAGTGGAAACGTGTAAGGCTTTTTACGAGTATAATTTAGTAAAATATCATCCTTTACTTGCAAATCTCTTTGTGGAAGTAGGATAGAAAAAATGACCTTATCCGACGGTTTCGCGCTTTCACTCTTCTTCCAATACGTACAAAAGAACATGAAAAATCATTGTTAATCAACGCTCGCAAATTTGTTCTATGTCTTCATTTACACAAACAAATACAGTGTAAGTGATAATGAAATTCAATAAATTTAGATTTGGTATCTCATTGATTATATTCTTTCTTCAATATTTAGAAACACCTTTTCAAGCATAAAGTTATAATATAAGTTTCAGATTCCTAACCATACAATATCGGATGTGGTAATTCACTTTAAAAATTTAATTTTGGAACATTGAATCCATTTTTGGAATGAAAAGAAGGTTCAAAGAATAGACTCTCGTCATTTTGACCTTTAACTCGAAAAATAGAAAAGTAGTTTGACTAAAAATTCATTTTGATACATTCAATAGTATAATGTGAATCGAGAAAAAAAATAATTAAAATGTTATAGAAAGCAAAAGAGAGAGAGGGGTAAGACAGAATAAGATTTATGTTCCATTAAACTGGAAAAAACTTTGTTACAGGATAAATGAAAATCAAACATAAAATGATTCACTCAATTTCTGGTTCAACACTTTAATGGTGATAAAAAAAGTTATCTTTTAATTGGGACTATATTTCAACATCATTAACATAACTCCATTTTCTATATTTTATCAACAATGACTTGCCGACACCAACTCATCATTTTGCTACAGCCAACTTCACTATCATATCACAAACTTATTTCTATTTAAACATCCCAAACTTCTAAATTATTGTTTTAAATTAATCATGTATCTATATTAGATATTTACAGCGATTAATTTTCCTCTATTTCAGTAATTAAGTGTGTGAATATATTGTTATTTTACACTATTATCGGGATGATTCTTTAAAAAAGAAATTAAATATATTTTTTTCCTTAACTTTCATTAATTTTAAATTTAGTTTATTTTAAAATTTTAGATAAATTTAATCATTTATTTTTCGAAATATGTAAATTAAGTTCTTTTAACCAAATCTTATTAAACTTAAATCTTATTAAACTTAATTGACATTAAGTGCATTTTATAACAATGTTTGACTTTACATTAAAACAAAAATATATCTAATAGTATCAATCATTTAAATACAATTCTGAAATATACACGAAATATTAAATAAATTTAACAAAATTTAATTAAAAAATTAAATTCACATATTTTAAAAAATAAAAGACTAAACTGGTTCAAAATTTTAAAATAAACTAATTTTAAAATTAATTGAAAATTAAAAAAATAAAAAGATATTTAACCTTTAAAAAGATATTTAACCCTTGAAAAAATAAAAATGTAAAAAGAAAAAAGTATTAGATTTAAAAACGAACAGAAGATGTCAAATCCAGAAGGGTTTCCTCATCTTAACTAACACTTCCAACAGTGAGATGGGCAAGAAAAAGGACAAGATTGACAGCACACATTATTGCATTAATGAAAAAAAATCAGCTGCAACCTTTTTATATTGCATGTTCTGGACCCATCTCAATTCGCACTCAACTCAAGGTGTTTTCTCCAATAATCAAGGACCCATTTAGTTTAACTTTATGAATACTATAATCAAAACCATAAACACTACTAATTAAGCAATGCATTATGCATTATATGTATAATAACGTTTTTTTTATCTCATTCTTTGAGATAATATGTTTAAAGTTGGTCATTGAATTTGAAATATTATTCATTTTGAAATTTGAATATTTATAATAATTTTATCACTTCCGAATAAGATAAGAAAATAATGTTTTCAATTTTTTTATTAAATATACTTTTAATCCTTAAAATACGACGCGGAACTAAAATTTGTATAAGATTAAAACATATTTTAGAATTTAAATTTTAAAAATAATAAATATAGTTATTATAATCAAAATATAAGTTTTTTTATATATTAAACGAGTTTTATATCTTATATTGAAATATATTGAAATGATAATTTGTTAAATGACGTAAATAATTCAAATGGAAATATAAAATATGTTTGACACGTTAAAATCTTTTTAGTGATAATTTAATTAAAAGAATTATATCTATTCATTTTATAATTTTGTAATCAAATTGTATTATAATTTTAAATTTTGAACAAATTTCAATTTCGTATCAAATTTCAAGAAGAATCGAAATATATTTATCCCAACTTCCTTTTAACCTTAATTCTTACATTATGAATATAAATTTAATATTATATTAAAATTAAATTTTAATAAGACTTATTATATCTCAGTATCTTAATACGAGACTAAATTTTAAATAAAAAAATGCTAATATATTTTTTAGTTGCCAAAAAGTACCTATGATCGTTAAAAGGAGTCATCTTTTTAGTGGGTACCTTACAATTTGATTAAATGGTGACCACTACTTCATACTTTTTCCTCTAGAGCTAAAATGAGATGCACTATTTTTTTTTTCATGTTTTTGTTCTCTGGTTTTAGTGTCCTATTTTTGAGTGTATTTGTAACTTTTTATATAAAAATTTGAAAAAAGAAAGCAAGCAATGTGAAAATTTTGTAACTGAAAAAAAATTAAAAGATAAAGAAATACAAATAAAGGTCTCTTTATACATTTTTTCACTAAATAGTAGATTTAAAAATAAATTGGATAAATCTTATTGTTTTTTAAATATTTTCTTCCTCTTCTTTTAAACGAGAAAGAAAATAAATTTGAAAATTCAATTCAAGATTTAACTTTTCAAAAACCGAATTCTAACTTAAAAAACAATCATACTATCTATATAAATATTCAACAAACCCTTCTCAATAAATTTCAAAACTAAATATGCTATTTGAATGAAAAAAATATATTTTTTTACCCTGTTCAATGAAAACTAAAAAAATCGTGTTTTATTGAAATGCTCATTATATACCTACTTAAACTTGTAAAAAATGCTTTTAGTATACTTGGCATTTTATTAAATAAACCTAACAAGTTGTCTACTTTTAATTCTATAACCTTTATTGTAATAATCAGTAGATAATTATATGTTATAAGAAAATAATTAAGAAATTGATTCTCAAATCTATATTTATAAAAAATTTCTTTTAAAAGAAAATAGCCTTTAATTGGTCAAAGAGTAATTTAGTGAGTCTTGACAAATACCTTAAGGTGACATTTGTCCACTTAACCTTCTCTCCATAATTGTTTTTTCCTATTCAATCCTTATTTAACAGAATTAATTAATTAAATATTTAATCCTTGTCCAAAATGATGAAGCATCATTTTAAAACGCAAAACTTACACCTTTATCGTGTTGGAGCGTCATTGATTGCTGGAGAAACATGCTACCTAACGTTAAAAACAGCGATAATATACCAAAATTTAAAATTTGAAACAACCATCGTTTTAATTACTGCAATCAAAATCAAAATTTGAAATTACTAAAAAATAATAACCGAAGTGTTGATTGGTGAATCGAATAAAAACGATCGAGGTAAATAATTAAATATGAAAATAAATCTAAAAAAAAAAGAAAAAAAAAGGTGGAATTAATTTGGTTCACCTGATTCTGCTTCCCATCACATTCACATTCACATGCAAATGCAAATGCAATTTATATTTATATTGGCCCCGCTATTTTGCCGGCCCCGGTACCTTATACGCCGTCGTTTTGGGTGTGCGACTACTGTCACCACTCTTCATTCGTCGGTTACTAAAAACACTAATTCTCTCTCTCTCTTCGTCTTCTTCACACTGAGTTGACTGAGTCTTCCTAACTCGCTCACTACTCTCTCAGCTACTCATCGCATTCTTTGCATTTTTGCTCCGATCACTCTCTCTTTCCTTAAATCATCATTTGGTAATCTCTCTCTTTCTCTCTCTACTGTTCACTGTAATTGAAGTGATCCGTGCGCGCAATTGCGATTACTGTCTCGTTTGTTTCTCTGTATTCGAATTGAATGCTATGATGTTAGGGTTTAGGATTGAAATGCGAGTGTTTGTTAATGGAGATTCGGGGAGTGTAGTGTGGAATATACCGAGATCTTGCTGTTTTTTTGTATTTTCTTTTTTCTTGGAGATTTTTTGGGGGATTTGGCTGCGCACCGTCAATTTTGCATTGAATCTGTTGGTTTATGGCTTTTATCTGCGTTGTATTCTGATTTTGGTAATGTTTTGATCTGCGTTGTGTGTAGTGTTATCTGTCTTGACGCTCGTGAATCACATTTAGTACTTCGAATTGTGTTTTTATTTTTTTTTGTGTGTGTGTTTGGAGTGTTGCGTGTGGTGATTTGCTTTGTATTTGTCTGTTGAGCTTGAGGTGAAGTTCAATTCTAAAATTGGAATTGGCTTCTGAATGAAAGGATTTCTTTGGAAATTCGATTATTTGTGTTTTTATCGGGTAGATGAGATTGAGAACATGAAGAGAAACAGTGTTGAAATACCAAAGTTTGGGGAGGATGGAAGACTAGGTGTGAATCAGAAATCGAGAATGAGAAAGAGTCGTTTAAATTCAATGGACTTGTAGAGTTAGTATTTTCTTTTTGGGTCGGGGGAGGGAGCGTTATGGAAGTGCATCATATTTTCATGACCGTGCCTTTATCGTTAAGTTCAGATCTTGACTTGTGAGTTTTTGGTTTTGGTTGTTAAATTCATTATTTACATTGATTTCGTTTTAAGAAAATAAATGGTGTTTTCTGTACCACTTATTGTTGAGTTTGATTTGATTTCTTTCTTTTGATCTAGACTAAAGCTGTCAGGTATGTCAGAGAAAGCTCTTAGAGATCTCAATACAACTCTTGGAACTGAAAGGAAGAATGAGGACTCCAGTAAGGCATGCTTAACCAAGCCCTCTGTAGACAATGCAGATGAAAATATTGAAGAACGGCAAAAGAAAAAGACTTCATCCTCCTTGGTTTCTCCAGCTGTTAATGGAAATGAGATTGTGACTGTTAATTCTGGTGCAGAGGTTGTAAATGCAGAAGTAGAATACATTGAATCTGAGAACTTGAATGATCTAGAAGATATTGATACTTGTCTCAAGGTATTTTTTATCCACTTATTGAGTCAAGGAACTGGCATGTTTTTGAATATTGAGAATCATTGAAACTGGTGTAGCTCAAATGCTTAAATAATGTGGATGTTTCATTTTTTCTTTTAGCAATTTACCTCTGATTAGTAGACTTATGTGTGAAATGCAACACTTGTATTATGTGAAAATAGTTATTTGGTTTTGTTACAGACCCTTCTAGCTGGACTTGACTCAAAGGATTGGGTCCTGGTTTGTGATACACTAAATAACGTACGGCGGTTATCTATATTTCATAAGGAAGCAATGCTTGATATGCTGTAAGTAACAAACACTTTTTCTTTAGATTAAAATGTTTTTTTTTTAAATTAAAATATCAAATATTTTTTTTTTGCTTTTTAATTGGATTTATTT
>Ga0209589_1000046_pt1 | contig 118780 bp, 110 predicted proteins | sample CowpeawhiteBW_FD_187525 | JGI IMG/M metagenome (GOLD analysis project Ga0209589, IMG submission 187525) | Root nodule microbial communities of legume samples collected from California USA - Cow pea white BW (SPAdes) (version 2) | ecosystem: Host-associated > Plants > Roots > Nodule | place...
CGCAAAGCTCGGCGGATGGACCGGCTACGCCTCGCATCGCCCACCTGGACCAATCACCTTCCACATCGGGATGGCTCGCTTCCAAATCCTCGTATACGGCACCGCAAACGTGTAGATGCCATAGTGCTTTCGCAGGGACGACATCGAATTTGTTCTGGCATTGCGATCATACGTCGCAGATCACGCGTCTGCGTTCTCGCAACACGACGTGTCCGAGGTTTGTCTGTCTCCGCTCTGGACGAGAGACGACGCTCACACCGGCAGCTTCAGCTCCATCAAATCCTTCGCGACCACGATGCGGCCGGAGTAGTGCTTCTTCACGTCCCTGGCCCAGTCGTCATCGGTGACGAGCGGATCGTCGCCGGGCACGAAGTGGCTGAGCGCGAGCACCTTCACATTGGCGGCGGCGGCGATGCGGCCGACGTCCTCGGTCGAGGTGTGGCTGTCGAGCAGATGCTTCTTCAGCGTTGCGCCGTTCTTGGTCTTCGCCACCAGGCGATCGACCGCTGGGAGGTAGAGGCACTCATGCACCAGCACGTCGGCGTCCTTGGCGAACTCGGCGAGCTTCGGATTGTAGTTGGTGTCGCTGGAAAACACGATGACGCCGTCGGGTGTCTCAAATTTGTAGGCGAAATTGTCGGTGATCGGCGGATGCGGCGTGCGGAACGCGGTGACGGTCACCTCTGGCGTCTTCAGCACCACGCCGTCTTCGGTGATGTCTTTTGCGATCAGAAGCTTGCGCGGGTCGGGACGACCCTCATCCACGATCCGCGTCTCGACGTCGAACTTGTTGAGCTCCCAATATTCCTTCGTCATCGCCTCGATGCCCTTGGGGCCGAACGAATGGATCGGCGTCGTGAGGCCGGCGGCCCAGGCGTTGTAGAACAGATTGCCGTATTCGAGGTTGTGATCGGAATGGTGGTGGCTGATGAGGATGTACTTCACCGAGGGGATCGGCACGCCGGCGTTGACGAGCTGACGGCTGACGCCCATGCCGCAATCGATCACGAACGGCGTGTCGCCGACGACGACAAGATTGGCGGGATTTGAGGCGCCGATGCCGACGCGCGGCCCGCCTTTGGTGCCGAGGAACACGATGCGCGTCCGCGGCTTCGCCCCTTGCGCGCGGACGGCGGGCGCGGCGAGCATGGCGGCGCTGCCGAGCGCCAGCTTCAATGCGTTGCGGCGGTCGATCATGGTTCCTCCCTGAATCTCATCTTCGATTGAGGCGAGCCTAGCCGCCGCGCAAAATGCCATCAAGCGCCGGCAGGCCGGCGATGACCGCTGCGGCGATCAGCGCGTAGCAGATCGCACGAAACATGACCTCGCTCGCCTTGCCGAACAGCGACGCGCCGAACCAGACGCCGACACCGTAGACCGGACCGACGATCAGCGAGAACTTGACCGAGTCGAAAGTGATGAGACCGGAGAGCCAGTAGCTGACCAGCGAGAAGAAATCGGAGGCGCCGAAGAACAGCAGGATGTTGGCGCGCGAGATCGCCGACGGGATCGGACGTCCGAGCCAGTAGCCGACGATCGGCGGACCACCGGTCTGCGCAAGCCCGCTGCAAAAGCCGGACAGGCCGCCGATGCCGACCGACAGCGTGACGTGATCCTTGCCACGATAGCGCCAGCCGGACAGCAGCAGCACCAGCAGGGCGGCGACGAAGCAGGAGATGATCCAGCGCGTGGTGACGGGATCGAGCACGGTGAGGAAATAGGTGCCGATGGGAACGCCGATCAGCGCGCCCGCGACCATCACCGCGGTCGCTCTTCGGTCGGCATGTTTCCAGGCGTTCGGCAATAGCGGCGTGGCTGCGACGAAATCGATCACAAGCAGCAGCGCCGCGACCAGCCGCGGCGCCGCGATGCTGCTCGCCAGCGGCATGAAGATCAGCGCCGAGCCGAAGCCGGAAAAGCCGCGCGCCGTGCCGGAGACAAACGCGATCCCGCAGATCGCAAGCGCGACGCTCGTGCTGACATCGGACGGGATCAGGGAGAGGGGAGTCATGGAAGGGACGGGGAAGGTCGGTCGGCGTGAACGACGCGAGCGCTCCGATCCATCCATTCCCTCCTCCGCTTGCGGGGGAGGGTTAGGGTGGGGGCTTGCGCCGCGTTGGTGTTTTCAATGTGATGCACCGTCAGCCTCTTCGCGCGCACGATCGTTGAGGCGATCGACTTTCTTGCTGAAATTCCCTACGCGGAGAGACCCCAACCCCGGCCCTCCCCGCAAGCGGGAGAGGGATTATCCGCGGCCGCATCAGCCACGCTGCGTGCCGCCGGTCTTCTTCTCCACCTCGGCGACGATCTTCGTCGCGACGGCGTCGATCTCCTGATCGGTCATGGTTTTTTCGACCGGTTGGATCGTCACCGCGATCGCGATGGACTTCCTTCCTTCAGGGACACCCTTGGCTTCGTAGTTGCCGGATGCCTGATAGACGTCGAACACCGTCACGCTTGTGATTAACTTCTTGTCAGCGTTTTGTGCGGCGCGGACTACGTCGATCGCGTTCGTGTCGCGGTCCACGAAGAAGGCAAAGTCGCGCGAGACTGGCTGGAACGCGGAAAGTTCGATCAATGGCTTGGCGCGGGTCGCCTTCCGTTTGCCTTCCGGTATGCGTTCGAGGATCACCTCGAAGGCAATCATCGGTCCATCGGCACCGAGCTTCTCTAGTGTCCGCGGATGCAGCTCACCGAAATGGCCCAGAACGTTTTGTGGACCGATCTGAATCGTGCCGGAACGTCCCGGATGCAGCCAACTGGCTCTCCCGCGAACAATCTGTAGCGCCTGCATCGGAGCACCCGCCGCAGCCAACACTGCAAGTGCATCCGCTTTGCTTTCAAGGACGCGCTTTTCGGTTGTGCGTAGCACCGTCGGATCATTTGGATCAGACCAGCTCCGGCCAAGACCAAGAGAAGATGACATTCCGTGGCGTACGCCGGAGGCGGCGACGAACTGGTCCTCCGGCCTGTCGCCGCGGAACACCTGGCCGACCTCGAACAACGCGACATCGGGATAGCCGCGATTGATGTTGGATTGCGCCGCGGCGACGAGGCCGGGCAGCAGGCTCGGCCGCATGTCGGAGAGGTCGGCCGCGATCGGGTTGGCGAGCACGAGCTCGGGCTGCCCGCCGCCGAACATCTTGGCTGCGTCGTTGGTGATGAACGACCAGGTCACCGCTTCCACCATGCCGCGCGCGGCCAGCGCACGCTTGGCGCGGCGGGTGCGGAGCTGAATCGGCGTCAGCACCGGCTTGCGCGGCTCCTCGCCGCGATCGAACGGCGTCATCGGCACCTTGTCGACGCCGACGATGCGCACGATCTCCTCGACGATGTCGGCCTTGCCGTGAATATCGGTGCGCCAGGACGGGACCGCGATCTTCACGACCGGGCCGTTGCCGGCCAGCATGAAGCCGAGCCGGCTCAGGATCAGCTTTACCTCGACCAGCGGCACCTCGATGCCCGCGAGGCGTTTCACTTCGCTAAGCGGGAAATCGATCACGCGATCTTCGCCGAAGCGATTGCCGACCACGACGTTCTCGGACGGCGCGCCGCCGCAGAGATCCATCACCATCCTGGTCGCGAGCTCGAGCCCCGGCACCATGAAGGCCGGATCGACGCCGCGCTCGAAGCGATAGCGCGCGTCCGAATTGATGCCGAGCTTGCGCCCGCTCTGGGCGATGTTGATCTCGTTCCACAGCGCCGATTCGATCAGCACGTCGGTCGTGTTCTCATCACAGCCCGAGGCTTCGCCGCCCATGATGCCGGCGAGCGATTCGACGCCGTGCTCGTCGGCGATCACGCATACATTGCTGTCGAGCGTATAGGTGCGGCCGTCGAGCGCGAGCAGGGTCTCGCCGTCCCTGGCGCGGCGGACGGTGAGATAGCCCTTCACCTTCTTGGCATCGAACACATGCAGCGGACGGGCGCGGTCGTAGGTCACGAAGTTGGTGATGTCGACCAGCGCGTTGATCGGGCGCAGCCCGATCGCGGTCAGCCGCTTCTGCAGCCAGTCCGGCGACGGACCGTTCTTTACCCCGCGCACCAGGCGCAGCGCGAAGCCCGGGCAGAGATCGGGATCTTCCACCGTCACCTGCACCGGACAGGGGAATTCACCCTTGACCGGCGTGATCGCGGGCTCCTTGAGCTTGCCCATGTCGGCGGCGGAGAGATCGCGCGCGATGCCGTGCACGCCGGCGCAATCCTGCCGGTTCGGCGTCAAATTGATCTCGATGACGGGGTCGCCGAGCGCGGCCCATTCGGCAAAGCCCTTGCCGATGGGAGCGTCGGCCGGCAGCTCCATGATGCCGTCGTGATCCTCGGAGATCTGCAACTCGGCCGCCGAGCACAGCATGCCGCGGCTCTCGACGCCGCGGATCGTGCCGACGCCGAGCGTGATGTTCTTGCCGGGGATGTAGGTGCCGGGCGGCGAAAACACGCTGATCAGCCCGGCACGCGCATTCGGCGCGCCGCACACCACCTGTACCGGCGAACTCCCGTCACCGGTGTCGACCATGCACACCCGCAGCCGATCCGCATTCGGATGCTGCTCGGCCGAGATCACCCGCGCGATCGTAAACGGCGCCAGTTGCTTCGCCTTGTCCTCGATGCTCTCGACCTCGAGCCCGATCATAGTGAGCCTGTCGGCAAGCTTGTCCAGCGGCTCGTCGGTCTCGAGATGGTCCTTCAGCCAGGAGAGGGTGAACTTCATGGCCGCATGCCTCGATTCTTATTGGTGTTCACTGCGTCACCTGCGCCGGCGGCAGGGCTCCCTCCCCCCTTGCGGGGGAGGGCTGGGGAGAGGGGTAAGCCGCTTGCTCGAAAAGACGTCGTGCTGCGGGCTACTTCTGCAACGTCAAAGCCAAGCGGACTCGTGGAGATGTACGCGCTGGCGACTGCGCTCAGCGCCCGTGGCCACCCCTCCCCCTGACCCTCCCCCGCAAGGGGGGAGGGAATGGAGAGAGCCCCCGCGTATCGGTGCTCCCGTGCCAGCCTCACGAACTCAACCCTCCCGCAATCGCCGGGATGTCGAGCGGCTTGAAGCCGTAGTGGTTGAGCCAGCGGACGTCGCTGTCGAATAGTTGGCGCAAATCGGCGATGCCGTATTTCAGCATCGCGATGCGGTCGATGCCCATGCCCCAGGCGAAGCCCTGGTAGACGTCGGGATCGAGGCCGCAGGCGCGCAGCACGTTCGGATGCACCATGCCGCAGCCGAGAATCTCGAGCCAGTCCTCGCCCTCGCCGAAGCGGATCTCGCCCTTGTCGCGGCGGCACTGGATGTCGACCTCGAGCGACGGCTCGGTGAACGGAAAGAACGACGGGCGGAACCGCATGTTGATCTGGTCGACCTCGAAGAACGCCTTGCAGAACTCGTGCAGGATCCATTTGAGGTGGCCGAGATGCGAGCCCTTGTCGATGACGAGGCCCTCGACCTGGTGGAATTGCGGCGTATGTGTCGCGTCCGAGTCGATGCGGTAGGTGCGGCCGGGGCAGATCACGCGGATCGGCGGCTTCTGCGTCAGCATGGTACGCACCTGCACCGGCGAGGTGTGGGTCCGCAGCAGCATGCGCGAGCCATCGTCCTTCGGATTGAAGAAGAAGGTGTCGTGCATCTCCCGCGCCGGATGGCCTTCGGGGAAGTTCAGCTTGGTGAAGTTGTAATCATCGGTCTCGATGTCCGGTCCTTCGGCGACCGAGAAGCCCATGTCGGCGAAAATGGTGGTGAGCTCGTCCCAAACCTGGCTCAGCGGATGGATGCGACCGGCCTCGGCCGGCGCCTCGCGCAGCGGCAGCGTGACATCGATGGTCTCCGAGGCGAGGCGCGCATCGAGCGCGGCCTCTTTCAGTACGTCGCGCTTTGTCGCGAGCGCCTGGGTCACCGCATCCTTGGCGAGGTTGATCGCTGCGCCTTGCGTCTTGCGCTCCTCCGGCGACATCTTGCCGAGGGTGGCGAGCAGCGCGGAGATCGAGCCCTTCTTGCCGAGGGCTGAGACGCGCACCGCCTCAAGGGCAGCTTCGTCGTTCGCCGCGGCGATCTGGTCGAGAATGGATTTTTCGAGCGTTGCGAGGTCGGACACGGTCAATTCCCTGCACTTTGGCCGGAGCATGATCTGGTCGGAAAACCGGTACCCACTTTTCCGGATCACGCCGCAAAATTCGGCTGGGTTGTCGCCGCCCGAAGGCCGTAACGTCAAGCAAAAAGCCGGTCATTTCGGGCGGATGACGGGCTGCATTGAACCCCTTCGCGCGAGCGCGGCACCAAGGGGGTAACGAGGAGACCACGCGATGTTCTTGCGATCCGGTCTGGCAGTCCTGACGGCGCTGTTCGCTCTTGGCGTCTCAGGGGCCGCCACAGCGGACTGTCCGGCCAAATCGACCCAGATGGATGACATCATCGCGGCGCTGAAGGCGGCGCCGAGCTGCAATCGCGCGATGACGATCTTCGAGGCGTGCGAATACGGCGCCAGCGGAGACGTCCAGTTCGGCGCCGTGGTCGAGCAGAAGTGCGAGGCGGACTTCCTACCCGGCCTCGGGACGCCGCGGAAAAAGGCCTACCAGCGCGAGCTGCGGGTCTGTGATCGCAAGTACCTGAACGAAGCCGGTACCATGTACATGTCGTTCACAGCGTTCTGCCGGGCGGAGGTCGCCCAGCGTTACTCGCAGAAAGCGCTGAAGACCGCCGGCCCGAAGGCCCGCTAGGATCAGGCAGCCAGCGCCGCCTTGGCCTTCTCGGCGATCGCCTGGAACGCCGCGGGCTCGCGGATCGCGAGATCCGACAGCACCTTGCGGTCGACCGTGATGCCCGACTTGGAGAGACCGTTGATAAAGACGCTGTAGGTCATGCCAAACGGACGGACGGCGGCATTGATGCGCTGGATCCAGAGCGCGCGGAAGGTGCGCTTCTTGCGCTTGCGGTCGCGGAACGCGTACTGGCCGGCCTTTTCGACGGCCTGCTTGGCGATGCGGATCGTGTTCTTGCGGCGGCCGTAATAGCCCTTGGCGGCCTTGTAGACTTTCTTGTGCTTGGCGTGAGCGGTCACACCGCGTTTGACGCGAGACATGACGGAAATCCTTGAGATCTAGAAGAGGTGACGGTTCGCCGCGCCGGGCGCGGCGGGTTCAAGCGGATGCGCGATCAGGCGTTCGGCAAGAAGTACTTCTTGACGTTGTCGCCGTCGGTCTTGAACAGCACGCGGGTGCCGCGGAGCTGACGGATCTGCTTCTTCGTCCGCTTGATCATGCCGTGGCGCTTGCCGCGCTGGGCGTGCATGACTTTGCCGGTGGCAGTCACCTTGAAGCGCTTTTTGGCGCCCGATTTGGTCTTCAACTTGGGCATTTGGCTCTCCTTCAGGCCAAGCACGAAATCCGCCCCGAGGAGGCGTTCTGCCGGCTAAAATGCTCGTTAGAGCGTTGAAAGTGCTAGGATTCTTTCCGAATTGAAAGACCCTGCACGACACGTCGCCACGGCAGCCCTTGATCAGCCGGGCGGCGAAGGTCCGGCTTATGGCAGAGGATCGGCCATTTTGCAACGTTTGAAGCGGCGGAACCGGCAATAGATCTATCTTCCCCTTCCCCCTGAAAGGGGGAAGGACGGGATGGGGGTCAGCCACCGGCGCCGGCGGATGCGGAGAGAAGATCCCCACTCGCTTTGCTCTGGCGAGCAAAGCGACCTCCCTTTTCAAGGAAGCTTGGCGGGATTGCGCAAACGCGCGGCCCCGGATTGCGCTTCGCTCCATCCTGGTTACGAAAATGAAACAGCCCGTCAGATCGCCTGACGGGCCGTTCCAAACGCCGAAATCGACTAACTTGAATTAGCGCGGCGCCAGCACCATCACGACCTGGCGGCCCTCGAACTTCGCGTCCTGCTCGACCTTGGCGAACTCGGCGACGTCGGCCTTCACCTTGTCGAGAAGCTTGGTGCCGATCTCCTGGTGCGCCATTTCACGACCGCGGTAGCGCAAGGTGATCTTGACCTTGTCGCCCTCCTCGAAGAAACGCTGCATCGCGCGCATCTTCACGTCGTAATCGTGATCGTCGATCATCGGGCGGAGCTTGATCTCCTTGATCTCGACGACCTTCTGCTTCTTGCGGGCTTCGGCGGCCTTCTTCTGCGCGGAATACTTGTACTTCCCGTAGTCCATGATCTTGCAGACGGGAGGATTGGTATTCGGCGAAATCTCGACCAGATCCATCCCGGCATCCATGGCCATACGCACGGCCACCACGGTTTCAACGGTGCCTTTGTTGACACCATCCTGATCGATTAGCTGGATCTGTGCGTTGCGGATCTCGTCATTGGTGCGCGGCCCGTCTTTGGCGACTGTCGGCGGGGCTCTATTGGGACGGCGAATGGGTAACTCTCCAAAGTTGTGAAAGGGAAGGCCGATATTTTGAAGCAAGACGCTGCAACGGGCAAGCGAACTCGCCATCTACCCGGCAAAACTGCCAATTGCGAGGCATTTTAGCCACGCCCGGCACATAAGGCCGTTGCATCTGCTCCGCAAGGCGGGGACCGCAGCCGTTGACCGATGCCGTCGGCTCATTGAAAACCAACTATCTGACACGCGAGTGACCGAACCATGAGCCAAACCGCCACCCCTGAACAGGAACCAGCTTTTATCGAGGTCGGCGAGGGCGGTGGCCGGCGCCGGATCGCGGTGCGCGCCCGCAGCGGGGGCAGTCCCGGGCTGTTCTGGCTCGGCGGTTTCAATTCCGACATGAAGGGCACCAAGGCGATCGCGCTCGATGCCTGGGCCGCCGAGCACGGCCGCGGTTGCATCAGGTTCGATTATTCCGGCCACGGCGAATCCGGCGGGCAATTCGTCGATGGCACGATCGGCCGCTGGCTCGAGGAGAGCGTCGCGGTGTTCACTGAGTTCTGCCAAGGGCCGCAGGTGGTGATCGGTTCCTCGATGGGCGGCTGGATGGCGCTTCTGCTGGCGCGCGAGATCGCCCGGCGCGGCAACGAAAAGGCACAGCTCGCGGGTCTCGTGCTGATCGCGCCGGCGCCGGACTTCACCGAGGAGCTGATGTGGAAGGGGTTTTCACCCGAGATCCGCGCCGAGATCGAAACCAAGGGCGTCTGGCTCCGGCCGTCGGAATATGGCGACGGCACGCCCTATCCGATCACCCGCAATCTGATCGAAGACGGCCGAAACCACCTGCTGCTGGGAAGCAAGATCGACGTCGGCTGCCCGGTGCGCATCCTGCAGGGCGCGCAGGATCCGGACGTGCCGTGGAAGCACGCCTTCGCGCTGGTGCACCGGCTGCCGGCGGAGGACGTGGTGCTGACCATGATCCAGGACGGCGACCATCGTCTGTCGCGGCCGCAGGACATCGCGCGGATCATCGCCGCGGTGGCGGAGATCGGCTAGCGCACCGGCGTATCCCGCTGTCATCATCCGCGAAAGCGGATGATCCAGTACGCCGCGGCCTATCGATTCATTTCGAATGCTCTGGAATACTGGATGCCCGCCTGCGCGGGCATGACGAAAAGGCCGGGAGAGGTGCCAATGGATACGACGACAATGCTGCGCGCATTCTGCGACGCAGTCGAGCAGCGCAACGGCAAGGCGTTTGCGAGCCTCTTTACCGAGGATGGCGTCTATCACGACGTGTTCTACGGCGCCTTCAAGGGCCACGCGGCGATCGCCGAGATGATCGACGACCGGTTCTACCGGACCGCGACCGACTTCCGCTGGGACATGCACGATCCCGTCTCTGACGGCGCAACGCTCTACGCGCGCTACACGTTCAGCTACCGATCGAGCTTGCCGGAAGCCAACGGCGCCCGCGCGATGTTCGAGGGCGTCTCGATCATGACGCTGCGCGACGGCAAGATCGCGAGCTATCATGAGGTCGCCAACACCGCGCCCGCCTTCGTCGACTTGAATTTCGCGCCGGAGCGGATCGCCAAGATCGTGGCCAAGCAGGGCGCCGCGCTCAAGGCGCGGCCGGAGATGAAGCGGCATTTGGCCTGATGCCGTCATTCCGGGGCATCGCGCAGCGATGAACCCGGAATCTGGAGATTGCGGCGCGAGATTCCGGGTTCGATGCTGCGCATCGCCCCGGAATGACGATAGAGAGACTTACGGCGGCGGCGGATTGGTCATCGGCCGGCGCTGCGCCAGTGCCGCGACCGTGGAGGTGCCGATCGGTCCCTTCTCGTCGTAGAGCCAGCATTCGCCGATCGCGACGCCGTCGGTGGCGTGATGGTTCACCACCTCGAAGCCGATCCATCGCGTCACCGGCAGGCGGTGCAGATAGATCGTGACATCGCTGTTGATGTAGCCGAGCCCCTGGTCGCCGGCATTGGCGAAGGGGCTCGCGAAATCCGCGCCCGTGGCGACATGGACGAATGGCGTCATCGGCACGCCCTCGACCAGTTCGCGCACCTCGCTCATCCACAGCCGGCGCGCACCGAGCGAACCCATATGGCCTGCGATCGGGCGGGTTTCCCATTTGCCGTTCATGCCGAGCCGCGGATCGGTCGGCTTCGGAATGTCCGACGGTGCCGGCACCTCCCAGTTCGGCGGCGACCAAACATTGCCGGGCGCATTTTCCGTCCGGCGCAACAACTGGCAGGAAGCACGCGCCATGCTGGTGCCGCCGGAGACAAATTCGGCCTCGATCACCTTGATGCGCAGGCCGTCGCGCACCAGCCTTGTCGTCACCTCGATCGGCGTCGTGATGTTGGGCAGCCGGAACATGTCGACGGTCAACCGCGCCGGCACGAAATCATCGGAGCTGTGACGCTCTTCGATGACGAAAGCGAGCAGGCCGATCACGACGCGGCCGTGCAAGGATTCCGGACTCCACGGTCCGTTCGCAACTGATGTCGGCATGAAGCCGGCACCGTGCCTCGTGAAGAAGGGCTGGTTTGTCATGGCGCGCGACCATGACGGGAACGGCGCGATGAAATCAAGAGGCAGCGCGAGCCGCACGCCACTCCTGCTGCACGGTGATGTCGGGCTCGCCGCCGGCACGCGATGCCAGCGCCGCGAACTCGTCCCGCGCGATCAGTTGCGACAACGCCCACACCGCCGCGCCGCGCACCAGCGGGCTTGCATCGTCGAGCAGTCGTCTCGCCTCCTCGGCCAGCGCAGCCTCGCCGGAATTGCCGATCGCGATCAGCACATTACGAATGAAGCTGTTACGGCCGATGCGCTTGACCGGCGATTTCGCAAACAGCGCGCGGAAGGCGGCGTCGTCGAGCCGGGCGAGATGGGCAAGCCTTGCCGCACGGAGCGCGTCGCGCGCGGCGAGCTTCTGTTCGCGCCCTGCTTGCGCGAATTTGTTCCACGGACACACGGCAAGGCAATCGTCGCAGCCATAGATGCGGTTGCCGATGCTCTTGCGGAATTCGCGCGGGATCGGCCCCTTGTTCTCGATGGTCAGATACGAGATGCAGCGCCGCGCATCGAGCTTGTAGGGCGCGGGAAACGCCGCGGTCGGACAGATGTCCTGGCAGGCTCGGCAACTGCCGCAATGATCGGTGTCGGGCTCGTCGCGCGGCAGCTCGGTGGCGGAATAGATCGCGCCCAGAAACAGCCACGAGCCGAATTCGCGCGAGACGAGATTGGTGTGCTTGCCCTGCCAGCCGATCCCGGCGGCCTGCGCCAGCGGCTTCTCCATCACAGCGGCAGTATCGACGAACACCTTGACCTCGTCGCCGGTCTCGGCGGCGAGCCATCGCGCCAGCGTCTTCAGGCGCTTCTTGATCACGTCGTGATAGTCGTCGCCCTGCGCATAGACCGAGATCGCGCCGCGGTCGCGGCGCTCGAGAATCCCCAGCGGGTCCTCGTCGGGTCCATAGTTGACGCCGAGCATGATGATCGAGCGCACGCCGGGCCACAGCCCGCGCGGATCAGTGCGGCGCGCAGGGTTGGCGGCAAGCCAGTCCATGTCGCCATGGCCGCCATCTTGGAGGAATGCGAGGAAATGCTTGCCGGCCGATGCGATCGCGTCGGGACCGGTGATGCCGATGCCGTCGAAGCCGAGCGCACGCGCCTCGCGCGTCAGCGCCGCCTTCAGATCATCAGGAGAAAGCCGGATCGCCGGGTTCAGAAGTCGAGGTCCACATAGGTGCGCGACGCCGGCACCCCCGCCAGCCATTCGCTGAGCAGCGGGCGGAACGACGGGCGGGATTTCACCCGCGCGTACCACGACTTTGCCGCGTCGTCCTCGCTCCATGGCACGTCGCCCAGATAGTCGATCGCCGAAAGATGCGCCGCGGCGGCGAGATCCGCGTAAGTCAGCCGGTCGCCGGCGAGATAGTTCCGCGTCTTGGCGAGCCAGCCGATGTAGCTCAGATGATAACGCACATTGACCTTGGCCGCGCGCATGATGTCAGGGGCCGGCGGACCGCCGCCATTGTCCTCGCTCATGAAGCGCTTGTAGATGCGCTCGGTCACCAGCGGGTTGGAAGCTTCCTCGAAGAATTTCTCGTTGAACCACGCCATCAGCCGGCGCACCTCGACGCGCTCGGCGGTCGATGTCGGCAACAGCCGCCGCTCGCCCGCCTTGAGGCCGTGCGCCTCGTCGACATATTCGGCGATGATCGCAGCGCCCGGAACCGGCGGAAAACCCTCGGCGATCAGCACCGGCGTGGTCGCCGCCGGATTGAGCGCAAGGAATGCTTCGCGCCGCTCCCACACCCGCTCCTCCACGAGGCGCAGGTCGAGGCCGTACTCGCCGAGCACGAGGCGGATGAAGCGCGAGTGCGGACAGAACGGATGGTGATACAGCGTGTACATGCAGTCCCTGGTAGTGTCGCGGCGCTTAAGAAACCATCAACCTGTGTGACCTGAACTTAAGGGGCTTGGCTGAACCAACCTCGATCATCTGTATGTCGCGTCATCACGCGAGCCGGTAGCCAGGCCCGCGGAGGGGGCGGGTCACAAAAACGCTATAGCTCAGCAAATCCGTCAGGCAACAACTCTTTGCCGTTTTTTTGCGATTGCAGCATAGGGGTGAATAGGCGAGAAGAACGCGGTTCTTCCAGACAAGGGCAGGCCACATCATGATGACGGATACGCTGCGGGCGGTGATTCTCGGCATTGTCGAGGGCGTCACGGAGTTCCTGCCGGTTTCTTCGACGGGTCACCTGCTGCTTGCTGAACGCTTCTTCAATCTCGGCGAAGGCGACTTCTGGAAGAGCTTCGCGATCCTGATTCAGCTCGGTGCGATTCTGGCGATTGTCGCCCTTTATTTCGTCAAATTGTGGCGCATCGCGCTCGGCATGTTCACCAATTCCGAGGACCGGCGCTTCGTCATCGGCGTGCTGGTGGCGTTTCTGCCGGCGGTCGTGATCGGCCTGATTGCAGGCAAATACATCAAGGAATTCCTGTTCAATCCGTGGGTGGTCTGCTTCTCGCTGATCGTCGGTGGCGCCATCCTGCTGTGGGTCGATCAGCTCGATCTCAAGGTCTATGAGGACGACGCGACCAAATTCCCGCTGCTGATGTATTTCTGGATCGGCGTTGCCCAGTGCATGGCGATGATCCCGGGCGTGTCGCGCTCGGGTGCCAGCATCGTGGCGGCGATGTTGCTCGGCGCCGACAAGAGGTCATCGGCGGAGTTCTCGTTCTTCCTCGCGATCCCGACCATGGTCGGCGCGTTCGCCTATGATTTCTACAAGAACCGCGCCGACTTCACGACGGACGGTCTCGGCATCATCGCAATCGGTTTCGTGGTGTCCTTCATCACCGCGATGATCGTGGTGAAGACGTTCCTCAACTACGTCACCCGTCACGGCTTCACGTTCTTCGCATGGTGGCGCGTGATCGTCGGCACGCTCGGCCTGATCGCGCTGGCGATGGGCCGGTAAGTCAAGTCTCTCGACGATACGCCGAGTCTTCACCTCTCCCGCTTGCGGGGGAGGTCGTATTGCATCGAAGATGCAATACGGGTGGGGGCTCTCTCCACACGATGGTCATCGCTCGTGGCAACACCCCCACCCCAGCCCTCCCCCGCAAGCGGGAGAGGGGGCGGAGTGCTTTCGTGGATGCGCCGCTTAAGCGTTCTTCTTCTGGAATTGCCCGGTGGCGCGGAAGCGCCAGAGATATTGCGGGGCGACGCCTTCGATCGAGTCGGGCCTGATGCCGAGGCCGGCGAAGGTCAGGCCGGCTGTGGTCGCGGCGTCCGACACCACGTTGTCGGAGCGCAGCATCGCGACCTGGTCCGGCGTCAGCTTGAGCGCGCCGGGGGCGAACTGCAGAAACACCGACATCAGCCTGGCGAGGCCGAAGGGCAGTGGCGCCAGCATGCGGTCACGCTCGGTGATTTTAAGGATGATCTCCATCACCTCGCGCATGGTCAGCACTTCCGGCCCGCCGAGCTCGTAGGTCGCACCAGCCTTGGTCTTGCCGTCCACGGCGTCGGCCACGGCACGCGCGACATCGGCGACATAGGCCGGCTGCAGCTTGTTGACGCCGCCGCCGACCAGCGGCAGCGCCGGCGACAGCCGTGCCAGCGCCGCGAAGCGGTTGGTGAACTGATCCTCGGGGCCGAACATCAGCGACGGCCGGATGATGGTGGCGGCGGGAGCCGCCGCCAGCACCGCCTGCTCGCCGGCGGCCTTGGAGCGATAATAGCCGGAGACCGAATTCTCGTCGGCGCCGATCGCCGAGACATGGACCATCCGGGCGCCGCTGGCGGCCGCCGCCTTGGCAATCGTCTCGGCTCCCTTGGTCTGCACGGCGTCGAAGCTCTGCCCGCCGCCCTGGGCCAGGATGCCCACAAGATTGATGGCGACATGCGAATCACGCATCGCCGTCTCGACCGAGGCGGGGTAGCGCACATTGGTCTGAACCGCGTGAATCTGGCCGACCCGGCCGAGCGGCTGCAAATGGCCGGCAAGCTCAGGCCGGCGCACCGCGACTCGGACGCGATAGTCGCGCTTGCACAGTGCCCGGACCACGTTCCGCCCCAGAAAACCCGATCCGCCGAAGACAGTGACGAGCGTGTCGAGGTTCGATGCCATGAGGTCAGTTCCTGCCGGATTCGAGAGTTATTAGGGGTATTTAGCCGTTTGGCGATACGCTATCGAGCCCACCCTGTACAGAGTATTTGATTTTGCATTTGGCAATTTGACAAGCGCGCAACCGATCCTTACTAAGCCGCTCCACGTGCCCAGGTGGCGGAATTGGTAGACGCGCTGGCTTCAGGTGCCAGTGGCTTCACGGCCGTGAAGGTTCGAGTCCTTTCCTGGGCACCACTCCCTTTTCAAGCGATTGAAATCGCTCGGTCTTACGTGATCGGGCCGCCGCCCGTCTCAGAACCGGGATTGGGCGCGCGATGACCTATCGGATGGCCCACCTCCGAGGGAAAACCGACTTCCCGTTTCCTTAAGTTTCAGCGTCCGCGCGAGGACACCCGCCCGCATCCGGTAGGGTCGCGCCTGTCCGGTCAGCAATTATAGGTTTGTTAGCGAGATCGACTACACTGGAGCGATTGGGTGACGGTCGTCACCGCCGATCATTGAATCAGGCGTTACAACAGCGGAGTGCCGCCGCATCATGTCCCTGCTGGAATCGGTCGCAGCATTTCGCCCGATCACGAGGATCATTCCCGCCAAGCTGGTTGCCTTGTGTCTCGTCTGGGCCAGCGCGCCGATGCCGGTCCTTGCCGACACGTCACCGCCGCAGACCGCCGGCGTACCGATATCCGACGGCCAGATCGGCAAGGCTATCGCCAGCCTCGACGCGCTCGCCAACGACATCATGAAGCGGAGCCGCATCCCGGGCATGGCGGTCGCGGTGGTGCGGGACGGCAAGACGGTCTATGCGAAGGGCTTTGGCGTCCGGAAAATCGGCGAGAGCCAGCCTGTCGATGCAGACACTGTGTTTCAGCTCGCGTCGCTTTCGAAATCCCTCGCGGCCAGTGTCGTGGCTCGTCAGGTCGGCGCGGGCGTGGTCGCGTGGGATACGCCGGTCGTAACGCACTTGCCCTGGTTCAAGGTGATGGACCCCTGGGTTACGCGGCATGTCACCATCGCCGATATGTTCAGCCACCGCTCGGGTTTGCCGGAGCACGCCGGCGACGACCTGGAAGACCTCGGCTATGACAGGCGAACCGTGCTGGAGCGCCTGCGGCTACTGCCGCTCCACGGTTTCCGAGATACCTATGCCTACACAAATTTCGGCTTGACGGCGGCGGCGGAGGCGGTCGCCGCCGCATCAGGCAAGGACTGGGAGACCCTTTCCGAGGACGTCCTTTACAAGCCGCTCGGGATGACTGCGACCAGCTCACGTTTTGCCGATTTCGAAAAGCGGTCCAATCGTGCTGTTGGACATGTGAGGGTCGGCGACGACTTCCAGCCGAAATATCAACGTATGCCCGACCCGCAGTCGCCGGCAGGCGGCGTCAGTTCGTCGGCAAACGATGTCGCGCGATGGTTGGCGTTGGTTTTGCAAAGCGGCAAATTCGAAGGTCGGCAGATCATTCCAGCCGATGCACTGCTTCCGGCCGTGACGGCGGAGGTCATTTCGATCCACTCGTCCTCGGCCGACGCAAGGCCCAGCTTGTACGGATACGGATTCGGCGTTGGAATCACGCCGGCGGGCCGGACGATGATCAGTCATTCCGGGGCCTTCGCGTTGGGTGCGGGGACCCATTACGCGATGATCCCCTCGGCCGGTGTCGGGATTGTCGTGCTCACCAACGCAACGCCCGGCGGTGCAGCGGAGGCGCTCGGCGCCTCTTTCATGGATATTGTCCAGTTCGGGAGCGTCACGCGGGACTGGTTTGCCGCCTACAGCGCGGCGATGGCGGGGCTCACGGCGCCGACGGGCGATCTCGTCGGCAAGTCGCCGCCCGCCACGCCAGCGCCGGCGGCAAAGCTTTCATCCTATGTCGGGACCTATGCCAATCCTTACTTCGGCGACGCCGAGATCGTCGAGGTGAGTGGCCATCTGGAGCTGAAGATCGGCCTGTTGGGCAGGCCATACGCGCTGACGCACTGGGACGGCGACCGGTTTTCGGTCAACCCTTCCAGCGAGAACCAGCCCGACGGTTCGCTGTCGTCGATCGCATTCAAACGGGCCGGCGAAGAGCCGGCGCGCGAACTGACCATCGACTATCTCAACGGCAACGGGCTCGGCCTGTTTGTGAGGCGTTGAAGGCCCTGCGGGCGCGGTTTCGACAGGCGTCGTGCTGCGGAAGGTAACACGCCTCAGTTCGCGACGGGCCGCCTCACGCCGGATCGGTGTCCTGCAGGTACGAGGCGAGCCCGTTGCCAAACGACCATTCGTCGCGCGCGTTGGGCGACAGGATCACCTGCACGTCCTCGCGCCGCAGGCCCGGCTTCCCGACGAGGCGGTCGGCGATTGCCTTGTAGAGCGCCTTCTTGGTCGCGGTGTCGCGCCAATTGCCGGCGACGATGTGGATGAACACCACGTCGTCGGTGCGGTGGACGCCGAGATAGTCGGGATCGTAGATGAATTCCTCCGGTTCATACTGGCGGATGAACTGGAAGCGATCGCCGGGCGGCACGTTGTAGGTGTCGATCAGCGCCTTGTGGACGCCATCGGCGATGGCGCGGATGTGCTCCTTCGACTTGCCCTTCAAGAGGGAGATGGTGACGAGCGGCATGGATAAGCCTCCTTTGACTGGGCCTCGTGCGAAAGTGGCCCGCCCTCAGACCATGTGCCTGCCGCTCCGCTTCGCGACCGCCTTCTGCACGAAATACATTGCGATCAGCGAGAGGAACGAGGTCGTCACGACGACGTATCCGATCCGCTCGAAGTGCAGCAGCGAGCCGTCCGGATTCTCGGCGATGATCGCCGCCGCCAGGACCGAGCCGAGCCCGCCCGAGAGCTGCTGCACGGAGGCGCTGATCGCGCTGAACGAGCCGCGCTGGTTCGCATCGGGGATCGCCGACATCAGCGCCTGCGAGGGGATCATGCGCGAGAAGATGCCGACGAACATCAGCACGTTGACGATGATCGCAGTCAGCAGCGAGACCTGACCGAGATGGGTGTAGATAAGCACCATGATGACCGACACCACGCTGCCGAACACGAAGGTCGGATATTTGCCGAAGGTGTCGCTGACACGGCCGACCAGCGGCCCCATGATGATGCTGAACAGACCGGATACGAGATAGATCGTCGGAAGGTGGACGATGTCGATGCCGAGATTGTGCACGGTGTAGGCGCTGCCGAACGGCATCAGCATGAAGCCGCCGGTCGCCAGCAGCGTCGTCACCGCGAAGGCGAGCGTGTAGCGCGGCTCGCCGACGGTCGCGATCAGGTGCTTGAACGGGTTGGTGTCCTGCTTGAGCTGCAGATGTTGATCGACCGGCTGCATTGCGAGCGCGATGACGGCGATCGCCGCGATCGACAGGCCGACAATCGCCAAGAAGGCGACATGCCAATTCCAGTGGTTGGCAAGGAACAGGCCGGCGGGAATGCCGAGCACCTGGCTTGCAGCGAACGCGGTTTGCACGAACCCCATGACGCGGCCGCGCTGCTGCAGCGGAAACAGGTCGGTGATGATGGCGAGCACCACGGAGCCGATCACGCCGCCGAACAATCCGGTCACGATCCGGCCGAGCAGCAGCACGTGGAAATCCTGCGCCAAGGCGCAGAGCGCGGTGCCGAGCGTGAAGCCGACATAGAAGAACAACAGCAGGCGCTTGCGGTCGAAGCGATCGGCAAAGCCGGCGGCGAGGATGCCGGAAATGCCGGCGCTGAACGCATAGGCCGAAACCGCCACGCCGAATTGCCCGGCGGTGATGTTGAGCGAAGGCATCAGGATGGCGCCGAGCGGCGACATGATGATGAAATCGAGGATGATGGTGAATTGCGTGAACGCGAGCAGCGCGATCAGGAGCGACTGGTAGCGCGAGAAGCCGCGCTCCTTCGGGTCGTCGATCGGCGCTGCCAGGGTCTGTTCGGTCATGTCATTCTTTTCGTTGGGGGCACAAGCGGGCTTTTCGTTGGGGGCACAAGCGGGCGAAGGGTTGGCAACAGATAGGGTGGGGCCGGGGCAATTTCACCAGTCCGGCGAAGACAAACGCATGTCGAATGGTGAGCTGGAGCGGAAAATGCTCGATTCGTGGCGATCGCTGCTCTATTTGGGGTCAGGCAAGCGCCCCGTCGGAGGCGCGAGCGGGGTGCCGGACAATCGCCTATCCGCTCGCATCCCTGCCCTTTGGAGGGTAGTGTCGCGCCGAATCGACATTTGGAACTTGAGGCAAGTTTTCATGACCATCCGCCTGCATCGCGGCGATCTGCCCGACCTGTCCCGCTACACCGATTCGGTGGCGATCGACACCGAGACCATGGGGCTGCATCCGCATCGGGACCGGCTCTGCGTGGTGCAGATGTCGAACGGCGACGGCACCGCCGACGTGATCCAGATTCCGAAGGGCCATACCGATTCGCCGAACCTGAAGGCGCTGCTCGCCAATCCCGCCATCACCAAGATTTTCCATTTTGCCCGGTTCGACGTCGCGGTGCTCTACAACACCTTCGGCGTGATGCCGAAGCCGGTTTACTGCACCAAGATCGCTTCGCGTCTGACGCGCACCTACACCGATCGTCATGGCCTGAAGGATCTGGTGCGCGAAGTGCTGAACGTCGATCTGTCGAAGCAGCAGCAGTCGAGCGACTGGGGGGCGCCGACCCTGAGCGAGGCGCAGCTCGCCTACGCGGCTTCCGACGTGCTGCACCTGCATGCGCTGCGCGACAAGCTCGATGCCATGCTGGCGCGCGAAGGCCGGGCCGATCTCGCCAAGGCCTGCTTCGAATTCCTCCCCTCGCGCGCCAAGCTCGATCTCGACGGCTGGGAGGCCGAGGACATCTTCGCCCATTCGTGAACCACGACGATTTCGCCCCGAGGACGGCAGTTCCGCCCCGTTTCGGCCAAACTGTTCGCGCGAGGTCTGTTTCGGGGGGGCGCGATGCGAGGTCCGGGCTGCATATTTGCGCGGCCGCGGGTAGAATGGACAGCAATTTCGCGCCTCTGGAGCAGTGGTGAGTTCGGTTCAGAATCCAGCCTATGGTGCCAGCCTCGAGGCGCGCTTCGCCGCGGCCGCGCGGCACAGTCGCATGGTGCGGATCCTGCGCATCGCCGTGCCCGCGGCGGTGGTGGTGGCGATGGCCGCGATCATATTCGTCTCGATCGTCAATCCGTTCCGTGCCCTGATGCCCAATGTTCCCCTCGAGATGGATAATCTCGTCGTGTCCGGGACCAAGATCACGATGGAATCGCCGCATCTGTCGGGCTTCTCGACCGATGGGCGGCCCTACGAAATGTGGGCCAAGGCCGCGATCCAGGACGTCACCGATCCCGATCACGTCGAACTGAAGACGATCCGCGCCAAGGTGGCGATGCAGGACCAATCGACGGTGATCATGGACGCGCGCACCGGCTTCTTCGACAACAAGCAGCAGCTCCTCGACCTGCGCAAGGATATCTTCCTGCAATCGTCGACGGGCTATGAAGCGAGGCTGACGCAGGCGTTCGTCGACATGAACAAGGGCACCGTGACGTCGGACGAGCATGTCGACGTCAAGCTGCTCGACGGAACACTGACCTCCGACAAGCTGCGGATCTACAACAACGGCGAAGTCGTGCGGTTCGAGGGCAACGTCGTGATGCACCTCGACAAGCTCGGCGACAACAATGCCGCGAGCCAGCCCGCTGAACCCGCTCCACCTCCGCCGCCGCCGTCCAAGGCACGCAGATCCGCCAACCCGAAATGACATTGATGATGAGATTTTTACCGCGCGGCACAGCAATCGCGGCGTTTGCGCTCTCGCTCTTCGCAGCGAACGCTGTGAGCGCGCAAGGCTCGATGAGCGGCGTTCCAAACGCCATGCAGGGCTTCTCGCAGAACCGCGATCAGCCGATCCAGATCGAAGCCGCCTCGCTCGAAATGCGCGACAAGAAGAAGGAGGCGACCTTCGCCGGCAACGTGAAGGTGGTGCAGGGCGACACCACCATGACCTCGAAGACGCTGGTGGTGTTCTACGAATCGAGCTCGGGTCAATCGCAGCCGCCGGCCAGTGGCAGCGCCAAGGGTGCGAAGGGCTCTGCCGCACCGATGCAGTCGGCAACCCCCGGTCCCGGCGGTGCCTCGTCGATCAAGCGGCTGGAGGCGCGGGGCAACGTGGTCGTGACCCAGAAAGATCAGGTGGTCACCGGCGAGACCGCGATCTTCGACACCAAGACCAATCTGATCACCATGCTCGGCGGCGGCGGCCAGGTGGTGCTGACCCAATGCCAGAATGTGCTGCGCGGCGATCGCCTGCTGGTCGACATGACCACCGGCGTCTCGCGGGTGGAATCCGACAACGGCAAGGTGCAGGGCCTTTTCATCCAGTCGCAGGGCGGGCAGAACGGCAAGTGCGGGACGCCGGTCGCACCCGGCGCGGCGCCGCCGTCGCCGCTCCAGCTCCTTCCAGGCAAGCCCAAGTAAATCAATAAGTTAAATAATATTCTCGACCCCTGAGGTTGAAGCCCGCGGGGCGAGATTGTATCTACTGGAGCGGCCCGGCCTGGACATGCGCTTGAGGGGGATGGTGATGTTGGCTGGGCGCGGGGCATCCAATCATTCAAGGCGCGATCGTCGCGCTTTGCCGTGTTGTTTGAGCATGGACCGTCCGGGAGCCGGTGCCCAGTTGTCCGGACCATGCTTGGGTTCGCGTGCAAATCGACTGATCTGCGGCGAAGTCGTGCGATCACCCTAAGAGGCCGAAGCGAAGCGGGGATGGTGGATTTTCTCGGCATGTTCCGACGGCGCCCTGCGAAGCGCAGCAGCGGATTCGCGCGTTCGCACGACGACATCACGGCGCTCGGCGATTCATTCGGCGACATGCTGGCAAGCCCGGTGCGTGACGCGCCGCCGATGGCGCGGGCCGCCCCGGTGCCCGGCGTGGAGCTGCCGCGGCCCCAACCGCAGCCGGCACCCGCGGCCCCGCGCGCCAGGCCTGCGCGGGGCAACGGCGCTGCCGGCGCGCCGCAACTGATCAAGCGGCCGGGCTATCTGGCCGTGCACAGCGTGGAAAAGAGCTTTGGCAGCCGCCAGGTCGTGCGCGGCGTCAGCATCTATGTCCGTCGCGGCGAGGCGGTGGGGTTGCTGGGGCCGAACGGCGCCGGCAAGACCACGGTGTTCTACATGATCACCGGCCTGATCAAGGCGGATCGCGGCGCAATCGAGCTTGATGGCCACGACGTCACCAGGCTGCCGATGTACCAGCGTGCCCGCCTCGGCATCGGCTATCTGCCGCAAGAAGCCTCGATCTTCCGCGGCCTTTCCGTCGAGCAGAACATCCGCGCGGTGCTCGAGGTGGTCGAGCCGTCGCGCAAGAAACGCGAGCACGAGCTGGATTCGCTGCTCGACGAGTTCAACATCACCCGCCTGCGGAAAAGCCCGTCGATCGCGCTGTCCGGCGGCGAGCGCCGCCGCGTCGAAATCGCCCGGGCGCTGGCGACGCGCCCCAATTACATGCTGCTCGACGAGCCGTTCGCCGGTATCGACCCGATCGCGGTCGGCGACATCCAGGATCTCGTGCGCCATCTCACCAATCGCGGCATCGGTGTTCTCATCACCGACCACAACGTCCGCGAGACGCTCGGCCTCACCGACCGCGCCTATATCGTCTATGCCGGTGAAATCCTGACCGAAGGCAGTCCGGAAGACATCGTTAATGATCCCGATGTACGGCGGCTTTACCTTGGCGAGGAATTCCGCCTTTAGCCTGTGATCCGCCAGACGGCGCAGCGATTTGATGTTAAGGTCATGCGCTGCTTAGGGAATTTGATGCCGGCCGGACGCAAGATCGCGGCGTCCCCGTCCGCCGGCGGCGCTTACTCCAAAATTCCAATGCGTCAAGCCGTGTACATCCTGAGCGGTCTAAGATAAGCAAGAATCGAGCCAACTTTTCTGGATTGTTCTTGCCTCCATGGCACTGACCCAAAGACTAGAGTTCCGCCAGTCGCAGTCGCTGGTCATGACGCCGCAGTTGATGCAGGCGATCAAGCTGCTGCAATTGTCGAACCTGGACTTGTCGGCCTTCGTCGAGGAGGAGCTGGAACGCAATCCGTTGCTCGAGCGGGCGAGCGATGGTCCCGAGCCGCCGGTGGCAGGCGAGGCGGCGGTCGAGCGGCGGGACTACGGCGACGTCGACGGTTCCGGCGGTGATGGCGATGATGGCAGTGACCCAGCCGACATGGCCATAGGCTCCACTGGCGCTTTCGAGCCGGGCCAGGAGGAATGGCTGAACCGCGATCTTGGCACCCGCGCCGAGATCGAGCAGACCTTGGACACCGGCCTCGACAACGTATTCTCCGAGGAGCCTGCGGAAGCGGCCGCGCGTGCCGCGCAGGACGCGCCGCCGTCGGTCTATACCGAGTGGGGCGGCGGCGCCTCCAGTGACGACGAATATAATCTTGAAGCCTTCGTGGCCGCCGAGGTGACGCTGGCCGATCACCTCGCCGAACAGCTTGCGGTGGCCTTCGCCGCGCCCGCGCAGCGCATGATCGGACAGTACCTGATCGACCTGGTCGACGAGGCCGGTTACCTGCCGGCCGATCTCGGCCAGGCCGCCGAACGACTGGGCACCTCGCAAGCCGCGGTCGACGAGATCGTCGCAACGCTGCAGACGTTCGATCCGCCGGGCGTGTGCGCGCGGAACTTGAGCGAGTGCCTAGCGATCCAGTTGCGCGAGCTCAACCGCTACGATCCCGCGATGCAGGCGCTGGTCGAGCATCTCGACCTGCTCGCCAAACGCGACATCGCCGCCTTGCGGAAACTCTGCGGCGTCGACGACGAAGACATCACCGACATGATCGCGGAGATCCGCAGGCTCGATCCGAAGCCGGGGTTGAAGTTCGGCACGTCGCGCGCGCAGACCATGGTGCCCGATGTCTATGTGCGGCCGGGGCCCGACGGCGGCTGGCATGTCGAGCTCAACAGCGACACTCTGCCGCGTGTGCTGGTCAACCAGACCTACTACGCTGAGCTGTCGAAGACGATCCGCAAGGACGGCGACAAGTCGTACTTCTCCGATTGCCTGCAGAACGCGACCTGGCTGGTGCGCGCGCTTGATCAACGCGCCCGCACCATCTTGAAGGTCGCGACCGAAATCGTCCGCCAGCAGGACGGCTTCTTCACATACGGCGTCGCGCACTTGCGGCCGCTGAACCTGAAGGCGGTCGCCGACGCGATCCAGATGCATGAATCCACCGTGTCGCGCGTCACCGCCAACAAGTACATGGCGACCAATCGCGGCAGTTTTGAACTGAAGTATTTCTTCACCGCGTCGATTGCGTCCGCCGACGGCGGCGAGGCGCATTCGGCGGAAGCGGTGCGGCACCACATCAAGCAATTGATCGACGGCGAGGCGCCGTCGGCGATCCTGTCCGACGACACCATCGTGGAACGTTTGCGTGCGTCCGGCATTGATATTGCCCGCCGCACCGTCGCAAAGTACCGCGAGGCGATGCGGATCCCGTCCTCGGTCCAGCGCCGCCGCGACAAACAGAGCATGCTCGGTAATGCCCTTTCGGCTCCCGTCTCCTCCGATCGATCGCGCGATACTACGGCTGCAGTATAATTGCGTTCGCGCCGAATCGCGCTAGTCTCATCTTCCCCCTTCAGGCGTAACCCGGAAAGGAAGGTACCGGAAAATCCAGAAAGCCATCATGCTCCGGCAGAGAGTGATCGAGGCATCCAGCAATCGAGGCATCAAATGACCCTTCGAATCTCGGGAAAGAGCATCAGCATCGGCGAAGCGCTTCGCGCGCGCGTCAGCGAGCGCACCGACGAGGTCCTGCGAAAGTACTTTGATGGCAACTATTCCGGTCACATTACGCTAAGCAAGGATGGCTTCGGCTTTCGGACCGATTGCGCGCTGCATCTGGATTCCGGCATTACGCTTGAAGCCGACTCCAACGCCGCCGACGCTTATGCCAGCGCCGATGCCGCGCTTCTGATGATCGAGAAGCGGCTGCGCCGCTACAAGAGCCGATTGAAGGACCGCTCGGCCCGCAAGGCCTATGCCGCCACCGCCGCGCTTGCCGAACTGAATGGCGCAGGGCTCGACGCACCGAGCTATGTCATCGAGGCGCCCGAGAGCGAGGACGAAGTCGCCGAGTACAGCCCCGTGATCATTGCGGAAGCAACCACCGCCTTGAAGCGGCTGTCGGTCAGCGAAGCTGTCATGGAGCTCGACCTGTCGGGCGCCTCCTGCCTGGTGTTCCAGCATGGTGGCAGCGGGCGGGTAAACGTCATTTACCGCCGCACGGACGGCAATGTCGGCTGGGTCGATCCCCCGGCGGTTGCACCCTGAGATATTATGGTGGATGGCATTGACCTCGGAAGCCAGCCCTGCTTATGGTCCGCCGCCCCAAGGGATAAGGGGGCGGAACAGGGTCCGCAGGTGTTGGCACCGCCGATGCGTTGGAGTAGAAGCCCTGCCAACCAGGACCGGGGCTAAGCCCGTATCCCACCTCACTTTCTTGACGCCGCCGCTGTAACGCCTATTTCGCAACCTGACGGTCTCATTCACCTCGGAACGTCCCAATGCCGATTACCGATTTGGTCGCACCCGAGGCGATTCTCCCGGCTTTGAAAGTCATCAGCAAGAAGCAGGCGCTGCAGGAACTCGCAGCGCGTGCCTCGGCGCTGACCGGGCAGAATGAACGCGCGATCTTCGAGGTGCTGCTGCAGCGCGAGAAGCTTGGCACCACCGCCGTGGGCTACGGCGTTGCTATTCCGCACGGCAAGCTGCCGAAGTTGGAGAAGCTGTTCGGCTTGTTCGCCCGTCTCGAACGTCCGATCGATTTCGAGGCGATGGACGGTCAGCCGGTCGATCTGATCTTTCTGCTGCTGGCGCCCGAAGGCGCCGGTGCCGATCACCTCAAGGCGCTGGCGCGCATCGCCCGCCTGCTGCGCGACCAGGACGTCGCCAAGAAGCTGCGCGCCTCGCGCGACGCGCAAGCGATCTATTCGGTGCTCGCGCTGCCGCCCGCGAGCGCGGCGTAACGATCCTCAAGGCGCAATCGCCTCGGCGCTGCTGCGAGCCGGCGCGCTCCAATCGTCTCAGCAAATCGTCGGCAGGATGCGCCTGACCTCGTCGAGGAATTCGGGGATCGCGGTCTCGTCGTCGGCGAGATGCCTGAGCAGCGCGCTCTGGAACAGGCCGTCGAACAGCGCATACAGCGCGGCCGGCGATGTTGCCAGCCGCTTGCCGTCCAGCTCGGCATAGCGCGAGGCGACGCGCCAGATCATGGCTTCCAGGCTCTTGTCGATCTCGAGCACGTCCTTGCGAAACGCGGCCTCGAACATCGCCTGCGAGCGCAGATCGTACCACAGCCGGTGCATGCGGGCGTCCTCGCGCAGCGTCGCTGCAAGCTTGGCGAGAAAGCCGTCCGTCAGCTCCTTCCGCGTCTTCGCCGTCGCGACGACCTCGTCATAGCGGGTCACGCACTTTGCCTTGTAGTGCCGCACGCAGCAGCAGATCAGGTCGAGCTTGTCGCTGAAGTAGTAGTGAAACACGCCATGCGTGAACGCGGAGTTCTGCGCGATCTCGCGCAGGCTGGTGCGCGCGAAGCCGAGTTCGCCGAGCGTTTCCAGCGCGGCTTCCGCAAGCTCGATCCGCCGCGCGTTGAACTTCTCGTCGCGCAGCGTTTCGGCCGCTACCGCGACCCGCTGGGCCGTTGCCTGCCGCGCCATCTCCTGCCTTTCCTCTTCCGTCCCTTCAACGCCTTATAGCGCGCCTACAGCGTCGCTCCATCCCCTCACAACCATGCTCTTGGACACTTGTCAAATTCCATCTTGACAAGTGTCAAGTTTCTGGCGGAGGTTTGGTGAAATAATTTGGACAGTCGTCAAGACGTCGAACAGGGAGGATTTACGCCGCCGGAGCAGCCAAAAGCTGTGCTCCGCCGATCACCGGATTTGACTGCCACCGCGCGAAGGTGGCCAGTCCGCCGGCATGCGCTGCCGATCGCAGCAAGCACTCAACAATCAACAGCAAGGGAGAAGCACGTCATGAGTGGGAAGAGCCTTGAAGGCAGGACAGCCCTGGTCACCGGCGGCGCCCGGGGAATTGGAGCTGCGATCGCGCAGGCCCTGGCGCAGTCAGGGGCGGCGATCATGATCGCTGACATTCTCGAGGAGGCCGGCAGGTCGACCGCCAACGAGATCGCCAAGGCCGGCGTGAAGACCGGCTTCGCCCAGCTCGACGTCACCGACGACGCGCAATGGGAGAGGGCTGTCGCGGCCACCATCGCGACGTTCGGCGGCTACGACATCCTGATCAACAATGCCGGCATCGAGATCACCTCGCTGGTCAGTGAGATCAAGGCCGAGGACGCACGGCGGATGTGCGACGTCAACATCGTCGGCACCGTGCTCGGCATGAAGCACGCCTTCCGCGCGATGCGGCCGGGTGGGCTGGCCGGCAAGGGCGGTGCGATCGTCAACATCGCGTCCGTCGCGGCGACGATCGCCTTCCCGAGCATCGCGGTCTATTCGGGCACCAAATCCGCGGTCGATCGCATGACGCGGGTCGCCGCGATGGAAGCCGGCAAGCTCGGCTACGGCGTGCGCGTCAACTGCATCTATCCCGGCCTGATCCCGACCGACATGGGGATGCAGCTCGCCAACGACATCGTGAAAATCGGCCTCGCGCCGGACATCAACGCCGCGGTCGGCTCGGTGGTGGAGCAGACGCCGCTCGGCCGCCTGGCCGAGGTCAGCGACATCGCGGACGCCGCCGTTTTCCTGTGCTCGAGCGATGCGCGCTTCATCACCGGCATCGGCCTGCCGGTCGACGGCGGCATGGGCATGTAGCAGCGCGCGCAACAGCAATCATTTCGGAGGATCGCCATGAGCGAGAAGAAGCCTGTCGTCGTCTACGGTGTGTCCGGCTACACCGGCCGCTTGGTCTGCGAATATCTGCGCGAGTACAACGTCCCCTTCATCGCTGCCGGCCGCGACGCCGCAAAGGTGAAGGCGGTGGTGGAGAAGATTCCGGGCATCGAGACCGCTGACTACGAGGTCGTCGGCGTCGAGCACAATGTCGAGGCGCTGACGAAACTGTTCCGCGGCTCGCGGGTGGTCAGCAACATGGTCGGCCCCTTCATCAAGCACGGATCGGAGGTCGTCGAGGCCGCGCTGCAGGCCGGCTGCCACTACACCGACACGACCGGCGAACAGGACTGGGTGCTGCTCGCGCAGGAGAAATGGGGCAAGGCGTTCGCCGAGAAGGGCCTGCTGCTGTCGCCGAATCTGGCACAGATGTACACGACCGGTGAAATCGCCGCCAACATCTGCCTGGAGACGCCCGGCCTCGACACGCTCGACATCCTGGTGTTCTGGAAGGGCTTTCCGACCTACGCCTCGACGCAGACGATCTTCACCATCCTCAAGGCGAACTGGTACTACCTCGAGCAGAACAAGTTCGTCGAATGGGATGTCACCGCGCGCGCCGACGTCGTCGTGCCGGGTCAACATGAGACCGCGATCGCGGTGCCCTGGGGCGGCACCGCGCATCCGGTCTGGTTCAAGAATGATCCGCGCGTCAGCAATTGCCGCGTGCTCGGCGGGGTGCTCGCCCGCCCGGTGATGGAAGGCGTGGTGCAGACCACGCAGATGGTGAAGGAGAAGATCAAGCCGCTGCCGCCGGCGGAGCAGGAGAAGGCGCTGGCCGACATCGCCGCCACCTTGCAGGCCTCGATGCCGCCGCGGGAAAATCCGCGCGTCAACACCTCGATCGATTCGGTCCACGCCTCCGGGCCGCTCGGCCGCGCGCATTGCGTGATCCACGGCAATTGCAACTACAAGCAAACCGGCATGCTGCAGGCCTATGCGGCGTTCGCGCTGCTGCAACAGCCGCCGAAACGCACCGGCTTCGCCTCCGGATGCCAGGCGTTCGGCCATCGCGAGCTGCTCGGGCAGTTGCGCAGCTTCGGACTCGTCAGCAAGCCGGTCCTGACTGTGCAGGACTGAGCCGGCAAAGGAGCCGTGGGTCGCGCGTATCGCTTCAGCGTGGTTTGCTCGGATCACCTCTCCGAAGGGAGAGGTGATCCGCCACTGCGGCTCGTGTCCAACCAACCTCAGGATGCCCAGGGGGCGCCATGCGCTTCATCGACTATCTCGACAAGGGCGCTTCACTTGGCACCGACGCGCCGTGCCTCACCATGGATGGACGCGACCTCAGCTACCGCGAGGTGCAGCGGCTCAGCTACCGCATCGCGCGTGGGCTCGACCGGTCGGGCGTTGCGCCCGGCGAGAAGGTTGCGATCCTCTCCGGCAATGACCCGATCGCCTTCGCTAGCGTGTTTGGCATCTCGCGCGCTGCTGCGGTTTGGTGCCCGATCAATCCGCGCAATGAGGCTACCGAGAACAAGTTCATCCTGAACCAGTTCGATTGCAGCCTGCTGCTGTTTCATTCGAGCTTTGCCTCGATGGTCGAAGCTGTGCGCCACGATCTGCCGAAGCTGCGCGCGCTGATCTGTCTCGACACCGAATTGCCCTTCGCGCCGTCGTTCGCGCGCTGGCTCGCCGGTCTCACCGACGATTTCTATCAACGCGAGACGGTCGATGATCTCGCGATGATTCCGGGCACCGGCGGCACCACCGGCAAGCCCAAGGGCGTGATGCTCTCGGGACGCAACATCGAAGCGATGACCGCGCTGACGCTGATGGGCTATCCGTTCAAGGGACGCCCGATCTATCTCGCGTTGGCGCCGCTGACTCATGCCGCCGGTGTGCTCTGCTTTCCGATCATGACGCTCGGCGGCCGTATCGTGATCATGCACCACCCCGACATCGGCGAGTTCCTGGCGCTGATCGAGCGCTATCGCGTCACGCACACCTTCCTGCCGCCGACCGTGATCTACATGCTGCTCGATCATCCTGCTCTCGATCGTGCCAAGCTCGGCTCGTTGCAATGCTTCTGGTATGGCGCGGCACCGATCTCGGCTGCGCGGCTCGCGGAAGCCTTGCAGCGGATCGGGCCGATGGCGCAACTGTTCGGCCAGACCGAAGCGCCGATGATGATCTCGATGATGGCGCCCGACGAGCACTACAATGCCGACGGCACGATCGCGATGCAGCGCCTATCGTCGGCCGGGCGGATCAGCCCGCTGGTCCAGGCCGGCATCATGGACGGTGAGGGCCATCTGTTGCCGGTGGGATCGCGCGGCGAAATCGTGGTGCGCGGCTCGTTGGTGATGGAGGGCTATTACAGGAATCCCGAAGCCACGGCCGAGGTCTCGGCGCATGGCTGGCACCACACCGGTGACATCGGCTACCTCGACGACGACGGCTATCTCTATATCGTCGACCGCGCCAAGGACATGATCATCACCGGCGGCTTCAACGTCTACTCGATCGAGGTCGAGAACGCGTTGCGCGCGCACGAGGCGGTGCAGGATTGCGCGGTGATTGGTCTGCCCGATGACAAATGGGGCGAACGCATCGTCGCCGTGGTGCAGCGGCGCGCCGGTCACGCCATCGATGCGGCCGAGCTGGCTATCTTCGTCAAGCAGCAGATCGGCAGCGTCAAGACGCCGAAGCAGATCGAGGTCTGGGACGATCTTCCGCGTTCCAAGGTCGGCAAGGTGCTGAAGCCGGAGATCCGCGCGCGGCTGGCCTGAACGTGTATTGACAACCGGCTGGTGACGCCGGAAGAGGGGCCTCTGTTGCGCAGCGACCCAGGGGATACCGGATGTCCCGTGATTTTCGCCTTGATCGTGTTCCCGTCGACGTTCTCGCCTATGAGCTCGCCGAAGAGAAGGCGACTGCGCTTGGGCGAATGGGACGTGCGCTGGAAGACGCTCTCGCCAGGCTGCGGGCGTTCGATGCCGCTCATCCGCGCTCCGAAGCAACGCGGCAGGCCCGGCGCATCCTGGTGCGGGAAGCCGGCCACGCGCTCTGGATGTTGGTGGTCCAGCGTGAAGCGTGCGGTCTGCGCAACAGCCGTATGCTGATGCGCGACTATAACGTTCCCGGCGAGGTGCAGCAGTGCATGGCACCGCTGCTTGCGACATCATCGTCCTGAAAGAAAATGCGCGGGCCGCCTCGATCTCTGTCGAGGCATGCCCGCGCATTTGAACTCGCGGATGCTGAAGTCAGCCTTGCTTAGTGGACGCTCACGGCCTGCAATTCATTGCTCCAGGCGTTGGCGATCGCGGCTTCGCGGCTGTCGGTCAGCATGATCGGCGTGCCGTCGGCGGCGTGGAGTGCAAACAGTTTCAGACCCGGCGCAAGGCTCGGCGCTTGCGGAAAGAGATCCGGCACATCCTCGGAACGGACCTGCTTCACATAGGCGATGTGACCCTCGCCCAGATGGGCCAGCGCTTCCGGCGTGACGCTCTCGGTTTCGAATGTGGTACTCAGTTCACTCATGGTCTCGACTCCTCAGTGGTACAAGCGGTCGAGTCCGCTCCAGGTTTCTATTATTCGTGTTCATTGATAGCGATTGTCTTAATGACCCGTTCAGGTTCCGGCCTGGCCAGATCAATCGACAACAGCCCGTTCTTCAGATCCGCGCCCAACACCTGCATCCCCTCTGCCAGCACGAAGGTGCGCTGGAAGTGGCGCGCGGCAATGCCGCGATGGATGTATTGCCGAGCCTTGTCGTCCTGCTGGCGGCCGCGGATGACGAGCTGGTTTTCCTCAATGGTCACATCGAGTTGGTCGCGGGTGAAACCCGCCACCGCCAGCGTGATGCGCAGGCGCTCTGGTTGGCCGTTGGTACGGTCGAACCGCTCTATGTTGTAGGGAGGATAGCCGTCGGCACCCTTCACGACGCGATCGAGCGCACGCTCGATTTCGTCGAATCCCAGAAGGAACGGACTGGACAACGATGGAACACGAGACATTACAAAGTCCTCTCGAAGCGACTTTGAGGGGCCCTTGCGGCACCCCATGCAATCGACGGGCCTCTTGCCCGCCGATCAGCAAGGAATATGGGGGTGATTTGGATAGCGTTCAAGCGCCTCTGAAACCAGCGTAAATGGCTTGCAGGCTGGCCGTTGTTCCCTCACTGGCGATCACTGGTCGACGCGCTTGCGGCCATCGGCGGTAAAAAGATGCAGTTTATCGCGGGCCGCGACTGCGCGGATCCGCTCACCGATCGCCGGCCCGGAGACGCCTGGAACCCGGACGATGATCTCGCCGGGCGGCAGGTCGCCCGGGTTGGCGGCGACGCCCTGTTCCTCGTGCCGGCGCCTGCCATAGACAAAGGTCTCGGCGCCGACGTGCTCGATCGCCTCGACCGTCAGCCCGAGCGCGACGCCGCCGGGGGCGGTCTCGCTGGAGATCACGAAATCCTCGGGCCGGATTCCGACGATGCCGGCACCATCGACACCAGCAATCTGCGATTTCAGCTCGTCCGACCGCAGCGGCATCAAATTCATCGGCGGCGCGCCGATGAAGGAGGCGACGAAGGTGGTGGCAGGCTTCTGGTAGATCTCCAACGGATTGCCGATCTGCTCGACCTGGCCTGCGTTCATGACCACAAGAATGTCGGCGAGCGTCATCGCCTCGAGCTGGTCGTGGGTGACGTAGATCGACGTGGTGTTGAGGCGACGTTGCAGCTTGCGGATCTCGACGCGCATCGCGATGCGCAGCTTGGCGTCGAGGTTCGACAGCGGCTCGTCGAACAGGAACACCTTGGGCTGACGGACGATCGCGCGGCCCATCGCGACGCGCTGACGCTGACCGCCGGAGAGCTGCCGCGGCTTGCGCTGCAGCATCGGCGCAAGCTCGAGGATGCGCGCGGCCTCCTCGACGCGGGTCTTGATCTCGGCCTCCGCCATGCCGCGGTTGCGCAGGCCGTAAGCCATGTTGTTGTAGACGCTCATATGCGGATAGAGCGCGTAGTTCTGGAACACCATCGCGATGTCGCGGTCGGCGGGCTCGACCTGGTTGACGACGCGGCCGCCGATGTCGATCTCACCGCCGGTGACGGTCTCGAGCCCCGCGACCATGCGCAGAAGGGTGGACTTGCCGCAGCCGGAGGGGCCGACCAGCACGCAGAACTGCCCGTCGCCGACGTCGACGTCGACGCCCTTGATGGCCTCGAAGCCGCCGGGATAGGTCTTGCGGACGCCGCGCAGCGTGACGTTAGCCATTGCGAGCTCCGCTCGGGCGAGTGGCGAATAGGGGATAGCGAACTGGAGAATGGTGGGACATCCTCGAGCCGTTGGGTCCGCGCGCTACTCGCCACTTGCTATTCGCCATTCGCCCCTTCACTTTTCCGTCTCCACCAATCCGCGCACGAACAGTTTCTGCATCACGACGACGACGAAGACCGGCGGCAGCATTGCGAGCACCGCGGTTGCCATCACCACCGGCCATTCGGTCAGCGCATCGGTCGTGGTGATCATCTTGCGGATGCCGATCTGGATGGTCTGCATGTCGTCGCGCGTCGTGATCAGCAGCGGCCACAGATACTGGTTCCAGCCGAGGATGAACAGGATCACGAACAGCGCCGCCATGTTGGTGCGCGACAGCGGCAATAGCGTATCCCAGAAGAAGCGGAACGGACCCGCGCCGTCGATCCGCGAGGCCTCCAGCAATTCATCCGGCACGGTCATGAAGAATTGCCGGAACAGCAGCGTCGCAGTGGCGGAGGCAATCAGCGGCAGCGACAGGCCGGCATAGCTGTCAAGCAGATGCAGGTCGGCGACGATCTTGTAGGTCGGATAGATGCGCACCTCGACCGGAAGCATCAGGGTGATGAAGATGATCCAGAAGATCGCCATCCGGAATGGAAAGCGGAAATAGACGATCGCGTAGGCCGAGATGATCGAGATCGCGATTTTGCCGATCGCGATCATCAGCGCCATGATCAGCGAGTTCAGCATCATGCTGCCGACCGGCTCGCGGGTCGAGCCGCTCGAGCCGACGAAGATCGTCTGATAGTAGGTCTCGAAGAAATGGCCGCCGGGCAACAGCGACATCTGCCCGTTGGCGATGACAGCGTTGTCCTGCGTCGAGGCGACGATGGCGAGATAGACCGGGAACGCGACGATCGCGATCCCGATCCACAGGATGACGTGGGCGACGTAGCGTCGGATGCCCTCTTGCTCGACCATCAGTAGGTCACCTTGCGTTCGACGAAGCGGAATTGGATCGCCGTCAGCATGATGACGATGGCCATCAGGATCACCGACTGCGCGGCCGAGGAGCCGAGATTGCCGCCGAGCAGACCATCGGTATAGACCTTGTACACCAGCGTTTCCGTCGCCTTGCCAGGACCGCCGCGGGTCATCGTGTCGATGATGCCGAAGGTGTCGAAGAAGGCGTAGACGATGTTGACGACCAGCAGGAAGAAGATGGTCGGCGACAGCAGCGGGAAGGTCACGGTCCAGAACCGCCGCATCGGCCGGGCGCCGTCGATCGCGGCCGCCTCATGCACGCTCTTTGGAATGCTCTGCAGGCCGGCGAGGAAGAACAGGAAGTTATAGGAAATCTGCTTCCAGGCGGCGGCGAGGATGATCAGGAGCGCAGCCTGGTCGCCGTTGAGCAGCGGATTCCAGTCGACGCCGAGCGCGCGCAGATGGCGCGAGAGCACGCCGAGCGACGGATGTAGCATGAAGATCCAGAGCACGCCGACGACCGGCGGGGCCACCGCATAAGGCCAGATCAAGAGCGTGCGGTACAGCGTGGAGCCGCGCAGCGGCTTGTCGGCCATCACGGCCAGCAAGAGCGCGAAGGACAGCGAGGAGACGGCAATCGCGAAGGAGAACGCGAAGGTCCGCACGATCGCGTCGAAATAGGCCGGCTCCTTGAGCAGATCGAGATAGTTCTCGAACCAGACGAAGGTGGTGGAGAGGCCGAACGCATCCTGCAGCAGGAACGACTGGATCACCGCCTGCGCGGCCGGCCAGTAGAAAAAGATCAGGACGATCGCGAGCTGCGGGGCAACCAGCGCGTAGGGCAACAGCTTTGATTGGAAAATCGACTGCTTTTGCATGAGGTCTGGAAAAATGGCAGGCCGCGGGATGCGGCCTGCCGGGGCGTTAGTCTAGCGCATCATCTCAGCGGACGGCGGTCTTTTCAAACTGCCGCAGCATCTGGTTGCCGCGTTCGACGGCGGCATCGAGCGCCTGTTTGGCGGTCTTCTTGCCGGCCAGCGCCTGTTCGATCTCTTCCGCCCAGACGTCGCGGAGCTGCACCATGTTGCCGAGGCGCAGGCCGCGCGAATTCTCGGTCGGCTCCTTGTTGGTCAGCTCGAGCAGCGGCGTCTCGAGATACGGCTGGTCCTTGTAGAAGCCCTCGGCCTTCGCCTTCTCATACGCTGCCTTGGTGATCGGCAGATAGCCGGAGGCCTTGTGGATCCAGACCTGGCGGTCGGTGTCCGACAGGAAGGTCAGGAACTTGGCCACGCCCTTGTATTCGTCGGCCGACTTGCCGCCCATCACCCAGAGCGAGGCGCCGCCGATGATCGAGTTCTGCGGCGCGCCCTTGACGTCGGGATAATAGGGCATCGGCGCGGCGGTGAAGTTGAACTTGGCCTGCGCCTTGACGTTGCCGAAGAACGCCGACGAGGTCAGGTAGATCGGGCATTCGCCCGAGGTGAAGCGGCCCTCACCGGTGTTGGTGCGGCCGGCATAGTCGTAGGTCTTGTCCTTCTGCAGCTCGACCAGATTTTCGAGATGCTTGACTTGCAGCGGGCCGTTGAACTCGAGCACCGTGTCGAAGCCGTCGAGGCCGTTGGCCTTGCTCGCGAGCGGCACGTTGTGCCAGGCCGAGAGCTGCTCGAGATTGACCCAGGTGACCCAGGAGTTGGAGAAGCCGCAGGTGGAGTAGCCGGCCGCCTTCAGCTTCTTGGCGTCCTCGAACACTTGCGGCCAGGTCTTCGGAATCTCGGTGATGTTGGCCTTCTTCAGCGCGTCGAGATTGACCCACATCACCGTCGACGACGAGTTGAAGGGGAACGACAGCATCTCGCCCTTCGAGGTCGAGTAGTAGCCGGTGATCGCGGGCAGATACGCCTTCGGATCGAACTTCTCGCCGGCATCCTGCATCAGCTTGTAGACGGGCTTCACGGCGCCGGTGGCAGCCATCATCGTCGCGGTGCCGACCTCGAACACCTGCAGGATGGCCGGTGCATTGCCGGCGCGGAACGCGGCGATGCCGGCGTTCATCGTGTCGGCGTAGCCGCCCTTATAGGTTGGGACGACCTTGTAGTCGCTTTGTGCGGCGTTGAAGTCGTTGGCGAGCTTGACGATGACGTCGTTGTTGGCGCCGGTCATCGCATGCCACCACTGGATCTCTGTCACCGCAAATGCGGGTGACGCGAACGCAAGCGTCGCAGAGGCCACTGCGGCAGCGCCAAGTCGTCGAAAAAGCATCAAAATCCCTCCCGGATGGAACGTCAGGTTTCGTTATGCGCGTTAACAGCGCCGGATGACGTTCAAATGACCGTATAAACGAAAGCCATCGTACGGGGGAAGCCAGCGCGAAGGGAAGCGGTAAAAAAGACGGAGACCATGGACGCGCCGGTGCGGTGCAACGTCAGGCGTGACATTGCACCGCAGTCGGGGCGTTGCTCGTGCACCGTGAGATTTGATTGCTGCAATGGCAGTGGAAACCTCTCCCATAGGGAGAGGTCGGCGCGTAGCGCCGGGTGAGGGGTTAAGCTCTCCCGTGGGAGCGGACCCCTCACCCGATTGCTGCGCAAATCGACCTCTCCCCGCTGGGGAGAGGTGGAAAGCCTCGCGGCCAGACCGATGATTCAAATCAAATCATCGGCGCTGGTCAGCGCTTGCGTTCGGGGCCGCAGACCACGCCCTTGTCGACCAGGGCGCTGATCTCGTCCTTGGAGTAGCCGAACTCGCCCAGCACTTCTGTGGCGTGCTGGCTGAACTTCGGCGGCGTCCGCCGCAGGTTCGGCTTGGTGCGATCGAGCCGGATCGGCGAGGCGACGCCCTTGTACCAATCCTTCTCGATGACGTCGCCGCGGTGGATCGTGTGCGGGTTGGTCAGCGCCTGGTCGATCTTCTGCACCGGCCCGGCCGGCAGGCCCGCGGCGAGCAGCCGGTTGCACAGCGGCTCGGCCTCGTGCTGGCTGAACACCGCGGCGAGCTCGGCGCGCAGCGCGTCGCGATTGGCGATGCGGTCCTTGTTGCGGGCAAAGCGCGGATCGGTGCCGAGCTCGGGCTTGCCGATCTCCCTGGCGAGCTTGCGGAACGTCCCGTCATTGCCGACGCCGATGAAGATGTTGTCGGTCTTAGTCGGGAAGATCGCGTAAGGAACGAGGTTGGGATGCTCGTTGCCGGTGAGCGACGGCGGCTTGCCATGCATGAAGTAGTTTGCGGTGTGCGGATGCATGATCGCAAGGCCGGTCTCGTACAGCGTGGTCTCGAGAAACTGGCCGAGGCCCGAGCGCTGCCGTTCCGACAGCGCCATCAGGATGCCGATCGCGGCATAGAGCCCGGTGGTGATGTCGACCAGCGGCACGCCGATGCGCATCGGTCCGCTCTCGGGCGAGCCGGTCGCCGCGATCATGCCGGTCATCGCCTGGATGATCGCGTCGTAGCCGGGATTGCCGCCGCGCGGGCCGTCGGCGCCGAAGCCGCAGATGCGGCAATGCACGAGGCGCGGGAATTTCGCCCGCAGCACGTCGTTGCCGATGCCCCATTTGTCGAGCGTGCCCGGCTTGAAATTCTCGATCAGCACGTCGGCGGTCTCGAGCATCTTCATCAACACCGCGCGTCCGCCCTCGGAGGCGAGATCGAGGCCGATCGAGCGCTTGTTGCGGTTGATGCCGACGAAATAGGCCGCATCCTCCTCATGGAAGGGAGGGCCCCAGTCGCGGACTTCGTCGCCCGCCGGCGGCTCGACCTTGATCACGTCGGCGCCGTGGTCGGCAAGGATTTGCGTGCAATAGGGGCCGCCGAGCACGCGCGTCAGATCGATCACGCGCAGTCCGGTCATCGCGCCGGTTGGCGCAGGGGTATTCATAGTGGCAACCTTCGCTCGGGTGGGATCGTGGGTGAGGACCCAGAGCTAACGGCGTTCGGGCGAGGCAGCAATGCCTTCGCGCGCGCAGGCCCATGCAGTCGGGCGCTCCGACGTTCGCCAAGCGAACCGGTGCCTGTTTGAGGCTGGCCGGAAATCCATGGTCCGCCGGCGTGGCGGCGGACCATGGACGGAGGCGAATTAGACGACGGTCAGCTTGACGTCGACATTGCCGCGGGTCGCGTTGGAATAGGGGCACACGTGATGTGCCTTCTCGACCAGCGCTTCGGCGTCCGCGCGTGCAACGCCGGGCAGCGAGACCGCGAGCTCCACGGCGAGGCCGAAGCCGCCTTCCGAGCGCGGGCCGATGCCGACCGTCGAGGTCACCGAGGCGTCGGCGGGAACCTTCGGGCCGCCCTGAGAGGCCACGAACTTCATCGCGCCGATGAAGCAGGCGGCATAGCCCGCCGCGAACAGTTGCTCCGGGTTGTTGCCGGCGCCACCGCCGCCACCAAGCTCCTTGGGCGTCGTGAGCTTGACGTCGAGCGCGCCGTCGAGGGTCGCCGCATGGCCGTCGCGGCCGCCGGTTGCCTTGGCGCTGGTCTTGTAGAGCACGTTCACAGACATCATGGTCTCCCTTGTTGAAATTCGACGATCAGATAGATCGCGCAAAGTTAGATTGCGCGCAATATAAATTATGCGGCCTCACATTTAATTGTTCGCAATTGAATCCCTGTCGCCGCGGGCCCACAATGACCCCAAAATGTGACAAGATGGATTTCCATGGTCAGGAAACAGACGGCGGCCGATCAGGCGCTGCGGCTCCATAATCAGATCTGCTTTGCGGTCTATTCGACCGCGCACGCCTTCAACCGCGTCTACAAGCCGCTGCTCGACAAGCTCGGCCTGACCTATCCGCAATATCTCGTCATGCTGACGCTGTGGGAGCGCGACGGCGTCCCGCTCAAGGATATCGGCCAACGCCTGTTTCTCGATTCGGGCACGCTGACGCCGCTGCTGAAACGGCTGGAGGCGGCGGAGCTGATCAAGCGAACCCGCAGCACCGAGGACGAGCGTCAGGTGCTGATCGCGCTGACGCCCCAGGGCCACGCGCTGCGCGAAAAGGCCAAGTCCGTGCCGCAGTCGATCCTCGCGGCATCGGCCTGCTCGGTCGGCGAATTGGTGGCGATGAAGGACGAGATCGTCGCGCTGCGCGACCGGCTGAATGCCGTGCTGGGGGAGTAGGGGGTGGGGGATGCTGCTCAGAAGTGTTTCTTCGCAAATGCTCGGCCCGAGCCGGACTTCAGGTATTTCTCGAAAGCGATGGCGCGCGCTTCATCGTCAAATGCAAAGTAGGTCCGGATTCGCCAAGGTCCGTACTTGGACGTATGCGGCACCTCGCCCGCATTGTGCTTTGCCAGACGAGCTCGCAGGTCGTCGGTAATCCCGACATAGAAATGTTCGGAATCGAGACTTTCGAGAATGTAAACGTATTTCATGAAGTGCCCTCCCCAGGGGAGGATACCCGACCACTTCCTGGATGTCAGAAATGCAATGGGTTGCTTGAGCCCGCCGTCGCCCTTCGGGCTATGGCGGGGCAGCCTTCGCTCACTTCGCTACGAGGGACTTCCTAGGCTTGCCCAGCCGAAGCTCGCGAAGCGAGCGAAACGTATTTCATGAAGTGCCCTCCCCAGGGGAGGATGCCCGACCACTTCCTGGATGTCAGAAATGCAATGGGTTGCTTGAGCCCGCCGTCGCCCTTCGGGCTATGGCGGGGCAGCCTTCGCTCACTTCGCTACGAGGGACTTCCTAGGCTTGCCCAGCCGAAGCTCGCGAAGCGAGCGAAACGTATTTCATGAAGTGCCCTCCCCAGGGGAGGATGCCCGACCACTTCCTGGATGTCAGAAATGCAATGGGTTGCTTGAGCCCGCCGTCGCCCTTCGGGCTATGGCGGGGCAGCCTTCGCTCACTTCGCTACGAGGGACTTCCTAGGCTTGCCCAGCCGAAGCTCGCGAAGCGAGCGAAGGCTGGTGGAGCCAGGCGGGATCGAACCGCCGACCTCTTGCATGCCATGCAAGCGCTCTCCCAGCTGAGCTATGGCCCCTTAAGTCTTCCAGCTTGGACACGACCTTCCGGTCTGCCCGGCCCCCGAGTCCTAGGCGACTCGTGAGGCAGCACCCTTCACCACAGATTGGCGACGATCTCAAGTCTCTTCGTCACCTCCGACGTCACCAATGATGTCAGTGACGTCCTCATCGCCCTCTTCCTCGTCGGCGATGAAGGTCGAATCGTCGTCGTCATCGTCCTCGATGCTCTCATCGATCTCGATGTCGTCCTCGGATTCGGGAACCTGAGCCTTGACCTTGCCGGTGTTCTCCTCGGCATCGGCCTCCTCGAGCGAGACCAACTCTTCGGTCTCGGCCGTCTCCGGCATCTCGGCTGCGGTCGAGGGCGAGCTTACATTGGCGCCACGGCCCCGCGGCGGGGCCACCGGCGCGATCGGCACGACCTCGCCGGTGTAAGGCGAGATCACCGGATTCTTGTTGAGATCGTAGAACTTCTTGCCCGTGGTCGGGCAAATGCGCTTGGTTCCGAGATCGGACTTGGCCACGTGGTGATCCTGGGAATGTCTCTGAAAAACGGAGCTTCACTTGGCTAGTTGAGGGGCTGCTGTCAATAGCGGTTTGCGCGCATTTGACGGGCGCGTGACGTGGTGTTGCCTATGTGATACCTGCCGCGGCGCGAGAGGACACCATCTTGGCCCATTCCGACACCCCGACCCCGCTGGAATCCCGTGCGAGCGGCCCCTTGGCGGGCAAAGTCCGCGTTCCCGGCGACAAATCGATTTCTCACCGCGCCCTGATCCTGGGGGCGCTCGCGGTCGGCGAAACCCGCATTTCCGGTCTGCTGGAAGGCGAGGACGTGCTCAATACCGCGAAATCCATGCGCGCGCTGGGCGCCAGGGTGGAGCGGACCGGGCCATTTGCCTGGTCGGTCTCCGGCGTCGGGGTTGGCGGCTTCGCCCAGCCCGCCGCTGCGCTCGACTTCGGCAATTCCGGCACGGGCTGCCGGCTGGTGATGGGCGCGGTCGCGGGCTGCCCGATCGCGGCGGTGTTCGATGGCGATGCCTCGCTGCGTTCACGCCCGATGCGCCGCATCCTCGATCCGCTCGAGCTGATGGGCGCCAGGACCAGCGATGTCCGCGAGGGTGGTCGGCTGCCGCTGACGCTGCATGGGGCGCGTTATCCGGTGCCGATCGTCTACAAGACGCCGGTCGCCTCGGCCCAGATCAAGTCAGCGGTGCTGTTGGCAGGGCTGTCCGCGCCCGGCGTCACCACCGTGATCGAGCAGGAAGCGAGCCGCGACCATACCGAGCTGATGCTCAGGCATTTCGGCGCCGAGATCTCCTCGGAGAAGGAAGGCAGCCACGGCCGCAGGATCACGCTCGACGGCGAGCCCGAGCTGCATGGCGCCGAGGTCGTGGTGCCGGCCGATCCCTCCTCGGCAGCATTCCCGATCGTGGCGGCGCTGATCGTCGAAGGTTCCGACGTCGTATTCTCGGACGTGATGACCAATCCGCTGCGCACCGGTCTCCTCACCACGCTGCGCGAGATGGGCGCCTCCATCGAGGAGAGCGGGGTCCGCGCCGACGCCGGTGAACCAATGGCGCAGTTGCGCGTTCGTGCCTCGAAGCTGCGCGGCGTCGAGGTGCCGCCGGAGCGTGCGCCGTCGATGATCGACGAATATCTGGTGCTGGCAGTCGCGGCGAGCTTTGCCGAGGGCACCACCATCATGCGCGGCCTGCAGGAGCTGCGGGTCAAGGAGTCCGACCGGCTCGAAGCCACCGCCGACATGCTGCGCGTCAATGGCGTCAAGGTCGAGGTTTCCGGCGATGATCTGATTGTCGAGGGCCGCGGTCATGTTCCCGGCGGTGGCCTGGTCGCGACGCATATGGATCATCGCATCGCGATGTCGGCGCTGGTGATGGGCTGCGCCTCCGACAAGCCGGTCAAGATCGATGACACCACCTTCATCGCCACCAGTTTTCCGGATTTCATTCCGATGATGCGCTCGCTCGGAGCTGACTTCGCATGATCATCGCCATCGACGGTCCCGCCGCCTCGGGCAAGGGCACGCTCGGCAAGCGGCTCGCCCACCACTATGGCTATCGCCATCTCGACACCGGCGTGATCTACCGCGCGGTAGCCTATGCGATGATGGCGGTAGGGGCCGACCTCAACAATGAGGCGCTCGCGGTGGCCGCGGCGCTTGAGCTCGATCCGGAGAAGTTCGGCAATCCGATCCTGAAGACCCAGCAGGTCGGGGAAGGCGCGTCCGTGGTTTCCGCCTTTCCCAGGGTGCGCGAGGTGCTGGTCAACTTCCAGCGCCAGTTCGCCGCCGATCCGCCTGGCGCGGTGCTCGATGGGCGCGACATCGGCACTGTGATCTGTCCTGACGCCGACGTGAAGATTTTCGTGGTCGCCGACCCCAGGGTGCGCGCGCGGCGGCGGACGCTGGAGGCCCGAGCCCGCGGCGAGGATGCCGACGAGGAAGCGGTGCTGGCCGACATCCTCAAGCGCGACGAGCGCGACAAAAATCGCGCCATTGCGCCGCTGCGTGCAGCCCCGGACGCCCACACCCTGGACAATTCCAACCTCGACATCGAGGCGGGTGTGCGCGCCGCCATCGCCATCGTCGAACAGGCGCGCGCAAGGCGCTAAAACCGGATCCCAATGCGAGTGCTTTCGGGCCCGAAAGTCCCGTAAAACGGGGCATTTCGCGCTTGCCGAAAGCAGCTCGCAGGGCTATATCAGCGCCGTCCGGGCCACCGTCGACGGTGTCGAGGCTGTGTCTGAAGCGGGCCGGTGTTGGGTTTGAGCCCTTGCCGCATCTGGAGGAACGCCCGCTCCCAGGTCTCGAAGTCGATATTCTCGTTTCTGACCCCGGATCAATCAAACGTACCGAACGTGCAGTCCGCTGCCGGCCCGCTGTTGCGCCTCCTGCAACGAGCGGTCGTCAGGGTTTGCGGAACCCCGACACTCCACGCACGGTGCGCCCATCAACCCGAACGGCCGGCAATTTCCCGCATCTGGAGAACAAATGGCTTCCAATACTGTGTCTTCCTATAACCCGACCCGCGACGACTTCGCGGCGATGCTTGATGAGTCCTTTGCCGGCGGCAATTTGCAGGAAAGCTCGGTCATCAAGGGCAAGGTAGTTGCAATTGAGAAGGACATGGCCGTCATCGACGTCGGCCTGAAGACCGAAGGCCGCGTGGCGCTGCGCGAATTCGCCGGGCCCGGCCGTGAAAGCGATCTGAAGGTCGGCGACACCGTCGAGGTGTTCCTCGACCGCATCGAGAATGCGCTCGGCGAAGCCGTGCTGTCGCGCGACAAGGCGCGCCGCGAAGAGAGCTGGGGCAAGCTCGAGAAGGCGTTCCAGAACAACGAAAAGGTCAACGGCGTCATCTTCAATCAGGTCAAGGGCGGCTTCACCGTCGACCTCGACGGCGCAGTTGCTTTCTTGCCGCGCTCGCAGGTCGATATCCGTCCGATCCGCGACGTTGCGCCGCTGATGAACAACTCGCAGCCGTTCCAGATCCTCAAGATGGATCGCCGTCGCGGCAACATCGTGGTGTCGCGCCGCACGGTTCTCGAAGAGACCCGCGCCGAGCAGCGCCAGGAGCTGGTGCAGAACCTCGAAGAGGGTCAGGTGATCGACGGCGTGGTCAAGAACATCACCGATTACGGTGCGTTCGTTGATCTCGGCGGCATCGACGGCCTGCTGCACGTGACCGATATCGCCTGGCGTCGTGTCAATCACCCGACCGAGGTGCTGTCGATCGGCCAGACCGTGAAGGTCAAGATCATCAAGATCAACCACGAGACGCACCGCATCTCGCTCGGCATGAAGCAACTGCTGGACGATCCGTGGCAGGGCATCGAAGCCAAGTATCCGCTCGGCGCCCGCTTCACCGGCCGCGTCACCAACATCACCGACTACGGCGCGTTCGTCGAGCTCGAGCCGGGCATCGAAGGCCTGATCCACGTCTCCGAGATGTCGTGGACCAAGAAGAACATGCACCCCGGCAAGATCGTCTCGACCTCGCAGGAAGTCGAAGTGCAGGTCTTGGAAGTGGATTCGGTCAAGCGCCGCATCTCGCTCGGTCTCAAGCAGACCATGCGCAATCCCTGGGAGGTCTTCGTCGAGAAGTTCCCGGTCGGTTCGGTGGTCGAGGGCGAGGTCAAGAACAAGACCGAGTTTGGTCTGTTCCTCGGTCTTGAGGGCGACGTCGACGGCATGGTCCACCTGTCGGATCTCGACTGGAAGCTTCCGGGCGAGCAGGTCATCGACAACTTCAAGAAGGGCGACATGGTCAAGGCCGTGGTGCTCGATGTCGATGTCGAGAAGGAGCGCATCTCGCTCGGCGTCAAGCAGCTCGAAGGCGACCCCTTCGCCGAGCCGGGCGACGTCAAGAAGGGCGCGGTCGTGACCTGCGAAGTGCTCGAGGTGAAGGAGAGCGGCATCGAGGTCCGGATCTCGGGCACCGAGTTCACCACCTTCATCAAGCGGTCCGAGCTGGCCCGCGACCGCAACGACCAGCGCGCCGAACGCTTCGCCGTCGGCGAGAAGGTCGATGCCCGCGTCATCCAGTTCGACAAGAAGGCCCGCAAGGTGCAGGTCTCGATCAAGGCGCTGGAAGTCGCCGAGGAGAAGGAAGCCATTGCGCAGTACGGCTCCTCCGATTCGGGTGCGACGCTGGGCGACATCCTCGGCACCGCGCTCAAGAACCGCGGCACCGACAAGTAAGCGTTCGCTTGGCTTTTCGCGAACCAATCAGGCCCCGGCGCAAGCCGGGGCCTTTTTGATTGAGTGGCCACAAGTCCGTCTTCCCCTTCCCCCTAAAAGCAGGGCTATCGCATATGCCGCCTTGGGCGGCTGCGCACGTCCTCGCCCTCGTGGTTCGAGACGCGCCGCAAGCGGCGCTCCTCACCATGAGGGTCTACTATTGTGCCGCAACACAAGACGTCATCCTGAGGAGCCCGCCAAAGGCGGGCGTCTCGAAGGATGGGCCACAGGGCGTCTTTCTCCCAAATGCAATTGCCCTACCCCTAAAAGGGGGAAGGTCGGGATGGGGGGTCAAGCCGCAGGTGATGCTCCATGCCGAGAGAGCCGATCCCCACCCGCTTTGCTCTCACGAGCAAAGCGACCTCCCCTTTTCAAGGGGAGGTGAGGACGTAGCTGCATAGCCTGGGTGAAGCGAAGCGCAATCCGGGAAAGACTTCACCGTGGACGCAAGCCCCCGGATTACGCTTCGCTCCATCCGGGCTTCAGATGCTCGAAATGGCACGAGCCTTGTTTTCTTCATATTGCGTCGCAATTGATGTATTTGGCTAAGGTTATGGTGACGCTGCGATTGCAGAAACGCGCGGACATTCTTGGAGCATTTCGATGTCGCTGGATTCAGACGTGATCGTCGATCGTCGCCGTATCAGACGCAAGTTGACCTTCTGGCGCGTCACCGCCGCCATCGTGGCGATCGCGGCCATTGTGGGCATCGGCCTGTTCGCGACCGGCGAACGCAGTGTGTTCGAGAGCACGGGCACGATCGCGCGCGTCACGATCGAGGGGCTGATCCGCAGCGACCAGCAGCGCGTCGAAGCACTGGAGCGGCTCGAGAAATCGAGCTACGCGGCCGTCGTCGTGCACATCAATTCACCGGGCGGCACCACCGCAGGCTCCGAGCAGCTCTATGATTCGCTCGTGCAACTAAAGGCGAAGAAGCCGCTCGTCGTCGTCGTCGAAGGTCTGGCCGCATCGGGCGGCTATATCACCGCGCTTGCGGCCGATCATATCGTCGCCCAGCAGACCTCGCTGGTCGGCTCGATCGGTGTGCTCTTCCAGTTTCCAAACGTTTCAGAACTTCTCAAAACCGTCGGCGTGAGGGTCGAGGAGATCAAGTCTTCGCCGCTGAAGGCGGCGCCAAACGGCCTCGAGCCGACCAGCCCCGAAGCGCGCGACGCGATCGATTCGCTGGTGAAGGATTCCTATGCATGGTTCCGTGGATTGGTGAGGGAGCGGCGCGGCATGGACGACGCCCTGCTGCAGAAGGTCGCGGATGGACGCGTCTTCACCGGCAGGCAGGCGCTTGATCTCAAGCTGATCGATCAGCTCGGCGACGAAAAAACCGCGGTCGCATGGCTCGTCGCGGAAAAAAAGGTGAAAAGCGGCCTTCCGGTGCGCGACTACAAGCTCAATCCCCGCTTCGGCGACCTGACATTCCTACGTACCGCAGCGTCCATGACCCTCGACGCGCTCGGCCTCGGCGCCATCGCGCGTCGGATCGAGCAGGGTGGCATGGTGCAGGCGGTCGATCGCTTGGGGCTTGACGGCATGCTGGCCTTGTGGACCCCGGCCGGAACCAACTGATCGGCGCCAGGGCGTGTCATCGAGGCGATTCCCGCTCTGCGGGAATCGCGGAATGGCCCAATTGGGCTATTTGTCACCCTAATTCGCGATGCCGGGAATTGATTTAGCGACTTGACAGTGCAGGGTATTTTCACGGAAATGGACTTCCGCGAGATCCCGGATCCCATTTTCGATGATCAAATCCGAACTTGTTCAGCGTATCGCCGAGCACAACCCGCACCTCTATCAGCGGGATGTCGAGAACATTGTGAATGCGATTCTCGATGAGATCGTCGCGGCGCTGGCGCGCGGCGATCGTGTCGAGTTGCGTGGTTTTGGCGCATTCTCCGTCAAGCATCGTCCGGCGCGTGCCGGCCGCAATCCGCGTACCGGCGAGCATGTGCCGGTCGATCAGAAGAGCGTGCCGTTCTTCAAGACCGGCAAGGAGATGCGCGAGCGTCTCAATCGCGAGGGCGTCGAAGCTGAAGCGTCGAAGGTCGACGCACCAAAGGCTGACGCGTAGCGCGCGAGCTCAGGCGTGCCGTGTTGCGGGCTCTCCACCCGCGCTTTCTCCATCGCTGTGAGAGATGGTCATGCGAAGGTTCTTCACGGCGTTGGTCGTCATTCCGCTGGGGCTGATCTTCATCATCTTCGCGGTCGCCAACCGTCACTGGGTGACGGTGTCGTTTGATCCCTTCAATTCCGTCACGCCGACGATCGCAGTCACGTTGCCGCTGTTCGTCGTGATCATCGCGTCGGCGATTCTGGGTGTGCTGGCGGGCGGCATCGCGACCTGGTTCCGGCAGGGGCGCTGGCGCCGCGCCGCCCGGCAGCACGAGGCCGATGCCCGCCGGGCTCGCGCCGAGCTCGCCGATCTCAGGGCCACCGCTGCCCGGAACGATGCGCCGCGGCTGCCGGCACCGGGCCAAACCGGCTTTTATGGATCCGCCGGGCGAGACAAGCAGGGCGCGACGTTGTAGAACCCGCCCCGTCGGATACGGGACGTCCCGGTTCCGGCTGCCCGAAAACCCGTTCCGAATGACGACCCGTTTCGAGACTATGTCCCTGCTTGTCAAAATCTGCGGCCTGTCCACGCGCGAGACGCTCGACATCGCGCTTGACGCCGGCGCCGACATGGTCGGGTTCGTGTTCTTTCCGCCGTCGCCCCGCCACATCAGCCTGGAGGTCGCGCGCGACCTCGGCAGCCGGGCCAAGGGCCGCGCGGTGAAGGTCGCGCTGACCGTCGATGCCGACGACGCCACCCTGGAAAACATCGTCGAGACGCTGCGGCCTGACATCCTGCAACTGCACGGCAAGGAGACGACGGCACGGCTGCGCGACATCAAGCAGAAGTTCGGCCTGCCCCTGATGAAGGCGCTGCCGGTCGAGACTGCGGCTGATCTCGCGCCGCTGCCGGGCTATGCCGCGGTCGCCGAGCGTATCCTGTTCGATGCCCGGGCGCCGACGGACGCCACGCGGCCGGGCGGTCTCGGCGCGCCGTTCGATTGGCACGTGCTGGAAAATCTCAATCTCGCTCTGCCGTACATGGTCTCGGGCGGGCTTCACGCCGACAACGTTGCCGAAGCCGTCACCGTGACCCGTGCCGGCGGTGTCGACGTCTCGTCGGGTGTCGAGCGCACGCCCGGCGTCAAGGATCCCGAGCTGATCCGCGCCTTCATCCGCGCCGCGCGCGCAACCCAGGAACTGATGGTTCGATGAATCCAACCCTGCCCAATTCCTTCCGCACCGGCCCTGACGAGCGCGGACATTTCGGCATTTTCGGCGGACGCTTTGTGGCGGAAACGCTGATGCCGCTGATCCTCGACCTCGAGAAGGCCTATGCCGAGGCCAAGGCCGATCCGTCGTTCCAGGCCGAGATGAACGCCTATCTGAAGGACTATGTCGGCCGGCCCTCGCCGCTCTATTTCGCCGAGCGGCTCACCGACCACTTCGGCGGCGCCAAGATCTATCTGAAGCGCGAGGAGCTCAATCACACCGGCTCGCACAAGGTGAACAATGTGCTCGGCCAGATCATGGTCGCGCGGCGCATGGGCAAGAAGCGCATCATCGCCGAGACCGGCGCCGGCCAGCACGGCGTGGCGACGGCGACGCTGTGCGCGCGCTTCGGGCTCGAATGCGTGGTCTATATGGGCGCGGTCGACGTCGAGCGACAGCAGCCGAACGTGATCCGCATGGAGATGCTGGGCGCCAAGGTCGTTCCGGTGCAATCGGGCGCGCGCACGCTGAAGGACGCGATGAACGACGCGCTGCGCGACTGGGTGACCAACGTGCACAACACGTTCTATTGCATCGGCACGGTGGCGGGCCCGCATCCCTATCCGATGATGGTGCGCGACTTCCAGTCGGTCATCGGCCACGAGACCCGCACCCAGATGCAGGAGGCGGAAGGCCGCCTGCCGGATTCGCTGATCGCCTGCATCGGCGGCGGCTCCAATGCCATGGGTCTGTTCCATCCGTTCCTCGATGATCCCTCGGTCGAGATCTTCGGCGTCGAGGCGGCCGGCCACGGGCTGACGCAATTGCATGCCGCCTCGCTGGCCGGCGGCCGCCCCGGCGTGCTGCACGGCAATCGCACCTATCTCCTGATGGACGAGGACGGCCAGATCCAGGAAGCGCATTCGATCTCGGCCGGGCTCGACTATCCCGGCATCGGGCCGGAGCACTCCTGGCTGCACGAGACCGGCCGCGTGAAATATCTGTCGGCGACCGACGAAGAGGCGCTGGCCGCGTTCCAGTTGCTGTCGCGGCTCGAAGGCATCATCCCCGCGCTGGAATCGGCGCACGCCATCGCGAAACTGTCCGAACTCGCACCGCAGCGCCCGAAGGATCACCTGATGGTGGTCAACCTCTCCGGCCGCGGCGACAAGGACGTGCCGCAGGTCGGCGACATCTTGAAGGGCAGGAAGAAGTGACCAGTCACGCACCCTTCCCTTACCTCTCCCCGTCGGGGAGAGGTCGGCCGCGCAGCGGCCGGGTGAGGGGTCTTTCCATTCACTCGAATCGAAGCGAGGTCTCGATCATTTCGAGCACGCCTTCCAGATTCTCGTACACGTCGACGTTAGAAACCCGAACGACGAGAAAGCCGCAAGCTTCAAGGATTTCCGTTCTGACTTCGTCGCGTTTCAGCTCTGCGGATGTCGAATGCGTCGCGCCATCGACCTCGACGATCAGTTTGCCATCAAGGGTCACGAAATCGACGATGTACCGGCCAATCGGGTGCTGGCGGCGAAATTTCAATCGCGCCAGCCTTCGGTTGCGCAACGCTTGCCAGAGCGTTGCCTCGGCGCTGGTCTGTGACGCGCGGAGGCTCCGCGCTCTCGCCCTGAACCGCTCCATCCCCCTCACCCGGCTGCTGCGCAGCCGACCTCTCCCCGGAGGGGAGAGGTATAGCACAGCGACTGCCACATCATGACCACCCGCATCGACGCCAAGTTCGCCGACCTCAGGAAGCAGGGCCGCTCCGCTTTCGTCACCTTCGTGATGGCGGGCGATCCCGACGCCAAGACCTCGCTCGACATCGTCAAGGCGCTGCCGAAGGCGGGTGCCGACATCATCGAGATCGGCATGCCATTCACCGATCCGATGGCTGACGGTCCGTCGATCCAGGCGGCCGGCCTGCGTGCGTTGAAGGGCGGCATGACGCTGCGCAAGACGCTGGAGATGGTCCGCGGCTTCCGCGCGGACGACGACGCCACGCCGATCGTGCTGATGGGCTACTACAATCCGATCTACATCTACGGCGTCGACGCCTTCCTGGCCGACGCCAAGGCCGCCGGCGTCGATGGCCTGATCATCGTCGATCTGCCACCGGAGGAAGACACCGAGCTCTGCATCCCGGCCATGAAGGCCGGACTGAACTTCATCCGTCTGGCGACGCCGACCACCGACGACAAGCGGCTGCCGGCGGTGCTCGCCAACACCTCGGGCTTTGTCTACTACGTCTCGATCATCGGCATCACCGGCAGTGCGGCCGCCGATTCGAAGGCGGTTGGCGAAGCCGTCGCCCGCATCAAGCGGCACACCGAGCTGCCGGTCTGCGTCGGCTTCGGCATCCGCACCCCGGAGACGGCGCGCGCGATTGCCGAAAGCGCCAATGGCGCCGTGGTCGGCACCGCGATCGTCGATGCGGTGCGCGGTAGCCTCGATGCCGAAGGCCGCGCGACGCCGAAGACCGTCACTGCCGTGGCCGACCTCGTGTCGGCGCTGGCCAAGGGGGTCCGCGGCGCCCGTCAGGCCGCTGAATAAGCCATGATTTGCGGCGACAAGGCCGCGGAGCGCGGCTTGCCGGGGTCGCCCGGCCCCGCCATATAACCATGTGATGCGGGACCGATCCGCATTTCGGAGCGAACCATGAATTGGCTCACCAACGTCGTCCGGCCGAAGATCCGCAACATCCTGCGCCGCGAGACGCCGGAGAATCTCTGGATCAAGTGCCCGGATTCCGGGCAGCTCGTGTTCTACAAGGATGTCGAGGCCAACCAGTTCGTGATCCCGGGCTCGAACTACCACATGCGCATGGGCGCGGTGGCGCGGCTGAAGTCGATCTTCGACAACGAGACCTGGTACGACATCGCGCTGCCCGAGGTCACCGCCGATCCGCTCAAGTTCCGCGACGAGCGCAAATACGCCGATCGCATCAAGGACGCCCGCGCCAAGACCGGCCTGAACGACGCGATCAAGGTCGGCTACGGCAAGCTCGAGGGCGCCGGCGTCGTGGTCGCGGTGCAGGATTTCGATTTCATGGGTGGCTCGCTCGGCATGGCGGCCGGCGAAGCGATGGTGCGCGGGCTCGAGCTCGCGGTCGAGAAGAAGTCGCCCTTCATCGTGTTCGCGGCGAGCGGCGGCGCGCGGATGCAGGAAGGCATCCTGTCGCTGATGCAGATGCCGCGCACCACGGTCGGGGTGCAGATGCTGCGCGAGGCGCGGCAGCCCTACATCGTGGTTCTGACCAATCCGACCACCGGCGGCGTCACCGCCTCCTACGCGATGCTCGGCGACATTCACATCGCCGAGCCCGGCGCGCTGATCGGCTTTGCCGGCGCCCGCGTGATCGAGCAGACCATCCGCGAGAAGCTCCCCGAAGGATTCCAGCGCGCCGAATATCTGCGCGAGCACGGCATGGTCGACATGGTCGTGCATCGCCACGACATGAGGGCGACGCTGGCGCGGCTATGCCGCCTGCTGACGAAGTCGCCGGCACTCGAAACCTCATCGAAACCCACGGCCGCCGTCGCGACGCCGGCCCAGATCGTCACGGCTCCGGAGACGGTGCCGGCCGCGCCGCACGCGTGACCGAGAGCGCCGCCTCATCACCGTCCTCGTTCGAGGCATTGATCGCGCGGGTGTCGGCGCTGCACCCCAAGCGCATCGATCTCAGCCTCGATCGCATGCTCGGTCTGATGGAGCGGCTCGATCATCCCGAGCGCAAGCTGCCGCCGGTGATCCATGTCGCCGGCACCAACGGCAAGGGGTCCACGATCGCTTATTTGCGCGCGATCCTGGAGGCCGCCGGCCTGCGCGTGCACGTCTTCACCTCGCCCTATCTGGTGCGGATCAACGAATGCTACCGGCTCGGTGCCGTCGGCGGCGGCAAGCTCGTCGATGACGACGAGTTGCATGCAACGTTCGAGCATTGCGAGCGGGTCAACGCCGGCAATCCCGTCACCATCTTCGAGATGGAGACCGCGGTCGCGTTCTGCCTGTTCGCAAAGCATCCGGCCGACGTCGCGCTGCTTGAGGTCGGTCTCGGCGGCCGGCTCGATTCGACCAATGTGGTCGAGACGCCGCTCGCTTCCGTCATCGCGCCGGTCAGCATGGATCACATGGAATTCCTCGGCGACACGCTGACCTCGATTGCCGGCGAGAAGGCTGCGATCATCAAGCGCAAGGTGCCGGTGATCTGTGCCGAGCAGGCAGCGGAGGCGATGGCGGTGATCGAGGCGCAGGCAAGCCGCATGCGCGCGCCGCTGCACGCGGCGGGGCAGCAATGGCATGTCGGCGTCGAGCGCGGCCGGCTGGTCTATCAGGACGAGCGCGGATTGCTGGATCTCGCGGCGCCAAAACTGTTCGGCCGTCACCAGTTCGACAATGCCGGACTCGCCATCGCGACGTTGCGCGCGATCGACACGTTCAAGCTCAACATGGCCGCCTATGAAGCCGGCATCGTCAGTGCGGAATGGCCGGCGCGAATGCAGCGGCTGGTGTCCGGCACGCTCGTCAACCAGGGTCCGCAAGGCAGTGAAGTCTGGCTCGACGGCGGGCACAATGCCGAAGGCGGCCGCGTCGCGGCCGCGGCGCTTGGCGATCTCGAGGAACGCGTATCGCGGCCGCTCGTCGTCGTCGCCGGCATGATGGGCAACAAGGACGCCGGCGCCTTCCTCGCCAATTTCGCTGGCCTGACGCGCCACATCATCGCCGTCCCGGTGCCCGGGCGCGACAACGGCATGCCGCCCGAGCGGCTGGCCGACGCGGCGCGCGCGCTCGGCATGCGGGTCGAAATCGCGCCCGGCGTCGACGCCGCGCTGCAGCGGCTCGCCATGCTGGCCTATGAGGTGCCGCCGCGCATCCTGATCACCGGCTCGCTCTATCTGGCCGGCCCCGTGCTTGCCGCCAACGGCACGCCTCCTGCATGATGTCGGTGTCGTAGCCTGGATGTAGCGAAGCGAAATCCGGGACGGCTCGACCCACGGAAGCAGGACCCCGGATTACGCTACGCTGCATCCGGGCTACGGTTACGCCTGAGGACAAGTGACAATGCGTTTCGCTGCTATCGCCGACATCCATGGCAATCACCTCGCACTCGAAGCCGTGCTGTCGGACATTCGCGCGCAGGGCGTTTCCGATATCGTCGATCTCGGCGACATGGTGAGCGGTCCGCTCGATGCGCGGCCGACCATCGAGATCCTGATGAAGCTCGATGCGATCCATTTGCTTGGCAATCACGACCGCTATCTGATCGACCGCCCTCACGAGAAGATGGGCTCCTGGGAGCGGCGGACCTATACCCAACTCGAGCCGCGGCATCTCGACTGGCTGCGCGCGCTGCCTGCGAATTGTGTCTATCGCGAGCAGGTCTTTCTCTGTCACGCGACGCCGACCGATGACGAGACCTATTGGCTCGAGACGGTGCTGCCCGGCGGCGAGGTCTGCATGTCCGCCCTGGAATCGATCGAGGCGATGGCGGCCGGTGTGACGCAGTCGCTGATCCTCTGCGCTCACACCCATACTGCCCGCGCCGTGCGACTTCGTGACGGACGGCTGATCGTCAATCCAGGCAGTGTCGGCTCGCCCGGCTATCGGGCCGGCAAGCCGCATCCACATGTCGTGCAGGCCGGCTCTCCCGACGCGCGCTACGCGATCCTCGAACAAGTCGATGGCGAATGGCAGGTGACCTTCCGCCACGTGCCGTACGACCACGAGACGATGGCAGCGCTGGCACGGCAGAACGGACAGCCTGAGCTCGCATCGGCGCTGGCCACGGGATGGATTCGTTCGTCGTAACCCGTGCTGCCTGCCGAAGCTTCGTTAGTGGATGTGCGCCTCGTCCGACACGCCGACATGCTCGCGATAGACCATCTCCCAGCCCTTCCAGCCGGTGAACAGCAGGATCAGGACCACGACGAGCGAGAGTACGAGACCCGTCGGTAGGATGGCGGATGAGCCGTGCTCGAAGCGCGAGTACCAGTTGTAGAGCGCGATCAACACCGCGATGACGTTGCCGCCCGCATGCTGCCATGCGTCGGAAAGGTTGCGGACCTGATCATCTCCCAGGAGATCAGTCAGGCCGGCAATGGCCGCGAGGACCGCCATGATCAAGCCGATCCCAAGCAGCCAGAGTGAGGCGCTGGCCCAGAAGTCAGTGCCGGTCTTCCAGAAGGCGAGGTCAGCAACGAAGGTCAAAACGAAGCAGGCGACTGGAAACGGAATAAGCATCGGATGAATGGGATGTCCCGCGACCTGCGCGGTTGATCTGGGGTTCGACATAGGTCCCTCCTGAGGGCCGTTTGACACCTCAACCGGGGCTGCCGACACAAGTTCCTATGCAATGGCGCGGTGCAGGGTGAATCGCTGCAATGCAGAAGTCGGGGACGATTCAACGCAAACCTGATCGCGCTTTACGCCCGCAACAGTTTCATCGGATCGGCGGTCTTCTGCTTCAGTTGCTCGAACGTGCATTGCCTCGGCGCCTTGTCCGGGCGCCAACGCAGGATCGAGGTGCCGTGCCGAAACCGATCGCCACTGAAATGATCGTAACAGACCTCGATCACAAGCTTCGACTTCAGCGGGCACCATTGCGTCGAGCGCTCGGTCGACCACCGGCTCGGTGCGCCCGGTGCATTGCCCGTAAAGCCCGGCTTGGCGATCAGGCGCTCCAGCCTGTCGGTCAGGGCCGGCCTCTCCTGCTGCTTGATCGCGGAGGTGAAGCCGACATGGTGCAACAAGCCGTCATCGGCGTAGAGGCCGAGAAGCAGCGAGCCGACGACCTTGCGCCCGCCGATCCTGTTCGTCGCATAGCGAAAGCCGCCGACCACGCAGTCGGCGCTTCTGAATCTCTTGATCTTCTGCATGCCCTCGCGATTGCCGGCCTGATAGGGCAGGTCCAGGCGCTTGGCGATCACGCCGTCGAAGCCGCCGCCCGACCGCGCCAGCCACTTCTGTGCGGCGGCGTAGCTCGTCGTCGCCGGCGAGAGCCTGAAGCTCGAATCGGCTGTTAGCTGCGCTTGCGCGAATTCCTCGAGCTTGGCGCGCCGCTGGCTCAATGGCCGCGCGGAAAGCTTCTTGTCAGTCGGTGAGGCCAGCAGATCGAACACCAGAAACAAGGCGGGCGTTTCCTGCGCGAGCCGCTTCACCCGGCTGGCGGCAGGGTGGATGCGTTGCAGAAGGTCGTCGAATGAAAAGGCCCGGCCATGCGGCACCACGATTTCGCCGTCGAGCAGAAACGACCTTGCCTTGATGCGCAGCGCCGCGGCAACCAGCTCCGGAAAATAGCGGCCGAGATTCTCGCCGGATTTCGAGCGCAGGTCGACCCGATTGCCCTCGCGCCTCAGCAGGCATCGGAAGCCATCCCATTTCGGTTCGTATTGCCACTGTTCGCCGCGCGGGATCGCGTCGACCGACCGCGCCTCCATCGCGACAGACTGCGTGGGCCTGGAAGCGAGCTTCGGACGGACTGACGGCAAGCGTTGGGACCTTCAAGCGCGACACACGTCCTGACAACGCAAACGGCCGGCGAATCCGCCGGCCGTGCTCGAAATTATCTATCGTTCGATGCGGATCAGACCGCAGCGGAAATCCACTGCTGCAATTTCGCCTTCGGCGCGGCGCCGACCTGACGCGAGGCCATCTCGCCGCCCTTGAAGATCATCAGGGTCGGGATCGACATCACGCCATACTTCGACGCGGTCTTCGGGCTCTCATCGACGTTGAGCTTCACGATCTTGACTTTGTCGCCCATCGCGCCGGAAATCTCGTCAAGGGCGGGCGCGATCATGCGGCAGGGGCCGCACCACTCGGCCCAGAAGTCGACGACCACCGGCCCGGTCGCCTTGAGCACTTCGGCGTCGAAATCGGCGTCAGAAACCTTGCCAACGGCCATGGGAGTACCTCGTTCGGTTGAGACAAAAGGCGCGATCGAGAATCGCGCCCGGGGAGCATGAGTGAAACCTATGAACGCCCCCTTGCCGGGTCAAGCTTGGTCACGCCGACCTGACCTTATGCCAGCCCGGCGTCCAGCGCGGAGGCAGAAAGTTCCATGATTTCAGGCGCTTCGGTCCAGAGCAGGGCGGCGCGGACGGGGAGCTGGGGATAAAGCTTGGCGAGCACCGCACGGTACAGCGCGAGCTGCCTGACATAGCCCCTTGGCGCCTCGGCGGCGGTCTTGGGCGGGGTGTGGTTGGTCTTGAAATCGACGATCAGGACCTCCTTGGGGGTCACCACCAGCCGGTCGATCTGACCCGAGACCAATGCCTTCGGTTGACCCGGCCGGCCCAGCCGCCCGACGATCGAGACCTCGGCGCGGCTGCCGGGGCCGAACACCGCGGCGAAGCGCGGGTCCGCGATCAGGGCGAGCACCTGGCCGGCCAGCGTGGTGCGCTCCTCCTCGCTCCAGCCGTCGGCATTGCGCGCGAGATAGGCCAGCGCGGCGTCGCGGCGCCGTTCAATGGCGACATCCGGCAGCGACTGCAGCAGGCGATGCACCAGCGTGCCGCGCTCCAGGGCGCGGGCCCGCGCGACAACCGATTCGCCGGACCGCACATGGTGGCCGTCGCCTGCGGCGGGATCGGAGGGACGCAGCAGGCCTGATGCGGAGGCTTCAGGCGCGGCGGGGGCGCGCAGCCATGGCGGCAGCACGATCGGCGCTACCGCGACCGAGGCCGCCGCCCCGGTGGCCTCCGCGCCGTCCTCCGGCCGCGAATAGCGTTTGATCTTGCCGGCCGGCGTCTCGAGCTCCTCGAGCTTGAGCCCGGAATTGGCCAGCCCCTTGGTGATCAGGTCGTACCAGGAGGACTTCCGCACCGTGTTCATGTTGCCGGGCATGCAGCCGCCGACGACCAGACGGTCCGCGGCGCGCGTCATCGCCACGTAGAGCAGGCGGCGATATTCGTCCTCGGTGTCGCCGAGCATCGCCTTGCGCCCGTCGGCGACGCCGGGCGGATCTTCCGCCTTCTTGCCCGCCCACACCACGACGCCGGGCGCGTGCGGCGCGGCGTTGCCCTGCGGCAAATGGATCAGCCGCAGGCGCTGTGTGTCGGACGGCGACGTCGTGGTGTCCACGAGGAAGACGACCGAGGATTCGAGGCCCTTGGCCCCGTGCACGGTCATGACGCGCACCTCGTCGCGCGAAATCTCCATGTCGCGCTTCACCTCGGTGTCGGCCGCGCGCAGCCACGCCACGAAGCCCTGCAGCGAGGCCGGCGCCTTGCGCTCATAGCTCAGCGCAAGCTCGAGGAATTCGTCGAGCGCGTCATTGGCCTCGTGGCCGAGCCGGCGCAGGATGCGCGCGCGGCCGCCATCGCCGCCGAGCAGCCAGGCGTAAACGGCGAACGGCGTTTCCTGGGTGAAGCGGCGTTCGCATTGCTCGAGACGCTTCAGCACGTCGGCGAAACGCTCTTCCGTCGGGGCTTGCGCGGCAAGCGCCTCACGCAGCGAGCCGCGCCGCTGCCACGCCAGCTTGAACAGATCGTCGTCGGTAAGGCCGAACAGCGGGCTCTTCAGCGCCACCGCGAGCGCAAGATCGTCCTGCGGCAGCAGCAGCGCGTCGGCGAGGTTCATCAGGTCGATGATCGCGATGTGCTCGGTCAGCTTCAGCCGGTCGGCGCCGGCAACCGGGATGCCGGCGTGCTTCAGCGCCTGGATCACCGCATCGAAGGCGTTGCCGCGGCGGCGCACCAGGATCAGCATATCGCCGTAGCGCAACGGACGGCGCGCGCCGGCGCTGCCGGTCATGGTGCCGCCGGCGACGAGGCGTTTGATCTCGGCCTGGATTCGCCGCGCGAGCTTCACCTCGGGGCTGGTCACCGATACGCCGTCGAACGGCGCACGCCAGCCCTCGATGTCCTGCCGGTCGTCGGCTTGCGCGAGATCCCAAAGCTCGATCAGGCTCGGGCCGGCGTCGGCCATCGCGTTGTGGATCGGATAGCCGTTCTCGACGGCGTGAATGCTGCGATAGATCTCCTGCTCGCGGAACACATGATCGACGGAGTGCAGGATCGTCGGTCCCGAGCGGAACGAATAGGTGAACGACACCGGATCGAACTTCAGCCCGGCATCTTCGAACCGTCGCTTCAGCTCGCGCCGGCGCAGGTCGAATTCGCGGGGTGCTGCGCCCTGGAACGAGAAGATCGACTGCTTCTCGTCGCCGACCGCGAACAAGGTGCGCACCAGGCTGTCGCGGGCGCCGGCGCCCGAGGTGAATTCCGAGATGATGTGGGCGACAATGTCCCATTGCCGCGGGCTGGTGTCCTGTGCCTCGTCGATCAGCACGTGATCGACGCCGCGGTCGAGCTTGTAGTGCACCCAGCCCGAGGAGACGCGCTCGAGCATCTCCAGCGTCTTGTCGATCAGATCGTCATAGTCGAGCAGGCCGCGTTCCAGCTTTTCGCGGCGGTAGTGTGCCGCTGCCGCGGTCGCGATATGGATCAGCGCCCCGGTGCGGTCGCGCGCGATCACGGCGCGGCGCCGTTCGACCAGCGGCAGCACGCGGCGGACCTCGGCCTCGAATAGCCGGCCGATCGCGGGATTGTTGTCGCAGAACTTCTTCGTCACCACCGATTTGCGCGGCGTGCGATCGGCATCGGTCAGGAACACGGCAAGATAGGCATCAACCTGCGCCGCGCCGGTGAACACCAGCGCGTCGCGCAGCCGTGCCGCCTGGTCCTGGTCGGACTTGCTGCCGGTGTCGAGGGCGGCTGCGATCTCTTCCCACCCGGTGCGCCTGAGATAGGGTCCGTCGACAATCTCGCGCTCGATATCCTCGATGCGGTCGTCGGGCGACACGCCCAGCGCGGCTGCCATCTGCGCGGTCGCCGCCGCGGCGCTGCCGGCGGTGTCGATCCAGGCCATGAAGTGGTCGCGGCTGAGGCAAGCCTCGCGGACCACATCCTTGAAGGTGACGTCGGCGGCGCTCGCCATCGCCGTCATTAGCGCGCGGCCGATTGCGCTATCGGGATTGCGTGAGGCGTCCAGGAACACCGCGAGATTGGCGCGTTCCATCATCTCGTTCTGGTCGCGGTCGTCGAGCACGGCAAACCGCGCCGGCACATTGGCCTCGAACGGAAACTGTTGCAGCAGCCGGGTGCACAGCGCGTGGATGGTCTGCACCTTCAACCCGCCGGGCGTCTCCAGCGCGCAGGCGAACAGCTTCCGTGCATCATGCCGGAGCTTGGCATTCGGATAGGCGATGCCGGCCTCGCGGATCGCGGCATCGAGCGCGGTGTCGTCCAGCGTCACCCAGTGGCCGAGCGTCGTGAACACCCGCTCGGCCATGTTCGCCGCGGCGGCCTTGGTGAACGTGATGCAGAGAATCTTTTCCGGCGGCACGCCTGACAGCAGCAGGCGGATCACCCGCTGCACCAGGACGTGGGTCTTGCCCGAGCCGGCATTCGCCGACACAAACGTCGATGCCTTCGGATCGGACGCGCGCGCCTGCGCGTCGCGCACCGCTGACGGGATGGGGCGGGGTGCCTTCACCATTCCTCGATCCCCAGGCCGCCGGCGGCGGACCATTCCTTGATCCGTGCGAGGTCGTCATAGGCGCCGTAGCGGTTCGCCCACATCGAGAGATTCAGCGAAGTGTAGGCCTGCTGCTCGTCGTCGAAGGCGCGGATCAGCGCCTCCAGCTTGTTTCGCGCGCTGTCGGCGGCCTCATTGGGTGGCTGCGGCGTGTCGCTGGGCTTGATCTTCAATTCCAGCGAACGCTGCTCGCCCGGCGGATTGTTGCCGCTCAGCCTGATATAGGCGAGCTCGCCGACCGAGCAGCCGGCGGGGATGTCGGCAAAGCCGCCTTCGCGCAGGATCGCGGCTTCCAAAGTGAGCTGCGGCGACAGGCCCATGCGCACCTGTTTCCCGGTCGGCGGCTGGCCGGTCTTGTAGTCGAGGATCGCGAAGCTGCCGTCGTTTCGCCGCTCGATGCGATCGGCCCGTGCGGAGAGAATGAACGTCCGCTCGTCGTCGAGGGCGATGCCGATCTCGCCACGGATCTCGGCCTTGATCGCATCGATATGGCCGCGCCGGGCCTGCTCCCATTCGGCAAACCATGCGGCAATGCGCTGGAAGCGCGGCCACCACAGCGCGCGCGCCTCGGGCCGCTCCATCAGCGGCGCGAAATACTTAGCCCCGATCTCGCGCAGGGTGCGCGTCGTGTCGGCCGGCAGCGCGTCGGCATAGGTTTGCGTGAATTCGCCGAGCGCCTCGTGGATTGCCGAACCGCGGTCGGCCGCGGACAATGGCATGTCGACCGGATCGAGCGGATCGAGCCTCAAGATGTAGCGCGCATAGATGGTGTAGGGATCGCGCAGCCAGTCCTCGATCGCGGTGACGGACATTTTCAGCGGCCGGGCCTCGCGCGGCGGCCGCGGCTCCGGCTGGGCGATCGGCTCGACCTTGTCGGGGCGGTCGAGCTCGGCGGCATATTGCACGTAAGTTTCGCCGGCCGCTTTCGCTGTTTTCCAGCGCGCTTCGCCGGCGACCGCTTCCAGCCGATGCAGGAAGCGCGAGGCCACCGCCGGCGCGCCGCCGACCTTGGCGGCATGGGTGAGGATCACCTCGTCGTGGCCGAGCAGTTGCGCAAAGTCATGTGCCGACAATCCGATGCGTCGTTCCGGCAAATCGAGTCCGAGCTGGTGTCGCATCGGCCGGCTCAGCCAGGGATCGATCCGCGGCGCCGGCGGCCAGACACCCTCGACCAGGCCGCCGAGGATGACGCGATCGGATTCGGTAAGGCGCGCCTCGAGCTGGCCAAAGATGTTGAGCTGGGCACGCGCGGATTCCGGTCGCCGCACCATGCGGTCGGCGAACGCGGTCTGGAACACCTCCGGATAGTCGGCAAGCGGCGTCATCAGGCCGCTCGGCTGCTGCTTGGCGAGCAGGTCGTCGAATGCCGATGCCAGCACGCCGCCGGCGCGATCCTCGAACACGACCGCGACGCCGTGCTGGTCGCAAGACAGCGCCATCAGCACATCGCGATGCCGCGAGGCCAGTTCGGCGAAATCGTGGGGCTTCGACGATGCCATGCCCTCGAGCGGCGCCAGCGCGGCCTGGAGTTTCGCAATCAGGCCCTGCGCCTGGTTGAGATCGTGATCGCGCAGCCGTGCGCGCTGCTCCGCAACGTGCAGCGACGAGGTCTCGCCGCTCCGGAGCTTTGTCAGCTCGGTGCGAAAGCGCTCGAAATCGCGCGCCAAGCCGCCGGAGCCCGCTTGTGGCCGCGTGCCGCGCAATACGGCAAGTTCCAATACTTCGACCGCGCGCTTCAGCGCGCCCTGTGCGCCGCCGAGCCGGAACAGCGGATGCTTGAGCAGCGCGAGCAGCGTCGGCGGCTCCAGCCCGTTTGCCGCCGCTTCTGCACTGAGGCGGGCGAACACGCCGGGCGAGGTCTCCATCAGCGCATCGCCGCCGGAATCGTCGAACTCCAGATTCCAGCGCGTCAGCGACGCCATCACGCGGCGCGCCAGCGCCCGGTCCGGCGTCACCAGCGCAACCGACTTGCCGAGATGCCGCGCCTCGCGCATCGCCACCGCGATCGCCAGCGCCTCCATCTCCGGATTCGGCGCCTCGACCAGGGTGAGGTTGGTCATCCCGGCGGTGACGCGCGCGGCGATCTCGGGCCGTTCCAGCCGGTCGTGCCATTGCGCGGTCGCGGTCGACGGGCGCATTGTCTCCGACACCAGCACCTCGCGTCCCTGCGGCGCCGCTTCGGCAAGGTTCTCCACGTCGCGGCGCTTGATGCCGAAGCGGTCGAGCAGCGCGTGCATCGCGAATTGCGGATGGTTCGAGGACGGCGGCGTGGTGAACCTGCCCTCGTCGTTGCGCTCGCCGCCGATCGTGTCCCAGGACTCCTCGTCGAGATCGGTGTCGAGTCCGGGCAGCACCACGGCGCCGTTCGGGAGCTTCGCCACCGCGTGCAGGAATTTTGCAGTCGCCGGCATCGAGCCGGTGGAACCGGCCGCGATCACCGGGCCCGCGTGATGCGCGGTGAGCCGTGCCGCTTCCGCCTCGATCAACAGGTCACGGCGTGCCGCCGGCTCGATCCGTCCAATCTCCTTCAGGTAGTTTGGCCAGGCGTCGCGCGCGATGCGCAGGAACTCGAGCGAGTGCTGCCAGTATTTGTCGAGCTGGTCCGGCACCAGACGGTCGAGCTCGCGCCAGTCGACGCCGCGCGTCACCATGTCGTCCATCAGTCGCGCGAGGTCGCCGGCGAGCTGCAAGGTCGAGGCCGGACCGCCGACCACCAGCGGCGAGGACACTGGCGTCTTCGCCCAGGCCGCGACCAGATGGGCCAGCGTCAGGCGGCGTTCGAGCTCGCCGAGCTTTGGTGGAATATCCAGTGGCGCGGCGCCGCCGACATCGTCCGATTGGTCCGCAAACGCGAGCTCGTCTTCATCGATGTCGCCGAGCGCGACGATGCGCGGCAGCACCGCGGCGTCGGCGTCAAGCACGTCGAGAAACACCTCGCGCGCCAGCCGTCCGGCGCGCCGCGTCGGCAGGTACAGCGTGGCGTTGGCGAGCTTCGCCGGATCGTTCCGTGCCTCGAATCCCCCGACCAGCCGTCCCTCGACCAGGGCCGAGATGACGGTGCGCAGGAACGGTGCGGAGATGGGAACGCTGAAGACGCGCATGGGCTGCCTGATTCGGAATCAGGCGCCAATATAGCGAGCCGCAACCGCCTCCGCCGCACGGGTGACGTGGCGCTCGTCCATCAGTGCTTCGAAGGCGACCAGCAGGTTGAGATCGACGGCCGGCAAATTCATGAAAACAATAATGCATGCATAGATAATCTATTTCAACAATGATCTACGGGCGCACGGTTGCTCCGCGACCTTCGCAGCGACGCAGTGTCCTATCTACATGACACCGTGCCTGATCGAGGTCATTGGTTGGCGCAGGCGAAAGGAGAATGCTTCATGGGTGCCCCAACTCTCACCGAAGAGCTCGCGGTCCGCTTTGCTCGTATCGCGCTCGGCCATGTCAGGCGCGAATATCCAAACAAGCCGGATCATGTGCTGGCGGGACCGGAGGACGCGCGCACGCCGCGCGCGCTGCATCCGGTGTTCTACGGCAGCTACGACTGGCACTCCTGCGTGCACAGCTACTGGATGCTCGCACGGCTGCTGCGCCGGCATCCGAAGTCAGAAGCCGCGGATGATATTCGTGCCCTGTTCGATGAGCAGTTCGTTGCGGAGAAGGTCGCGGCGGAATGCGCCTATCTCGCCGCCCCGACGGCGCGCGGCTTCAAGCGACCCTATGGCTGGGGCTGGCTGTTGAAGCTTGCGGCTGAACTCTCTTCTCTCGACGAAACCCGATGGCGCGAACGCATCGCGCCGCTTGCGGAGGTTTTTGCGCAACGCTTTCGCGATTTCCTGCCGCTCGCAACTTATCCGGTGCGGGTCGGCACGCATTTCAACACCGCGTTTGGCCTGCGCATGGCCGCGGACTACGCGACCGCGACAGACGACGCCGCGTTGAGCTTCCTGCTGCGTGAGACCGCACTGCGCTGGTACGGCCTCGATGAAGACTGTCCCGCCTGGGGCGAGCCGAGCGGCGACGATTTCCAGTCTTCCGCGCTGATCGAAGCGGAATGCATGCGTCGCCTGTTGGCGCCGGGCGCATTCCTGTCCTGGTTCGACCGCTTCCTGCCACGGCTTGCACAGCACGAACCTGCGACATTGTTCCGGCCGGCCACCGTCACGGACCGCACCGACGGCAAGATCGCCCATCTCGATGGGCTCAATCTCAGCCGCGCATGGTGCTGGCGTGCGCTTGCCGAAGCACTGCCCGAAGCGGATGCCCGCCGCCCGATCCTGCAGGATGCCGCACGCCGCCACCTCGACGTCGGACTGCCGCATATCGCCGGCGATTATATGGGCGAACACTGGCTGGCGAGCTTCGCCGTTCTCGCCATCGATGATGACGGCTGACCTTGTGGCCTTCGTGGCGCGAAGCGGAAATACAGTTTGCGGGAAAGCTCTATCCGTGCGCGGGACGGCCTAGTCTAGAGCGGGATGGGTTTGCGTTGAATCGACCCGCCGCGGCTTCGGTTGACCTCTCCCCGTCGGGGAGAGGTCGGATTGCATCGTCAGATGCAATCCGGGTGAGGGGCCTTATGCTCTCGATACACCGTAACTCCTCACCCGATTTGCTGCGCAAATCGACCTCTCCCAAGGGAGAGGTGACCTCCGCCGCTGTTTCGGATCAAGGTAGTGCTCTACGCGACGCTTTCCAGGTACGCCTCTTCCGCGGCCTGGATCGCATCGGGGGTTCCGACATGCATCCAGACGCCGTCGAGGCGCAGGCCGAACAGCCGTTCCCGCTCGTTGGCGCGGTCGAACATCTTGGTCAGCGAGAACTCGCCGGCGGGTGCATCGGCAAACAGCGTCGGCGACATGATTGCCGCGCCCGCATAGACGAACGGCACCACCTGGTTCTCGCGCCGCTTGCGCAGCGCGCCGTCAGGCAGCATCGCATAGTCACCGCGGCCGCCATAGCCGATGCTCGAGGCAGTCGGCGCCATCAGGAGCAGGATATCCATCCGCGCCGGGTCGAAGGTCTCCGCCAGCCGCGCCAGGTTGGAGCGCACGCCATCGATCCACATCGTGTCGGAGTTGACGTGGAAGAACGGCGCATCGCCGAGCTGCGGCAACGCCTTGACGACCGCGCCGCCGGTGCCGAGCACCTGGTCGCGCTCGTCGGAGATGATCACGCGCGGGCGGCTGCGCGTCTTGACGTGATCGATGATCTGGTCGGGCAGGTAGTGCACGTTGACGACGGCCTCAACGACGCCGGCGCCGGCGAGCTTGTCGAGCACATGGTCGAGCAGCGGCTGGCCGGCCACGCTCACCAGCGGCTTCGGCTTCGTGTTGGTGAGCGGGCGCATGCGCACGCCGAGGCCGGCGGCGAGCACCATGGCTCTATGGGGGGTGACGGGCATCTTCCGGACGTTCTCGGTCATCATCTCTCTGCGCCGATCATATCATGGCGATTCGGCAGGCACATCGATCAAACGCCATAGTCATCGGACATGACGTCCATAAGACGTCGATGGCGACTGGAACCCCTTGTTTGAGCCTGATCTTGTCGGAAAACCGCTCTCCACTTTTCCGGATCATGCTCTAAGCGTCGGCAGCCTGCGTGCCGCGCTTGGTCATTTTTTTCTTTTTGTCACCTTGCTTCAGAAAATTGACACCGATCTGGTCGCCGTTGACCCATGCCAGCTCGCAGCGGCGATAGGCCAATCCTGTGGACGACAGCAGCAGAAAGAATTCCTTGAGGTGCAGGCCCTCGATCGAGCCCTCGACGGTGAGCTTGGCTCCCGTCTCGGACACGTCCTCCATGACGCAGTCGCGCCGCCAGGTGCCGTCGATGCCCATCATGAACGCCGCAATGCCGCGCTCGAATGTGACACGATCGCCCCTGCGTCGTTCCGTCGCCATCGTGTGGTCCTGCTCCCGATGCGGCCGCCCCAAACACAACGCACAGCCAAGGCAACCTTAGGCGGCCGACGGCTAACAACGGGTAAACCTACGGTACCGGAGGAGGGACATTGGCCGCGTACCAGTCGCGGAGCGGCGCGAGCGACGGATGAGCCAGCGACCGGTTGAGGTAGGTCCAGATCCGCGGCTGGTGCTTCAAATAATGCGGCTTGCCGTCGCGCCCGTTGAGCCGGGCGAAGGTGCCGAGCAGGCGTGTGTTCCGCTGCGCCGACATGATCGCATAGAGCGTGGCGAAATCGGCCGGATCGAAGCTCTCGTCGGTCACCCGTCGCGCCTTGATGTAGCGGGTGAGAAGTGAAAGCTCGAGCTGCTCGGGCACTTCGATCCGTGCATCCTGCAGCAGCGACACCACGTCATAGGCGGCGGGGCCAAGCAGCGCGTCCTGAAAGTCGATAATGCCGACCCGCAGGATTCCGGTGCGTTCAGCGAGCCAGATGATATTCGGCGAATGGAAGTCGCGAATCACCCAGGTCTTCGGCGCCGCGGCGGGCTTCTCCAGCAGCGCGCGCCACATCTCGACGAATTCGGTGCGCAGCGCATCGCTTGGCTTGACGCCGCGCGCGGGCATGTACCATTCGAGCATCAGCCCGATTTCGATCAGCCAGGCGTCGACATCGAACACCGGCATGTCGTAGCTCGTGTCGGCTGTCAGCGGCAGCCTCGTCGGCAGCACCTCGCGATGTAGCGCCGCCAGCACGTCGGTCGCAGCTTCGTATCGCTCGACGATCGGCCGCGGTGGATCGCCCTCGACCACGCCGGCATTGCCGAAATCCTCGGTGATGAGAAATCCGGACTCGAGATCGGTATGCCGGATCGCGGGCGCCGAAAAGCCCTGCTTGCGCAGGCCGTTTCCGATCGCGACGAATGGCCTGACATCTTCGGCGAGATGCACGGCCGCGCTGTAAGATTTGCCGTTATAGATCGGCGGGCCATCGGGCCGCCGCGGCGAGTTCATCAGGATGACGCTGCCTTGCTCAGTGCGCAGCCGCGCGTAGGAGCGGGTCGAGGCGTCGCCAGGCATGCGCTCGCGCTTGGCGCTGAGATAGCCGGCCCCGTCGAGGAACTGGCGCAGCAGCTTGAGCCGTGTGACCTTGGCTGCGCCCTTGCCATGGCCGGTGATCTCGGCCGCGCGGGCGGTCGATCCCAGCGCCGGGCGATGGCTGAACGCGATGTCGATGCGGTCGCCGGGCAGCGCATCCGGCGCGCGCTCCGGCCACTCGATCAGCGCCACGATGTCGTCGGGCAGCGGCGACAGCCCGATCTCCTCGAGCTCGCTCGCATCGTTGATGCGATAGAGATCGGCATGGACCAGCGGGAACGAGGGCAGCTCGTAGCTCTGCGCCAGCGTGAATGTCGGGCTCGGCACTTCCAACGTGTCGTCGGCGGCGAGATAGCGGATCAATGCGCGGGCGGCGGCAGTCTTGCCGGCGCCGAGGTCGCCCGACAGCGTGATCACGTCGCCGGCGCCGATCAGCAGCGCGAGATCGGCCATCAGCTCGGCCGTCGCGGCTTCGTTCGCGAGCGCGACCGGGAATGTGGAGATCGCAATCATTCAGCGGCGTTGCGATGTGCGGTCTGGTCGACGGGGAAGTCGCAGGTCACGGTCGTGCCCTTGCCGACGGTGGAATCGACGCGCACCCGGCCGCCATGCAGCTCGACGAAGGAGCGCACCAGCGACAAGCCGAGCCCGGCGCCGCGATGCCGCGAGCCGTGGGAATGGCTCTCGAACCAGTTGAACACCTTGTCCTTCATCTCCGGCGGAATGCCCGGGCCGGCGTCGGTCACCGCGAATACCACGCTGTGCTCGTTCCGCCGCGCGCTGATCGTGACGGTGGCATCGTGCGGCGAGAAGCCGACGGCATTGGCGAGCAGGTTATACAGCACTTGCACCACGCGCCGCTCGTCGCCGATGAAGCCGCCGATATTGGGCGCGACATCGACCCTGAGCGCGATCCGGTCGGTCGCAAGCCTGTCCTGGATGCCCTCGGCAGCCGCCTCGATCGCCCGGGCGATATTGATGGGGCCGAGCTCGAGCTTCATCGCACCGGCGTCGATGGTGGCGAGATCGAGGATGTTGTTGGTTAGCGCCAGCAGCGCGTTGGTCGATTTGGTGACGTAATCGAGATATTCGGCCTGCTTCGGCGTCAGCGGTCCGGTCGAGGGATCGCTGAGGAAATGCGCGAAGCCGATGATGGTGGTGAGCGGCGCGCGCAGCTCGTAGGACACGTGGTGGACGAAATCCACCTTCATCTGGTCGGCCGCTTCCAACGCCTCGTTGCGCTCGCGCAGCGCGCGCTCGACATTCTCGGTGTCGGTGATGTCCTGGAAGGTGAGCAGCGTCGCGCCGTCGGGCAGCGGGATCGTCATGCAGTCCAGCACACTGCCGTCCTTGCGCTCGAGCTTCAGCGCCACCTGCGCGCGGTTCTCGATCGCGGTGATCGATTCGCGCAAGGTCCGCCAGGTCCGCGGATCGTCATAGAGCGGCTTGCAGAGCGCTTCGACCGCCTCGATATGCGGCTCGCCGTTCAGCGCATCGGCCGACAGCTTCCACATCCTGGCAAAGGCCGGATTGAACAGTTGCGCGCGGCCATTGCTGCCGAACACCGCCACCGCCTCGGCGAGGTTGTCGAGCGTTTCACGCTGCACCCGCGTCAGGCCGTCATAACGGCGCGCGAGGTCGAGGCTCTCGGTGACATTGTCGAACAGATAGGTGACGCCGCCCTCGAGGTTCGGCGTGGTGACGACGCTGACCGCGCGCCCGTCGGGCAGGAACCAGGTGTAGGTCTCGGATTCGACCGCGCGATAGGCCTCGTGCAGCTTGGCCTTCCAGGCGCGGAAGTCGGGCTGCTCGGGCAGCTTGCGGTCGGCGCGGAGCCGGTCGAGGATGCTGGAGTCGTCGGGATTGCTGTCGAGGAAGGCCTGATCGAGGCCCCACAGCCGCCGGTACGATTCGTTGTAGAAGGTGAGCCGCCGGTTGGCATCGAACACGGCGACACCCGAGGACAATTGGTCGAGGGTGCGCCGGTGCGCCTCGACCATCCGCGTCAGCGCCGCGCGCAGCGCCGCGGCCTCGCTGGCGTCGATTGCGATGCCCGCGCTGCCGCTGCCGAGCTTGAGCGCCTGCACGTCGTAGATCCGCCGCTCGCCGCTGACCACGATCGGCAGCCGCGCGGCGTAGTTCGCATTGTCGTTCAGGGCACGCGCCAGTTCGGTGCGCTGCTCGCTCTCCAGCAGCTCGAGATTGCGTTGCAGCGCATCGGCGACGCTCTTGCCTTCGGTGGCGCGGACATAGGCCGCGTTGGCGTAGCGCAGATTGCCCTCGAGGCTCTTGGCCCAGATCGGCCAGGGCGCGGCCGCGGCGAACTCGCGCAGCAGCTCGGTCTCCTCCTGCAGCGCCTTGAAGCGCAGGTTCGATTCGGCGAGCTCGCGGCGCAGGCCGCCGAGCTCGCGGATCCGCACGATGGCCTGCCCGCCGATCGCGCGACCCATCGCCTCGATGCCGCGCCCGGCCGATGTCGAGAGGTTGAGCAGGAACGGCTCGCCCTTGTCGCGCAGCGCGTCGACGGCGCGATCCATCTGCAGCGCCGGCTCGGGCGGCAGCCAGGTTCCGAAGGCGAGGATGCGCTGCGGCGATCCCTCCTGCGACATCACCAGCGAGATGTCGCCGCTGATCTGCGGACGGTTGTCGCCGGCGGCCCAGGAAATCAGCACCTGCGGCTCGGTGAACAAAAGGGCGCGCAGCCGGTCCGACTGTGACTGTAGATCCGCGATCTCCGAGCGCAGTTGCTCCTCGTTCCGCGTTGCGCGCAACCGGGTGCGCATCAGCAGGATCGCGGCAACCACGGAAAAGCCGACCAGCGCAAACGACGTCGCGAGAACCGCGACCTCCTGGTGATTGAGGCCGAAATGATCCGACATCGCCTGGACCAGGTATGATTCGGAGGCGAAGGCCGAGCGCGCCGGCAACAATGCAGTAGCGGCGAGTCCAATCATGCCGTCGCGCGCCAGTGAGGTGCATGACAGCAGGGTTCGACGCATCGCCGCGACTACGCCCGACATATGTTGCCCCAGAACGCACAACTCCCAGGCATGAGCCGGAAAAGCAGACCGGTCTTCCATCGCAAGGACGCGTGGCGTTCGCGCGAGGATCATGCCCAAGCAGGACCAGAAAGCCCGACGAAGACCCCCCGTCGTGCTCGAATCAAGGCAGAATAGTCCCAACCGGACTCGGCGAGTAAGAGTCCAGACCGTGAACGCAAAATCCGCTGTGAAAAAATGCGCCGGCAGGGCGAATTTTAGGCGAAATGGCTCGGTATCCGCGCGGATGCTAGCGCCCGGTCGAGCCGAATCCGCCACTGCCGCGCGCGGTTGCAGGCAGCACGTCGACTGGAACCAGCTCCGCGCGGGTGACGGGCGCGATCACCATCTGCGCGATGCGTTCGCCGCGCCGGATCGAAAACGCCTTCTCGCCGTGATTGATCAGCAGCACGTTGATCTCGCCGCGATAGTCGGCGTCGATCGTGCCGGGCGAGTTCAGCACTGTGATGCCGTACTTGGCGGCTAGCCCGGAGCGCGGCCGCACCTGAGCTTCGTAACCCGGGGGCAGTGCAATGGTCAGCCCGGTCGGGATCATCTCGTATCGCCCGGACAGCAGGATGAGGGGCGCCGACCGCGGCACGGCCGCCAGCAGATCGAGCCCGGCCGCGTCAGCCGTCTGGTAGATCGGCAGCAGCATGTCGGCGCCGTGCGGAAGCTGGTGGACCTCAACCTTGATGACGGCGCTCACGATGTCGCTCCTACGGTTCTTGCGATGCGCGACACCAGGGCGGCCGCGACCTCTTCCTTGGTCATGACAGGCCAGGAGTCGACGGTCACCTCCTTGCCCTCGCGCGCCAGCAGATGAACGGTATTGCGGTCGCCGCCCATCACGCCGGTCGCAGGCGAGACGTCGTTGGCGACGATCCAATCACAGCCCTTGCGCGCGAACTTCGCCTTGGCATTCTCGATCAGGTGCTCGGTTTCGGCGGCGAAGCCGATCACCAGCGGCGGCCGCTTGTCCTTCAGCTTCGAGATCGTGGCGAGGATGTCGGGGTTCTCGACAAGCTGCAGCGGCGGCATGCCGGCCGCGGTCTTCTTCAGTTTCTGCGCGCCCTCATTGGCGACGCGCCAGTCGGCGACCGCCGCAGCGAAGATCGCGACGTCGACCGGCAGCGCCGCCTCGACCCGGTGCAGCATGTCGCGCGCGGATTCCACGCGCATCACGGATACGCCCGCCGGATCGGGCAACTCGACTGGACCGGACACCAGCACCACCTCGGCGCCAGCCGCCCGTGCGGCGGCGGCGATGGCAAAGCCCTGTTTGCCGGAGGAGCGGTTGGCGATGTAGCGGACCGGATCGATCGCTTCATGGGTCGGGCCCGCGGTGATCAGCACGCGCTTGCCGGTCAGTGGGCGCGGTTGCGGCGGCCGCAGCATGTGGTCGGCTGCGGCGGCGATCTCGGTCGGCTCGGCCATCCGCCCGACGCCGGCTTCGCCGGCTTCCGCCATCTCGCCGGCGTTGGGGCCGACGGTGTGAATGCCGTCGCGGCGGAGCTGCAGCACGTTGCGGCGGGTGGCCGGATTGTTCCACATCAGCGGGTTCATCGCCGGCGCGAGCAGGATCGGCCGGTTGGCCGCGAGCAGGATGGCGCTGGCGAGATCGTCGGCATGGCCATGCGCCATCTTGGCCATCAGGTCTGCGGTTGCCGGCGCCACCACGATCAGATCGCACTCGCGCGCCAGCCGGATGTGGCCGGCGTCGAACTCGCTCTCGGCATCGAACAGATCGGTATAGACCTGCTCGTGCGACAGCGCGCTGGCCGCGAGCGGAGTGACGAATTGCTGGGCCGCCTTGGTCAGCACGCAGCGGACTTGGATGCTCCGCTCCTTGAGCCGCCGGATCAGGTCCAGCGCCTTGTAGGCCGCGATCCCGCCGCCGATGATCAGGGTCACGCGGGGCTCGCCAGCCGTGTCGGTGGCGCGTGGGGCAGGAGCGGGGTCTTTGGCAGGGATTGTGAGAGCCGCTTCAGCGGCCTCCGCACGGCCGTCCGCGAGCTCCCGGAGAATCACCCGGACCTCCTCCTCGACCGACCGTCCGTTCTTGGCGGACCGCAGCCGCAGATAGGCCTTCAGCGTGTCGTCGAGCTTGCGGATGGTCAGGCTCGCCATGGCATGCCTCCAAATGTGATATCAATGATATCACACGATGAATGCATTGCAATCACAGCCCTCGGATACTGAAAAGGATTCCGATCAGGGCGAGAGCGATGACCCAGAGCCCGACGGTCTGCAGCCGCGCTTTGCGGGCCTCGGCGCGGGCCATTTCGTCGATGGTATCCGACGACAGCATGTGGCCTTCGCGGGTCATGGTCTCCAACTGCTCGAGCACCGTCATGGCGCGGGTGGCGATGGAAGGCAGATTGGCGATGACGCGGCCGAGCTCGCCCGCGCCGGACATCGCGCCCTGGATGCGGCCGAGCGGGCCGAGATTCTGCGTGATCCATTCGCGCACCACCGGATCGGCGATCTTCCAGATGTCGAGCTTGGGGTCGAAGCCGCGCGCCACGCCCTCGACCACCACCATGGTCTTCTGCAACAGGATCAGCTCAGGCCGCGTCTGCATGTCGAACAGGCCGGTGACCTCGAGCAGCAGGGTCAACAGCTTCGCCATCGAGATTTCCTCGGCGGTCCGGTTGTGGATCGGCTCGCCGATCGCGCGAATCGCCTGCGCGAAATTCTCCACCGAATGATGCCCCGGCACGTAGCCCGCCTCGAAATGCACCTCGGCGACGCGGCGATAGTCGCGGGTGATGAAGCCGAGCAGGATCTCGGCAAGGAAGCGCCGCTCCTTCAGCCCGAGCCGTCCCATGATGCCGAAATCCACCGCAACCAGGCGGCCGGTGTCGTCGAGGAACAGATTGCCGGGATGCATGTCGGCATGGAAGAAGCCGTCGCGCAGCGCGTGGCGCAGGAAGCTCTGGATCACCTTGCGGCCGAGATCGGGCAGATCGACGTTCGCCTGCTCGAGCCGCGCGTGATCGTTCAGCGCGATGCCGTCGATCCACTCCATCGTCAGAACGTTGTGGGTGGTGCGGTCCCAGTCGACCGCCGGCACGCGGAAATCCGGATCGTCGTTGGTGTTCTCCGCCATCTCGGACAGCGCGGCCGCTTCCAGCCGCAGGTCCATCTCCATCGCGACCGAGCGCGACATCGTGTTGATGACCTCGATCAGCCGCAGCCGCCGCGCTTCGGCGGAATGGGCCTCGGCATTGCGTGCGACGAAGAAGAAATCGCTCAAGTCACGGTGGAAGCGTGCGGCGACGTTCGGCCGCAGCACCTTGACCGCGACCTGGCGCCGGACGCCGTCTCGCTCGACCTCGCCGCGATGCACCTGAGCGATCGAGGCGGCAGCCACCGCGGGGCCCAGGCGGACGAAGACCTGTGACAGCGGCCGCTCCAGCGATTGCGTGATCACGGCCTCGGCTGCCTCTTGCGAGAATGGCGGCAGCCGGTCTTGCAGGCTTTCGAGATCGCGCGCCATCACGACGCCGACCACGTCGGGCCGGGTGGCGAGGAATTGTCCCAGCTTGAGATAGGCGGGCCCGAGCCGGGTCAGCGCGCGCGACAGCCGCGGGCCGGACTTGGCGGAGCGGCGTTCGATCAGCCGCGCCAGCTTCAGCGCGAGTTGTCCGGGCGGGGGCACCAGCGACGGATCGACGACGCCGAACACGCCCTCGCGCGCAAACACGAAACCGGCGCGGGCGAGGCGCGCGATGTGGGACAGTGCAGAGATCACAAACGCCAGCCCGAATGCAACGCCACGATGCCGCCGGAGAGGCTCTGCCACTTCACGCGCGAAAAGCCCGCGGCGCCGATCATGTCGGCGAACACACCGGGCCGGGGGAATTTGCGGATCGACTCGACGAGATATTGATAGGATTCGGCATCGCCGGTGACGGCGCGGCCGAGCGGCGGGATCACCTTGAAGGAGAACAGGTCGTAAAGCCGGTCGAGGCCCGGCACGTCCACGGTGGAGAATTCCAGGCACAGGAAGCGGCTGCCGGGCCGCAGCACGCGATAGGCTTCGCGCAGCGCGAGGTCGATCCTCGGCACGTTGCGGATACCGAACGCGATCGTGTAGGCGTCGAACGATCGGTCGGCGAATGCCAGCGTTTCGGCGTTGCCCTCGACGAACGCCACGCGATCGTCGAGATGCTGCTTGGCGGCGCGTTCGCGGCCCACGGCCAGCATGTCGCCATTGATGTCGCAGACGGTCGCGTGGAAGCCCGCTCCGCCCTCCTTGGCGGCGCGGAATGCGATATCGCCGGTGCCGCCCGCGACGTCGAGCAGCGCGAACGGCGCATCGCCCCTCGGCGGATTGAGCGTCGTGATCATGATGTCCTTCCAGACCCGGTGCAGGCCTGCCGACATCAGATCGTTCATCAAGTCGTAGCGCTGCGCGACGCTGTGAAACACGTCGTTCACCAGCGTCTGCTTGTCGCCCAGGGGAACGTCCCTGAAGCCGAAATGGGTGGTTTGATCCGGCCGATCCATCAACTCACAACTCTTACCCGTTTTGGTCGCGTTTTCTTCACGCGAACCGGTGCCATCCCGCATCACGTGCGGGACAGGCTTCGCTCGAAAACGCTCCAGCCAAACCATAGCGCGGCGGCCGCAATGGCGCTATCACGTCACTTCCAAAAGGTGAATGCCTGCTATGCCGGAATTACCCGAAGTCGAGACCGTCCGCCGCGGCCTGCAACCGGCCATGGAAGGGGCAAAAATCCTCAAGGCCGAAGCCCGTCGCAAAGATCTGCGGTTTCCCTTTCAAAAGGACTTCATTGCCCGGCTCGAAGGCCAGACCGTGACCGGGCTCGGCCGCCGCGCCAAATACCTCATGGCGGACCTGACCTCCGGCGATGTGCTGCTGATGCATTTGGGCATGTCGGGCTCGTTCCGGGTGCTGAAGGGGACGGGCGCGGCCACGCCGGGACAATTCCACCATCCTCGCAGCGAGGATCGTGCGCACGATCACGTCGTGTTCCACATGTCGTCGGGTGCGGCTGTCGTCTTCAACGATCCGCGCCGCTTCGGCTACATGAAGATCATCGCGCGCGACGCGATCGAGGACGAGCCGCTGCTGAAGGGGCTGGGACCTGAGCCGCTCGGCAATGAATTCGACGCAGCGATGCTGGCGCGATCCTGTCACAACAAGAAGACCAGCCTGAAGGCGGCGCTGCTCGACCAGCGCGTGGTGGCGGGACTCGGCAACATCTATGTCTGCGAGGCGCTGTTTCGCGCGCATCTGTCGCCGCGGCGCCTGGCCGCGACGCTCGCGACCAAGGCCGGACAACGCAAGGGCGTTGCCGGGGGCGAGCCCACCGACCATGCGCGGCGGCTGGTCGATGCCATCCATCAGGTGCTCAACCAGGCGATCAAGGCCGGCGGCTCGTCGATCAGCGACCATCGGCTGACCAACGGTGATCTCGGCTACTTCCAGCACTCGTTCCAGGTCTACGACCGCGAAGGCGAGACATGCCGCACATCGGGCTGCGACGGCATCGTCAGGCGCTTCACCCAGAACGGCCGTTCGACGTTCTGGTGCCCGAAGTGCCAGAAGTAGGCTTGCGTTCGCATTTATCATTCCGAGGCACATCGGAAGCACAACAAGGGAGCAGGATCATGAGCGGCAACTGGCGCGATCGCGCGGCAACGAGTTTCGAGTGCCAGAAGCAGTCGGCGACCAGCAGCCGCGGCATGGTGGTCAGCAACCATCCGTTGGCGTCAGCCGCAGGCGCCGAGATGCTCGCCGCCGGTGGCAACGCCATCGATGCCGCGATCGCGACCCTGTTCACGCTCACCGTGGTCGAGCCGATGATGGTCGGTATCATCGGCGGCGGCATGGCCCATATTCGCTTGGCCGACGGCAGCCACCGCTTCATCGACGGGCAGAGCACGGTGCCGAAGGCGGTGCGGCCGGACACCTACACCTCGAAGCCCGGTTCGGCGCATGACGTGTTCGACACCGTCGGCAACGAGAACCTCAACGGACCGAAAGCGGTCGCCGTGCCGGGCTCGCTAAAGGCCTGGTGCGAAACGCTGCGCCGCTTCGGTACCATGAGCCTTGCCGACGTGATGCAGCCAGCGATCAAGCATGCCGCGCGCGGCTATGCGGCGACGCCTTACTTGCACGAATGCATTAGCGACGGCGCCGAGGAGATGCTGAAGGACAAGCCAATCTCGGCGATCTATCTGCCGAATGGCGAGCCGCTCAAGCCAGGTGAGCGCGTGGTGCAGGCGGAATATGCCGAGACGCTTAGATACATCGCCGACCATGGCGACAACGCGCTGTATCAAGGGCCGCTCGGCGACATCCTGGTCGACTACATGACGAAAAACGGCGGCTTCATCGCGCGCGAGGACCTTGCGAGCTACAAGACGGTTGAGCGCGCGCCGATCCGCTGCGATTACCGCGGTTGGGAAATTCTGGGTCCGCCGCCGCCCGCCGCCTCCGGTGTGCACATCACGCAGATGCTCAACATCCTCGAAGGCTACGACATCGCCCGGCTCGGCTTCGGCACGGCCGAGACCATCCACTATCTCGCCGAGGCGCTGAAGATCGCCTTTGCCGATCGCGAGGCAGCAAGCGGCGATCCCGCTTATATCAACGTGCCGGTGGAGCGTCTGACCTCGAAGGCCTATGCCGAGGAGCGCCGTCGCGCGATCGATCCCGATCGCGCGCAGGCCTGGAGCGCCGGCGTTTCGCAGCTCGAAAGCGCGCACACCACGCACATGACAGCCGCCGACGCGATGGGCAATGTGGTTGCGACCACGCAGACCATCAACAATCTGTTCGGCGCCAAGATCCTGATTCCAGGCCTCGGCGCCGTGCCGAACAACTACATGAACCTGTTCGATCCGCGGCCGGGACATGCGCTGTCGCTGGCGGCGGGCAAGCGCGTCACCACCTCGATGTCGCCGATGATGGCGCTGCGCGACGGCAAGCTCGCTTACGCGCTCGGGCTGCCCGGCGGCAAGCGCATCTTCCCGAGCGCGATGCAGGCTCTGATCAACCTGATCGATCACGGCATGAGCCTGCAGGAGGCGGTCGAAGCGCCGCGGGTCTGGACCGAAGGTAACGCGCTCGAGGTCGAGCAGGCAGTGCCGGAGATCGTCCGCACCGCGCTCGCCGCGACGGGCCATAAGGTGCAGGTGGTATCGACGGTTGCCGGCGGCATGAATGCGATCCAGTTTCACGGCGACGGCACGATGTCGGGCGCGGCCTGCTGGCGCGCCGACGGCACGCCGATCGGCATTGCAGGCGGTCTTGCCCGCGCCGGCGTGCGGTTCGCGTTGCGGTGACACCGACTACGCTGCTTGACAGGTTGAAGCGAGAACCATCCCACCGTCGTCCTGGCGAAAGCCAGGACCCATACTCCGCAGCTTGTGTTGTGACAGGGACTCGTCGTTCCGACCTCGTATAACAAGCGATATTCGTGGTTATGGGTCCCTGCTTTCGCAGGGACGACGGCGGTGTGTGCGGAGACCGCCTCGTGACGAACGCAAAGCTGTCTCCTCCACAACTGCCATCGCCCGGCTCGACCGGACGATCCAGTACGCCGCGGTTTATCGGCTCTATCGCAACTGTCTCTGGAATGCTGGATCGTCCGCCGGAGCCTGTCATCGGGCGTGCGTTCGCGCTATCAGGTGGCGGACGATGACGGCTTGAGTCATTTCCTGACGCAAATCACGCGGACGACGGCGGCCCTGGCATCCGTCGAAGCGCCTGACGCGATGACGCCGTGGGCTGTCAGGAAGCCGCGCACCGTATCTGCCGGCACCAATGCGGCCTGCGTCGGAGGTGTCGCGTTCGCGGCGCCGGCAACCTGCACCGGCTTCAGCAACGCGACGCCGGCAAATCCGCCGTCGTCATCGAGCGCAGCGGCGCCGGAGAAGCCGGCAGCCGGCGCCGGTGACAGCGCCGCATCGTCCCCGCCGCCGAGCTGCGCTATGGATGCCTTCACGCTGGTAACCTCCGTGCCGCCGCCCTGGTTTTGCGGATCGGCGATGCCGGTGACCTCGAGCGCCGTCTTGGTCGCGTTGCCAGCGACATTGAGCGGCTTCAAGGCGCGCGCGCCATAGATGCGCAGCAGCGCCAGATCGTGCTCCTTGTCCTCGGCGATGCGATCGGCTCTGCCATGACCCGGGATCGTCAGCGCGATGCACTCATCTGTCGCCACGCGGTCGGCGACGATCGCGCCGTCGTCGCTGACCACGATGCCGGTGCTGTATTCCACGGTCTTGCGCGGCGGTGGTCCGATCTGCACGCCGGCGGGGAATGCGTTGAACGCGCTCGACATCGCGATCACCACCGGCTCGACGGTATTCTCGGTCGCCTGGTCGTAAAGGATGGTGAGGATGCGAACCTCGTCGCTCCTAAACGTGCCGCGCAGATAGAACTTCTTCAGCCCCTGCATGCCCGACAGCACGAAGAAGTCCGGCTTCACCACCGTGTAGTCGATGGTGCGGCCGGCCGGCTCCTTCTTTTCCCGCTCGGCGAGCTTTGCCGTGGTCGGGCTCGCTTCCTTGCGCCACGTCAGCAGCACCTGGATGGTGCCGGTCGGCGACGACCATTTGGCGCCCGAGGCATCGTTCGTGAGTTGCGGCACCAGCTTTGTGGGAATGCCGAGCCGTGCCCCGGTGGCCGGCTCGGTGACGATCTTCCAGCCGACATTCTCCCGGCGCCGCCGCCCGGTGTCGGCGAGCACGCTACGCTCCTGCGGATTCAGCACGCCGGTCGGCTTGCCGCCGCGGCCCTTCTGGAATTCCTTGATCGCGTTGACCATGCGCTCGCTGACGTCGCCGGTGATGGCGCCGTTATATTGGCCGACCCAGGCGAGGTCCGATTGCAGCGCCAGCCGCTCGGCCTGCGCCATCGCATTCGCGGTATCCTCCGGCTTTTGCAGCGGGGGGCGGATCGGCACGGTCGTCATGGATTTGGGCTTGGTGCCGGGCGTCGATGGCGGCGTCATTTGGGCATGCGCTGTGCTCATGGCCACGGCCATCAATGTTGCCGAAAGCACCGATCTCATGACAAATCCGCAAGGGATGACTGATACCATTGACGTCCAGGCAATTAAGCACATCTGCTTGGTCGGCAACAGCCGCGCCCGGTTCAGGGCGTCAACCCCTTGTCCTGAGGAGCGGCGCTAGCCGCGTCTCGAAGGATGAGGCTACGGACCGGGCCTCATGGGTCGAGACGGCGCTGTGCGCCTCCTCACCATGAGGGTCGCGATGACGAGGGATTTGTTCGAACGATGCTGAGCGCCGAAGAACTCGAACGCTATGCCCGCCATATCGTGTTGCGCGAGGTCGGTGGGCCCGGCCAGAACGCGCTGAAGCAAGCCGCCGTGCTGGTGATCGGCGCGGGCGGTCTCGGGGCACCGGCGTTGATGTATCTGGCAGCGGCGGGCGTCGGCAGGCTCGGCGTGATCGATGACGACATCGTGTCGCTCTCCAACCTGCAGCGCCAGATCATCCATGCGACACCTGACGTCGGCAAGCGCAAGGTCGACAGCGCGGCCGCCCAGATCCACGCGCTCAATCCGCACGTCAGGTTCGAGGCGCATGCCGCGCGCCTCGACGCCAAGAATGCGATGACGCTGCTTGCGGATTACGATCTCGTGCTCGACGGCTCCGACAATTTCGAGACCCGCTATCTGGTCTCCGATGCCTGCTTTCTCGCGCGCAAGCCGCTGATCACCGCGGCGCTCGGGCAGTTCGATGCCTCGTTGACCACGATCCGCGCGCACGAGAAGAATGCGGACGGCGAATTCAATCCGACCTATCGCTGCCTGTTTCCGGAGCCGCCGCCGCCGGGCACCGTGCCGGCCTGCGCCGAAGCCGGCGTGATGGGCGCACTCGCCGGCATCCTCGGTTCGATGATGGCGCTGGAGGCGATCCGCGAGATCGTCGGCTTCGGCGAAAACCTGGTCGGACGTCTCTTGATGGTGGATGCGCGCGCCATGCGGTTCGAAACCCTGCGCTACACCCGCGATCCGCAGAACCCGCTCAATGGTGATACGCCCACCATCACCGATTTGAGCGGGCATCGGTAAGATTCAGACGTGATGAGATCAGGCTGAACTGGATCGGCAGCGGAGGTTCACCTCTCCCCGACTCCCCGACGGGAGAGGTGAAGGAAGTGCATCGTCGAACCGATTCGATCCAAACTCATCTTGCTCTAGGACGCCTTCGCCGGGCGTTCGCTGTCCATGTGGCGGAGGTGCTCTTCCGGATAGCGCCCTCCGGCCGCCGCGCCGGGCGGAAACGCCTTGGCCAGCGCAGCGAGATGCGCCTCGGTCAATTTCACATCGAGCGCGCCGAGTGCTTCGGTGAGCCGGTCGCGCCGCCGCGCACCGACCAGCGGCACGATGTCCTTGCCTTGCGCCGCGACCCAGGCGATCGCCACCTGCGCCGGCGATGCGCCAATCTCGGCGGCGATCGCGCGCAGGCGATCGGCGAGCGCCAGATTGGCATCGATGTTGCCGGCCTGGAAGCGCGGGCTGTGCAGACGAAAATCCTTGGCCTCCGCTCGGTCCTTCGACCAGTGCCCGCTGATCAATCCACGCGCCAGCACGCCATAGGCGGTGATGCCGATGCCGAGCTCGCGGCAGGTCTTCAGGATGTCGCTCTCGATGCCGCGCGAGATCAGCGAATACTCGATCTGCAGGTCGGCGATCGGATGCACCTTGTGGGCTCGGCGGATGGTCTCCGAGCCGACCTCGGAGAGGCCGATATGCCTGATCCAGCCGGCCTTGATCATGTCGGCCATGGCGCCGATCGTCTCCTCGATCGGCACGGCGGGATCAAGCCGCGCCGGGCGGTAGATGTCGATGTGGTCGACGGCGAGCCGCCGCAACGAATAGGCGACGAAGGTCTTCACCGCGGCGGGCCGGCTGTCATAGCCGAGGAAGCCGTTATTCGGATCGCGCAGCGCGCCGAACTTGACGCTGATCTGCACATTGTCGCGGTTCCTACCCCTCAGCGCCTCGGCGATCAGCATCTCGTTGTGACCCATGCCATAGAAGTCGCCGGTATCGAGCAGCGTGATGTCGGCATCGAGCGCGGCGTGAATGGTGGCGATGCTCTCGCTGCGGTCGGCGGGGCCATAGAAATCAGACATGCCCATGCAGCCGAGGCCGATCAGCGAGACGGCAGGGCCGGTGGAACCGAGTTTGCGCGTATCCATGATGGTGCTCCTCGAAGGTCGCGGACGATGGTCCGCCATGAAGTGGTGCGGCCGATATGCGCCCGCCACCTTCCGCTGATAAGCTGGACAATGCCGAATAGCTTGTTCACTATATCGAACAATGGACGATTTCGACCTCCGCGACCTCGACGCCTTCGTGGCGGTGGCGCGCACGCGCAACTTCCGCCGTGCCGCGCTTGAGCAGCGCGTCTCGGTCTCGAGCCTGAGCCAGCGGCTGCGCGACATGGAGGAGCGGCTCGGCGTTCGCCTGATGAACCGCACCACCCGCAGCGTCGCGCTCACCGAAGCCGGCGAGCTATTGCTTGCGCGGGTCGGGCCGGCGATGGCTGTGGTCGGCGATGCGCTCGACCAGGTGCGGGGCCTGCGGGCCGAGCCGTCCGGCCGCTTGCGGATCAACGCGCCACCGCCGGCAGTCGATCTGGTGCTGGCGCCGATGGTCGCGCCGTTTCTCGCCAAATATCCGCAGGTCGATCTCGACATCGTCGCCGACAGCGCCTTCGTCGATATCGTCGCGCAGGGCTTCGACGCCGGCGTGCGCTACGGTGAGCACCTTGCGCAGGACATGGTCGCGATTCCGCTGGGCGCGCCGCAGCGCTATGCGGTGGTGGCTTCGAGCGGCTATGTCGCAAAGCACGGCCGGCCGATGCATCCGAAAGATCTGCTGAAGCACGCCTGCATCCGCACCCGCTTCGGCAGCGGCGCGATGTTCGATTGGGAGTTCGAGAAGAACGGCCGCGTGGTCAAGGTGTCGCCGCCGGCCAAGCTGATCGCGACCTATCTCGGCCTCGCGCTGCGCGCAGTCCATGACGGCGTCGGCTACTGGGCGACGTTCGAGGGCTATGTCCACTACGGCGTCAAATCCGGTGCTCTGGTCAGCGTGCTCGACGATTGGTGCCCGCCGTTCCCCGGGCCATTCCTCTACTATCCAAGCCGCCGCCAGCCGCCGCCGGCACTCGCTGCCTTCGTGTCGTTCGTCGCCGACTGGCGCAAGCAGGCCCGGCAGAAGAAGTAGAGCAGGCCGTCACCACATCGTCGTCCCGGCCTCGAGCCGGGACCCATAACCACAGCTCTCGCAATGACGAAGGCTGGAGCTCCAGCTCATTCCAACCATTATCTTCGGTGGTTATGGGTCCCTGCCTTCGCAGGGACGACAGCGAACGTGTGGTGCCGGCTCCTTTGCATGGGGTTGTTTTCGATAATTTGGCAGCAGGCCTCCGCGACAGCATAGCCCCGTAGCCCGGATGGAGCGAAGCGCAATCCGGGAGCGGTATTTCCAGGGAACTACAGCATGCTCGGCAGCACGCGATCCGGCGGCTTGTGATTGTCGAGGAAGGTCCGGATATTGATGATGACCTTCTCGCCCATCTCGACGCGGCCTTCGATGGTGGCCGAGCCCATATGCGGCAGCAGCGTCACCTTGCCGGCCTTGGCCAGCCGCACCAGCTTCGGGTTCACCGCGGGCTCGTGCTCATAGACGTCGAGGCCGGCGCCGCGGACCTCGCCGGCTTCGATCAACTTGATCAGCGTGTCCTCGTCGATCACCTCGCCGCGCGCGGTGTTGACGATATAGGCCTCCTTGCGGATCAGCTTGAGCCGTCGGGCGGAGAGCAGATGGTAGGTCGCCGGCGTATGCGGGCAGTTCACCGAGATGATGTCCATCCGCGCCAGCATCTGGTCGAGGCTTTCCCAATACGTCGCGCCGAGCTCGTCGGCGATGACAGGGGCCACCGGGCGGCGGTTGTGGTAGTGGATCTGCAACCCGAAGGCGCGGGCGCGGCGCGCCACCGCCTGGCCGATGCGGCCCATGCCAATGATGCCGAGCCGCTTGCCGCCGATGCGGTTGCCGAGCATCCAGGTCGGCGACCAGCCCGCCCAGTGCTGCCTGCCTTCGGTCAGAATCGAGGCGCCCTCGATCATGCGCCGCGGCACCGCGAGGATCAGCGCCATCGTCATGTCGGCGGTGTCCTCGGTCAGCACCTTCGGCGTGTTGGTCACGGTGATGCCGCGCGCATGGGCCGCTGCCACGTCGATGTTATCGACGCCGTTGCCGAAATTGGCGATCATCCTCAGCTTGCAGTCGGGCTGATTGATCACGTCCTCGCGGATCAGGTCGGTCACCGTCGGCACCAGCACGTCGGCGGTGCGCATCGCCTCGGCGATCTGCTCCGCCGTCATCGGCGTGTCGTCCAGATTCAATCTGGCATCGAACAATTCGCGCATCCGGGTCTCGATGGAGTCCGGGAGCTTGCGGGTGACGACGACGAGAGGCTTCTTCTTTACCGACATGTCCTGCTCTCATGAGGGGCCGCGGCGCGCCAAAATTCGCGCCGTTCAGACCTCATTAACCCGGTTGTTCGACACTGCTGATAGCCGCGCTGTCCCGGCGTTTCCTTCGCGTTTCCAAGGGTTCCCCGATACTTACCCGGCACTTGCCGGTGCAAATTCGGGCGTTCTGGTTCTTCGGCCGTTCCGTCCTCTCTAGCAGAAGGCCGGGACAAGACAAGAACTCCTCGGAAGCGCGGGGCGCAAGGTGTGCGCAGCGCTGGCACGGGGAGCCTGAGATTCAGGCGTGGGTTTGGTTTGCTGCTCGCCGAATGCGAGTTGGTCATCTCGACAGGAGACGAGTTGATGTTCTGGCGTTTCGGTTCGTTGGCGGCGCTGGTCGGGAGCATGCTTGGCGCGTCGATCATGCCGGGACATACGGCCAAGGACATGAGCCCTACCACCAGCGGACTGCCGATCCCACGCTATGTCAGCCTGAAATCCGACCACGTGAACGTCCGTGCGGGGCCGACCAAGGACAACGACGTCGCCTGGGTCTACACGCGGGCCGGGCTGCCGGTCGAAATCACCGCCGAGTTCGAGAATTGGCGCAGGGTGCGCGATTCCGAAGGCGCCGAAGGCTGGGTCTATCACTCCCTGCTGTCAGGGCGCCGCACCGCCGTCGTCACGATGAAGAAGAAGGACGATCTCGCCTCGCTCTATGATCGCCCCGATACCACGAGCGCGGTCGCGGCGCGGCTGCAGGTCGGCGTCGTTGCGCAGGTCAAGAAGTGCGCCAACAACTGGTGCCGGATCACCGGTAACGGGTTCGACGGCTGGATCGAGCAGCAGCGCCTGTGGGGCGTCTATGCCGACGAGAAGGTGGATTGACGCAGCAATCGTCATCGCCGGGCTCGACCCGGCGATCCATCAAAAGAGAGCATTGATCGGAACGATTGATGCGCGGGTCCCGGCTACGCCAACGGGCTTCGCCGAGGCTTGGTTGCTTGGCTCGCCGAAGCTTTAGTGAAGGCGGCAAGCCCGCGCATGATTGGCGTTGATTGAGATCAGCGCTTCTTGCGCAGCCGCACGACCATATCGACGCGGGCGATCTCATATCCCTCGGGCACCTCAGGCATCTTGGTCAGCACGAGGTTCGGGTCGGGAATGTCGACCAGCTCGTGATTGTGCTCGAGATAGAAGTGGTGGTGCGCCGACACGTTGGTGTCGAAATAGGTCTTGGTGCCGTCGACGCTGACCTGGCGCAGCAGCCCGGCATCGGTGAGCTGGTTGAGGGTGTTGTAGACGGTCGCCAGCGACACCGGAACCTTGGCCAGCGTAGCTTCCTCATACAGCATTTCAGCCGTCAGATGCCGGGCGCCCTTGCCGAACAGCAGCCAACCCAGCGCCATGCGCTGGCGGGTCGGCCGAAGGCCCGCAGCCTGCAGCATCTCGTTGACGTCGTGCCACGGACAGCCGGTCAGGGCCGGGTGATGCCCGCCGCTCCGTGCAGCCGGGTGCACGGCGTCATCGTTCGAAACCGATAATTCCTCGTTCATGTCCACTCTATGCACCTAACCCGGGCGATATTCCTAGGAAATATAAAAAGGATGACCATCAGATGCAAGTTTTTCGCAACTAGAACGGATCCAAGGTAAACCCGGAACCCCATGGAGAAACGGCGATTTATCCCCGGAATGCGGCTTTGCCGCTCCGGTGACGCTATGTTAGAGAGCGCGCGGACCACATATGCGCTTTCGGCAGAGACCCAAGGCCGATAGCGTACCCACGTAGCGCCAACAGGCGGGATATTCAAACCCCGCGGGAAGATCGGTCCGGCTCAAGCAAAAAGCGCTTCATCGGGACATTTGAGAGGCTGAAGAGGATGCTGGATCGGCGCAGCGGTTACGAATACGAGGATTTGCTGGCTTGCGGCCGCGGAGAGCTGTTCGGCCCGGGCAATGCCCAGTTGCCGTTGCCGCCGATGCTGATGTTCGATCGCATCAGCGAGATTTCCGAAACCGGCGGCGAGTTCGGCAAAGGGCTGGTGCGCGCCGAACTCGAGGTGAAGTCCGACCTCTGGTTCTTCGGCTGCCATTTCAAGAACGATCCGGTGATGCCGGGCTGTCTCGGCCTCGATGCCATGTGGCAAATGGTCGGCTTTTATCTCGGCTGGATCGGCGGTGAAGGTCGCGGCCGCGCGCTCGGTCTCGGTGAGCTGAAGTTCTCCGGTCAGGTGCTGCCGCATGCGCGCAAGGTTGTGTACAACGTCGACATCAAGCGTGTGATGCGGTCGAAGCTCGTGCTCGGAATCGCCGACGGGTGGCTTTCCATGGACGACGAGATTATCTATCGCGCCAAGGATTTGAAGGTCGGGTTGTTCAAGCAGGGCACGGCACCGTCTTGAGCAGGATCATCATGCGACAACATAAAGGCAGGGCGAGGCGAACATGAGGCGGGTTGTCATCACGGGGATGGGCATTGTCTCATCCATCGGTAACAACACCCAGGAAGTGCTTGCGAGTCTCTACGAGGCGAAATCGGGCATCACGCGCGCCGAGAAGCACGCTGAGCTGGGCTTCCGTTCGCAGGTGCAGGGCGCGCCGACCCTTAATCCTGCCGAGGTGATCGATCGCCGCGCGATGCGGTTTCTTGCCGAAGGTGCGGCCTGGAATCACGTCGCCATGGAACAGGCGATCCGCGACTCCGGGCTCGAGGACAGCGAAGTCTCCAACGTGCGCACCGGCATCATCATGGGATCCGGCGGGCCGTCGACGCGGACGCTGGTGGAGGCCGCCGACATCGCGCGCACAAAGGGGCCGAAACGCGTCGGTCCGTTCGCGGTGCCGAAGGGCATGTCGTCGACGGCGTCGGCGACGCTCGCGACCTGGTTCAAGATCAAGGGCGTGAACTACTCGATCTCCTCGGCCTGCGCGACGTCGAACCATTGCATCGGCAACGGCTATGAGACGATCCAGATCGGCAAGCAGGACATCATCTTCGCCGGCGGCTGCGAAGAACTCGACTGGACGCTGTCGGTGCTGTTCGACGCCATGGGCGCGATGTCCTCGAAATACAACGACACGCCGGCCACTGCCTCGCGTCCTTACGACATCAGCCGCGACGGCTTCGTGATCGCGGGCGGCGCGGGCGTGGTCGTGCTCGAAGAGCTCGAGCATGCCAAGGCGCGCGGTGCGAAGATCTATGCCGAGGTGGTCGGCTACGGCGCGACGTCCGACGGCTACGACATGGTGGCGCCGTCAGGCGAGGGCGCCGAGCGCTGCATGCGCATGGCGCTGTCGACCGTGAACACGCCGATCGACTACATCAATCCGCATGCGACCTCGACGCCGGCTGGCGATCCGCCGGAGATCGAGGCGATCCGCAAGGTGTTCGGCACCGGGGAGAAGTGCCCGCCGATCTCGGCGACCAAGGCGCTGACCGGCCATTCGCTGGGCGCCACCGGCGTGCAGGAGGCGATCTATTCGCTGCTGATGCTGAACAACGGCTTCATCTGCGAAAGCGCACACATCACCGAACTCGATCCGGTGTTCGCCGACATGCCGATCGTGCGCAAGCGCATCGACAACGCCAAGCTCAACACCGTGCTGTCGAACTCGTTCGGCTTCGGCGGCACCAACGCCACGCTGGTGTTCAAGCGGCTGGATGCGTGATTTGAGTCTTACCTCTCCTCTCTTGCAGACGGAGGCCGGCAGGCAGCGAATGGCGATATTGCAACGATCCGAAATAGGGTGGACATGATTATCGAACCGCGCGTGCGAGGCTTCATCTGCACCACGGCACATCCCGTCGGCTGCGCGATCAATGTCCGCGACCAGATCGCTTATGTTCTCCGGCATGGCCCGATTGCCGAGTGCCCCAAGCGCGTCGCCGTGCTGGGATGTTCGACGGGTTACGGCCTTGCGAGCCGCATCGTTGCGACTTTCGCCGGAGGAGCGGACACCATCGGCGTGTCGCTGGAGCGCGAGCCGACGGCGACCAGGACGGGCAGCGCTGGCTGGTACAACAACCGCGCCTTCGAGATCGAAGCCCAAAAGATCGGACGGTCTCCTCTCACGCTGGAGGGCGATGCCTTCTCAGACGAGATGAAGAAGAACTTCATCGAGCGTGTGCGCGAGAAATTCGGACAGCTCGACATGCTGGTCTACAGCATGGCGGCTCCGGTCAGGACCGATCCGGACACGGGCAAGACCTATCGCTCGGTCATCAAGCCGTTGGGTGCCCCTGTCGAGATCAAGACTCTCGACACGGAGACCGGCGAGGTTTTCGAGACCACGCTCGAGCCTGCGAACGAAGATCAAACGACGGCTACGGTCGCGGTGATGGGCGGTGATGACTGGAAGCGCTGGATCGACCAGCTCGCGGACGCCGGCGTTTTGGCGCCGGGCTTCCGGACGCTCAACTACACCTATATCGGCAGCGAGCTGACCTGGCCGATCTACTGGAACGGCACGCTCGGGCGCGCCAAGGTCGATCTCGACCGCAAGGCGGAAGAGATCCGGAACCGGCTCGGCCAGGACGCCGCACGCGTCGTGGCGCTGAAGGCCGTGGTCACCCAGGCGAGCTCGGCGATTCCGGTGGTGCCGCTCTACGGGACGGTGCTGTTCAAGGTCATGAAGCAGCTCGGGCTCCACGAGGGATGCATCGAACAGATCGATCGCCTGTTCCGGACCCGCCTCGGCAAGGACGCCGAACTCGATGACGCGCAGCGCATCAGGGTCGACGACTGGGAGCTCTCGCCCGAAGTTCAGACGGAAGTGTCGCGGCGTTGGCCGCTGCTCACCACCGAGACGCTCGGCGAACTGGCGGATCTTGCCGAATACAAGACCCAGTTCCTGCGCCTGTTCGGCTTCGGCATCGACGGCGTCGACTATTCGCAGGACATCGATCCTCGCGTCGTCCCGGGTTAGGCCGTTCGGAAACGGGCGAGCGGCGAAGACTTCTCTTCTCCTTCCCCCTGAAAGGGGGAAGGTCGGGATGGGGGTCAGTCGCCGGCGATGGCATATGCTGAGAGAGCTGATCCCCACCCGCTTTGCCCTGGCGAGCAAAGCGACCTCCCCTTTTCAAGGGGAGGTTTAGGACGTAGCCCCGAATTTCGCTTCGCTCCTCCGGGCTATATGCGTCACCCCGCAGCGATCTTCTCTGCGCGCTGGAACGCAGGCCTCGCCACGCAGCGGTCGATATAGGCGTCGAATGACGGCCGCGGCGGCACCATCTTGAACACGCGCACGGCGTAGTTCAGTCCCGAGCCGATCGTGATGTCGGCAGCGGAGAACTGGTCGCCGAGCATCCACGGCCCCTTCTGCAGTTCGGCATCGAGCACGTCGAATACCTGCGCCGCGCTGCCCCACGCCGCGGTGCTCGCAGGCACCTCGAGCTTGGTGAAGAGCTGGATCAGCGCGGGCTCGATGCAGCTCGGCGAGAAAAACAACCACTGCAGATAGCGGGCGCGGTTCGGATCGGTCGTGGCCGGCGCCAGCCTGGTCTCGGGATAGCGGTCGGCGATGTAGGCGCAGATCGCGGCCGCCTCGGCAAGCTGGGCGTCGCCGTCGGTCAGCGCCGGTACCTTGCCCATCGGGTTGATCTTCAAATAGTCCGGCGCCTTCTGTGCGCCGGTGCTGATATCGGTCAGCACCCGTTCGTAAGGCAGGCCGGATTCCTCCATTAGCCAGATCGTGGTGAACGAGCGTGAGCGCGGCGACCAGTAGAGCTTGATCATGTGCTGGACCTTTTCATCGTCGAGGGACGAACAGCGCCCGTTCATCGCGCGCCTGCCGCGACTTGGCAACCCGGGTCGGCTTAGGCGCCCTTTGTCCTGCTCCACCGATAGTGCTTCATCATGAAGCCGGTCAGCGGATTGTGCTCTTCCTTTTCGAACGCAAAACCCTCGCGCTCATACCAGCGCCAGGCCTTTTCGTTCTCGCGAACGCACTTCAACCAGATCTCATCGGGCAATTGCTGGCGCGTGAAGGCGAGCAGCTCGCGTCCCAGGCTGCGGCCCTGATAGGCCGGCGCGACCATCAGTTGGTCGAGAAGGCAGGTCGGCGGGTGCAGCGCCAGCATGCCGGCGATCGTGCCGCGATCGTCGGCGACGAAAAGGCTCCAGCCGCCATCGATCTCGCGACGCAGGCGCGCGCGCAGATCGCTGAGCAGGCCGTCGCTCGACTGCGAGAGCTTAGTCGAGACCCAGCTCTCCATCCAAACGCGCGCAACCTCGTCATATTCGTCCGGGCGGGCAGTGCGGATTGTCGGCAGCGTCATCATTGATCTCTCAGCGTGTGAAAGGCCTCGCGGTCTCCCGCGAGGCCCTTAGCTTAGTCGAGCGGGTCGCATCCGACGATCCCTTCTGGCGGCTCACACGCCGAGCGCCCCTGCCTTCGCCGCTGCGTAGCGCGCGGCGACGGCGTTCCAGTTCACCGTATTCCACCACGCCTTCAGGTAATCCGGTCGGCGGTTCTGATAGGTCAGATAATAGGCGTGCTCCCAGACATCGTTGCCGAGCAGGGCGCGCTTGCCGTCCATGATCGGGTTGTCCTGGTTCGGGCGCGTCTCGATCGCCAGCTTGCCGTCCCTGGTCACGGTGACGAACACCCAGCCCGAGCCGAACACGCGTCCGCCGGCGGCATTGAAGTCGGTCTGGAACTTCTGCATGCCGCCGAGATCGCGATCGATCGCGGCGAGCAGCTCGCCGTCCGGCTTGCCGCCGTTCGGTCCCATGATCTGCCAGAACATCGTGTGGTTGGCGTGGCCGCCCATGTTGTTGCGCACGCCGGTGCGGATCTGCTCCGGCACATCGCCCAGATTGGCGAGCACGTGAGTGACCGGCTCCTCCGCGATCGCCGGATGATCCTTGGCGAACGTGTTCAGGCTGGTGACATAGGCCTGGTGGTGCTTGTCGTGATGGATCTCCATCGTCTTGGCGTCGATGTGCGGCTCCAGCGCGTTGGTCGGATAAGACAGCGGCTCGACCTTGAATGGTCCGCTTGGAGCCTGTGCCGTCGCTTGGGCGAATGCCGTGCGCGATGAGGCGGCAGCCGCGGCGATACCGGTTGCTGCGATGATCAGGTGGCGTCGGGACATCAATGACATCGTGTTTCTCCGGGCTGGGAAAGCATCATCGGATTAGACACGAGATAGGGATGGGTTCCGATGATGCCGGTCACAATGTCGCGGCCAAACCGCGCACACGGCCCAGGTCCGGCTGATTTGCATCGCGATAGCTCAAACAAAAAGGGCGGCTGTGACAGCCGCCCTTTTGCAACGATGGACTGTGCCGGAACTTACTCGCCGGCGGCCTCGCGCGGGGTGGGCGCCTCGGCCTTCTGCTTGGCTTCCAGATCCTCGCCGGTCTGCTGGTCGACCGCCTTCATCGACAGGCGGGTCTTGCCGCGGTCGTCGAAGCCGAGCAGCTTGACCTTGACCTTGTCGCCTTCCTTGACGACGTCGGAGGTCTTCTGCACGCGGTTGGCAGCAAGCTGGCTGATGTGGACGAGACCGTCCTTGGCGCCGAAGAAGTTCACGAATGCGCCGAACTCCATCACCTTGACCACGGTGCCGTCGTAGATCTGGCCGACTTCCGGATCGGACGCGATCGACTTGATCCACTTGATCGCGGCCTTCATCGCCTCGCCGTCGTTGGAGGCGACCTTCACCGTGCCGTCGTCCTCGATGTTGACCTTGGCGCCGGTCTTCTCGACGATCTCGCGGATCACCTTGCCGCCGGTGCCGATCACTTCGCGGATCTTGTCGGTGGCGATCTTGAAGGTCTCGATGCGCGGCGCGTACTCGCCGAGCTCGGCGCGGGCCGCGGTCAGGGCCTTGGCCATCTCGCCGAGGATGTGGACGCGCCCTTCCTTGGCCTGGCCAAGCGCGACGCGCATGATCTCCTCGGTGATGCCCTCGATCTTGATGTCCATCTGCAGCGAGGTGATGCCCTGGTCGGTGCCGGCGACCTTGAAGTCCATGTCGCCGAGATGATCCTCGTCACCGAGGATGTCCGACAGCACCGCAAAGCGCGTGCCTTCCAGGATCAGACCCATCGCGATGCCCGCCGTCGGCCGCTTCAGCGGCACGCCGGCGTCCATCAGCGACAGCGAAGCGCCGCAGACCGAGGCCATCGACGAGGAGCCGTTCGATTCGGTGATCTCGGAGACCACGCGGATCGTGTACGGGAACTCGTGATGCGGCGGCAGCACCGGATGGATCGCGCGCCAGGCGAGCTTGCCGTGGCCGATCTCGCGGCGCTTGGTGCCGCCGAGGCGGCCGGTCTCGCCGACCGAGTAGGGCGGGAAGTTATAGTGCAGCAGGAACGTCTCCTTGTACGTTCCCGACAGTGCGTCGATGTACTGCTCGTCCTCGCCGGTGCCGAGCGTGGTCACGACCATCGCCTGGGTCTCGCCGCGGGTGAACAGCGCCGAGCCGTGAGCGCGCGGCAGCACGCCGACTTCGGCGACGATGTTGCGCACGGTCTTGACGTCGCGGCCGTCGATCCGCTTGCCGGTGTCGAGGATGTTCCAGCGGACGATCTTGGCTTCCAGCTCCTTGAACACGTCGGCGACGCGCAGCTTGTCGTATTTCGGCTCCTGCCCTTCGGGGAAGAAGTGCGCCATCACCTTCTCCTTGACGGCGCCGACCGCGGCATAGCGGTCTTGCTTCACTGCGATCGCATAGGCCTGGCGGAGCTCCTGCTCGGCGATGCCGAGCATCTCCTTCTCGATCTCCGAATTGTCGATCGGCGTGACTTCGCGCGGCTCCTTGGCGGCCTTCTCGGCGAGCTCGATGATCGCGTTGATGACCGGCTGGAAGTGGCGGTGGCCGAACATGACCGCGCCGAGCATCACGTCTTCGTTGAGCTCCTTGGCTTCCGACTCGACCATCAGCACGGCGTCGGCGGTGCCGGCGACGACGAGGTCGAGCTGGCTCTCGGTCATCTCGTCCAGCGTCGGGTTGAGGACATATTCGTCATTGGCGAAGCCGACGCGCGCCGCGCCGATCGGGCCCTTGAACGGCACGCCGGACAGCGTCAGTGCGGCGGAGGCCGCTACCATCGACAGAATGTCGGGATCGTTCTCCATGTCGTGCGACAGGGTCGTCACGATCACCTGGGTCTCGTTGCGCCAGCCGTCGACGAACAGCGGACGGATCGGTCGGTCGATCAGGCGGGAGACCAGCGTCTCCTTCTCGGTCGGACGGCCCTCGCGCTTGAAGTAGCCGCCGGGAATGCGGCCCGCGGCGTAGGCCTTCTCCTGGTAATCGACGGTGAGCGGCAGGAAGTCGACGCCTTCGCGCGGCGCCTTGGCCGCAACGACGGTGGCGAGCACCACGGTCTCGCCATAGGTGGCCATCACGGCGCCGTCGGCCTGGCGGGCGATCTTGCCGGTTTCAAGCTTGAGGGGACGTCCACCCCAGTCGATCTCGACGGAATGCGTTTTGAACATTTCGGTCTTCTTTCATGGTTTTGCGAAAGCACGGCGCCCCAAAACACAAAGACCATGCGCAAGACGGCGAGACACTGATGCGCTGCTGCGACCAGCGTCCGGCGATCCTGCCATGGTCCTTGGATTCCGGATGGCGTCCATCCTTTCGGTCATCTGGGCATCTTGCCCGGTCCAGCGGCCGGATTGCTGCTGGACGCTAGTGCGCATGGCGTGAAGGCCATGCTGTTGCGCATGATCGTCTTTCGACAATTCGAAAGTCCGTCTTCCCGGAAGATCATACGAAAACGCGCGCGAACCGCGCGCGCGTGCTTCTCGATATCAACGACGGATGTTGTGCTTTTCGAGCAGCGCCTTGTAACGCGCCTCGTCCTTGCGCTTGATGTAGTCGAGCAGGGAGCGACGCGTCGACACGAGCTTCAGGAGGCCACGGCGTGAATGGTTGTCCTTCACGTGGGTCTTGAAGTGCTCGGTGAGGTTGTTGATGCGTTCCGACAGGATCGCGACCTGGACCTCGGGCGAGCCGGTGTCGCCGGCTTTGGTGGCATTCGTCTTGATGACTTCCGCTTTGCGTTGCGCGGTAATCGACATCGTCAATTGCTTCCATGGTTGCGAGCCGGACTGGCAGTCAGTCCGCTCAGGTTGAACACGCGCTTGGGGATGAGTTCGCCATTGCCAAGTTCGGCAAGCGCCAGAAGACGCCCTGCCACCGTGACATAGACTGTGCCGCTATTATTGGGCGCATCCCGTCCGCGCAACAAAACGGCCTGGCCTCTGTGAAGCCTTGCCGCATCAGCCCGTGTGACGGCCAGTGCCGGGATGTCGTCCAGCGCGGTCTCAACGGGCAAAAGCGCGTCGGCGAGGCTGCCCTCGCCAGACGCGGCTCTATTGCATAAAGCCTCCAACTGTTCCAGCGGAATCATGTCCTGCTCGGTAAATGGACCGACAATGGTCCGCCGCAGCGCGCAGATATGGCCGAAACAGCCGAGAATCCGGCCCATATCGCGGGCCAGCGCCCGGACATAGGTTCCCTTGCCGCACTCGGCCTCGAACACGGACTGGCCGTTATCTCCATGTTCCACAAGGATTAATTCATGAATCTCGACCGGGCGGGGCTTCAGTTCCACGGTTTCGCCGTCACGTGCCAGGTCATAGGCGCGCTCGCCCTGCACCTTGATGGCCGAATATTGCGGCGGGATCTGCTCGATCGTCCCGGTGAAGCGGGGCAGCAGCTCCCGGACTGAATCGGCTGTCGGCCGGCTTTCGCTGGTCCTGACGACGCGTCCCTCGGTGTCGTCGGTGTCGCGCTCCTCGCCCCAGCACACCGTGAAGCGATAGCGCTTGCGGCCGTCCATCACGAACGGCACGGTCTTGGTGGCCTCACCGAGCGCGATCGGCAATCCGCCCGAGGCGAGTGGATCGAGCGTGCCGGCATGGCCGGCGCGCTTTGCCTGGAACAGGCGCTTGAGCACGGCGACCGCGTGCGTCGAGGTCATGCCGACCGGCTTGTCGAGCACGACCCAGCCGTGCACGTCGCGCTTGTCGCGGCGCGGCTGCTGATTCTGCCTGCCCTGCTTCTGGTGCTGGCGCGGATCGTTGTTCACCCGACGCGGACCGTCACTGCGCTGTTCGGAAAAAATATCTCTGCTGGCGTTGGGCGCGTCGGCATCTTTCGCGTCGATCGCGCTGTTGGTCGTCGTCACAGTCATCACTCGTCGTCCGAATCGGGCGCAAGGTCTCTTTGCACCGCAGGTGTTCGCAGTAATTTCTCGATACGTTCCGCCTCGTCGAATCGCTCGTCGACGCGGAAGCGGATGTCAGGTGCAAATTTCAGGTTAACGCGATGCGCGATCTCGCCGCGGAGGAATTTCTTGTTGCGCTCGAGCGCTGCGATCACGGCATCGGTGTCGCGTCCGCCAAGCGGCATCACATAGATCGTGGCGAGCTTCAGGTCCGGCGACATACGCACCTCGGGAACGGTGATGATGTGGCCTGCGAGATCCGGATCGTGGACGTCACCGTGGGACAGAATATCGGCAACCGCGTGGCGAACGGTTTCGCCGACGCGGAGCTGTCGTTGTGATCCTCCGGGTGCGGAGCTCTTCTTCTGACGGGACATGACCTTCTTCCAAAACCGTCACGCCCGCGGGCCTTGGCCCCGGGCATCAATGTCTAGCTTTTCAATTTCAGACAATGCGGGGCTGGCCGGACCTGGTCCGGCCATGCCGACGCATTTTCAGTTAAATGGACCCAACGCTTAGTAAGATCTGCGCTTCGTAAGACTTGGACTTACAGAGAGCGCTGGATCGTCTCGATGCGGTAACACTCGATCACGTCGCCGACACGCATGTCGCCGTAGTTCTCGAACGCCATGCCGCACTCCTGGCCGGCGACCACTTCCTTCACTTCATCCTTGAAGCGCTTCAGCGTCGAGAGCTTGCCTTCGTGCACCACCACGTTGTCGCGGATCAGGCGAACATTGGCGCCGCGCTCCACGGTCCCGTCGGTGACGCGGCAACCCGCGACCTTGCCGACCTTGGAAATGTTGAACACTTCCAGGATCTGCGCGTTACCCAGCATTGTCTCGCGCAGCGTGGGCGCGAGCAGGCCGGACATCGCCTTTTTGATGTCATCCACGAGATCGTAGATGATGTTGTAGTAGCGGATCTCGATGCCGTTGCGCTTGGCGGCGGCTGCCGCTTCCTTGTTGGCTCGGACCGAGAAGCCGATGATCGCGGCGTTGAAGCCCTCGGCCAGCGTGACGTCGGACTCCGAGATGCCGCCGACGCCTGCATGCAGGATACGAGCTGCGACCTCCTCGGTGCCGAGCTTCTCCAGCGAGCCAAGGATCGCCTCCAGCGAGCCCTGCACGTCGGCCTTCACGATCAGCGGGAATTCCTTGCGGCCCGCGGTCTTGAGCTGTGACATCATCTGCTCGAGCGAGCCGCGCATGCCGGAGATCGAGGCCGCGGCGTTCTCGCGCTTCTGGTGCGCACGGTAGCTCGTGACCTGGCGGGCGCGGGCTTCGTTCTCGACCACGGCAAGACGGTCGCCGGCTTCCGGCGGACCGTTGAAGCCGAGCACCTCGACCGGCACGGACGGGCCGGCGTCCTCGAGATTTTCACCCTGGTCGGAGATCAGCGCGCGGACGCGGCCCATCTCGGCGCCGGCCACGATGATGTCGCCGACATTCAGCGTGCCGCGTTGCACCAGCACGGTCGCGACCGGACCGCGGCCACGATCGAGCTTGGCTTCGATCACGGTGCCTTCTGCCGGGCGATGCGAATTGGTCTTGAGGTCGAGAATTTCGGCCTGCAGCGCGATCATCTCCAGCAGCTTGTCGAGGTTGGTCTTGTTCTTCGCCGACACCTCGACGTCGACCACGTCGCCGCCGAGCGATTCGACCTGCACCTCGTGCTGCAGCAGTTCGGTGCGCACGCGCTCGGGCCGCGCATCGGGCTTGTCGATCTTGTTGATCGCCACGATGATCGGCACTTTCGCCGCCTTGGCGTGATTGATCGCTTCCACCGTCTGCGGCATCACGCCGTCATCGGCCGCGACCACCAGCACGACGATGTCGGTGACCTTGGCGCCGCGGGCGCGCATCGCGGTGAACGCGGCGTGGCCGGGCGTGTCGATGAAGGTGATCTTGGTGCCGCTCTCGGGCGAGAGCACCTGATAGGCGCCGATATGCTGGGTGATACCGCCGGCTTCGCCCGACACCACGTTGGCGTGGCGCAGCGCGTCGAGCAGCGAGGTCTTGCCGTGATCGACGTGACCCATCACGGTGACCACGGGCGAGCGCGGCTCGGTGTCGGTCGAATCGTCGACGACGTCGAACAGGCCTTCCTCCACGTCGGAGGCGGCGACGCGCTTGACGGTGTGGCCGAGCTCTTCCGCGATCAACTGTGCGGTGTCGGCATCGATCACGTCGGTGATCTTGTGCATCGCGCCCTGCTTCATCAGCATGCGGATGACGTCGACCGCTCGCTCCGACATGCGGTTGGCGAGTTCCTGAATCGTGATCGCTTCCGGGATCGTGACCTCGCGGATCAGCTTTTCCTTCGGCTCGTTCGACGCATGGCCCTTCAGACGCTGGGTGCGGCGGCGGAACGAGGCGATCGAACGCTCGCGTACGTCGTCGGCATTGAGCGCCGTGGTCACGGTCAGGCGGCCGCGTTCCTTCTGCGGACCGGGCTTATGGGTGGTCCTCGGCGCTGCCGCTGGGCGCACGGCGCCGCCGGGGCGGCGCACCAGACGCGGACCTTCGTCCTCGTCCGCTTCGGCCGCAACCGGAGCTCGCGGCGCGGCGGCCGGAGTGCGTCCGGGGATCGACGTTGTCGTACGGCCCGGCGCCGATGTCGCGGGTCGCGTCGGGGCAGACGTCGCCGGCCGCGCGGCTGTGGAGGGAGCGGGTTTGGCCGGCGCGGCAGCGGGAGCAGCGCCCGGTTTGGCCTCGCCCTCGCCGAAGCGGCGCTTGGCCTCGACCTCGGCCTTGCGCTTGGCCTCTTCTTCCTGGCGATGGCGCTCCTCTTCCGCCTTGCGGCGGGCTTCGGCGGCCTCGCGCTCGGCCTTCTCGATAGCCTCGCGGGCGGCGCGACGCTTTGCCTCCTCTTCGGCCTGCCGGCGCTCCTCGATGTCACGCTGCCGGGCGTCGGCGAGCGCGTTGGCACGCGCAGAGCGCTCATCCTCGGTCAGTGTCGGCAGCACCACGCCGGAGCGGGTGTTGCGCTGCGCCTGGCCGGGAGGCGGCCCTGAGGGGCGGCCTAGCGGCGGCTTGGCGACTGGCGCCGCGGGCTTTGCGACCACGGGTTCCGGCGCGTGGGTCTCGGCCGGGCCATCGCCGCCGATGCGGCGCTTGCCACGCTTCTCGACCACGACCTGCTTGGTCCGGCCATGGCTGAAGCTCTGGCGCACGGTGCCCGTCTCGACGCGCGGCTTCAGCGTCAAGGTCTTGCTCGGGACACTCAAAGTCTTGTCGCCAGGGGTTTTGGTATCAACCATTCAGCAGTCCTAATCTCGTTTCGCTGTGCGTTTCCCGCACAAGTCCTTCAAGGCGTCGTCTATTGTTGAGCATGATCCCGTTGGAAAGGCGGTATCCGCCTTCCCGGATCATGCTCTGGAATTTCTGGCCGCTTCGGCGGTCTTGTCGTCGTCGGCCATCCGGTATCGGACCAGCATCTGGCAGCGCGACAGGAACGTCTTGCTCGCCGGGCCCGCGAGCAGCGCAGCATGTATCACATTTGCGCGCCCAAGTGCCAAATCCAATTCTGCCGACGTCAAAACATTGACGGTGGCGATTACCGGCGATTCACCACGTTTTTCGCCCCTTTGCCGGAGGATCGCGTCCAATTTGCGGATTCCGTCGGCAGCGCCGTCGGAAGCGTGGATCAGGGCTGCGGTTTCGCCCCGGTTGAGCGCGTCCTCGACCTTGCCGAAGCCGGATACAACCTGGCCGGCCTTGGCGGCCATCGCCAAGGCGTGGATAACGCTGCGCACCAGCAGTGCCTCGGTGTCGGCGGAAAGGGTCGGCGCGACCCGGACATCGCGCTTGAATCCCTTACTGAATTGGTGACGGCGGACGGCTTCCGCAACACTTCGCCGCGATGCGGAAACCCACATCCCCCGGCCCGGGAGCTTGCGCTTGAGATCCGGGATCACCTCGCCGGTGGGCGCGACGACGAACCGGATCAGCTCGTCGATCGGACGCACCTCGCGGCTGACCGCGCACATCCGCGTGGTCGCGGACTTCTGCGTCCGCGGCCCATCGTCGAGATCGTGGTCAGCCTGAGCGAGCATCCGTAGGCCATCTCCTTATGCCGCCGGCTCTTCGGCAGCCTCGGTTTCCTCGGTCGGCTTGGCGAGGTCGGCCTCGGTGATCCAGCCGGCCTTGAGGCGAGCCTGCATGATCATCGCCTCGGCGTCGTCGCGCGAAATCTCGATGCCGTCGAGGAACCCGGCGTGCTTGGTCGGCTCGCCGCCGTCCTTGCGCTCGGTCCAGCCGACCAGGTCGTCGGTGGCGCAGCCGGCGAGGTCCTCGACCGTCTTCACGTCGTTTTCGCCGAGCTTCACCAGCATCTTCGAGGTGATGCCGGGCACATCCTTCATGGCGTCCTCGACGCCAAGTTCCTTGCGCCTGGCTTCCAGCTCGGCTTCGAGCCGCTCCAGATATTCGCGAGCACGGGTCTGCAGCTCGTTGGCGGTCTCCTCGTCGAAACCTTCGATGCCCGCGAGTTCCTTGACGTCGACCAGCGCGAGTTCCTCGACCGAGGTGAAGCCTTCGGAGGCGAGCAACTGGCCGACCACCTCGTCGACATTGAGCGCTTCCATGAACACGCGGGTCGAATTCTCGAAGTCGGCCTGACGGCGCTCCGATTCTTCCTGCTCGGTCAGGATGTCGATGTCCCAGCCGGTGAGCTGCGAGGCGAGGCGCACGTTCTGGCCGCGGCGGCCGATCGCCAGCGAGAGCTGGTTGTTGGTGTCGGGCACCACGACCTCGATGCGCTCGCGGTCCTCGTCGATCACGACCTTGGCGACTTCGGCCGGCGCCAGCGCGTTGACCACGAAGGTCGCGATGTCGGGCGACCACGGAATGATGTCGATCTTCTCGCCCTGCAATTCGTTGACCACGGCCTGCACGCGCGAGCCGCGCATGCCGACGCAGGCGCCGACCGGGTCGACCGAGGAATCGCGCGAGATCACGCCGATCTTGGCGCGCGAGCCCGGATCGCGGGCAACCGCCTTGATCTCGACGATGCCGTCATAGATCTCCGGCACTTCCTGCGCGAACAGCTTCGCCATGAACTGCGGATGGGTGCGGGAGAGGAAGATCTGCGGGCCGCGGGTCTCGCGGCGGACATCGAAGATATAGGCGCGGACGCGATCGCCGTTGCGGAACACCTCGCGCGGCAGCATCTCGTCGCGGCGCACGATGGCTTCGCCGCGGCCGAGATCGACGATCACGCTGCCATACTCGACGCGCTTGACGACGCCGTTGACGATGTCGCCGATGCGATCCTTGAATTCCTGGTACTGCCGGTCGCGCTCGGCCTCGCGCACCTTCTGCACGATCACCTGCTTGGCGGATTGCGCGGCGATGCGGCCATACTCCAGCGGCGGCAGCGTGTCGGCGATGGTGTCGCCGACCTGGGCGCCGGGATTGGCGCGCTGCGCGTCGGCGAGCGAAATCTGGTTCGAGGCGTTCTCGACGACGTCGACCACGAGCATGTGGCGCGTCAGCCGCAACTCGCCTTTCTTGGCGTCGATCTCGGCATGGATGTCGGTCTCGCTGCCGTATCGGGCGCGCGCCGCCTTGGCGATGGCATCCTCCATCGCCGCGATCACGATGGAGCGGTCGATCGACTTTTCGCGCGCAACTGCGTCTGCGATCTGCAGCAGTTCGAGTTTGTTGGCGCTGACTGCCATGGCTTAGTCTCCTTCGGATGGATCGATCTCGCCTCGGCGCGCACGTTCCGCGGCCAGGCGGTGTTGTTTGGTGTTGGTCGGAGCCGGCTTCTTGCCGGGCTTCGGCTTCGGTTTGTGGCTTCGCGCCGGATCGCTCTTCTTGGCGTGCTCCGGTTGCGGCGGTGCGAGGCCAAGCTCACGGCGCAGTTCGCGCTCGGCGGCCTTGCCGCGGCGCATCGATTCGGCGATCAACTCGTCGGTCAGCACCAGCCGCGCATCCGAGATGTCCTCCATCACCAGGAGGACCTCGGCATCCTCGTCCGGGCGCGGATCGTCGCGCTTGACACGCACCGCATTGCCCTCGACGCCCGCGAGCGTGCCGCGGAACCGCTTGCGGCCTTGATGCGCCACCGCCATCTCGACCTTCACGAGATGCCCATGATAGCGCTCGAAATCGGAGCGGCGCACCAGCGGACGGTCGATTCCTGGCGACGAGATCTCGAGCCGGTAGGCGCGTTCGATCGGGTCCGCGACATCGAGCACCGGCGACAGTGCGCGAGAGATCGCCTCGCAGTCCTCGAGCTGCATCGAGCCGTCGGGGCGTTCCGCCATGATCTGCACGGTGCAACCGGCCTCGCCCGAGACCTTGATCCGCACCAACCGATAGCCCATGCCCTGCAGGACCGGCACGGCAACTGCGGCAACGCGCGCGGCCACGCCGGGCTCGACGACGAGCCGTGGCTCGTTGAGCAGTTCGGCGTCCACGGACATTGCGATCGGATCGGTCATATCCAGTGTCAAAGGCTCCAGTGTCAAAGGCGGTCTGAGGTCTGTCGTGTTGTCTCTGCGGCCTTTAGCGGCCGGTAACGCTACCCAAACCGGGCTCGGCCCGGCCGGGTCCCGTCAGGTAATAAAAAAGAGCGGGTCCCGGGGGGCCCACTCTCCTACGCGATCGTATGAGATACCTAAGTTGCTGCCGATATAGCGCTTTTGCCCTGGCCCGGCAAGGCCTCCGGGCTTCCGGGGCGGTGATTTTGCGGTTTCCCTCGAAGACCTTCGATCTAACCCTCCGTTTACGAACGGGACCTAGATTGCCGGCAAACCGGCAGAAGCCGCTGGTTTGGATAGGCCTATGACGACAGCCCCGGCGCTGATCCCGGAACTCGACGATATCGTTCGCCGTGGTGACCCCAAGCGCCGCGCCGAGGCCGCACGGCGGGTCGGCGAGCTGTTTCTGCAGGGGGCCGCGAATTTCCGCCCCGACCATATCGATCTTTTCGACGGCGTGCTGACCAGCCTGGTTCCACACGCCGAGGTGGACGCGCGGATCGATCTCGCCGAACGGCTCGCCCTGCTCGGCAACGCGCCGCGGCATCTCGTCGGCCAGCTCGCCCATGAGGACAATATCGCGATCGCGGGCCCGCTGCTGCGCCGCTCGCCCGTCCTTGACGAGCCTATGCTGGTCGAGATCGCCAACGCCAGGGGCCAGGGCCATCTGCTCGCGATGGCCGAGCGGCCAAAGCTCTCGACCGAGTTGACCGATGTCATCGTGCGCCGTGGCGACCGCGACGTGATCAGGTCCGCGGCCGGCAACGCCGGTGCTGCATTCTCGGATGATGGCTTCGCCACGATGATCCGCCGTGCCGGACAGGACGGTGTGCTGACGCTCAAGATCGGCCGGCGCGACGATCTTCCGCCCGAGCATCTCAAGGGCCTGCTGGCCGGCTCGATCGACGTGATCCGCCGGCGTCTGCTCGACGTCGTCAAGCCCGAGCGGCAGGCCGAGATCAAGCTTGCGATGAGCGAGATCGAAGGCGTGATTGCTCCTGTCGAAGGACGTCGCGATTTCGCGCCGGCGCAGCGCGCGATCCTCGCATTGCATCAAGCCGGCAAGCTGAACGAGACGGCGCTGCTCGATTTCGCAAAATCCTTCAAATACGAGGAGTCGGTTGCGGCGCTGGCCGCAATGACCGGCGTGAGGATCCTGACGCTCGATCGCCTGATCTCCGGCGATCGCTACGATCCGATCCTGATCGCCAGCAAGACCATCGGCCTCGAATGGCCAACGGTGCGGGCGCTGATCATGATGCGGCTCGGGCCGAACCGGGTGCCGTCATCGGCCGACATCGAGGGCGCGCGGGTGAATTTCGTTCGCCTGATGCCATCAACTGCGCAGCGTGTCGTCGACTTCTGGAAATCGCGATAAGCCGCCGGCCTCTGCTCCGATATCGTCATGAGAGAATTCCGCTGCGGGGAAAGTCTCGCCTGCGCTTGTGCGGCATTGGCTACGCTGCGCAAGCACTCCCCATCGCGGACTAGGACAGCTATGCTCCCCGCAAGGCGCGACACAGCGCCAATGGGGAGATTGCCATGCTGACGGACGCCGACATTCAATCGCACGCCGAACGGATTCGCGACGATGGATACACCGTGATCGAGCGTGCCGCCTCGCCCGAGCTGGTCGAGGGGTTGAAGGCGGCGGTGCTGCGGATTGAGCGCGAGCATGATCTCGGCTTGGCGAAGACCTCGTTCGAAGGCTTCAAGACGCTGCGGATCAACAACCTCCTGACCTATAACGATCTGTTCTGGGAGGTGCCGCTGCATGAGAACGTGCTGCCGGTCGTGGAGCGTATGCTGGACAAGGAGTGCCTGCTCTCGTCGTTCTGCTCGCTGGTGCTCGGTCCCGGCCAGGAGGCGCAGCCGATCCACGAAGACACGCAACTGATTCCGCTGCCGCGGCCGCATATTCCGATCACGATCAATGCGATCTGGGCGCTGTCGGATTTCCGCGCGGACAATGGCGCGACGCGGATCATCCGCGGCAGCCACAAGTACGATTCGTCGCCGGAATACGGCAAGGACTATGAGGCTGTCACCGCGACCATGCCGGCCGGCAGCGTGATGCTGTTCGACAGCGCGCTGTGGCACGGCGGCGGCGCCAACACCAGCGACGCCAGGCGCTTTGCCTTCTCCTGCGCCTATTGCTGGGGCTGGATGCGGCAGCAGGAGAATCTGCAGCTCGGCATTCCCCGCGACATCGCCGTGCGCTTTCCGCGCCGGCTGCAGGAACTGTGCGGCTACGGCATCTACAAGGGACAGTTCGGCCACATCGACAATCGCGACCCGATCGAGCTGCTGGGCCGTGAGCGGGGAAAGCGCATGGTGTGGGAAGCGACCGACGTCAAGAAGGCACGGATGGCCAACCAGTAGCCTGCGTCATGCCCGGGCTATGACGAGATCTCAGAGTCGTCGAAACCGCAAGTACGCTGCCTTCCGCCCTTCGCGCTCGGCTTTCGCGCCGTAGCGCGTCATCGTGTAGTCGGGCCATGGCTGCTGCCAGTCCGTTGCGCGCTCGGCGAGCCAGGCGAAGTCCGGCGAGCGCATCAGATGCGCCAGCGTCCAGGCGCAGTAGTCGTCGATATCGCTGACGAAGCGGAATTCGCCGTCCGGCTTCAGGATCCGCGCCATCGCAGCGACTGTCGCATCCTGCACGAAGCGCCGCTTCCAGTGCCGCCGCTTCGGCCACGGATCGGGATGAATCAGGTCGATGCGCGCAAGCGAGCGCGGCGGCGCCCAGGCCAACAGCTCGGCGGCGTCGCCGGCGAACAGCCTGATGTTGCCGATATTGTGTGCCTCGATCTGGGTCAGGATCTTCGCCATGCCGTTGACGTAGGGCTCGCAGCCGATGAAGCCCGCCTTGGGAAAAGCCTGCGCTTCCGCGACCAAATGCTCTCCGCCGCCGAAGCCGATCTCGAGCCTGACGCTCTCGGTGCCGTCATCGAACAGTTCGGTCAGGCTTCCCCGTGCGGGCGTGCCGATGTCGAGTGCCAGATGCGGCAGCAGATGGTCGACCAGATCGGCCTGGTGCGCACGCAGCTTGTGGCCCTTGCGGCGCCCGAAGAACGATCCGCGCGAATGGGCGGCCGCGCCGTCGTCCGGGGGCACGTCATGGTCGCCGGCATCGCGCGGAGCAGCGATCATCGCAGCGTCTGATAGAGGCGATGCAGGAGCCGTGCGCGCGGCTCGAGCGAGGAGATATAGAGCTGCTCGTAATGGGTATGCGCTCCCTTGCCGTCGACGCCGAGCCCATCGAGGGTCGCGGTGTGTGGCGCGGTGAAATTGCCGTCGGAGCCGCCGCCGGTGAAGACATCGAGCAGATCGAAGCCGAGCTCGGCGGCGACCGCCTTGGCGTGCTCGTAGAGCGCGGTGCCGGAATTGCTCTTCTCATAGGGCGGACGATTGAGCTCGCCCGTCACCGTCACGGTGACGCCCTCGGTGCGCGATGTGATCCCGAGGATCTTCGACACCAGCTCGTCGGCGTCGGCCATGGTCGGCACGCGCAGGTCGACTTCGGCATAGGCCTCTTCGGCGATCACGTTCGGCTTGGTGCCGCCGCGGACCACGCCGACATTGACGGTGACACCGCGCTTGAGATCGTTCATCGACTCCAGCGTCAAGATCACGTTGCCGAGCTCGCGGATCGCACTGCGGCCATCCTCGGGGCGCGTGCCGGCATGCGCCGGCGCACCCTTGATGAACACGTCGAACCGGGCGACGCCCTTGCGCCCGGTGACGATCTTGCCGCCGTCGCGCGCCGGCTCGGTGACCAGCACGTATTTGGCCTTGCGGCCCTCGGCCTCGATCAGCGCCCGCGAGGTCGGGCTGCCGACTTCTTCGTCGGAGACGTAAAGCTGGGTGATGCCGAGCGGCGCGCGTGCATCGTCGGCGCAGATTTGCCGGAAGGCGTGATAGGCGAGATAAGCGCCGCCCTTCATGTCGTAGATGCCGGGGCCGAACGCGCTGTCGCCGTCGATCCTGAACGGCAGCCGTTCGATGAAGCCCATCGGGTGCACGGTGTCGAGATGGCTCAGCACCAGGATGCCTGGCGCTTCCTGGCCCCAGGACGAGCGTGCGACCAGGTGATCACCGCGGCCGTCGCGCCCCGCGATACGTTCCACGGTGGCCGGCAGATCGCGATAGCCCGACGCGACGAGGTCGGCGAGCTTGTTGACCTGATCGGGCCGTTCGGTCGGCGACTCGATCTCGACCCAGCAGCGGATGCCGTCGAGGATCGCTCCTGCTTCAAATGGATTGCTGGACATGGACGTTGTCGGCCTGTGAGTTCACCTGTCGACGCGCGCGGACGCGCGTGCCGGAAGGACATATTCCAGATTTGTCGATCCCTCAAACGGATACGATCGGATCAGGCCTGGTCGGACGCCTCGCGCGCGGCGATCTGCTCGACCAGCTCGACGATGCTGCGGCGGAGCTTGGCGTCGGCGATGCGGGTGAAGGCGCGGGTCAGCGCCAGCCCTTCCGCGGTCGCGAGGAAATCCGATACGTAAGCGGGCGAGGCGCCCTCGCCGAAGCCGTCGGACGTTTTGACGCCGCTCGGGCCGCCATCGAACAGGAAGGACACCGGGACCTGGAGGATTTCAGAGATCTGCTGCAGCCGGCTGGCGCCAACGCGGTTGGTACCCTTCTCGTATTTCTGCACCTGCTGGAACGTCAGGCCCAGCGCCTCGCCCAGCTTTTCCTGGCTCATGCCCAGCATGATGCGTCGCATGCGGACGCGGCTGCCGACATATTTGTCAACAGGGTTGGGCGCTTTGGTAGACATCTCCAACTCTCCTAGGGAATTGCGCGCCCGTGGATGAGGCAAGTTGGAAGCGAATATGCCTCAGGCGCAGGTGCCGTCAAATCCTGCAAGGAGGATCGGGACGAAATGCGGACAATTTGCGCAAAGGGGCTGACTGGACGTGGGATTTCGCTCGGGCCCGTACAATGCGAAGCGTACGGTCAATCTGTCAACTGGTGGATTGGTGTCGACGCGAATTTCGACGTTTTTTCGGGTTCGGCGACAACCGCCAATATGTAATCGTCAGGGCTTTCGCCTAAGGAAACGCCGCCGCAGCACGATTGCGAGGGCAACGATCACGATGGCAGCGGCCGGGATATTCCCGATCCGCGCATAGATCGTCGGCGCGATCGCCGCAGGCAGGCCGGCATCGAGGACCCCTTCAAGCCCGAGTCCGAGCTGTGCGACAATCCGGCCCACCGGATCGATCACGGCGGAAATGCCTGTATTTGCGGCACGCACCAGGGGCAGCCCCTCCTCGATCGAGCGCAGCCGTGCCTGCTGCAGATGCTGGTAGGGACCGGTCGAGAGTCCGAACCAGCCGTCATTGGTGACGTTGATGATCCAGCCCGGTCGCTCGTCGCGGTCGACGATGCTGCCGGGGAAGATCGCCTCGTAGCAGATCAGGGGCAGTGCGGGCGGGGCATGTGGCACATCGAGCGGCCGGCGAATCGTGCCCGGGATGAAGCCGCCCACCACCTTGGTGAGCTGCTGGAAGCCGAGCTTCTCCATCCACGACTGGAACGGCAGATATTCACCGAACGGCACCAGATGCAGCTTGTCGTAGACCGACAGCACGCTGCCGTCATGATCGATGACGTAGATGGAGTTGTAGGCGCGGGTGATGCGGACACCCGCTGGCAGGTCGGGCGCGCGCACCGAGCCGGTGATCAGCACGGTTCCCTTCGGCAGCAGATCGGCGATCTCAGCCATCGCGTCGGCTTCCCGGGTGAGGAAGAAGGGAAACGCGGATTCCGGCCAGATCAGGATGTTGACATCGCGCACGCCGGTCGATTGCGGTCCCGACGCCCGGTCCGACAATGTAAGATACTTCTGCATCACCGCCGCCTTGGCGGAGTAGTTGAACTTGGCATCTTGCTGCAGGTCGGGCTGCATGATGCGCAGCTTGGTGCCCGCGACCATTGCGGTCGGATGTTGGGACAGCCGCACCGCGCCGAACGCTAGCATCGCCGCCAGAACCAGCACCGCCGCGGCCGGCGCGCGCCACGGCTTGCGGCCGCGCGATGAACCATCGATCAGCACGGCCGGGCTTGCGAAGATCGCGACCGCCAGGAACGTCATGCCCCACAGTCCGATCAATGATGCAGTTTGTGCCAATGCCAGAGGTTCGCTGAGCGCGTAGCCGAATGCGTTCCACGGAAAGCCGGTCAGGAGGTGGCCGCGCAGCCATTCTGAGATCGTCAGGCTGGCCGCCAGCGCGAGCACGCGCGAGGCGTCACGTGGCCAGATCAATCGGGCCAGCGCGAAGCCCAAGGCAGTGAACAGCGCCAGATAGGCCGGCAAGCCAAGCACCGCGAACGGCGTCAGCCAGGCGAAGGTCTGGGCATCGACGAAGAAGGCGTAACCGATCCAGTATAGTCCCGGCACGAAATAGCCGAGACCGAACCAGTAGCCGGACAGTGCCGCCGCGGGCACGCCGCGCCAGCGCCCGGCCGCGGCACCATCGATCAGCCAGACCGCGATCGGAAATGTCAGGAACAGTACCGGCCAGGCGTTGAACGGGGCCATCGCCAGCGCCGACAGGGCGCCGGCGGCGAGCGCGATCGCCGCACGCTTCCATCCCCAGGTCAGGATGATCGCAAGCCCGGCCGCGCGGAGTTTATCTGATGGCGTCACTGCTGACCGGCTCCATCGCCGGACGGCGGGCTGTTGTCGTTGGCCTGCGGGGCTCCGGACTCCGAGGATTGCTCGCGGCGCCGCTCGCGTTCCTTGCGTGGCGTCGGCCGCTCCTTGCGCGTCGAGATCCGCAGGCGTTTCACCCGCCGCGGGTCGGCGTCGAGCACCTCGACCTCGAAATTGCCCGGTCCCGAAATCACCTCGCCGCGCACCGGCAGGCGGCCGACGAACGAGACCAGGTATCCACCCAGCGTCTCGACCTCCTCGCCGGCTTCGCCGATGACGAAATCCTCGCCGATCACCGAGCGCACGTCGTCGAGGCTGGCGCGCGCGTCGGCGATGAAGGAGTTGTCGGTCTGGCGCACGATCGAGGGTGGCTCGTCGGAATCGTGTTCGTCGTCGATCTCGCCGACGATCTCCTCGACGATGTCCTCGATCGACACCAGCCCGTCGGTGCCGCCATATTCGTCGACGACAAGTGCGAGGTGAATGCGCGAGGCCTGCATCTGCGCCAGCAGGTCGATCGCCCGCATCGACGGCGGGATGTAGAGCAGCTTGCGGATGATGTGGGCTTCCGACAGCGGCATCGCGAGATCGACCGCGCGCAGGTCGAGACCGGCGGGAAACGGCTTCTTGCGCCGGGTCTTGGTCGCGTCGGTCAAGCGCGCCCTGGCGGTCATGAAGGCGAGCAGGTCGCGGATATGCACCATGCCTTCGGGGTCGTCGAGGGTCTCGTTGTAGACCACCAGCCGCGAATGCGCCGCACTCTCGAACAGGCTCATCAGCTCGCCGAGCGGAATGTCGCGCTTGACCGCGACGATGTCGGCGCGGTGCACCATGATGTCGGCGATCCGCCGCTCGTTGAGCGACAGGATGTTGCGCAGCATGGTGCGCTCGATCGCCGAGAAGCCGACATCGTCGGGCGTCGAGGCGTCGAGCACGACCTGCAGGTCGTCACGCACCGAGCCGGCCTTCCAGCCGAACAGCGTACGGATCGCGCGCACCAGCCAGCCTTCGGCGGCGGGGCGCTGCGCCTCGCCGGCGTGCACCACGGCCGGCAGGTTGCTCACGTGACGCGGATTGTCATGGGTCGGTTCGGAATCCGCCATGTCAGTCCATCCGATCCGCGTAGGGGTCGGGAATGCCGAGGAAGCCGAGAATCTCGCGCTCGAGACTTTCCATGTCCTCGGCATCTCTGTCGTTCTCGTGGTCGTAGCCGATCAGGTGCAGGAAGCCGTGCACCGCAAGATGGCTCAAATGGTGGTCGAACGGCTTCTGCTCCTCGTCGGCTTCCCGCCGCGTCGTCTCGTAGGCGATCGCGATGTCGCCCAGCATCCGCGGTGCATCGTCCGGCCCGCCGTCGCCGGTCGGCTGCAGCGCGGGAAACGACAGCACGTTGGTCGGCTTGTCGATGCTGCGCCAATTGTTGTTCAGGGTGCGGATGCCGGCGTCGTCGGTCAGCATGATCGCGAGCTCGGCGTCCCCGACATCGGCGTCGGCGATTTGCGCGGCCGCCTCGATTGCCCGATGGATCACCGCTTCGGCATTGGGCTCGGTCCGCCAGCATTCGGCTGTGACGAGAACCTCGGTTGCGGGAAAGGAGGACACGGTAGTTCCAAAATCTGCGTTATGGCCGGACCCTGTATCGCGCGTGCGGCCGGCCGGAGCTGTTGGTCTCAAGATCTGGCGCTTGCCGGCCGCGGCGGCAATCCCTCATAGGCGGCCACGATGCGCGCCACCAGCTCGTGGCGAATGACGTCTCCGGCGGTGAAATGCACCTGTGCGATGCCCTCGACGCCGTCGAGCAGCTTCACTGCCTCGGCAAGCCCCGAGGTCTGTCCTTGCGGCAGGTCGATCTGCGAGGGATCGCCGGTGACGATCATCCGGCTGTTCTCGCCGAGCCGCGTCAGGAACATCTTCATCTGCATCGATGTGGTGTTCTGTGCCTCGTCGAGGATGATCGCGGCGTTGGTCAGCGTGCGGCCGCGCATGAAGGCGAGCGGCGCGATCTCGATCTCGCCACCCTGCAGCGCACGTTCGACCACGCGCGCGTCCATCAAATCGTACAACGCGTCGTAGATCGGGCGCAGATAGGGATCGACCTTCTCCTTGAGGTCGCCGGGCAGGAAGCCGAGCCGTTCGCCGGCCTCGACTGCGGGCCGCGTCAGAATGATGCGGTCGACCTCCTTGCGTTCGAACAGTTGTGCGGCATGGGCGACGGCGAGCCAGGTCTTGCCGGTGCCGGCCGGGCCGATGCCGAACACCAGCTCGTGCCGCTTCAGCGCGCGGATGTAGGAATCCTGTGCGCCGGTGCGCGCACGCACCGGCCGCTTGCGCAGGTTGATCGTCTCGAATGTCGGCTTCGCCGTCTTGTTGTCGAACTCGAACAGCGAGCCTTGTGCGATCACCGCGCGGATCGCGCCTTCGACCTCACCCTGATCGAGGTCGTGCCCCTCGAGGGCCTGCGCGTACAGCGTCTCGAGCACGCGCCGAGCCGCATCGCAGCCGTCGCGCGAGCCGGCGATGGTGACGTGGTTGCCGCGGGAGTCGACGACGACGCCGAGCCGGCGCTCGACCAGCGCGAGGTTCTGGCCGTAGGGGCCGACCAGCGCGGAAGCGGCGCGGTTATCGTCGAAATCGATGACGACCTGGGTCTCAGGTGGAATTTGCATGTCGCGATCAGGTTTGCGGCTGGGAGCGAGCGAAGGCGAATCCGATGCGCTTTTGGGCAAGGATTTCAGGCTCCAATGGTCGTCTGCGAAACCGGGGCTGGGGCGGCCGGCGCTGCGAGCTCGCCGATCAGGCTGTAGCGCTCGAGGCTGTCGATCCGCACGGGAAGGACCTTGCCGATGATGTCAGGCGAAGCCATCACATGGGCGGGCTGCAGATAGGCGGTGCGGCCGACGATCTGGCCTTCCTTGCGCGGGGCCGCGCGCTCAAACAGCACATCGACCGTTGTGCCGATCGCAGCCCGATTGAAGGCCGATTGCTGGCTGTCGATCAATTCCTGAAGCCGCCCCAAGCGCTCGTCCATCGCCGCTGCTGACACCGTCTCCCGCATCTCCGCCGCCGGCGTGCCCGGCCGTGGCGAATACTTGAATGAATACGCCGCAGCGTACCCGATTTGCATGACAAGCGCGAGGGTGGCGGAAAATTCTTCCTCGGTCTCTCCGGGGAAGCCGACGATAAAATCTGATGAAAAAGCAATATCTTGCCGCGCCGCACGGAACCGGTCGATGACGCGTCTGTAATCATCGGCGGTATGTTTTCGGTTCATGGCGGCGAGGATCCGGTCCGCGCCGGACTGCACCGGCAGGTGCACGAACGGCATCAGTTCGGCCAGATCGCGATGCGCCGCGATCAGCGAGTCGTCGACGTCGCGCGGATGGCTGGTCGAGTAGCGCAGCCGGGCCACGCCGGGGATCTCGGCGAGCCGCTGCAGCAATTTGCCGAGCGGCCAGACGCGGCCATCGGGGCCGTCGCCGTGATAGGCGTTGACGTTCTGCCCGATCAGCGTGATCTCGCGCACGCCGTTCTCGGTGAGCTGCCTGACATCGTCGATGATCCTGGCAACCGGACGCGAGACCTCGGCGCCGCGCGTATAGGGCACCACGCAGAAGGTGCAGAACTTGTCGCAGCCCTCCTGCACGGTGACGAAGGCGGAAATGCCCCGCGCGCGAATCGCCTCCGGCTTCGGCTGCGGCAGGAAGCCGAACTTGTCCTCGACCGGGAATTCCGTTTCCAGCGCGCGACCGCCGGCCTTGGCGCGCTTCAGCAGTTGCGGCAGGTGATGATAGCTCTGCGGCCCGACGACGATGTCGACGGTCGGCGCGCGATGGATGATCTCCTCGCCTTCGGCCTGCGCAACGCAGCCGGCGACTGCGATCTTCATGTCGCGGCCGTCGCGTGCGGCCTCTTCCTTGGCGACCCGCAGCCGTCCGAGCTCGGAATAAACCTTCTCCGATGCCTTCTCGCGGATATGGCAGGTGTTGAGGATCACGAGATCCGCATCATCTGCGCTCGCCGTCTCGACGAAGCCTTCACCGGCCAGCGTGTCCACCATGCGTTGCGCATCGTAGACATTCATCTGGCAGCCATAGGACTTGATGTGCAGCTTGCGCGGCGTCGACATGGAACCTTGAGTGTGGGTTGGAGAACGGCGCTATCAGGGCGCAGGGGTCAAATATAGCTTAAAGGGGCGAAAATCCAGCGGTCCCAGCCCCCGTCCGATCCGGTCATTCCGGGGCGATGCCTCAGCATCGAACTATGGCGCGCAGTTGCGCCTGAGAATCTCGAGATTCCGGGTTCGCTCCCTGCGGTCGGGCCCCGGAATGACGTGGCAGAGTTAGGCCAGCGATCGAGCCTCAGCCGCCAGCCGTGCAATCAAGCCGGGCAATTCGCGCATATCGGCGAATGTCGCGGCTGTTCCGGCCTTGCGCAACGCGTCCTCGTGTTCCGCCGTGCAATGGCTGCCGCCGTGGAAGCCGAGCACCGTCATGCCGGCGGCGCGCGCGCCGGTGACGCCGTGCACGCTGTCCTCGATCACGACGCAGCGCTCAGGCCGCGCTCCCATCTGCTCGGCCGCGAACAGGAAGATGTCGGGCGCGGGCTTGCCGCGCTTGACCTGGGTGGCGGAGAAAATATGCGGCGCGAGCTGGTCGTAGAGCCCGGCGCAGCTCAGGCCGTGGCGAATCTTTTCCGGCGTGCCGCTGGAGGCCACGCATTTCGGCATCGCGAGCGCCGATATCGCCTCGCCGACATGGGCGATCGCGTTGAGGTCGTCGGCATAGAAGCTCAGCGTCGCCTGCTTGACCTCCGCCTCGAAGCTATCGGGCAGCCTGCGGCCGATCTCGGTCTCCACGATCTGCCGCGCTTCGCGATCGGACACACCGAGGAAGCGCTTCAGCACACCGTCGGGTGTGATCGGATAACCGTGACGCGTCAGCGTTTCCGCGTGCGCGCGACACGAGATCACCTCGCTGTCAACCAGCACGCCGTCGCAATCGAAAATGATGAGATCGAAGCTCACCCGACTACGACTTGTTGTCTTCGTCGAGCGGAACGCAATAGAGCTCGAGGCGATGGTCGACCAGCTTGTAGCCGAGCTTGCGTGCGATCTCGGCCTGCAGTTTCTCGATCTCTTCGGAGGTGAACTCGATCACCTTGCCGTCGCGCAGATTGATCAAGTGATCGTGGTGGCTCTCCGGCATCTGCTCGTAGCGGGCGCGGCCCTCGCGGAAATCGTGCCGCTCGATGATGCCGGCGTCCTCGAACAGCTTGACCGTACGATACACCGTCGAAATGGAGATCTTGTCGTCCACCGCCACGCAGCGCCGATACAATTCCTCGACATCGGGATGATCCATGGCTTCGGCCAGCACGCGAGCGATCACGCGGCGCTGTTCGGTCATGCGCATGCCGGTCGCGACGCAGCGCGCCTCGATGCCGGTGTTGTTCTTTTGCGCAGGCAGGGGTTTCACCGTGGTCATGGGTTTTGAGGCCTTGGGTCGCATGGCAACCGATGTTCTGCCATCGCGCGGATGTTACGACAAGTCGCGCCGCATCAGAAGCGCGTTCAAATGTTCCCCGCCGGGCTGCTTGTAATAACGTTCGCGCCGGCCGATCACGCCGAATCCGGCTTTTTCATAGAGCCGTCGCGCCGGCTGATTGTTTTCCTCCACCTCGAGGAAGATGGTGCGAACGCCGCGGCCGGCAAGATGACCGAGATGGGTCAGCAAGAGGTCGCGCGACAGGCCACGTCCCCGCTGGCGGGGATCGATCGCGATCGAGAGGATCTCCGCTTCGTCCGCCGCCATGCGCGAGACGGCAAAGCCAATAACCTGGTGTCCTTGTCGCAGGCGATGCACAAGCGTGTTGCGCTCGGTCAGCATGGCCTCAAACTCGGCTTCGCCCCAGCCGCGGTGAAACGACGCGCCGTGCAGTTGCGCCAGCCGCGCCGCGTCGCGCAAGCCCGCGGGCTCGACCATCGGCGCAGCGCCGCCCCACCATCGCGAAAGCCAGGCGATCATGTGGCGGATGGCTGCGCGCTGAGCGGCAGTTGATCGCGCGGCGGCTTCGCATCAGGCGCCCGCAGATAGAACGGCCGCGGCGGCGCGCTCTCCGGATCGATCGCGGCGCCGACCCAGGCAACCCATGTGATGTCGGGTGCGGGTTGCGGATCGACTTTGAACAGCGGCGTTGCGTCAGCCGGCCAGCGTTCGGCGAGGATCCTTGCCGCGTTGCCGACCAGATGCAGCGCGCCGAGCCCGGCGGCTTCCAGCGCCTCCGCGATCGGCGCCACCTTCGGCTTGATCAGCGGGCTGCCGTCGCCGCCCACCACCTGGAAATAGACGTGGTCGTGCCGCGCATCGATCGCCGACAGGATCGGATGCTCACCGTTGTCGGCAACGACCGGTGCGGCATAAGCGGCAAGCGTGGTCAGTCCGACAATCGGCTTCTCCGCGGCGAGCGCAATGCCGCGCGCAGCCGACAGACCGACGCGCAGGCCGGTGAAGCTGCCGGGACCGGTGGTGACCGCGATGCGGTCGAGCGCCGTGAAGGCGATGCCGCTGTCCTTCATCACGCGCGCAATCAGCGGCATCAGCGCCTCGGCATGGCCGCGCTGCATTGCCTGCGATTCAATGGCGATGGTTGTGCCGGCGGCGGTGTCGAGCACAGCCGCGGAGCAGGCGTCGAGCGCGGTGTCGATGGCGAGGATGATCATGAAGGGGCGAATGGCTGATAGCGAATAGCGAATGGAAGATCAGAGCGGACCGCTATTCGCCATTCGCTATGCACCATTCGCCTCCTGTCACATCGGCCGGACTTCCTGCACGTCGGGCACGAAGTGCCGGAGCAGGTTCTGGATGCCGTGCTGCAGTGTGGCGGTCGAGGACGGGCAGCCCGAGCAGGCGCCCTTCATGTTGAGATAGACGATGCCGTCCTTGAAGCCGCGGAAGGTGATGTCGCCGCCGTCATTGGCGACCGCGGGACGTACGCGGGTCTCGATCAGGTCCTTGATCTGCGCGACGGTCTCGGCGTCTTCCTCGTTGAAGAACTCGTCTTCCTCGTCGCTCAGATGGTCGCCGCCGGCCGTGCCGTCGGCGAGCAGCGGCGCACCTGACATGTAGTGCTCCATGATCGCGCCGAGGATCGCGGGCTTGAGGTGCTGCCAGTCGCCGTCCGCCTTTGTCACGGTGACGAAGTCCGCGCCGTAAAATACGCCGGTGACGCCTGCCACGGCGAACAGCCGTTCGGCGAGCGGCGAGCGCGCGGCTGATTCCGGCGAGGAGAATTCCATGGTGCCGTTCTCAAGCACGATACGGCCCGGGATGAACTTCAAGGTGGCGGGATTGGGCGTGGCTTCGGTCTGAATGAACATCTGCTGTCTCCGGCGTCGCCGGTTCAAGGCCGGCGCGTTGGGTTCCATTATAGCGTTTTCGTGCGAAGTGGTACCGGTTCGCAAAAGAAAACGCGTCAAATCAAGGATTAAGATGGCGACCCGGCAAGCGCCGATCAAGGCGCGGATGCCGGTTCCAGCCCTGCGTCAACGGCCTAGGACAGGCCATCGATGTCGGGATCGGACAGGCCGCCGGGCACGATCGTGACCGGGATGGGGAAGGCGCCCATGGTCTTGGCCATGGTGGTGATGATCGGTCCGGGTCCCTCCGGGCCCGGATTGGCGGCCAGCACCAGCATCGCGATATCGACGTCCTTGTCGATCACGTCGATGATCTGCTCGATCGGGTCGCCCTCGCGAATCACCCGCTCCGGGGTGATCGCGGCAATTCCGTTGGCGCGGCCGGCGGCGCGGTCGAGCGCCTCGTTGGCGGCTTCCTCGGCCTCGGCCCGCATGATGTCGGCGACACCAAGCCATTGCTGGTTCTGGTCCTCGGTCTCGATCACCCGCAGCATCACCACGCCGCCGCCGACCCGCTTCGCCCATCGGCTGGCATAGTAGACCGCGCGGTCCCATTCCGCGGTGTCGTCAACGATCACCAGGCATTTCGGCTGGTGGCCCGTCTCGTAGCTGCGTCGCTGGGTGGTCATGCATGTCCCGGTGCTGAGCCAACAGCATGATCCGGACCCGGAGGGCCGCGTCAGCGAAAAGTGTGCAGCGGTTTTCCGAACAGATCATGCTCAAACGAGACACATGCTGCCACACTCCCTCTCCGTTTGGGAGAGGGCGCCGCGGTTCCTGTTCGTCGTGTCGTATCAGCGCTGGTGGATGAAGCCGACGATATCCTTGGTGGTGCGCATGGTCTCGTCGGCGATGACACGGGCACGGTTGGCGCCATCGGCGAGCACCGCGTCGACATGGCCGGGATCGGCAACCAGCTTCTTCATCTCGGCCGCGATCGGCGCCAGCTTGGTGACGCACACCTCGACCAGCGCGTTCTTGAAGCTGGAGAACTGCCCGCCGCCGAACTGCTTCAGCACATCCTGCTTGCTGATGCCGGCCAGCGCCGCGTAGATGCCGACGAGATTGTCGGCCTCGGGGCGCGTCTCCAGGCCTTTCTCCTCGGTCGGCAGCGGTTCCGGGTCGGTCTTCGCCTTGCGGATCTTCTGGGCGATGGTGTCGGCGTCGTCGGTAAGGTTGATGCGCGAATTGTCCGATGCGTCGGACTTCGACATCTTCTTGGTGCCGTCGCGCAGGGACATCACCCGCGTCGCAGGTCCGGTGATCAACGGCTCGGGCTGCGGGAAGAACAGGCCGTCGGTAAAGCCGTGACCGCGGATTGAATCGCCGAAGTCATTGTTGAACTTCTGCGCGATGTCGCGGGACAATTCCAGATGCTGCTTCTGGTCCTCGCCGACCGGCACGTGGGTCGCGCGATACAGCAGAATGTCGGCGGCCATCAGCACCGGATAGTCGTAGAGGCCGACGGACGCGTTCTCGCGGTCCTTGCCGGCCTTCTCCTTGAACTGGGTCATGCGGTTCAGCCAGCCGATCCGTGCGACGCAGTTGAAGATCCAGGTCAGCTCGGCATGGCCGGCGATCTGGCTCTGGTTGAATACGATGTGCTTCTTGGCGTCGATCCCCGCGGCGATGAAGGCCGCGGTCACTTCGCGCGTGTTGCGTGCGAGCTCGGCCGGGCCGCCCCAGACGTCGACGCCTTGCGTGATCGCGTGCATGTCGACCACGCAGTAGATGCAGTTATGCGTCTGCTGCATCTTCACGAAGTTGACGATCGCGCCGAGATAGTTGCCGAGGTGCAGATTGCCCGTCGGCTGGACGCCTGAGAAAACCCGTTCAACGAACGCCATGGTCTCAATTCCCGGAAATGGCTGCTTTTAGAAGCGTTTTGGCTCCAGCGGCGTCGTTTGCCATTTAAGCTCTGCGCGCGCAAGTCAGGCGGGTCGCTTTTGCCTGATGGCGTTTGCCACCTCGCGCCAACCGGTCACGCCGAAAAGCCGCAAAAACAGCCCGTAACTTGCCATGCCGGCGGCAATCAGCAGCAGGAGGGACGCCGCCTGCATGACACCGTGCGCACCGGCGGCCGGCAGGACGCCGTTCGCAAGCCACAGCACGGCGCCCATCGCGAGCGCCGCGGCGAGGATGCGCGGCAGGCGGCGGCGCGCATCGGCATCGATCGAGAAGCCGAAGCTTGCCGCGCCGTTCCGGATCAGCGCCAGCGCGTTGCTCCAGGCGCCGAGCGCGATGCCGGCGGCAATCCCGTTGGCGCCGAAGAAATGCCCGAGCAGGAAGGCGGCGGCGATCGCGACCACGATCGCTTTCAGTGTCGCGATGAGCGGCGTCAGCGTGTCCTCGCGGGCAAAGAACGCCGGCGACAGGGCCTTCACCAGCACATGGGCCGGCAGGGCGAGCGCGAGCCAGGTCAGGGCCTGTGCGGTCGCCGCAGTGTCATCGGCGGTGAAGGCGCCGCGCTGGAACAAGAGGCGCGCGATCGGCTCGCTCAGCACCATCAGGCCGAGCGTCGCCGGGAAGGCCAGCCCGACCGCAAGCTCGAGGCCGCGCGATTCCGCGTGCGCGATCGCGATATGCTCGCCGCTCCGGACCGCCCGGGTCATCTCCGGCACCAGCACCGTCCCCATCGCGACGCCGACGATGCCGAGCGGCAGCTCGAGCAGGCGGTTGGCGAAATACAACCACGACACCGCCGACGGCGACGTCGAGGCGATCACCGCGCCGGCCACGACAAGCCATTGCGGCGCGCTGCTCGCGACCATGCCGGGCACCGCGCGCCCGAGAAAGCCGCGCATCTGTTGATCGAAGGAGACGCGAAGCGGCGAGGCGGCCTGGCCGCCGCGCAGGACCAGCATCGAGAGTTGCAGGAAGCCGGCGACGCCGATCGTCGCCGCCATCACCTGCGCGGCTTGAGCCGGATCCTGCTGCCGCACCAGCAGCACGGCCATGACTGATATCAGCGCGATATTGAACAGCAGTGGCGAGAACGCCGTCAGCGCGAAGCGGCCCTGCGCGTTGAGCAGCGCCATCATCACCGTGACCGGACCGGCGAAGGCGAGATAGGGCAGCATCAGCCTTGCGTCGTCGACCGCGAATTGCAGCGCGCCGCGGCCGACAAAGCCCGGCGCGATGACCGTGATCACCAACGGCATCAGCACGCCGAGCACGAGCGCAGCCGCGATCACGGCGGCGCTCACGGTGCCGAGCACGCGGCCGGCATAGGCCGCCGCCGCGGCTTCGCCGTCGTTATGGCGAACCTTGAGCCAGGCCGGCACCAGCGCGGCGTTCAGTCCGCCCTCGGACAACAGGCGCCGCACCACGTTCACAAGCTGAAACGCGGCCAGGAAGGCGTCCGCCACCGGGCCGGCGCCGAGCAGCGCCGCGATCACGGAATCGCGCACGAAACCGAGCAGCCGAGAGGCCAGCGTTCCCGAAGACACCGTGAGGAAGGAGCGGATCATTGCGCCTGTATAGCAGCCGCACGTGCTGCTGCCAGCGGCAGGCTGCCAAACCCGTCACCCTGAGCTGCGAGCGGAGCGAGCCTCGAAGGGTCGACGGCCACCAACGGGGCCGTTCATCCTTCGAGGCTCGCCCAGCGGCGCAACTGCGCCGCAAGGCTCGCACCTCAGAGCCTGTGAATCTTTGTGCAGATTTTGATTGAGTTTGCACGCTTGCAGTGATTCCTGATTGTGGACACTGGAGAGGTGCAACGATGTCCGGCGATGAACTCTTTTCGGATCTTCCGCAGCAGACACGAGCACGTGCGAACGATGCGGGCGAGCCGCGGATGCGAGAGCCGGTGCGCGATCAGATCGAACTTCGGGCGATCGATCTGGAGGCATTGGTGGCTGCCGACC